>Ga0213876_10001264_pt1 | contig 15967 bp, 14 predicted proteins | sample BarmaccomBMRX_R9_FD_160113 | JGI IMG/M metagenome (GOLD analysis project Ga0213876, IMG submission 160113) | Root-associated microbial communities from Barbacenia macrantha in rupestrian grasslands, the National Park of Serra do Cipo, Brazil - RX_R9 | ecosystem: Host-associated > Plants > Roots...
AGCTTTACAGCAATTACAGAAACTGAAAAGCCCGACGTTGTTGTTGGATTGCTCAACAATTATTTTGACGTGATGGTGAAAGAGATCATCAATCAAAATGGCCATGTTGATAAATTTATAGGCGATGCAGTGATGGCAGTTTTTCGCGGAGAGTTTCATTTGGACCGTGCAGTTGAGGCTTGCCTTGCCATACGTAATTCAATTAAAGAGCTGAAGTATGAAAAAATTATACTCAGCTTTTTGCCACAGGTTTCAATTGGCATTAACACCGGTGAAATGATATCCGGTAATATTGGTTCTGCGAATCTTAGAAGATTAGACTATACAGTTATTGGTGATTCGGTAAATACAGCGCAAAGGCTGCAGAGCAAAGCACAGCCTGGCCAGATATTAATATCTGCCAGTTCATACAATAAAATAAAAGAGTTCTTTAATTGTTCACCTGTTGGCCAGGTAACGCTTAGAAATAAAAAAGAACCTTTAGAAGTGTATGAAGTGTTGAATTAATCTTTTGATCAATTGGTACATATGCAGCTTGAAAAATTAAAAGCCTTTATTCTCGAAAAGCTCCACAGGGAATTACCGCACACATTTACTTATCATAGCCCGCATCATACTGAAGAAGTTGTTAAACATTCTTATGAGCTGGGTAAAGAAGAGGGTTTGTCAGATCATGAACTGGCGATACTACAAACTGCTGCAGTAATGCACGATACAGGATTTTTGGTTACAACAACTGAACACGAAAAGGCTTCGTGTAAAATGGCAAGAGAATATCTTCCAGAATATGGATATAATGAAGACCAGGTGGAAAGAATCTGCAGCATTATTATGACAACGCAATTACCGCAATCTGCATTTGATAAATTGTCGCAGGCATTGTGTGATGCAGATCTGTATTATCTCGGCACAAATAATTACCAGTTATATGCAGGCAGATTGTATCGTGAAATGAAACATTTTTCTCCCAATCTTACAGAAGACAGCTGGCATGAAATTGAAAAAAGCTTTTTGGAATCACATGAATATTTTACTGAATCGGCGAGAAGAAAGTTAAATTCTGTAAAAAAGCAAAATCTAAAATTAATTAAAAAAAATTTTAAAAAACATACAGAAACGCATAGCGATTTTAGAATAAACGATATTCTCCTGATGCTTCTTGGTGCGTTAATTGCAGGCTTTGCATTACAAGGTTTTTTAATACCTAATAATTTTTTAGATGGTGGCGTTACCGGTATTTCACTTTTAATTCATGGCGTTTATAAGGTTGATTTTCCATTGGTATTTATAGCGGTAAATATTCCGCTCATTGTTCTTGCTGTATATGTGGTAAGCAGAAAATTCGCTATTAAAACACTTATCACCATTGTATGCGTCAGCTTGTTTACACACTTTATCCCGTATCCTGTTATCACTACTGATAAATTATTGATTTCAATATTCGGTGGTTTTTTTGCCGGTGTGGGAATGGGGCTGATAATACGTGCCGGTTCTGCAATGGATGGCATTGAAGTGCTTGCCGTGTACACGCTAAAGCGTAGCAGTTTTACCATAAGCGAAATTATTCTTGCAATAAACGCTATCATTTTTATAATAGCTGCTTTTCACTTTGGTATTGAAACGGCTTTGTATTCTATGCTTGCATATTTTTCTGCAACCAAAACAGTAGACTACGTAGTAGAAGGCATTGAAGCGTACACCGGTGTAACTATTATTTCAGCACATAGCGAACACATTAAAGAAAGGCTCGTGAACGAATTAGGCAGAGCTATAACAATATATAAAGGAGAGCGTGGTTTTTTACCCGGAAAATATGAAGTGCATGCTGATGTAGATATAATCTTCACCGTTATTACAAGGCTTGAATTGCGCAAGCTAAAAAACCTTGTTTATTCAGAAGATCCGAAAGCATTCATATTTGCAAATACGATCAAAGAAACTGCAGGCGGTATTATTAAACAACGATCAAGTCATTAACATGCAATGAACGAACGACTGCTGCAATTTATCTGGCAATTCAGATATTTCAATCAAACATCTTTATGTGCAGTAGATGGCAGAACTGTGCAAATCATTCATCCCGGAATTTTAAACCGTAATTCAGGACCCGATTTTTCTGAAGCAAGAATAAAAATAGATAATACTACATGGATTGGAAATATTGAGTTGCATGTATATGCTTCAGACTGGCAACAGCATAAACATTCGCTCGATAAAAATTATGACAATGTTATTCTGCATGTTGTTTGGATAAATGATAAAACAATTTTAGGTAGCAATCTTCAGCCGATTACAACACTTGAATTGCAATCTTTAGTTCCTAAAATTATTTTGCAGCGGTTCGAAAAATTAATGTCATCTGCAGATTCAATACCGTGCGATTTTGCATTGCCTGTTTTAGATGAAATTGCATGGCTTGCGTGGAAAGAAAGATTAATTGCAGAAAGACTCACAGAAAAGTCAACTTATATTATTCGCTGGCTTGAATTAACCAATAATAATTGGGAAGAAGTTTTTTGGATAAGCCTTTGCCGGAGTTTTGGTATGAAAGTAAATGCAGATTTTTTTGAAGAAATTGCAAAAAATATTTCTGTAAACCTTCTTGCAAAACATAAAAATCAAATCCACCAGTTAGAAGCATTGTTGTTAGGGCAGGCTGGTTTACTGAATGAAAAATTTGAAGATGATTATGCGATTATGCTTCAAAAGGAATATCAATTTCTTTCAAAAAAATATTCACTAAAAGCAAACCATACGCAGCCTGCATTTTTAAGGATGCGGCCATCAAATTTTCCGACATTACGTTTGGCGCAACTCGCAATGCTCGTATTTCAATCGAATCATTTGTTTTCAAAAATAAAATCTGCGCATAAAGTAAATGAACTGTTTCAATGGTTTGATGTTACAGCAAATGATTTCTGGAATTATCATTACACTTTAAAAGATGAAGCAGCTTATCGATCAAAAACAATCGGCGCTTCTTTTATTCAGCTTGTAATTATAAATACAATTGCGCCGGTTTTATTCGCTTATGGAATGAACAGAAATGAAGATGCGTGGAAGGATAAGGCAATTGATTTTCTAACGGCATTACAACCTGAGCAAAACAGAATTACCAAACAATGGAAAGTATTGGGTGTTTCAAATAAAAATGCATTGGAAAGCCAGGCATTGATTCATCTTAAAAATAACTATTGCAACAGTAAAAATTGTTTAAGCTGTGCTGTTGGAGTAAAATTACTTCGGCAATAAAATACTGTGAGCTGATTAACTAAAACATTTTAAACATTGGATGCTGAACACATATTGCCCATGTGCCATTGTCTTGTTTGCATTTTGTGTTTGATGCCTTAGTTATGGTTTGCTTTTGAGCTTCTTCAATTAATTTTTGCCACGAAACATTGTTAAGAGAAAAAACCGGGCTTATATAATTTACAAGTGTGGATCTGAAATTATATGTAAAGAAACCACCATAACCAAGATTGCCTGCTGACTTTTCGCCCTTTGCCGCCGCAGTCATTAATATGGCAACAGGAGTTGGTGGTAAAAATAGTTGGAAGCAGTTATTTAAATTCCAACCGAGCGATGAACTTCTTGTAAGTGCAACATCGCCGCTAATAGAAGGTTCTGCATCTACCGCACTGTTACAACAATCGCTAAATACCAATGTAACATTTGGTTTTTTTTGCAGTATGCTGTTATAAATATCCTGGATGTTTAACGAATTTTGGTCAAGGTCTTGAAAACTTTTAGCTCTCAGTTCAATGTAAGGGTATTGTTTATTATCTGGTTTACTAAACCCATGGCCTGAATAATAAAAAACAACAATGTCTTTAGGCGCCACATTAAGTGAATTTACAGCATCTTTTACGTTATTAATATTATAAGTATCGCCGTAAATAACTTTTGAATCGAGTTTTATTCCCATAAATTCAGAAAGATCAGAAAATGTTTTAAGCGTTCTGTCTTTATCAAGTGCACAAGTGCCGCCGATATCAGGATCGTTGGTATTGGCAACAACAATCACATGCAGTGTGGTTGCTTTTTCGGTATTGGTGAGTTGGCGGGTTGCGGTCTCAAAAAGATCTTTGTAAAAAGGTTCATCTTTAAGAAAAAACTGCAATACAAAATCTTCCGTAAGCTCATCCATTTGCACCAGGTTCACTTCCGTAAATGCTCCTATGGAAATAGAATCATTATCATCTGTTGATTCCACTTCGAGCGGATCATAATAACCGGATGCAGGATCTTTTTTGAACACATAAGTATCAGGATCATAACCTTCCGATGTATCGCCGGAAATAACAACCGGATCATAACCATCAAAATAAAGATAGTTGCTATCTACCTGGCCCGTTTTTTCATCTTTATCATAGCTCTCTTCTTCATCCATATCAATTAAATAACTTTCATTAGTGGCCGGATCTTTAAAATTCACACGAATAAAACCGGTGCCGTCATCATATCTTATCATTAAAGCATTGTAATATTCAGGTCCGTCATCGCCTTTAAAAGTATATTTAAGATTGTAAATAGTTTGTGCATGCAGGAAATTAAAACATAAAAAAGCAGGGGCGAGAAACAAAAGTTTTGGAGACATTCTACATTGTTTTAAGAAGTGCTGTATAAATATAGATATATTTATTTGAGTTTTATTTAGAAATTAGGCTGGGACTAACTTTTCTTTTTATAAATTTTAACTGCACTTAAAGAGTACTCATCATGCGAATATTTTTATTACTTATTCCGCTTCTTATATTTATTCAGAATGCGGAATCTCAAAAACAGAGGTTCGACAGCTTGAGCGGGAAATTAAAAGTTGAACAAGCTGATTCAAATAAAGTAAAACTTTTATGGCAAATGGCCGAGGCAGGTAATTTGTATAATCCTGATCTGTCGGTTACCCTTGCTCAAAATGCATTATATCTTGCACAAAAAATACAATATCCCAGTGGCGAATCTCATTCGTTAAGTGCCCTTGCAACAGCGCTTACAAATATTGGTAATTATCCATCAGCTCTTACTTTTTATCTCAGAAAATTAGAACTTGAAGAAAAAAGAAAACAACCCAGAGATTTTGCGAGCACACTTATAAACATTGGAATATTATATGCTTTGCAGGAACAATATAAAGATGCATTGGACTATTATAAACAAGCTGATTCAATTATTCTTAAAAACCAAATTGAAGACCTTAAATATTTTATTCTTTTAAATTTAGGCGATGTGTATGAAAAGCTGAACCAGGCAGATTCATCTTTTAATTATTATCAACAATCATTAGAAGTTGCAAATGCAATGAAGGACACTCTTTTTGCAGGTACATCAATGGTTGGCTTGGGCAATATTTATTTAAAAAAAAATGACACAAATGCCTGCCTTAAAAATTATTTGCAGTCTTTGGTTTACCTAAATGCATCGAACGATTTCGACAATATGTGCGAAGCTAATTTAGGCCTTGCCAGGTTATATGAGAAAAGAGCGATCGATGATTCAACGAGATATTATGCTGAGCAATCTTTTGCATTGGCAAAGCAAAGCGGGTTTGAAACACGACAATTAAATGCAGCCACATTTTTGACTGATTACTTTAAAGCAAGAAACGTTACAGACAGTGCGTTTAAATATCTTGAAACAATGCAGGCATTAAACAATGCTATTTACAGTAAAGAAAAAATAAGAGAAGCGCAAATAATATCAACTAATGAGCGAATACGGCAAAGCGAAATAGCGGAAAACAAGAGAAAAGCAGAAGAAGAAAGACATGAGCAGTTGCAAATGCTGATAGTAGGAATTGTAATTGTGCTTTTGTTTTTATTAACCTTACTGCTTAATCGTGTTCGGGTGCATTATCGAATAATCAAGTTCTTTGGGATTTTATCGTTGCTAATGTTTTTTGAATACATCCTGCTGCTGCTGCATCCGTGGGTGGAGATAATTACCAATCATATACCACTTCTTGAAATCTTGATATTTGTTGTTATTGCATCTATAATTATTCCAACACATCACAGGCTTGAGCATTGGTTGCTTGAAAGATTAACCAATGCAAAATTGATTACCAAACAGCAATTGGCCGCAATCGAAGAGTTTACAGGCGAAGATGAACTTGGTAACGATGTGTGATTAATTAGGATGCCTGATCGGCCGTGTGGAAGCAGTATCCATTTTACTTGTGTCCATCATTTGCATTGAAGAATCAGCAGGCGCCGCCTGCACAGTAGTGGTGTCTGTACCGGTGCTTGAAGTACTGCTATTGTTACAGGCACTTAGTATGGAAAAAAATAATACAGCAGAAAAAACCATCCAAACGCAGAAAAGCTTTTTAATAAACATAAGCGTAGTTTTAGATTGTAATTATACTGAATAATCAGAATAAATTAAAAATTATTTAATTTCTCCTAAACCAGATTTAAAAATTTATCAGTTTAATTCTTCACCATCCAAAGTCAACATTTAATTCTATATCAGGATGAATGCTCTTTGCAACAGGACAGGTTAATGCGGCTCTTTCCAAAACTATTTTTTGCTTTTCGTCCAATTCAAGTGAAGAAGGAAAATTAAAATGTATATTAATACCCCCAACTCTTCTTGGTTCAGATTTCATGATCTTTTTAATACTTACTCCGGTCCCGTCAAGCGCAACATTCATGTCTCTCGCTTTAATACCCATTATAGTAAGCATACAACTGCCTAAACTTGTTGCCAGCAGATCTGTTGGTGAAAAACGTTCGCCCTTACCCTGGTTATCTGTTGGTGCATCTGTTTCAATTATAGTATTACTTTGCAGGTGTTTCGCCTCTGTTCTTAACGTGCCTTTATAAATTATTTCAGATGTCATTACACAATTTTTGTTATAAATTTACGATTATCAAATTACACATGTATAGGAAGATTTGTTTGGTTTTACTCTGCATTATAACAGTTAATAAAATATTTGCGCAGCAACAATCTAAGCCATTAAGCGAAAAAGATCAGAAAAAACAAGAACGCAAGCAACACATTAATGATTTAATTAAACGGGAAGAAGAAGGTGCCTTGATCTATAACAGGCAGTCTGTGTTTGGATTTAAATTAAATACAGACGGATGGTCAGCTTTGTACGAACACGGAAAATACAAAACCATTAATACAACCAATACATGGTTTATAGAATTTGGCGAACGCAAAAGCCATAAAGAAGAAAAAGTACAGTCTGATTATTATTCGGGTTTTTCAGTGGGCAATCCATTTATTTATGGTAAGCAAAATAATTTCTACAATTTAAATTTTGGTATTGGTCAGCAAAAATTACTTGGCGGCAAAGGCGATAAAAATGGTGTAGCGGTATCGGCCATTTATGGCGGAGGTTTTTCAGCCGGACTTTTAAAACCATATTACGTAACCATTGTCGATCCAAACACCAGCGAAACACGTGATGTAAAATACCAGGGATCTGGTGATACACTTTTTTTGAATATTTATTATTTGGTTTCCGGGGCCGGTCTCACAAAGGGAATTAGTGAAACTAAACTTGTTCCGGGTGTAGTTGCGCATGCGGGTTTACGTTTTGATTACGGCAGGTACAACGAATTGCTTTCAGCACTTGAAATAGGCGTGAGTGGCGAATTCTACACCCAAAACATGCCAATAATGGTACATGCGCCAGAAAAGAAATTCTTTTATAATGCCTACATCGCCATTGAATTTGGTTCCCGAAAGTAAATTACTTTTGTAAGTGTTTTTTGATGAACAGCATTTTGATCTTTATTCATCATTGTTGTGTCACTCACTTGTGCTGCATATTTTAATTGATCTGTAGTTTTCAGTCCTTAATTGTTTCAAAGTTCACCAATTAAAAAACTACGAAACGCTGAAACCTTTGAAACTATGAAACTTTAAAGAATGGAAGAAACAAATTGCATTAGCCACGATATAAAGCCTAAGATTCAAAAACCAAACTGGTTGCGTGTAAAATTACCAATTGGTGAAAGTTATAAGCATGTACGCAATCTTGTTGATACACATAAACTGCATACAATATGCGAAAGCGGTAATTGCCCAAACATGGGTGAGTGCTGGGGCGCAGGCACTGCTACTTTTATGATACTTGGAAATATTTGTACACGCAGTTGTGGTTTTTGTGCCGTTGCAACAGGCAGGCCTGAACCTGTTGATTGGAATGAGCCCCAACGTGTGGCAGAAGCAATTTATTTAATGAAAGTAAAACACGCTGTTATTACCAGTGTAGATCGCGATGAATTGAAAGATGGCGGTGCGGAAATTTGGTACAATACAATTAAAGCAGTTAAAGCATTAAACCCTGGTACAACTTTAGAAACACTAATTCCCGATTTTAAAGGTCAACACGAAAATATACGGAGAGTTGTTGAAGCCGCACCTGAAGTGATAAGCCACAACATGGAAACAGTTGAAAGACTAACTAAACAAGTTCGTATCCAGGCAAAATATCGTCGTAGTTTGGAAGTATTGCGTTACTTAAAAGAATGTGGCGTTCGTACAAAAACAGGCATAATGCTGGGCCTTGGCGAAACAAAGGAAGAAATAATCGAAACCATGAATGATCTTGCCGCAGTAAACCTTGACGTATTAACTCTCGGGCAATATCTTCAGCCCACAACTAAGCATTTAAGTGTTCAACGTTTTGTACATCCTGATGAATTTGCAGAATTCCGGGAAATCGGATATTCATTAGGATTTGATTATGTTGAAAGCGGCCCGTTAGTGCGCTCTTCTTATCACAGTGAAAAACATGTATTTGCGGGATACGGAAGACAGCAGTGGTTGAATGCGAAAAGCAATTGATGTTTTATTAACGCTTAAATTCTTTTTCAAATTGTTACATATAAAATATATTGTATGAAAAAACTTCTGCTGGTTTTTTTTTTAATTTTTTTAGCTTTTGTAACCAAAGCTCAAACATCAAATTTATCTACTGAAGGTTTTCATTTTGCGGCAGGTGCTAACATAGGTTTTACCCCACCTTATACTTATGATCATGATAAGTTGGGATTAGGATTAGAAGTACAACCTGAATATAGATTTTCGAAAAATTTTTCATTATATGCTGCTACAGGGTACATAAATTTTTTTTACAAAGACTATATTGAAGATTCACATTATCAAATTAGAAATGCCGGCGTTATTTCCATTACTGCAGGACCAAAATTTTACGCAACATCAAATTTTTATATCGGTGCAACAGCAGGTATTGGTTTTATAACTAAAAATGGATCTATAAATGATGCGGCTAAAAAAAGCGGTTTTGATTTTCAGCCGCAGGTTGGTTACACAAAAAACAAAATACAATGCAATTTTGCTGTGAATGTTCTGGCAAATGATAATGTAAATTTTATTGCAGGCATTTTATATAATTTGAAATAAGCACTCCGTAAAAAGGCATAAAAAAGGCTGACAAATTCTGCCAGCCTTTTCTTTATTGGAGATTAGTTTAATCGTTTGAAGATTTCTTCGTTCCACCAATCATAAAGCCAACGCGAATACCAAAACCACTGTTGTGCCATTTTGCATTGCTGCCAGCATTGTCAGGTGCAATATTACTTATGCCAGGATTATAATTTGCGGTAACAAAAAATCCATTATCAAATTTGTAACCTGCTAAAATGTTAGCACTGATTTCGAATGGCTTAAAATCAGCATTATCACCACTGCCGAATTTTATATCATTGCTTTCAGACAATCCACTGCCGGAAATTTTTTCTTTGCCACCTACTCCAAAGGCTAAATCGGGTCCTAAGCCAATAAAAAATCCATTGGCGTTATACACAAAATTTAATGGGAGGTCTATATAGCTTAATGTAAGCTTATCATCAACACCACTTTCACTATATTTTCCGCCTTTTTGTGTAAAGTTTAGTGACGGCATAAAGCTGATATTACCGCTTAAAGGAGCTGAATAAACGATACCTGCAGTAAAGCCCGGTTTTGTTTTATAGGTATAAGACACGCCATCTGATTTGGCTTTGCCTGAATATAAGCCAACACCAGCCTGGATTCCGAATTGTGCATTTGCTGTAGCAACACCCAAAATAAGGGTACAAAAGAATAGAATTTTTTTCATTGTTTTTTTGTTTAAGTTTAAAATCGGGCCGCAAGATAATGTAGAAAAATTAAATGTGCTAACATTTGCAAGTAAGAATAAATCGCTTGGGTGCTTACAATTTTTTCTTTTATTTTTGCGCCCCGTTTTAGCGGATGTGGCGAAACTGGCAGACGCACCAGATTTAGGATCTGGCGCCGCAAGGCATGTAGGTTCGATTCCTATCATCCGCACAACACCCCTTTCCCCTGAAGGGGTTTTTCTCAAAATTAATTCTCCCCTTTAGGGCCGGGGCTTAAGTACACATGGCAACAGTAACACGTGAAAACATCGGTAATCTTAATGATAAGCTTACAGTAAGTCTTGGTAAAGAAGATTATATGCCTTCTTTTGAAAAGAGCTTAAAAAAGTATGCGAAAAATGCAAACATTCCCGGGTTTAGAAAAGGAATGGTGCCTGCAAGCCTTGTAAAAAAAATGTACGGGCAATCGGTATTTACTGAAGAAGTTTTGCGCACGGTTGAAAAAGAATTGAACCAGTATGTTACAAAAGAAAACCTTGACATTTTTGCACAGCCATTGCCTTTTGAAAACGATTCGCGGCAACTGGATATGAATGCACCGGAAGATTATGCTTTTGCCTTTGAAGTTGGCTTGAAACCGGAATTAAGTATCGATCTCAATAGTCTTTCAGGAACACTTTATAAAATACAGGTTGAAAATGATGTTGTAGAAGATGAAATAAACCGGGTGCGTACACGGTTTGGAAAAATGACAGAACCTGAAAATGTCAGCAATGAAGAAGATGTTTTAAATGTAAGGTTTACTGAAACTGACATGGCCGGAAATGCAATAGAAAATGGAATTACAAAAGATAATTCACTTCTTCTTAAGTATTTTAATGCGCAAACACAAGAACAATTAAAGGGAAAAAAGAAAGACGATACATTATTGATCCAGATAAATAAAGCATTTGAAGAAAAAGAAAGGGAATGGATATTAGAAGATTTAGGATTGGATAAATCCGTTGTTGAAAATGCAGAAAAATTTTTCAACTTAACAATTACAAAAATTGGATTTGTTGAGAAAGCAGAATTAAATGAGGAGTTTTTTAAATCAGTTTACCCGGGGGGAGATATTACAACCGAAGAAGCGTTTCGCAATAAGGTAAGAGAAGAAATACAAACCTATTACGATAAACAAAGCAGCAACCAGTTGCAAGACCAATTATATCATTATTTGATTGATAATACCAAGATGGATTTTCCTGAAAATTTTCTAAAACGCTGGCTTGAACAAGGTTCAGAAAAACCTAAAACTCCTGAAGAAGCAGAAAAAGAATTGCCTTCTTTTTTAAATCAATTAAAGTGGACGTTGATAAGCAGCAAACTCATCAACGATAATCAAATTACGGTTGAAACGGACGAGATCAAAAATTTTGCACGCAATCAGATTGCCGGCTACATGCAACAACAAAATGTTGGCGATGATATGCCCTGGCTTGACGAATATGCAAACCGCATGTTGCAGGATAAAAAATTTGTTGAAGAAACATACATGCGTCTTCAAACTGAAAAGCTTTTTAATTTGTTAGAAAGCAGGGCTGCCAAAAAAGAAGAATCCATTTCTTTAAAAGAGTTTGAAGGGAAAGTGCATCATCATCACCATCACTAAATGTAAACAGGCGCTTTAGCAATTTTATATTCCTGGATATTGATTATTTCATCGCAAAAGTGATATTCATTTTTATCGTTGCTTGATATAATTAATAGTCTTTTTTGACAATAATTTTCAACCAATTGATAATATAAATCAAAACCAGAAGCATCAAGATTGGTGCAAGGCTCATCCAATAAAATTACGGGCACATCAGAAAATATAGCTTGCGCCAATTTTAATCTTTGCTTCATGCCGCTGCTAAAAAAACGAATTTGCTTATTTGCGGCATCAATCAAATTCGCTTCCAGTAAAATATTTTCAATTGAACAATTGTTTATAAAATTTTTGAAATTGCAATGAAAGCGTAAAAACTCTTTTGCTGTCATTTCTTCTATCAATTCAAAATAAGGCGCTGCTATCGAAATAAAAGAATGAACTTTTTCCGGCGCTGTTTTTGTATTATTCAATTGCCATTCACAATCACCTTCAGTTAATAATAAAGAACTTGATAATACTTGCAGCAAAGTACTTTTACCACTTCCGTTATTACCGGTAATTGCATATTTTTTTTCTTGTGAAAAGGTATAATTCAATCCGCGAAAAATCCACTCACGGCTAAAACGTTTGCCGGCATTGATAAGTGTTATTTGCATTGCGGATTATTGAGAAACAAATTCAGAGAAGTTTATTCGTCTTCAGCTTCTGTTTTGGTGTATCTTTTAACAATACCTCTTTCGCTTTCACGAATAAAGCTGATGATTTCGTCACGTTCATCACTTGCGGGCATTTCTTCTTCAATATATTCTAATGCCTTTGTAGTGTTTAATCCCTTATTATAAATTATGCGGTAAATATCAAGTATCTGGTTAATCTTCTCGATTGAAAAACCTCTTCTTTTTAAGCCAACACTGTTTACACCGCCATAACTTAAAGGATTGCGAACAGCTTTTATATACGGTGGAACATCTTTGCGCACAAGGCTTCCACCTGCAATGAATGCATGCTGGCCAATTTTTACAAATTGGTGCACAGCACTGAATCCGGCGATCCATGCATAGTCTGCCATCACCACATGCCCTGCCATTTGGCTGTTATTACTCATGATGCAATTATTTCCAACACAACAATCATGTGCAATATGGCTGTAAGCCATTATAAGGCAATTATTTCCTACCGATGTCTTCCACCTGTCGCTGGTACCGCGATGAATGGTTACAAACTCCCTGATAGTTGTACTGTCACCGATCTCAACACGCGTATTTTCGCCTTTGTATTTAAGGTCCTGTGGTTCTGCCCCAATTACAGCCCCGGGAAAAACGCGGCAATCCTTACCTATCCTAACACCCTGCATAATTGTAACATTACTTCCAATCCAGGTGCCGGCACCAATCTCAACATCCTGGTGAATAACGGAGAACGGATCAACTTTTACATTTTCAGCAAGCTTAGCATCAGGATGTATATAAGTATGCGGATGAATCATTTTTTGCTTAGTTGGTGCGGCCAGGTATTTTTTTGATTTTTAAAACGCGACAAAGTTAACCGTTCGTATTTAATATAACGCTAAATTGAACTCAATCAACTTTTACAAGTTGTGCAACAAGATCTGCTTCGGTGGCTACTTTTCCGCCAACATATACGGTGCCTTTCATATCGCAAATTCCACGGCGAATAGGTCCGTTCAATTCCATCTTTAAAATCATGGTATCACCAGGCACTACTTTTTGCTTGAACTTGCAATTGTTGATCTTTAAAAAGTAGGTGTCGTATTTACCCGGAGGCATTGCATTAATACATAGAATTCCTCCTGTTTGCGCCAATGCTTCAACTTGTAAAACACCGGGCATTACAGGATTATTTGGAAAATGCCCCTGAAAATACCATTCATTGAAAGTTACATTTTTTATACCGATGATATGATGATCAGTAAGCTCGATTATTTTATCTACCAATAAAAAAGGGAAACGGTGTGGCAGTGTTTTTTCAATATAATCAAACCCGTAAACAGCAGGTTGTGTAGGATCGTAAACGGGAACATCTTTAAGGTGCTTATTTTTCCTGATATATTGTTTTATCTTTTTTGCAAACTCAACATTAGAGCTGTGTCCCGGCCTGTTGGCAATAATGCGTGCTTTAATTGGATAGCCGATTAATGTAAGATCGCCGACTACATCAAGTAATTTATGGCGTGCAGGCTCATTTGGGAAACGTAACTCGAGATTATTTAAATAGCCTTCACTTTTTACTTCTATTTGTTCTCTTTTAAACACTTTCTTCAGCCGAATCATTTCCTTATCGTCAACAGGTTTATCTACAACAACTATAGCATTATTTATGTCACCGCCTTTAATAAGGTTATTATCCAGCAACATTTCCAATTCATGTAAAAAACAAAAAGTACGGCAAGGCGCAATTTCTGTTTTAAAGTCACGCATGCTCTTTAAACCTGCGTGCTGAGTTCCAAGAACGGGGCTGTTGAAATCAATTAATGTGGTAAGCCTGTAAGCAGTTGACGGCAAAGCTGTCATTTCTACTCTTTTTTCATCATCATAATAATAGATATTTTCTTCAAGGCTGTACCACGCTTTTGCAGCTTCCTGTTCAACAACACCTGTTTCTGAAATTAGTTCTGTAAATGGTTGCGAGCTACCATCAATAATGGGGATTTCAGGTCCGTTCACTTCAATTAAAACATTATCTACACCCATACCTGTAAGTGCAGCGAGAATGTGTTCAACAGTGCTCACTCTTGCATCACCAATTTGTAATGTTGTGCCGCGGCTTGTATCGGTTACCAAATCACAATCTGCTTTTATAGTGGGTGAGCCTGGAATATCGGTGCGCTGAAATTGTATTCCAAAACCCGGGTGTGCCGGGTTCAATTTCATATCAACCAAAACACCTGTATGTAAACCAGTTCCGCTAATGCTTACTGACTTTGATAAAGTATGCTGTTTATCCGGATTAAAATTTACATCCATTTACTAAATTTAAATTAGTGGTATAATGCAACTTTCAATTTATAATTTAAGCGCAATTTACCGGGGCGAGCAAAAGTAAGGTTTAAAACGGTGGTAATGAAGTAATACCAAAGCTTGGCTACATTATAACAATCGGTAATATTAAAAGCTAACTTTTTCCTGTAAAAGTTGCTGAACTAATTTTTCCAGTTCTGCTAATCTTTTTTCCATTTGAGGGAGATTGCGGCTTAAAGCCTGGCTGCGTAAAGCACTTGTATAATCATAAGCCGGTGAGCCGGTAACAGCAGTATTTTTTTGTTTGATAGATTTTGAAACGCCGCTTTGGGCATTTATTTTAGTACCCTCGGCAATTTGCAGGTGGCCCACAATCCCAACCTGGCCTCCGATCATTGCGTTATTGCCGATCTTAGTGCTTCCGCTTACGCCGGATTGTGCCGCGATAACCGTATTATAGCCAATTTCAACATTATGTGCAATCTGGATAAGGTTATCCAGTTTTGTGCCTGCATGAATTATTGTTGAGCCAACTGTTGCGCGATCAATGGTAGTGTTACATCCAATTTCAACATTATCTTCAATTACAACATTACCTATCTGCGGAACTTTTTTATAAGTTCCATTTTCCTGTGGAGCAAAACCAAAACCATCACCGCCGATAACAGTTCCTGCATGTATGGTAACATTATTACCCACCATGCAGCCAAAATAAATTTTTACACCAGGATGTATTATTGAATTGTCGCTAATCTTAACATCATTTCCAATATAAACACCCGGATATAATTTTGTATTATTACCTACTGTAACATTTTCGCCTAAATAAGTGAAAGCACCAACAAAAACATTTTCTCCAAGTTTTGCCGATGGATGAATATAACTTGGTTGCTGAATTCCTGTTAGTTGCGCCTGCATCATTTCCTGGTATTTTTGGAGCAGGTTGGCAAAAGCGATGTATGCATCTGCAACCCGAATAAGCGTTGCGCTTACCGGTTGTTTTAATTCAAGACTTTCATTTACAATAATTACAGAGGCATTGGTAGTATATAAAAAATCTTCGTATTTGGGATTTGCCAGAAAAGCAAGTTGGCTGCGTTGCGCTTCTTCAATTTTCCCAAATGAGCTTACTTCAACATCAGCATTCCCTTCTACTTTCCCGTTTATAAGCTGCGCAATGCGTTCTGCATTGATCTTCATAAATAAGTTTTAAATGTTCCGTAATAAAACTCAAATGCACAGGATCACATCAATTGACAAATGTAAAATTTTTT
>Ga0213876_10001265_pt1 | contig 15965 bp, 13 predicted proteins | sample BarmaccomBMRX_R9_FD_160113 | JGI IMG/M metagenome (GOLD analysis project Ga0213876, IMG submission 160113) | Root-associated microbial communities from Barbacenia macrantha in rupestrian grasslands, the National Park of Serra do Cipo, Brazil - RX_R9 | ecosystem: Host-associated > Plants > Roots...
AGCGGGGGGTCACGGAAGGGCGGGGATCACATGGCAGGTCGATGGCGGACAAAATCAGTCGAGCAGTCGATCGCCGACACCGACGAGCCGGGCACCCGGCTCCGCAAGGACCTCACCTGGCGCGACCTGGTGGTATTCGGTGTCTCGGTGGTGATCGGCGCCGGCATTTTCACGGTGACCGCGTCCACGGCCGGCGACGTCACCGGCCCGGCGATCTGGATATCGTTCGTGATCGCGGCTGCGACCTGCGCGCTGGCCGCATTGTGTTACGCCGAATTCGCGTCGACCCTGCCCGTGGCGGGCAGCGCCTACACCTTTTCCTATGCCACCTTCGGCGAGTTCCTGGCCTGGGTCATTGGCTGGAACCTGCTGCTGGAGTTGGCAATTGGCGCGGCCGTGGTGTCCAAAGGCTGGTCGAGCTACCTCGGTACGGTGTTCGGATTCGCCGGTGGTACGGCCCGCCTGGGTTCGTTCGAACTCGACTGGGGCGCGCTGCTGATTGTGACCGTGGTGGCGACCCTGTGTGCGCTGGGCACCAAGTTGTCGTCGCGGTTTTCCGCGGTGGTCACCGGGATCAAGGTTTCGGTGGTGATCCTGGTCGTCATCGTGGGCGCGTTCTACATCAAGGCCGCCAACTACACACCGTTCATTCCGCGGCCCGAAACCGGCCGCGGCGAACACGGGCTCGACCAGTCGGTGCTGTCGATGCTCACCGGGGCGCACGGCAGTCACTACGGCTGGTACGGCGTGCTGGCGGGGGCCTCGATCGTGTTTTTCGCGTTCATCGGATTCGACATCGTCGCCACCATGGCCGAGGAGACCAAGAACCCGCAGCGCGACGTCCCCAAGGGCATCCTGGCGTCGCTGGCCATCGTGACCGTGCTGTACGTCGCCGTCTCAATCGTGTTGTCCGGCATGGTTTCCTATACCCAGCTGAAGACCCTGCCGGGAGGCCAACCGGCGAACCTGGCCACCGCGTTCCGGGCCAACGGGGTGCACTGGGCCAGCGGCATTATCTCCGTCGGCGCGCTTGCGGGACTGACCACCGTGGTGATGGTGCTCATGCTCGGGCAGTGTCGGGTCCTGTTCGCCATGGCGCGCGACGGGCTGCTGCCCAGGGCCTTGGCCAAGACCGGTTCGCGCGGCACCCCGGTACGGATCACGGTGCTGGTCGCGGTGGTGGTCGCGCTGACGGCCTCGGTGTTCCCGATCACCAAGCTCGAAGAGATGGTCAACATCGGCACTTTGTTCGCGTTCATTCTGGTCTCCGCCGGCGTGATCGTGCTGCGCCGGACCAGACCGGACTTACCGCGGGGATTTCAGGCCCCCTGGGTGCCGGTGCTTCCGATCGCCTCGGTGTGCGCCTGTTTGTGGCTGGTCGTGAACCTGACCGCGCTCACCTGGGTCCGATTCGCCGTTTGGATGGCGGTGGGGACCGCGATCTACCTCGGCTACGGCCGCCGGCATTCGGTACAGGGTCGCAGGGAAGCGCAGGGAGAATTCGTAGACAACTAGACCCCCTTTGAGCATTTCGTTTACAAATCATAGTATTTGTCTAGACAGCAGACTTTGCTAGCGGTATTGTCAAACCTCATCGTGGTGTGACTCACAAGGAGGTTTGGCATATGACCACACAACTCAGTTCGCGCGGGCCCGAAGTGCTCGAAACGCAGTGGCGCGACAAGAAGCGCTACCTGTGGCTGATGGGGCTGATCGCGCCGACGGCGTTGTTCGTGATGTTGCCGCTCGTCTGGGGGATGAACCAGCTGGGCTGGCACGCCGCCGCGCAGGCCCCGCTTTGGATCGGGCCGATACTGCTCTACGTCCTGCTGCCCCTGCTTGACCGGTTCTTCGGGCCCGACGGGCAGAACCCGCCCGACGAGGTAATGGATTGGCTGGAGAACGACAAGTACTACCGGTACTGCACCTACATCTACATACCGTTCCAGTACCTCAGCGTGATCCTGGGTGCCTATCTGTTCGCGGCATCGGACCTGAGCTGGCTCGGCTTCCCGGCTGCCCAAGGCGGGTTGGGCTGGGCAGGAAAGGTCGGCGTCGCGCTGTCGATCGGTGTGCTCGGCGGGGTCGGCATCAACACCGCGCACGAGATGGGGCACAAGAAGGACTCGCTGGAGCGCTGGCTGTCCAAGATCACCCTGGCGCAGACCTGCTACGGCCACTTCTACATCGAGCACAACCGCGGCCACCATGTTCGGGTTGCCACGCCCGAGGACCCGGCGTCGGCCCGCTTCGGCGAGACCTTCTGGGAGTTCCTGCCGCGCAGCGTGATCGGCGGCCTGCGCTCGGCCCTCCGGCTCGAGGCGCAGCGGATCCGCCGGCTCGGGGGCAACCCCTGGAACCCCAAGACGTACCTGTCCAACGACGTGCTCAACGCATGGGCGATGTCGGTGGTGCTGTTCGGCGCGCTGATCGCCGTCTTCGGCCCCGCGCTGATCCCCTTTGTCATCATCCAGGCGGTCTTCGGCTTCAGCCTGCTGGAAGCCGTCAACTACCTCGAGCACTACGGGTTGCTGCGGCAGAAGAACGACAGCCCTTCCGGAAAAGGCCGCTACGAGCGCTGCGCGCCGGTGCACAGCTGGAACTCCGACCACATCGTCACCAACCTGTTCCTGTACCACCTGCAGCGGCACAGCGACCACCACGCCAACCCCACCCGGCGCTATCAGACGCTGCGCAGCATGGCTGGCTCGCCCAACCTGCCCAGCGGATACGCCTCGATGATCTCGCTGACCTACTTCCCAGCGCTGTGGCGCAAGGTGATGGACCACCGGGTGCTCGAGCACTACGACGGCGACATCACCAGGGTCAACCTGCAGCCGCGCCGGCGGGAGAAGCTGCTGGCCCGGTATGGGAGCTTGCAGGGAGCCCAAGCATGAGCGCCGTATACCGGTGCCCGGTCTGCGACTACGTCTACGATGAGGCCAAAGGCGATGCCAGGGAAGGCTTTCCGGTCGGCACGCCGTGGGCGCAGATTCCCGACGACTGGTGCTGTCCAGACTGCTCGGTCCGCGAGAAGATCGACTTCGAACAGGTAGGAGCAAACCAATGAACGACTACAAGCTGTTTCAGTGCGTCCAGTGCGGCTTTCAGTACGACGAGGCGCTGGGTTGGCCGGAAGACGGCATCGCCGCAGGCACCCGCTGGGACGACATCCCCGAGGATTGGAGCTGCCCCGACTGCGGCGCGGCAAAGGCGGACTTCGTGATGGTGGAGGTCGCACGGTCGTGAGCGTTACCCTCGCGCCTGTGAAGCGGATTTCTTACGCCGAGGCCTCGCGCGCCCTGCTGCGTGATTCGGTGCTCGACGCCATGCGGGATCTGCTCCTGACCCGCGACTGGTCGGCCATCACGCTGTCAGACGTCGCGCGCGCGGCCGGGATCAGCCGGCAGACGATCTACAACGAGTTCGGCTCGCGCCACGGCCTGGCGCAGGGTTACGCCCTGCGCTTGGCGGACCGGCTGGTGGACACCGTCAGGGCCGGACTGGAGGCGAACGTCGGCAACCTCTACGAGTCGTTCCTGCGGGGTTTTCGCGACTTCTTCACCGAGTCGGCAGCGGATCCGCTGGTGATGTCGCTGTTGACCGGCGTGGCCAAGCCCGACCTGTTGCAGATCATCACCACCGACAGCGGGCCCATCATCACCCGCTCGTCGGCCCGGCTCGCGACGGCATTCACCCAGACCTGGGTGGCCACCAGCGACGACGACGCCCATGTGCTGGCGCGCGCGATCGTGCGGCTGTGCCTGAGCTACGTGTCCATGCCGCCCGAGGCCGACCACGACGTCGCGGCCGATCTGGCGCGGTTGATGACGCCGTTCGCGGAGCGCCACGGGGTGATCAACGTTCCCTGATCGGTGGCACATGCCGGAGCTGACCGGCCGCCGACTACAGTGGCGGAAGAATATACCCAAGCTAACTAAAGGATGAGACACCCCGATGACGACGACCGAACATTCGCTGCGGCCTGACGTTGTGAACGGCATCGACTTCAAGGTTGCCGACCTGTCACTAGCGGATTTCGGCCGCAAGGAGCTCGATCTGGCCGAGTACGAGATGCCCGGGTTGATGTCCCTGCGCCGGGAGTACGCGGAGGTACAGCCGCTGAAGGGTGCCCGGATCTCGGGGTCGCTGCACATGACGGTGCAGACCGCGGTGCTGATCGAAACCCTGGTCGAGTTGGGCGCCGAAGTCCGGTGGGCGTCATGCAACATCTTTTCCACCCAGGACCATGCCGCCGCTGCCGTCGTCGTCGGCAAGCACGGCACCCCCGAGGAGCCCAAGGGCGTGCCGGTGTTCGCGTGGAAGGGCGAAACGCTCGAGGAGTACTGGTGGTGCGCCGAGCAGATGCTCACCTGGCCCGACGCCGACCAGCCCGCCAACATGATCCTCGACGACGGCGGTGACGCCACCATGCTGGTGCTGCGCGGCATGCAGTACGAGAAGGCCGGCGTGGTGCCGCCCGCCGAGGAGGACGACTCCGCGGAGTGGAAGGTCTTCTTGAACCTGGTGCGCACACGCTTGGAGACCGACAAGGACAAGTGGACCAAGATCGCCGAGTCGGTCAAGGGCGTCACCGAGGAAACCACCACCGGCGTGCTGCGGCTCTACCAGTTCGCCGCGGCCGGTGACCTGGCCTTCCCGGCGATCAACGTCAATGACTCGGTGACCAAGTCCAAATTCGACAACAAGTACGGCACCCGGCACTCGCTGCTCGACGGCATCAACCGCGGTACCGATGCGCTGATCGGCGGCAAGAGCGTCCTGATCTGCGGCTATGGCGACGTGGGCAAGGGCTGCGCGGAGGCGGCCAAGGGCCAGGGCGCGCGGGTCACCGTCACCGAGATCGACCCGATCAACGCGCTGCAGGCGCTGATGGAGGGCTACGACGTCAAGACGGTCGAGGAGGCCATCGGCGACGCGGACATCGTCGTGACCGCGACCGGCAACAAGGACATCATTTCGCTGACCCACATGAAGGCGATGAAGGATCACGCCATTCTGGGCAACATCGGCCACTTCGACAACGAGATCGATATGGCCGCCCTCGAGCGCTCCGGGGCGACGCGACTCAACATCAAGCCGCAGGTGGACCTGTGGACCTTCGGCGACTCCGGTAAGTCGATCATCGTGCTGTCCGAGGGCCGGCTGCTCAACCTGGGCAACGCCACCGGGCACCCGTCGTTCGTGATGAGCAACAGCTTCGCCAACCAGACGATCGCGCAGATCGAGCTGTGGACCAAGAACGACGAGTACGACAACGAGGTCTACCGGCTGCCCAAACACCTGGACGAGAAGGTGGCCCGCATCCACGTCGAGGCGCTCGGTGGCCAGCTGACCAAGCTCACCAAGGAGCAGGCCGAGTACCTCGGCGTCGACGTCGAGGGCCCGTTCAAGCCCGACCACTACCGCTACTGAGTCCCGTTGCCCGCGGCGTGACCCCAGCGTCACGCTCGCGAGCACGCGCTACTCGATAGGCTCGCGTCTGTGCTGATCGCGATCGAGGGCGTCGACGGCTCGGGCAAGCGGACGCTGACCGCGGGTTTGCGCAAGGCACTCGAAGCCAACGGCAGGTCGGTGGCCACGCTGGCGTTCCCGCGGTACGGACAGTCGATCACTGCCGACGTGGCGGCCGAGGCGCTGCACGGTCGGCACGGTGACCTCGCCTCGTCGGTGTATGCGATGGCGCTGCTGTTCGCGCTGGACCGTGCCGGCGCGGTCGAGCAGATGACGACGCTGAGCCGCCACCATGACGTCGTGATCCTGGATCGCTACGTCGCCTCCAACGCCGCCTACAGCGCGGCGCGTCTGCACCAGGACGCGGCCGGGGAAGCGGTGGCCTGGGTGCACCGCATGGAATATGAGCGGCTGGCGCTGCCCGCGCCCGACTGGCAGGTGCTGCTGGCGGTGCCCGCCGAGCTGGCCGGGCAGCGGGCCCGCAGCCGGGCCGACGGCGACCCGAACCGGCCGCGGGACAGCTACGAACGCGACGACGAACTTCAGTTCCGTACCGGCGCGGTGTACGCGGGGCTGGCCGCCGCGGGCTGGGGCGGACGCTGGCAGGTGGTCGGTTCGGACGTCGACGCGGGCCGGTTGGAGGCCGTTTTGATGGCCAAATAGCGCGATTTCGGCGTTATTTGCGCTTATCAACGAAGAAACGCCCGTGTGGTGCCGAAGGTTTGTCCCGATCTGGTGACACCATGGACTGCATGAGGCAAAGGATTTTGGTCGTCGACGACGACGCTTCGCTGGCCGAGATGCTCACCATCGTGCTGCGTGGGGAGGGCTTCGACACCGCAGTCATCGGCGACGGCACCCAGGCCCTGACCGCGGTGCGCGAGTTGCGCCCCGACCTGGTGCTGCTGGACCTGATGCTGCCCGGCATGAACGGCATCGACGTGTGTCGGGTGTTGCGCTCCGACTCCGGCGTTCCGATCGTCATGCTCACCGCCAAGACCGACACCGTAGACGTGGTGCTCGGCCTGGAATCGGGCGCCGACGACTACATCATGAAGCCGTTCAAACCCAAGGAGCTGGTCGCCCGCGTGCGGGCACGGCTGCGCCGCAACGACGACGAGCCGGCCGAGATGCTGTCGATCGCCGACGTCGAGATCGATGTGCCGGCGCACAAGGTCACTCGCAACGGCGAGCAGATCTCCCTGACCCCTCTGGAGTTCGACCTGCTCGTCGCGTTGGCACGCAAGCCGCGCCAGGTGTTTACTCGTGATGTGCTGCTCGAACAGGTATGGGGATACCGGCACCCGGCGGACACCCGCCTGGTGAATGTGCACGTCCAGCGTCTGCGGGCCAAGGTCGAGAAAGACCCTGAGAACCCGACTGTGGTGTTGACCGTTCGAGGAGTGGGATACAAGGCCGGACCTCCGTGATCCCGGGCGACGACATAGAGCGTCGCGATGGGGAGGAGCAGGGCCGTTGATGTGGGGCTCGCGGCGACGTACTCGGAGCCGTTGGGGTCGCTCCGGCCCGATGACGCGCGGCGTGGGTACGTTGAGTCGAGCCGTAGGTGTTGCCTGGCGCCGATCGCTACAGCTGCGAGTCGTGGCGCTGACCCTCGGTCTCTCGTTGGCGGTGATCTTGGCGCTGGGTTTCGTGCTCACCAGCCAGCTCACCAATCGCGTACTCGACGTCAAGGTCAGGGCCGCCATCGAGCAGATCGAACGCGCGCGCACCACGGTCAGCGGGGTCGTCAACGGTGAGGAAACCCGTTCACTGGACAGCAGCCTGCAACTGGCCCGCAATACGCTGACCTCCAAAACCGACCCGGCCTCGGCCGTCGGGCTCGCCGGCGCGTTCGACGCCGTGCTGGTGGTGCCGGGGGACGGCCCCCGCGCGGCGACCACGGCCGGGCCCGTCGAGCAGGTGCCCAACTCGTTGCGCGGCTTCGTCAAGGCGGGGCAGGCGGCCTACCAGTACTCCACCGTGCACACCGAGGGCTACTCCGGGCCGGCGCTGATCATCGGCACCCCGACGTCGTCACGGGTGGCCAACCTGGAGCTCTACCTGATCTTTCCGCTGAAGAACGAGCAGGCCACGGTGACCCTGGTGCGCGGCACGATGCTCACCGGCGGCGCGGTGCTGCTGGTCCTGCTGGCCGGCATCGCGCTGCTGGTGTCCCGGCAGGTGGTGGTGCCGGTGCGATCGGCGTCACGGATCGCCGAGCGGTTCGCCGAGGGCCATCTGTCCGAACGCATGCCGGTGCGCGGCGAGGACGATATGGCCAGGCTGGCGGTGTCGTTCAACGACATGGCCGAAAGCCTGTCCCGCCAGATCGCCCAGCTCGAAGAGTTCGGCAACCTGCAGCGCCGCTTCACCTCCGACGTCAGCCACGAACTTCGCACACCGCTGACCACCGTGCGGATGGCCGCCGACCTGATCTACGACCACAGCGAAGATCTCGACCCGACCTTGCGCCGCTCCACCGAGCTCATGGTCAGCGAGCTGGACCGGTTCGAGACGCTGCTCAACGACTTGCTCGAGATCTCCCGCCACGACGCCGGGGTTGCCGAGTTGTCCGTGGAGGCGGTCGACCTGCGCACCACGGTGAATAGCGCCCTGGGTAACGTCGGTCACCTGGCCGAGGAGGCCGGCATCGAGCTACAGGTGGATATGCCCGACGAAGAGGTCATCGCCGAGGTCGACGCCCGCCGGGTGGAACGCATCCTGCGCAACCTGATCGCCAACGCCATCGACCACGCCGAGCACAAGCCGGTGGACATCCGGATGGGCTACGACGAGGACACGGTCGCCGTCACCGTCCGCGACTACGGAGTCGGGCTGCGGCCCGGCGAGGAGAAATTGGTGTTCAGCCGGTTCTGGCGGTCGGACCCGTCGCGGGTGCGCCGCTCCGGGGGCACCGGGCTGGGGTTGGCGATCAGCATCGAGGACGCGCGACTGCACCAGGGCCGGCTGGAGGCCTGGGGCGAGCCCGGCGAGGGTGCCTGCTTCCGGCTGACGCTTCCGCTGGTTCGCGGTCACAAGGTCACCACCAGCCCGCTGCCCATGAAGCCGATCCCGCAACCCGCCCAACCGACCGGAGCGCCGGACCGCCGCCAACGCGAGCACGCCGAGTGGACCGGCTGATGCGGGTCTTGGTCATAGTGCTGGCGATGTTGCTCGCCGGCTGTGCCGGGGTGCCCAGCTCGTCGGCGCCGCAGGCCATCGGGACCGTCGAACGGCCGGCGCCGTCCAACCTGCCCCAGCCCACCCCGGGCATGGATCCCGACGTGCTGCTGCGCGAATTCCTCAAGGCCACGGCCGATCCGGCCAACCGCCATCTGGCGGCACGCCAGTTCCTCACCCAATCGGCCTCCAACGCGTGGGACGACGCCGGTAGCGCGCTGTTGATCGACCATGTTGTGTTCGTGGAAACCCGTGGCGCCGAACGGGTTTCGGCGATGATGCGGGCAGACATACTGGGCTCGCTGTCCGATATGGGGGTGTTCGAGACCGCCGAGGGGCAGCTGCCCGACCCGGGTCCGATCGAGTTGGTCAAGACCGCGGGTGGCTGGCGGATCGACCGCCTGCCCAACGGCGTGTTCCTGGACTGGCAGCAGTTCCAGGCGACCTACAAACGCAACACCCTCTACTTCGCCGACCCGACGGGCAAGACCGTTGTTCCCGACCCGCGCTACGTTGCGGTGTCCGACCACGACCAGCTCGCCACCGAGCTGGTCTCTAAGCTGCTGGCCGGTCCGCGACCGGAGATGGCGCGTACCGTCCGCAACCTGCTGGTCCCGCCGCTGCGGCTGCGCGGGCCGGTGACCCGGGCCGACGGCGGCAAGAACGGCATCGGTAGCGGCTACGGCGGCGCGCGGATCGACCTGGAGAAGCTGTCCACCACCGATCCGCACAGCAGGCAACTGCTTGCCGCACAGATCATTTGGACGCTGGCCCGGGCCGACATCCGGGGACCCTATGTGATCAATGCCGACGGCGCCCCGCTGGACGACAGGTTCGCGGACGGTTGGAGCACCTCCGACGTGGCCGCCACCGATCCGGGCGTGGCCGACGGCGCGGGCGCTGGGCTGCATGCTTTGGTCAACGGGTCGCTGGTGGGTCTGGAAGGCCAGCGCACCACCACGGTGCCCGGGGCGTTCGGGCGGATGGGCGATCAGACGGGTGCCGCGCTATCCCGCAGCGGGCGCCAGGTGGCGTCGGTGGTGACACTGCGCCGCGGCGCGCCCGATATGGCCGCCTCGCTGTGGATCGGTGACCTTGGCGGCGAGGCGATTCAGTCCGCGGACGGCCACAACCTGTCGCGGCCCAGCTGGTCGCTGGACGACGCGGTCTGGGTGGTGGTCGACACCAACAACGTGCTGCGCGCGATCGCCGAACCCGCGTCGGGGCAACCCGCCCGGATTCCGGTGGATTCCACCGCCGTGTCCAGCAGCTTTCCTGGCCCCATCACGGATCTGCAGCTGTCCCGGGACGGGACCCGTGCCGCGATGGTGATCGCCGGCCAGGTCGTCCTCGCCGGTGTCGAGCAGACCCAGGCGGGACAGTTCGCGCTGACCTACCCGCGGCGGCTGGGTTTCGGGCTCGGCGATTCGGTGGTGTCGCTGTACTGGCGGACCGGTGACGACGTCGTGGTGACCCGTAACGATGCCACGCATCCGGTGTCGTACGTCAACATCGACGGGGTGAACTCCGATGCGCCTGCGCATGGCCTGGCGATTCCGCTGTTTGCGATCGCGGCCAACCCGTCGACGGTGTATGTCGCTGCGCCGCAAGGGGTCTTGATGTACTCGGCGTCGGCCGCCGAGACCCAGCAGGCGTGGTCCGAGGTGGCGGGCTTGATGGTGCCCGGAGCCGCCCCGGTGTTGCCCGGCTAACTCCGGCGCTACCCTCAGCAGAAAAGGGGTCTAGAGAAAGCCCTGCCGATGTCGCCCAGAGTTCCCCGACTGCGTTGGGACGACCCCCTTCGCGCGCTGGACATGCTGGGCTCGCTGTGGTCCTCAACCGGATTGCCCGGGTTGCCGTCCGTCGGCGCCGGGGCCGCCCTGGCCGTCGCGGCGCCCTATCGGACGTTGTTCACCACGCTGCAGCAGCTGCTGGGCGACAAGGAAGTCACCATCCGCATCGCCGAGCACGATGTGGTGCTCACCATGACGGAGTTGGACTCGGCGCTCGATCCCCAGGCATTGGCCGTCGGCCAACTGGGCGAGGTCCGGGTCGCCGCGCGCGACATCAGCTGGGATCACAACCACCTGCAGCACGCCGTCGCCGTGCTGCGCAATGTGCACATCCGCCCGGGCGTTCCCCCGGTGTTGGTGGCGGCGCCGGTGGAGTTGTCGACCGAAGTGCCGTCGCGCATGTTGGACGAGGTGCTGCGGCAGGCGGCACCGCAGCTACGTGGTGAGCTGTCCAAGGACGGCAAGGCGCGCCTGCGCTGGGCACGCCGACCGGACTGGGGTGGCCTCGACGTGGCCGTCGACGTGGTCGGGAAAACGTTGTGGTTGCGGCCGCGCGCTCTGCTGACCGGCCAGCGCCGCTGGGTGCTGCCGGGCCGGACCCCCGCCTATCAGGTGCCGCTGCCCGACCTGCCGCACGGGTTGGTGATCACCGACGTCACCGTCGGACCGGATTCCCTGCGGGTATCCGGCCTGCTGCCCGAGTGGCGAATCGACGTGCCGCTGCGCGCCCTGGAGGACGTCATCGGTCAGCTGAGCCAGGGTGCGCTCAGCTTCGCGTGGCCGCCCTTGCGGAGGGGCTCGGACTGACACCCGGTGCGGGAGAGCGCCGACGACGTGGGCTAGAAAAGTCTTACGCCCCTAGGAGACTCGCGGGTCGGCTTCCTTGACGGGGTGTTCCACCGGAACCCCGTCCTTGACGATCACCGGGTCGCCGACGTTGACCGTATCGAAATACCATTCCGCGTCGGCGGGGCTCAGGCTGATGCATCCGTGGCTGACGTTCTCGGCCCCCATCGACCGGACGGCCCATGGGGCCGAATGGACGTAGAGCCCGCGACTGGTGATACGGACCGCGTAATCCACCGAGATCCGGTAACCCGCGGGATCATCGACGGGGATACCGACGCTGCTCGAATCCATAATCACCGAGCGGTCTTTGGAGATCACGCTGTACGTGCCGACCGGCGTCGGGAATTCCGGCCTGCCCATCGTGGCGGGCAGCACCCCGGCTTCGCCGAAGTGCACACGGTGGTGCGGTGCAGGTAGCGGAGGCGGCGCCTCGACTCCGTCGATGCTGACGGTGAAGGTGTGATTCGCGATATCGGCGACACCGAGGACCTTGGGGCCTGTTTGGAAGTCCGTGCGCAGACCGCCCACCGACAGCGCGACCGTGCTGTGCGCCGGCCAGTATCGGTCGGGAACCCACTGCACGACGTTGTTGTCGAGCCATTCGTATTTGCCCGTCATCGCGGGCACCGACGCCACTTCCAGGGCGCGCTCGGCCGCCTGCCGATCGGCGATGGCGCTCCGGAACGTCACCACCACCGGGTGCGCGACTCCCACCACCGCGCCGCGCGCGGGTAGCACCGCGGCGATGGGCAAGCGGCTACTCGGCTCGTTGGCCGCCGTCAGAACTACGTCGGGCTGTTCCGCGACGAGTGCCGCAGCGAGACCGATTACGACGATGAGTGACCGCATTGCCATCCACATGGCTTTTTCCAACGCCTTTCGAGCTGCCCCCGCTGGTTGATGGTAGGGGCGCCATTGCGGGTGAATGTGCAAGCGCGCGTTGGCATGTCGGTTAAGTTTTGGTCACAGGTCGGCATCGGAAGACCGGTTGTCCGGACCCGTGCGCATCGGTCGCGCACTGAGGCCCTGGGGATGACCGCCGCCGCACCGGCGCCTGATGTCACCCCGGACGACCACACTGGCACCGTGCTCGACCTCATCCTGCCGCTGGAATGCGGCGGCTGCGGGGCGCCGGCGACCCGCTGGTGCGACGCCTGTGCCGCCGAGCTGGTCGTCAAACCCGACGCGCCGCACGTACTGAGCCCGCGCATCGACCCCGGTGTGCCGGTGTTCGCGCTGGGCCGCTACGCGGGTGCCCGACGGCAGGCGATCCTGGCCATGAAGGAACACGGCCGCAGCGACCTGATCGCGCCGCTGGCGCACGCGCTGGCATGCGGTCTGCATCGGCTGCTGGTCTGGGGCATGGTCGAGACACCGCTGACCCTGGTGCCCGCGCCGACCCGCCGCTGGGCGGCACGGCGACGCGGGGGAGACCCCGTCGCGCTGGTAGCCGCAAAAGCCACGGCCGGCTACCCGCACATCGCCGTCGTCCGGGCGTTGCGGATGAAGGCGCTGGCGCGGGATTCGGTGGGCCTGGGCACGTCGGCCCGTGAACGCAACATCGCGGGCCGGGTGGTGCTGCGCGGGCAGCGGCCGCCTGATGAGGTCGTGCTCGTCGACGACGTCGTCACCACCGGCGCGACGGCACGCGAGTCGGTCCGGGTTCTGTGGGACGCCGGTGTGCGGGTGGCCGCGGTGCTGGCGATCGCGGCGGCGTGAGCGTAGTCGGCTTTGAATCCGCCAAGAACTCGTGAAGAACACGCAACATGTCTCCCAATGGGGTGGCACGTCCAGGCAAACTCGGGATAACGTCGAAATCAGTCTCTAACGACTCACGGTCGCAGTGCTCCAGGGATGACCCCGGGGTCCCAGCTCCCGCGCGAGGAGGTGAATATTCGACATCTTGCTCCGGCGGGCAGCCTGCGGCGGGAAAGCTCCACAACCGCTCTAACCCCGTCGGCGCGTACCTGAAAGCCGGCACGCAGGGCGCGTGTGACGTGAAGAGAAACGAGTTATCACGTATGTCAAGGCTATCCGTGGATTCCGTCCAGGTTCTGGACCAGACCGACGAGCAGGCTGAACCGGCACCGAATGCCGAGATCGTATTCAAGGGGCGCAACGTCGAGATCCCCGACCACTTCCGCATCTACGTCTCGGAGAAACTCGCCCGCCTCGAGCGGTTCGACAAGACCATCTACTTGTTCGACGTCGAACTCAACCACGAACGCAACCGTCGCCAACGCAAGTCCTGTCAGCGCGTCGAGATCACCGCTCGCGGGCGCGGGCCGGTGGTGCGGGGTGAGGCCTGCGCCGATAGCTTCTACGCCGCGCTGGAATCGGCGACAGTGAAACTGGAGAGCCGGCTGCGCCGCGGCAAGGACCGCCGCAAGGTGCACTACGGCGACAAGACCCCGGTTTCACTGGCCGAAGCCACTGCGGTGCCACCGGAAAGGGCGTTCGACGCCGAACCGTCCGACGCGCACGACCATGACGGGGCCGCGATCGAAAAGGACCACGAGCCCGGGCAGATCGTGCGTACCAAAGAACACCAGGCCAAGCCGATGTCGGTGGACGACGCGCTGTACGAGATGGAGCTCGTCGGGCACGACTTCTTCTTGTTCTACGACAAGCACACCGAACGGCCCTCGGTCGTCTACCGGCGCCACGCCTACAACTACGGGCTGATCAGACTGGCCTGATGGGCCAGCCCTGACGATCGGCGGCCATCAGCGGGTTGTCACCTAGGATGGGGGTCGCCTCGTCAAAGAGGAAGACTCCTACTAAAGGGACCTAGCTGTGCTGTCAAGATTGCTGCGCCTCGGTGAAGGCCGCATGGTCAAACGCCTCAAGAAGGTCGCCGACTATGTCAACACGTTGTCTGACGACATCGAAAAACTCACCGACGAGGAGTTGAGGGCCAAGACCGACGAGTTCAAAAAGCGCCTGGAAGACGGGGAAGCCCTCGACGACCTGCTGCCCGAGGCGTTCGCCGTGGCCCGCGAGGCCGCCTGGCGGGTGCTCGACCAGCGCCCGTTCGACGTGCAGGTGATGGGCGCGGCCGCCCTGCACCTGGGCTATGTCGCCGAGATGAAGACCGGTGAGGGCAAGACTCTGACCTGCGTGTTGCCCGCCTATCTCAATGCGCTGGCCGGCAAGGGCGTGCACATCGTCACCGTCAACGACTACCTGGCCAAACGCGACAGCGAGTGGATGGGCCGGGTGCACCGCTTCCTCGGCCTGCAGGTGGGGGTGATCCTGGCGACGATGACGCCCGAAGAACGCCGGGTGGCCTACAACGCCGACATCACCTATGGCACCAACAACGAGTTCGGTTTCGACTACCTGCGCGACAACATGGCGCACTCGCTGGAGGACCTGGTACAGCGTGGGCATAGCTTCGCCATCGTCGACGAGGTCGACTCGATCCTGATCGACGAGGCGCGCACCCCGCTGATCATCTCCGGTCCGGCCGACGGCGCCTCCAACTGGTACACCGAGTTCGCCCGCCTGGCGCCGCTGATGGAAAAGGACACGCATTACGAGGTCGACCTGCGCAAGCGCACCGTCGGCGTGCACGAACTCGGCGTGGAGTTCGTCGAGGACCAGCTGGGCATCGACAACCTCTACGAGGCCGCCAACTCGCCGCTGGTCAGCTACCTCAACAACGCGCTGAAGGCCAAGGAGCTGTTCAACCGCGACAAGGACTACATCGTGCGCGATGGCGAGGTGCTCATTGTCGACGAGTTCACCGGCCGCGTGCTGATCGGCCGCCGCTACAACGAAGGCATGCACCAGGCGATCGAGGCCAAGGAGCACGTGGAGATCAAGGCCGAGAACCAGACGCTGGCCACCATCACGCTGCAGAACTACTTCCGGCTCTACGACAAGCTCGCCGGCATGACCGGCACCGCCCAGACCGAGGCGGCCGAGCTGCACGAGATCTACAAGCTCGGCGTGGCCAGCATCCCGACCAACAAGCCGATGATCCGCACCGACCAGTCCGACCTCATCTATAAGACCGAGGAGGCCAAGTACATCGCCGTGGTCGACGACGTCGCCGAGCGTTATGAGAACGGCCAACCGGTGCTGATCGGTACCACCAGCGTGGAGCGCTCGGAATATCTGTCGCGTCAGTTCCAGAAGCGGCGCATCCCGCACAACGTGCTCAACGCCAAGTACCACGAGCAGGAGGCGGCGATCATCGCCGAGGCCGGTCGGCGCGGCGGCATCACCGTCGCCACCAACATGGCCGGCCGCGGCACCGACATCGTGCTCGGCGGCAACGTTGACTTTCTCACCGACCTTCGGCTGCGTGCCCGCGGGCTGGACCCGGTGGAGACGCCCGACGAGTACGAGGAGGCCTGGCACCAGGAGTTGCCCGTCGTCAAGGAGGAGGCCACCAAGGAAGCCGAAGAGGTGATCGAGGCCGGTGGCCTCTACGTGCTGGGCACCGAGCGTCACGAGTCGCGCCGCATCGACAACCAGCTGCGCGGCCGCTCGGGCCGCCAGGGTGACCCGGGCGAGTCGCGGTTCTACCTCTCGCTGAGCGACGAGCTGATGCGCCGGTTCAACGGCGCCGCACTGGAATCGATGCTCACCAGGATCAACCTGCCCGACGACGTGCCGATCGAAGCCTCGATTGTCACCCGCGCGATCAAGAGTGCC
>Ga0213876_10001266_pt1 | contig 15963 bp, 15 predicted proteins | sample BarmaccomBMRX_R9_FD_160113 | JGI IMG/M metagenome (GOLD analysis project Ga0213876, IMG submission 160113) | Root-associated microbial communities from Barbacenia macrantha in rupestrian grasslands, the National Park of Serra do Cipo, Brazil - RX_R9 | ecosystem: Host-associated > Plants > Roots...
CGTCCAGCTCACAAACCGGGCACCTGCTAAAGCCGTTCAGCACGGTTCCGCAAACATCGCAAACACGCTTGCCTTCTTTGCTCACATTCCAACAAAGCGATCCCCAAACTTCACGGGGTTCGATCCTTTGGCAATTTCTACCTATTTAGCGAGCCGGAAATCAAGGAACTGTAAAGATTCCGGCCGGTTGGCTTCACATTGACGGCGATGCTGGTGCTCCGGCCACTCAGCCGTCGACCTAATAGGAGGTGCAAATCGCTTCCCGGTAGCGTCCGGCAGCCGCCGGAGCGCGCGGATCCGGCTGCTCCTTTGTTGACGCACATGCGCGGACGAGGGGACGTTAGCAAGGCCAACGTCTTGCAGAGTCCGCTTCGGTTCAGTTTGATTCCCTTTGAGCGACCGTTCCGGAACGGGCCTCAAACTCTTTGATCGTGATTAGAAACGCGGGGACAAACTTCGTCGCTTTCAATTCGCCGACCCCTCGTATCCTCCTCGCAGCTTCGACCGATTGCGGGCGGATACGAGCGAATGCTTTAAGGGTTTCATCTGAAAAAATAATATAATGCGGTACGCCTCCCTCCTGCTTTGCCAATAGAGCTCGGGTCTGACGCAAGGCTTCGAATAAAGCGTTATCGAACGGAGCTTCGACGTCCAAAATATCGTCTGTCTTGGCCGCGGCGCGTTTTCTAGGCTCTTCCGGCCATACCAGGCTAAACGCTTCGCGATTTTGCATCACGGCGACTCCCAGCTCAGTTAATCCGAGCATCGGGTATTGGCCGCCGGTAGAGTGAATGAGGTGCACCTCTTCGAGCTCCCGAAACAACTCGTACAGGTAATTGGATGACTTGGTCTTGAGTAAACCATAGGTCGTGAGCTCATCGAGCCGGCTGTCGACGATTTCTTTAGCTTTGCTGCCGAGAAGAACCTGGATTATCCGATTACGACCAAAGCGGGGCATAAATCCTTCCGCCGTACGAAACGACATCCGAGCGACACAGCTCAACGCCTTACGCACAACCACCAACTCTTCTTCCGTCGGTGGGCGGAGTTTCTCGGGACGGTTAGTCGAGCATTGATCGCATGCGCCGCAATTGTTGAGTTCGGGATCCCCAAAGTATCGGAGGATCATCTTTTGGCGACATTCGCGGCCATAGGCATAGGCCACCATGGCCTTTAGTTTTACCCGGTCCCGCTTTTCTTTTTCTTGCAGAGCGCTGACATCGATAGGCAATTCCAGAGGACGCAAGTCGCGTTGCACCAGCTTGATTCCTCGCACCCGCCGCCCGGGGACATCGTACCGATCGATAATGCCGTGCCGGTCGAGAATCGTCAGGGCAGATCGGATGGCCATTTCGTTATTGTCGCTATCCAGGCGAGCGGCCAGGTCTCTCATCGGCATCACGATTTCGCCGGCCTCACCAGCCACACGGCCCAGAAGTAGATAGAGCCGCCGGACCAGATCGATCGGTGGATTACTGCCATCGATAAAGAATTCCTGGATCCGAGTATCCGCGTAATTGAACAGGAGTTCGCACTCGGCTATCTCTCCGTCCCGGCCGGCTCGTCCTGCCTCCTGGTAATACGCTTCCAGAGAACCGGGAATTTCAAAATGAGCAACAAATCGAAGGTCGGCACGGTCAATTCCCATCCCAAAAGCATTTGTCGCAACGACGATATCGCAGTCGCTTTGCGTGAAGCGATTTTGGGCGGCTTCTCTAGCGTCGTCATCGATGCCGCCATGATATCGAGCCACTTTGATGCCCCACGATTCGAGCTGGTCACTAACTTGGTCCACCCGCTTTCGAGTCGCGCAGTAAACGATACCGGTGCGATGCCGGCGGATCAGTTCGCGAAGCCGTTCATACTTTTGCGATTCGCTGGTCATTTCGGTCACCGCAAACCGGAGATTCGGCCGCGCAAATCCGGCCACAAAGATCTTGGGCTCGGTCAAAACAAGACGATCAACAATATCGGCTCGAACTTCAGGTGTGGCGGTGGCGGTAAAAGCGGCGACCTGGGGACGCCCGAGCTCATCGAGTACCTTGCCTAACCGAAAGTAATCGGGCCGAAAATCATGGCCCCATTGGGACATACAGTGGGCCTCGTCTACCGCGAACAAAGAGATCGTAACCTGACCCACTGCTTGCAAGAAAGAGCGGCTACGGAATCGTTCGGGCGCAATATAGACGAGTCGATATTCACCTTGGCGCATCCGCCGGATTCGCTCCTGCTGTTCCGCACCGGAGATCGTGCTATTGATCAGGGTCGCGCTTATTTCTCGCGAGACCAGGCTATCAACTTGGTCTTTCATCAAGGCGACCAAAGGAGAGACAACGATGGTCACTCCATCCATCAGAATCGCCGGAAGCTGGTAACAGAGTGATTTACCGCCACCGGTGGGCATGACAACAAAAACATCGCGACCGGAAAGAATCTCGGAAATGATCTCTTGCTGCGGTTCTCTGAACTCGCGAAACCCAAAGTAATTCTCAAGCGCCTGTTGCGGATCCATGGAACGGTCGTTGCGGAAGAATAGCCGCAAAAACTTGTCGCGCCATAGGCTTGGCGGAAACGGAAAAGCGCAAAAAAGTAAGAGAATCACGGGCAGGTTAGACCGTGAGAAAATGCGACAGAAATGAAAGTAAGCGGCGGGCTCGCTCGAAGCTCGTCCGAATGACAAAATGACAGATGAACAGATGACAAATAGCCGCGCGGGTGCGCCTATGCCATCTGTCATCTGTTATTCGTCTGAGGCTCAGGCGAATCCAATATCCGGCGGTCGGGTGCGTAAGGAGCAAGGTCAATATCGGTAGGTTGGCCAGCGGCAAGCTGGGCAGCCAGCCGCCCAGCGTAAGGGCCGACCGTGAGCCCGTAGCGCCCCATACCTGTCGCGATGGTCAAACCCTGAAGATGAGCCGGGCAACCAATCAAGGGTAACCCATCCTTGGTCATGGGCCGGAGCCCGACCCTTACCTCCATCAAAGTCGCTTTACCTAAGTCGGGCGCGATGGCTAACCCTTCGCGTAAGACTTCTGCAACACCACCGGCGGTGACTCTGGCATCAAATCCCGAGCCGGTTTCACGGGTAGCGCCAACCACAACCCTTGAGTCAGGGAATGCCAATAGGTAATAATCAGTCAGAACCGGAACAATCACGGGCCAGGAGCCGGTATTGGTTTCCTCGACATTCAGATGAATGATTTGGCCTCGCTGCGGTTCCAGGCCGAGTTCAATACCCATAGGGCGGCACAAATTGGCGGACCACGAGCCGCCGGCAACGATGACGGAGTCAGCCCGGAGTAGGTCGCCAGTAAGGCGAATACCCACGACTGAGTCACCCGAACGTTCCAGCGCCGCCGTCCCGAGCAGTTTCCGGGCGCCAGCTTTCATGGCAGCTCCGAGGAGAGCGTCTCGGATGGATTCTCCCGACAAACGAGCGGCGCCACTTAAGTAGATGCCCGCCACCCTGGGGTCGAGGTAAGGAAATAATTCTCTTGGTCCGCCCTTATCCAGGACCCGAATATCGCCGACCTCTTTGACCCCTTCTTCCAGATGTCTTTCTAATCGTTGGACGATCGGACCGAGTTGATCGCGTGATTCGGCGACTGCCAGCCCGCCGACTAAGTCATATTGAATCCCGGTTTGACCAAGTGCTTTTAGCCTGGTCAGCAGAGGTTGGTAATATCGGAAAGCCGCGAAGGAGAGGGTTTGGTATTGTTGATCTGTATTCTTAGAAAGCCAGGGACAGATGATACCCGCCCCCGCGTAGGTCGCTCGGCCCGCCGCATCGCTATCAACAATAACAACTTCTGCACCCAGCTCCGTAAGATGGAATGCCGCGCTGGCGCCAGCTATCCCTGCCCCGACCACGATTGTCTTCATGCGGTTAAAGGTAGCGCAGGAAGCTGGTAGGGCGAGGCTCCCGTATGTTCTTAAAGTTCTTTCACGGACGACGGCACGAACGTTACAACGTATTTTCGCGTACAACGCCCGCCGAGCCGTGCCGTGCCGTCGCTGGATCAAGTTTCCGATAAGAATTAGCCTTGCTTGTTTGGCCAACGATTAGCTCATGATGGACACGGCCACATGCTCGATCGCGGCTCGGCAGCCCTTCGGCCTTTCCGACTATATGGCGGCATAGCATCAAAGCGCCTTGCTCGAACTTTGAGGAAGTTCGGGAGCCTCGCCCTACCAAACTTGAACTCCCCAAGCCTCCAGCTTACCGCCCGTCAATTATCTCGGCGTACAAAGTCGGATCAACATTCGAGCCGGATATCACCACCACCGTGTCGCCATTCTTGCCAGCCGGTGGTGCAATCCCAGCCAGCAGCGCGGCCAGGGCTACGGCTCCGCCGGGCTCAACTACTAGTTTCATTTTTGCGAAAGCAAACCGCATGGCGGCGCGAACTTGATCGTCGGTAACCACTAAACCACCGGATAACAGGCGCTGATTGATGGGAAAAGTGAGTTCCCCGGGGCGAGGCGTCAGTAAGGCATCGCAAATGGAAGCCGCGTTCGGTCCGACCGTCTCGCGTTGGCCGGTAATCAATGACCGTGTCGTGTCGTCGAACCCAGCGGGTTCGACTGCATACAGATTGATCTCCGGCGCAGAAGCTTTGATGGCTGTGGCGATCCCAGCGATCAATCCACCGCCGCCACAGCAAACCAGGATCTGGGTCACCTTCGCCTGGGCCTGACCGGCTTGATCAACTATCTCAAGCCCAATTGTGCCCTGGCCCGCAATGATGAAGGGATCATCGAATGATGGCACCAAAACAGCACCGCGGGTGTTCGCTAACTCCCTGGCGATTTTCTCCCGAGATTCCGCTAACCGATTGTACAGGACAACTTCCGCACCCAGGGCGCGGGTATTCTCCAACTTAATCGACGGTGCATCGGCCGGCATCACGATCGTCGCCGGGATGCCAAGCAATTTAGCCGCGGCCGCCACTCCTTGCGCGTGATTGCCAGACGACCAAGCCACCACCCCCGACACCCGCGCTTCCTTTGGAATCCGGGCCAAACGATTATACGCGCCTCGGAACTTGAAGGAACCCGTATGCTGGGCTCCCTCGAACTTCACGAGCACACGGCCGCTGGCGGCTTCGTTGAGTGGCTGGAATTCTAACAGCGGAGTGCGGACTGCTACACCCTGAATCAGATCAGCAGCGCTTCTGACATCGGTGGCGCTAATGGCGGGTGTATCCAACATCCTCGAAATACTTTTACAAAAGCTAACGAAGAAAACGAACGGTAAGTACGCCTAGCCTTGGTCTCTTTCTTTCGTTGCTTCCTGTAAAAAGGTTCTGTCTTTGCGGCAGTTTATTTCTCACTCTTCGCCGTCGAAATAATCTAGGTCTTCCGACCGAATGATTTTGCGTTGCGGGGAACGTACTACCCACTTGTCGCTATCTGGGTAGTGCGATGATTCACCGATCGGATTATCTGCAACCACATAGACAACCAGATCTTGTGCTTCATTATTTATGAGCTGATGCGGTTCGCCCGGTTGAAAGATGAACGCATCACCTGGTTCGATATCGCTCATCCCGTCTTTGTGCCGGACTTTACCGGTGCCGGAGATCACATGATAAAACTCCCATTGCGCACTGTGAGAATGATAAAGATAGGGGGATTTACCTGGTGGAATCCGCAGAATCTCCACGTCAAATGGATGCCTTTTATTAAGGTCGGTTGAAGACGGATCGCGTCCCAAAGCCTCGGAGACCTGTTTGCCGGTGCCGACAAACTTTCCTTTTGGTGAGGACCAAGAACTCTCCGGAAGTTGATGAGTATTTACTTTTAGCATTTTCTGAGGGGACCGAAGCGACCGTTGCTTTTCGCAATCAAGCGGATGCCGCCGCTTTGTTGCCAGGAATGATGGCTGCACCAATCATGACTCGAAAAACCGGAATGACCGATTCAGGATTGCATTGCGCTTGGGCGCCAAGACCTTTACGAACCAGCTCCGAAATTATTTGTCCAAAGGTCTGATCCGATTCTGCGGCGATTTGCTTCACCTTAACGTACACATCGTCGTCGATCGTGACGGTTGTTCGCATGACGCAAACATCGGCAGTAACGGGCGGGAGCGCAACCGCAGCGGCGGTCTTCCCCGGATTCTCCGTTCAGTCCTCGAGTAGCGAGAAAAAGTAATCAGTAAGTCAGTAATCAGACGGCAAAAGCCGATTTCCGTACTGACTACTGTCACACTGATTACCGATTACTTTTTTGCGAACCACGTGCGAGGACGAAGGGCATTGGAGTACCCACGCTTTTTACGAAGCGACATGCTTGGGCTTGTTTTTGTGCTTACTCAGATCCTTGAATTTCTGCAGTTGGGCGGGCGTCAGAACGGTAGCCAGTTCATCTAACTCTTGGCGTAGGTTATCCCCTTTCGCTCCGGTGAATGCCGATCCTCCCCGACCGCCTCCACCGCCGTGGCCGCGTCCACCTCCGCCCCCTCCTTTTCCTCCCGACTGCTGGCCTGAGCCCGAATCGGCATCGGCTCCGGTCCTGATGCTACCGTCGTTACTGGCTTGCGGGTCTCGATATTTGACCACGATATCGTCAAACCGGTCTTTCTGAGGCGGAGTGACACCTATCTCCTTTTCCAACCGCGTGAGACTCGAATCATCGTAAACCACAACGACCGGATCCTCCGCCCAGGAAACTTGAATGAATGTGAGAATGCCCAGGGTCACCAGCCCAATAACCAGCGATCGCATAGGAGTCATGAGATAACCGGCGCATACCGGATTTGCAATCTGCTGGATGGGGAGTGGCAATTTTCTTATCCTGATGGCCTAAACCGTCGTTTCAACGGCTGGGATCAACTCAGTTCGAAATACATTCGCTGTTGCGGGCGGAGGATTGGGTTAATGTTACCCTCGTGAAGCCAGAGACCAAAGCAGGCCGATGTCCTGTATGCGGCGAAGAAAACCGGACCGAGTCGCCGGTCTGCGCAGCATGTGAAGCGGCATTCGGGTCTTCTAACGGAGAGCAGGCCGAGACGAACGGGATCGATCTGGGCCGATACGTGACGAACATGTTTCCGTGGGAACCCACCGAAGTTATTCCAAAAATACGTGCGGGCCGTTGGTGGGCTTTGATTCTTTGTCTAGCCTTAGTCTTGATTGTTGTCCTGCTTGAGCTGCTTCGCAGCCCGATTCCGGCCTGCTGGGAAGTCGGGTAGGCGGGTTAGTCCCAAAAGGGACAGAATCATCGTAGCCAGGCAATTTATTGCCCGACACCTTGGGTTTGCCGCGAAGCGGCGATACAGAACAGCCCAGCGCTTAAGCGGGCTTAAACCCTGGGCTATTCTGTGTACCCACTCCGCGGCAAAGTACCGGACGGTCGCTTGACAAAGTCCACACAACCGATATGTGTTCGCATGAACATTAACCGGCGCCGTGTCTGGTTCAGGCCTCCGAAGCAATCGGGCCAAACCAACCCAATAAATCGTCCACAACCCGACCCTAAAACGAACTAGATTTATGCAAGTCACAGAAATCGCTTTCAGCGTCTATCCTGTTACCGACTTAAAGCGCGCACGCGCATTTTATGAAGGAACGCTCGGTTTAAAACCGGGCATGGTTTACGAGGGCGAGGGTGCCGGTTACATCGAATATGAAATCGGCCCAGGCGTTGTCGCCATCGGAGCTGGATCCCAACAGCTCAAAACTTCCGTGGCTCTCGAAGTCGCCGATTTCGATCAAGCGATTAACGAGCTCAAGCAAGCACGTGCTCAGTTTGCGGTTGAACCGTTGGATTTTCCCGGATGCCAAATGGCCGCTGTTTTTGACCCGGACGGGAACACGGTGACGATTCACCGAAGGAAGAGTTGAGACGAAACCGCGAATGGACACGAATGGACGCGAAAAAAAACGAACCGCCGATTAACACGGAATAACCGCAGACGGCTTGAAATTACGAACACGGTCTCGCAATCCTGTCTGCGTACATCTGCGTTAATCTGCGGTTGGACCTACTCTGTTTATCTTCGCGTCAATTCGTGTCCATTCGCGGTTGTTATGTTTCTTGTTTTATGCCGGAATAACCGGTTTCTCCCATTGGCTGGTCTTGGCTGACCGGAATATGGCCTCGATGATGGCCATGTTCTTGATCGAGCCTTCGAGGGATACGGGTAGTTCCGTGTCTTCGCGGATGCTTTGGGAGAACAGATCTCCTTGGATCGTGTACTGGTCGACAACGTCGAACTCGATGACTTCGGCGCTCCGGCCCGAAGGATCCGCGCCATCGTCAACAAAGATTCGGCATGGTTTATCAGGCGGCGCATTGAACGGAATCTCGATTTCGATCCGGCCTTTGGTGCCGAAGACCTGCACCTTTTGATAAGGCACCATTTGGGTGCTGCAGGTAAAGACGCAGTGCCCGGAGGGATAGTGGAGAACTCCGGAGCTTAGGATATCCGTGCGCAAATCGGGGTCTTCCTCGATCACTGCGACTACCCGAGTGGGTTCCTCGCCGAAAATGATTCTCGATGTGTAGACGAGGTAACAACCGATATCCATCATACCCCCACCTCCGTACTCCAAAATGTTACGGATGTTTTTCGGGTCATGGTTATTGTAGCTGAAGCAACCGGCGATTGAGCGCACTTTGCCGATCTTGCCGCTCTGGACCAATTCGACGGCTTTGATCCATTGGGGATGACTGCGCACCATGAAAGCCTCTTCGATTTTGACGCCGGTCCGGTTCCGAGCTGCTAAGAGCGTGACCGCTTCTTCCGTGGTCATGCTGATCGGTTTTTCGCAGAGAACATGTTTACCGGCTTCTGCGGCTTTGATCGTCAAAGGGACATGCAGATGATTCGGCAAAGGATTGTAAATTGCCTCGATCTCGGGGTCGGCCAGCAGTTCGTCATACGATCCATAGGCCTTCGCGATTCCAAGCTCCGCAGCAGCCGCCTTCGCCCGCTTAAGGTCTCGCGATGCGATGGCTGCAATTTCGCACCATTCTCCTCGCTGCATGGCAGGGAGTACTTTTTTCATCCCGATATTGGCAGTGCTTAGAACACCCCATTTGACTTTGTTTTTCATTTTTTCGCTTGGTTGCTTGGGTTTTTAAAGGAAGAGGATAGCGGCAAAAAGCAGACTTCGCCCCACCTCCCCCTTTAGCTACGTCGGCCAAGGGCGCAAGGAACGCAAAAAATAAGGAGCCAGGGGGATTTACGCGTGGGCGTATCGGAGTATAAAACGTTTTGGGGCGCGGCGAAGCGAATGGGACGTATAGGACATAGGACTTATAAGTCAGCTTCTGTAGAGGCTCATGGGTCCCTACGACTAGGACTCGGCACAGGCTTCACAGCCTCCTCCTGGCCCTGGATTCTGGCTCCTGGCTCCTTTAGGATTCGGAGTGAGACACTGAGGGAAGCCAAATGGATGCCAAGAAGTCATGCCTAACCAAACGAGTGTATATCCGCAGCCCCGAATGGGACGCGGTGGCCAATGCCGTCAGGCGAGCGATGAAGCTAACGGCGGAGCTGAACAAGCTTTCATTCGATGACGATGCGAAAGTGAGAGAGTTATTCAGCGAATTAATCGGTCAAAGGGTCGATCAAACTTTTAAACTTATTCCGCCCTTCTATACAGAAGGCGGTCTTAATATCAGGGTTGGGCACAAAGTCTTCATCAACCAGTGCTGTACCATTTACGACATGGGCGGTGTCGACATCGGCGATCTCGTGATGATCGGGCCAAACGTAAATATTATCACGGCAAGTCACCCGGTGGAGCCGTCCAAACGACGTGCCTACGTCGAGGCAAAGCCAATCGTAATTCAAAAGAACGTTTGGATCGCGACCGCTGTCACCATACTGGGGGGAGTTACGGTGGGCGAAAACTCCGTGATCGGAGCTGGAGCGGTGGTTACGAAAGATGTTCCTGCAAACAGCTTTGTTGCCGGTGTGCCCGCTAAGGTGATTCGCTCGTTAGACGACGGCCTCGATAAGACTCAAATCCAGCCGCAGGCTTAACTTAGATCAGGAACAGCCTGAGAGGCGAAAGCGCTTCGCATGCGAGAACGGGCATTTAGAACGTGCTGTTCGGCCAAGCGCGAAGCGAGATCGGGGTTTCGGGCTTCGATGGCCTTTAGGATTTCTCCGTGCTCGCGTTTGACCTGTTCCACCATCTCTTGGGAGTACGATTCAAGCGTTCGGGTGAAATAGATACCGGCGCGTAGATGTTCGAGCAGAAAAGTCTGTATAGAGACGAAGTAGTCGTTCCGCGTGGCCCGAACAATCGCCAAATGAAAAGCCACATCGGCTTCGACCGATTCATTGATCGACAGATCCGGGCGCGAGGAACCTGCGTTCATTTCCCGGAGAAATTTCAGATCTTCCGGCGCGCGTCGGATCGCAGCGATACGTGCCGCCGCCGCATCCAGCCCAGTCCGGATCTCGAGCAATTTGGCGGTATTGGCTAGATTACTGTAATCCAGACCGGGCGCCTGAAGATTTCCAACCAAAGGCGATCGGGCGAACATGCCGGCACCTTTACGAATTTCGAGTAGTCCGAGCGATGCGACGGCAGAAATTGCTTCCCGGACCGCAGACCGGCTCACGCCGAACTGCTTGGCTAGCTGATGTTCAGACGGGAGCTTCGAGCCCGGCGCCAGATCACGGATTGTCGTGGTCAGGTACTCGGCAATCGTGTCAGTCAAGCGGGGCGATCTCTTAGCCGCAGAGGTCTTGTCGGACGTCATCGGGTTTAGGTTGTAGGTTGTAAGTTCTAGGTTCGAGGTTCTACGCTTTGGCGCTTAGCCTTGCGTGCGGGCTCGTCGACCGCCGATCGGCAACTTAAAACTTATAACATCGAACCTAGACCTTCCTAGAAAACTATAGACAGAAAGAAACCTGTCTGACAAGTTGATGGCGCATTAAGCCGGTTGCGGGTAGAGATCGACTGCGAGGATCAGTGTCCCTGCCCTTCATCTTTAGTAAACATAGAGCATGTAATGAAAGTACTTGTCACTGGCGCAGCCGGGATGTTGGGACGGAAATTTTGCCAGGAACTCGCCGCCGTTGGTGTGATTGCCGGACAAAAGGTGGAGAGTCTAACGATGGTCGATATCGTGGAGTCGCCGCCGATTCCAGGAAGCCCGTTCACGACTCGATCGGTTGCCTGTGATCTAGGATCGCCCGGTGTTGCCGAAGGAGTAGTGGCCGATCGTCCGGACATCGTCTTGCATACCGCGGCTATCGTTTCCGGAGAGGCAGAGGTGGATTTCGATAAGGGTTACCGAATCAATGTTGATGGCACCCGTTATCTTTTCGAAGCGCTACGGAAGGCGGGCAACCGGCCCCGGGTTGTATTTACCAGTTCGATCGCGGTATTTGGAGCGCCGTTTCCGGAAGTCATCGGTGAAGAATTTTTTCTAACTCCCCTCACCTCGTACGGAACCCAGAAAGCGATCGGGGAATTCTTGTTAGCCGACTACACCAGAAAGGGTTTCTTCGACGGGATCGGAATCCGACTGCCTACCATCTGTGTTAGACCCGGCAAGCCTAACCGGGCAGCTTCCAGCTTTTTCTCAGGAATTATTCGCGAGCCGCTCAGTGGTCAGGAGGCAAGCTTGCCTGTCTCGGACACCGTGCGTCACTGGTTTGCGTCACCACGTTCGGCGGTCCGGTTTTTCTTTCGAGCGGCGGAAATCGACGGCGCATTGGTTGGTGATCGCCGCAATCTTTCGATGCCCGGACTTTCCGCCACGGTGGGCGAGATGATCGAGAGTTTGGAAAGGTGCGCAGGTGCGGACCGAGTCAAACTGATTCGCCGGGAACCTGACGCCACGATCATGCGAATCGTGGAAGGATGGGCCCGGAACCTGGATGCTTCTCGCGCCCGATCGTTGGGTTTCCAAGCCGAAACCAATTTCGACGAGATCATCCGGGCTCACATCGAGGACCAAGGCATTCGGTTATAAGTTCTACGTTCTAGGTTTTAGGTTTTACGTTTCTGCGTGCAACGCGCTCACTGGGTAGTCGCAGCGTTTCCGATAGGTGCGTCGAACCCGGAACTTAAAAACCTAGAACCTACAACCTCGAACCTAGATTCTTCTAGACACCGCAAAACTTGTCTGACAAGTTGCAGCGAAGCGTCCCCCCATGAAAAAGACCAATCGAGTTGCCCTTTGATGGTCATGCCGGATATGCTGGATGCATGGTCCGCATGAAGAACCGGAGCTTCTCGCGAGTGGTGGCGCTACAACTCACCACTGCCGTCCTGGCCAGCTATTTGATGGCGGCGAATTGTTCGCCGGCGACAGCTCAAACGACCGCTCAAAATAATTCGATCAGTTTGAAATGGTTCCGAGGAATCGTTGTTGGGAACACCCCATACCGGTTGGCTATCACGCCGAACGGCAGGGAAGTTTATGTTTCCAACTTTGGCTCAAACACAGTCTCCGTTATCGATGCATCGCTCTATACGGTAGTTGCTACTATTCCGGTACCTGATGAACCAAGTTACGTTGCGATTACGCCCGATGGTTCGGCTTGCCTAGTAGTTGCCGCTGGGAGGATTTCGGTGATTTCAACCGCGACTAAGACAGTCGTTAAAAACATTTCCGCCGGCTCAAACCCCAATGGATTCGCAATTACTCCAGATGGTAAGCAGCTTTATGTTTGCAATCCAGGCCTGGGCTTCAATGACGGAGCTGTCACTATTATCGATCTGAGTACCGATCAGATTCAGAAGACGATCGCGATCCCGGGTAGTCCCGTAAATGTGATGATTAGCCCAGATGGAAAATCAGTTTACGTGATAGCCAACTATAATGAGAGAGGCTACCTGGATCGAAAGGGGTTTGTAGTAAAGATCGATGTCGCTTCTCAAACGGTCCTAGCATTACTCGGCGGAGGAAGAGTGAAGACAATATCGGGGGCCCTCGCCATCAGTCCGAATTCCGAAACCCTGTATGTCGGGGAAGGCAGCAGCGATGTTTTGGCGCTCAATCCGGATACAGGTGAGACGAAGAGAACACTTGTTATCTTCTCACCGTACGCTCGTAAACGAGCCTTCAGGCTGGATGGAATACAGCTGTCTTCGAATGGGAGGTACCTCTTCGTGGCAGAGTCTGGTCAACACGCCATCACGGCCGTCAATGCCTGGAAGGGCGAGCAGGTCGCCTCTGTCATGGTTGGTCGAGAACCTATCGATATCGCAGTCTCGCCCGACGGTAAATATTTGTACGTAGCAAACTCGGAGCGAGGCACGGTTTCCATAGTTAAGATCGAGCGACCCTAGTTAAAAGGCCCAAATGGCGGCTGACCCCTTATTACGTTACCATTCCTATAAAAGTTTCGCTCCTACGGAGGCTGGGCGTGACAGCGGCTGAATCAGTGCCGGGGCGGAATCATGTTTCTCAATCCCGCGCCTGCGGGACTAGGCTATCGTGAGCTTCTGCTTCGCGGCAGGGCGTGTCAGCCGGACTGATACGCCAGCGACACCAGCACCCGGCTTTTCCAAAACAACTCGCCGGCAATCCACTTCGTTGTCGCCGTCGGCGGTGGGAACAATGTGTGCTTCGCGCAACTTTGGCATAAATCGGGTGTTGTTCTCGCAAGCGCCAGGACAAACTGGCACTGGGTTAGACTGCGTAGAGCATACTTGGAATTATTATGCTTCAACCTCGCCAACGCAAAACGTTCAGATCAGACTAAAGTTTGTTTCAGGTTTATGCGTTACCGCGAAGTGGTGCCTCCACCGGATCTCAGACAATTCGTCTTGGCTTATTGGGAATTTGCGATTTCGGAAAGCATACCTGGTCCGTTCATTCATCACATATTCCCTGACGGCTGTGCGTCGGTCTCTTACGGCGCCAGGTCGGCGCAGGCTCCTTTGATCATTGCGGGCGCTGGTCCGACGACCGAGACGCGGCGCGTGCACTGTTCGCCAGGGGACATATTTTGGGGCATCCGCCTTCAGCCCGCGGCCTGTAGGGCGCTGCTTGGTTGTGGGCCAGCTACTTTGCTTAACCAGCGACTGCCATGCGCAGAAATAAATTTAGAGCTTCACCACGCGCTGCTTGCCGAGGTTAAGGCCAGCACTTGCTTCGAACAAATGGTTGCGGGATTTTCCCGTGCCTTACGCGCGATCAAGCTGTGTAACCATTTAATTGATAGTAAAGCAGCCGCAGCGGCAGATCTGATCGACCGTGCCCGGGGTCGAGCCAGGATCGCAGATATTGCCATAGCCGTGAAATTGAGCCAGCGTCAGTTGCAGCGGCGATTCTCACTCGCCGTGGGATTAAGTCCCAAACAGTTCGCTCGAGCCAGACGCCTACGAGCGACTGCCCTCGCGCTAGTCAAAACCGCTTCAACTGACTGGGCCGGACTGGCTTTTGAAATGGGATTCACTGATCAGTCCCATTTGACGCACGAATTCGGAGCTCTGACGAAAGAATCTCCAGTGTTGTTTGAGCGGCGACTCCGCGCTGTCGAGCATGGGGTGCTCCTCGATTGATTCGTAGGATGTCGTAAATTTACAAGACACGCAGACAGCGGATGTGATTATTCAGGGCTGTCATGGATAAGATCATCCCATCGCTGCTTCTACTAGTTCTACCCGCGCTCGGTTTTTCGCAGACGGCGCCATCCCCCCAGCTAACAGAGATGAAGAAGTTGGACTTTCTGGTTGGGCGCTGGAAAGGAAGTGGCTATTTCGAGTACTCTCCCGGGCAACGTCGGAACTTTACCGAAACCGAAACTGTCCAGGCCAAGCTGGACGGCTTAATGGCGCTTTTCGAAGGTGAAGGTAAGAGTAACAGCGAACAGGGAACGGAAATAACGGTCCATAGCGCGCTTGCCTTGGCTTCCTATGACGATCTGGCCAAGGCTTTCAAGTGGCATGCATATCGGGCCGATCGAGGCGCGCTTTCTTCGATTGACACAGAAGCCACAGTGGGAAACAACAAATTGCAGTGGGGTTTTGCAAACCCGCGGGGCGGTATGATCCGGTTCACAATCGAATTAAATGATAAGGGAGAATGGTTCGAGGTCGGCGAAAGCTCAGCGGATGCTAAGACGTGGCAGAAATTTATGGAGATGACCTTAGTTCGGGAGCCATGAATTCTTGACAGGGTCAGGTTTTTCACAGTCTCACCAACGTTCTCACGGCTAAGAAGAAGCTTTAGAGGCCGAATTAGATAGCCTGACGAAACTGAGAACCGCGCAGCAGTACATCGCTCAACATCTTATTCCCGGTAACTCGCGTTTGATGTACTGATGGTGGAGGGATGATAAGAATCCGAAGGAAGTGGTGCTAGAATAGATCGGTAGCTAGTTAGAGCCTACTGCATGATAGCGGCCGCTTCATCAAACGCGCTCTCAACCGGTTGTCCTGCGATGCCATATCCTACGAACAGCAGCGCCATCAAATCTTGCGGCCAACCAACGCCACGATACAAAGGAAGGGAGGTCGCTGAGGCAAATACCAAAACGACTCCCCTCCGGGACCCTGGGTATTTCACGCCACGTTCCCTAGAAATACCGAGAACGAGATGGACCCTTGGTCCCTCCCTACTCCGCGTTAACCCAGTTGTCCGATCCAGTCACCTTTACGGACACATCCTTAAAGAAAACGTGAAAGGGCGCACCATTCACGGTTCCTTTGTGCTCCGTGGAGATGAGGAGTGGTCCCGCCTTCTTGTACCCTGTCCAGGTCACCACGACGAGGCTCAGGTTCTTGGGTCCGCCCTTGTGATAATCCATTTCCACAAGTCGATGGTCCGCGCCAACGTAGAGATCCCAGATGTCACCGGGCGTGTACCCATCGTTGCCGGTATATGTCACTGCGATCAAATCCGCAGGGTCATCCAAAAGCGCCGGTTTCTGCGCACCTTCATCAGTAACTTTCGCGCTGGTGTCCCAAATCGCGTGCAGCGGGATGAGCAACCAATATTGGTCGTTGAAAAAAGCCGGATCCACGACCTTCTTTACCA
>Ga0213876_10001267_pt1 | contig 15956 bp, 13 predicted proteins | sample BarmaccomBMRX_R9_FD_160113 | JGI IMG/M metagenome (GOLD analysis project Ga0213876, IMG submission 160113) | Root-associated microbial communities from Barbacenia macrantha in rupestrian grasslands, the National Park of Serra do Cipo, Brazil - RX_R9 | ecosystem: Host-associated > Plants > Roots...
CATCGATCGCCGCCTGCGGCCGCACCTCCGCGACCGCGCCGATGCTCACCCCGGCCATGAGCGCAACCCCGACCACGAAGTCGGTGCCCATCTGGCCCGCGCCGGCAAGGCCGATCGTGATCGGCCCATGCCGATCCGCCCAATGCCGTTGTGACCGATCAAGCGAATGCCTTGTGAGCGCGATTCGAACGCGTGAACTTTTGTAATTTGAAAAGTGCTAATGTGCAAGTTGATGAGAACCGCTTTCGCGCGCTCGAGCCGGCATCCCACGGCAAATCGATGAGGAGCCTGGCGGCCTGCTTGCGCGAGCCGATTTTCCTTGTAGAGCCTTCGCGGACGGGAGCGGGGAATGGCAAAACGAAAAGGCAAGGAGAGTTTCGAGCCGCGCGCCACCGCATTCGCGGCGGAGACGGAGCTCGGTTCCGGGCGACGCTCGGCCCGGCTGCGCTTGCGCGCCGCCTGGATGTATTATGTGGAGGAAATGACGCAAAATGTCATCGCGGACCGGCTGGGGATCGGCCGCGTCACCGTGGTGCGTCTCCTGAACGATGCCCGCTCCCTCCACGAGGTGCGCGTCTCGGTGAGCCGGGACCTCGCCGAGCTCTTGGAGCTTGAATTCGCCTTGCAGCAAGCCTTCGGCCTCAAGGAGGCGATCGTTGCCCCGCTCTCTGCCCGGGATGCGGACCCGAGCGTGCCCATCGGCGCCGTCACCGGCGAATATGTTTCGAAGCTGCTGCGTAACGATATGAGGATCGGCCTCGGCTGGGGGCGCACACTCATCAACGCACTGCCTTTCGTGAGCGAGCGGCCTGTCGCCAACCTCTCGGTCATCTCGCTTCTCGGCGGCATCACCAAGACCAAGCAATACAATCCCTCCGAATTCGCCTGGCAGTTCGCCCGCTTCTTCCAGGCCGATTGCTATCTGATCGCGGCGCCCGCTCTCGTCGACAGCATCGAGACGAAGCGCGCGCTCATCGAGCGTTGCGGATTGAAGGACATCCTCCACCTCGCGCGTTCACTCGACGCAGTTGTCGTGGGTGCCGGCGGCATGTCGTCGGACGACACTATCTTCCGCTTCGGCTTCGTCGGCGAGCGCGAGCGGCGCTCCCTCACGGCCAAGGGCGCGGTGGGCGATCTTTTGTGCCATTATTACGATCGGCAAGGCCGCCTCGTCGATCACCCGATCAACGAGGCCGTGATGGCCGTGCCGATCGAAACCTTGACGAAGGCCAAATCGCGCATCCTTGCCTCGGGCGGCCCGCACAAAACCGAGGCCATCCTCGGGGCCATCGCAGCGCTGCGGCCGACGGTGTTCATCACGGACGAGGGGACGGCAAAAGCCTTGCTTGCGGGAGTAAAGGGGTGAGAAGTGAGGGGTTGGTCGCAAGAGGGAAAAGCGGCCGGGCATCGTGAGAGCCCGCTTCCCTCTTCACTTCTCCTCTTCGCCCATCTCGTTCTAGGTCTCGTCCTGCACAGAGCCAGCCATGACCCTTGAAGCCACCCCGCCCAAAAGCCCCATTCCGCCCTTCTCGGCGCCTTTCGCGCCCGATGATGCAAAGCTCGCGCGGCTTCTCTTCAGCCGGGCGGAAGCCTCGCCTGCCGTCGAGGACAGGGTCGATGCGACGGCGCTGAGGCTCATCGCTGCCATTCGCTCGCGAAGCGGCGGCATCGGGGGCGTCGAGGAGGTCTTGCGGGAATATGCGCTCTCCACGAAGGAAGGGCTCGCGCTCATGGTGCTCGCGGAAGCGTTGTTGCGCGTGCCCGACGCCGCCACCACCGATCGCCTGATCGAGGACAAGCTCGGCCAAGCCGATTTCGCTCATCACGAGACGAAATCCGACGCGCTCCTCGTTTCGGCTTCAGCTTGGGCGCTCTCCATCACCTCGCGCATCATTCAACCCGGCGAAACGCCGCACAGCATCGTGGCGGGTCTCGCCAAGCGCATCGGCTTGCCCGCGGTTCGCACCGCGACGCGCCAGGCGATGCGCGTGATGGGCAATCACTTCGTGCTTGGTGAGACGATCGAGGCGGCGCTCAAGCGAGCCGGATCGGGCTCCGGCCGGCTCAAGCGCTATTCGTTCGACATGCTGGGTGAAGGAGCGCGCACCGCCGAAGATGCGACGCGGTACTTCCAGAGCTATGCCGACGCCATCGAGGCGATCGGGCGTGCCGCCGGCAATGTGGGGCTGCCCGAAAGGCCTGGCATTTCGGTGAAGCTTTCGGCGCTGCATCCTCGCTACGAGGCGACGAGCCGCGACCGCGTGATGTCGGAGCTCGTGGGCCGCGTCATCGAGCTCGCGCGAAGGGCGAAAGCGCATGATCTCAACTTCACCGTGGATGCGGAGGAAGCCGATCGGCTCGAGCTCTCGCTCGACGTCATCGGGGCTGTCGCGGCCGATCCTTCGCTGGCGGGCTGGGATGGTTTCGGGCTTGCGGTGCAAGCCTATCAGAAAAGGGCGCTCGCGGTCATCGATTGGGTGGCGGCGCTCGCCGAGGCCCTCGATCGGCGATTCATGGTGCGGCTCGTCAAGGGGGCGTATTGGGACACCGAGATCAAGCGAGCGCAAGAACGGGGCCTTGCCGGCTATCCGGTGTTCACGCGCAAGGCGATGACCGATCTCAACTACATGGCTTGCGCCGAGAAGCTCCTCTCTTTGCGGCCGCGCATCTATCCTCAGATCGCGACCCACAATGCGCTCACGGTGGCGAGCGTGCTCGAGAGGGCAGGCGAGGCGCCCGGCATGGCCCGTGCCTCGGAGGCGGGCTTCGAGTTTCAGCGTCTCCACGGCATGGGCGAAGCGCTCTATGCCGAACTCGCCGAGATCGCGCCGCATGTCGCTTGCCGCACCTATGCGCCCGTCGGCGGCCATCGCGATCTCCTGGCATATCTGGTGCGGCGCCTTCTCGAGAACGGGGCCAATTCCTCCTTCGTGAGCCTGGCGGCCGATCCGGACGTCCCGGCCGAGAGCTTGATCGAGCGACCGAGCGCGCGCGTCGGCGACGCGGCAAAGGCCGCCAATCCGCATCTACCGCTCCCGCCTGATCTCTACGGAGCTTCGCGCAAGAATTCCTCGGGCGTCGAGTTCGGTCATCGCAAGAGCCTCGAAGCCTTTATCGGCGCGGCGCGAGAGGCAAAAAATCATGGGTTTCGCGCGACCCCGCTCGTCGACGGCAAGGCGGGACCGGGCAAGATGCGTCCGGTGACGAGCCCGATCGATGGCGCACGCGTCGGTGAAGTGGTCGAGGCGGACCCGGCTCTCGCCGCGCAAGCGGTCGAAAGCGCCGCTCGCGCGGCCTCGTCCTGGGATGTAACGCCGGCCTCGAAGCGCGCCGCCTGCCTCGAGCACGCCGCCGATCTCCTCGAGGCGCGCCACGGCCGTTTCACCGCACTTTTGCAAGCCGAAGCGGGCAAGACGCTCGACGATGCGCTCGCGGAGATCCGCGAGGCCGTCGATTTCTGCCGCTATTACGCGATGCAGGCGCGCGCCCATTTCGGCGAGGGCGAGCTTCTTCCCGGCCCCGCCGGCGAGGAGAACCGTCTGACGCTTCGCGGGCGCGGTGTTTTCGTCTGCATCAGCCCGTGGAATTTCCCTCTCGCAATCTTCCTCGGCCAAGTCACCGCCGCGCTCGCGGCCGGCAACACCGTCGTCGCCAAGCCCGCCGAGCAGACGCCGCTCATTGCCTTCGAGGCCGTACGGCTCCTCCACGAAGCGGGCGTGCCCGCCGGCGTGCTTGCACTGGTGCCGGGACCGGGCGAAATCGGCGCCGCCCTCGTTGCCCATCCCGCCGTGGCCGGCGTTGCCTTTACGGGCTCGACAGAGGTCGCGCGCCTCATCAACCGCAAGCTTGCGGAAAAGGACGGGCCCATCGTGCCGCTGATCGCGGAGACCGGCGGCATCAATGCCATGATCGTCGACGCGACGGCGCTCCCGGAGCAGGTGTCCGATGACGTGGTGCTTTCCGCCTTCCGCTCGGCCGGGCAGCGCTGCTCGGCATTGCGGATGCTTTGCCTGCAGGAGGATGTCGCTGACCGCATGCTCGAGATGGTGATCGGCGCCGCAAAAGAGCTGAAGCTCGGCGATCCGCGCGACCCTTCCGTGCAGGTCGGCCCGGTCATCGATGCCGAGGCGAAGCAGAAGCTCGACGGCTACGCGGCGCGCATGCGTGCCGAAAATCGGATCCTTTACAGCGGGGCAGCGCCGGCGAAGGGCACTTTCGTGGCGCCGTCGGTGGTGCGGCTCGAACACGCCTCGGAACTGAAGCAGGAAGTGTTCGGACCGATCCTGCATGTCGTGCGCTATCCGGCCGGGGCCTTGCCGCGCCTGATGCAAGAGATCAACGCGTCCGGATATGGCCTGACGATGGGCCTGCATTCTCGCATCGACGATACGGCAAGGACGGTGCGCGAACTTTCGCATGCGGGCAACGTCTACGTGAACCGCAACATGATCGGCGCCGTCGTCGGCGTCCAGCCTTTCGGCGGTCATGGACTTTCCGGCACGGGCCCGAAAGCCGGAGGCCCGAACTACTTGAAGCGTTTCGCCGCCGAGCAGGTGGTCTCGGTCAACACGGCCGCCGCGGGCGGCAATGCGAGCCTCCTCACGATGGAAGACTGACGAGACACTCGCGGCGACGCGCGACCGCTTCGATCATCGTCCGGCAGCCGCCGCCCTGCGCGGCGTTCGTTTCGTCGCTGGTTTGCGCCTGGCGGATATCGTCGCAGGCTCCTTCGGCATGTGCGCATGTGCGTGCGCGATACGATCCTTGATATGCGCCTTGATCTTCGCGTGCAGCTCGGCCTTGTTGATCCCGGGCGGATGCCGGCCTTTGGTGACCGCCGTCGCCATCCGCTCGAGAAGCTCGACATCGTGCTCGTCCCGATAGGGTTTGAGGTCGAGATCGGCCGGCACCTTCGTGAGGCGCTCATCTCCCATCTTCTTCACATATTTCTGCATGAAACGGTCGTAGTCGCGCCAGGAAATGCCGGCGGCACGCACGGCGGCCTCCTCGGCTCTCGTGGCGATCTGGTGAGCATGGAGGTAATGGAGGTCCAATTGATCGATCAAGGTCTTCTCGACCTCTTCATGCAGCAAGAGGAAACGATCGGTGTTGATCTTGCGCCCCTTGTATTCCATTTCGCTCGGCAGATGACGATCGATGTAGATCGTCTTGCCGTCCTTCGAGTAGCCGGCGACGTAAGGAACGTCGTGCTTGCGGTCGAGGCGCTTCACCCTGCGCGCCACCGCATCGAGTGCGCGATCCATCATCAAGCTCGACACATACCAATTCGGCATGCGCAACCTTTTATGCGGCGCGGTCGGATGGCAGTAATCGGTCATGACTTATTCCCCTCGCGAATCGGGTTGGCGACAGGACGGATGATGAAGGATCAAATGACGATCGCAAAGGGTCGAGAGCGGAATATCCTGCTCCCCGATGGCGATCCGGGGTAAGCGCAAGATGCGTGGAAATCTCGTCAGCAAGTCGAACCGGGTGCGAGAAGCCGGTGCGCCCGGCCCCGCAGGCGCGCCGAAATGAGAGGGCTCCCTCGCGGGCGCTGGCCATGGCTCGATGTTTTGAGCTCACGATTGCGTTCGCCGCGGATCAAACCCTGGCGCTCCAGCATTCTCGGCGAGGACGATGTACCGCCGGAAGCCAGGACCGACCTGCCGAGACCAAAGACGCTGCCGCCCGGAGAACGCGTCTACGCGGTCGGCGATATTCATGGGCGTGCGGATCTCTGCGCCGACATGCAGGCGCTGATCCGCTCGCATATGGCGCAAACGCCGAGCGCTTCAGTCACGGTGGTCTGGCTCGGCGATTATGTGGATCGCGGTCCCTCCACGCGCGAAGTGATCGATCTGCTTCTCGCTTTTGCTGAGAAGCGAATGCGCTCGGTCTTCCTGATGGGCAATCACGAGGAGGCGCTCTTGAGCTTCCTCGTCCACCCGCGCGAGAGCCTTCATTGGTTCAGGCTCGGAGGGCTCGAGACGCTCGCCTCTTATGGCATCGACATCAAGGCCTATCATTTGGGGCTCGGCCCTGAAGACATCCGCGACGCTTTTTTTGCCGCCTTGCCGGACCGGCATCGCGACTTCTTGCTCTCGCTCGAGCTTTCACACGTGATGGGAGATTTCTTCTTCTGCCATGCAGGCGTGCGGCCGGGGATCGCGCTCGAGGCGCAAGACCCGCACGATCTGATCTGGATCCGCGAGGAATTCCACAACGCTCAAGAAGATTTCGGCAAGCTGATCGTGCATGGCCACACGCCGGTCGCCAAGCCCGAGCTGCGGCCCAACCGGGTGAATGTCGACACAGGCGCCTTCGCGACAGGGCGTCTCACTTGCGCCGTGATCGAAGGCAACGAGATCGGATTCCTGTCGACGTGATCGGGGCAGCTGCAGGACGCAAGCTTACGCACACGCCGAATTTGCCATCCCCTCCCCCGCAAGGAAGGAGCGGTGGGGAGGGATGGCCGGCGCCGATCGTGTGAATTGTGGGGGAGCGTCTCGGCTTCGTGGGAGGCCGCTCTCAGGCCAGTGCGTGCTGGCCCCGCCCGAAGATCTTGTCGAGCATTTCGGGTTTTGCCTTGTCGAAAGGCGTCAGAGTTTCGCGCATCTTCTCGACCGCGGCGACGGCGCGGACGACGGCAGGACGCTTCTCGATCTTGTCGACCCAGGCAAGCACTTTCGGATAGGCGTTCGCGCCTTCGCCCAGCAACATCTTGACGTTGCGTCCCCAAGGAAAAGTCGCGATGTCGGCGATCGAATATTCCGCGCCCCCGAGATAGGGGGCCTCGCCGAGCCTCGTCTCCAGGACCTCGCAAACGCGCTTCACCTGAGTGCGGTAGCGGCTCACCGAATACTCGTTGCCCTGAGGCGCGAAACGGAAGAAGTGCACGAATTGCCCGAACATCGGGCCGACGCCCGTGAGCTGCACCACGAGCCATTGGATCACATCGTAGCGCGCGCCACCCTCCTTCGGCAGGAACTTGCCGGTCTTCTCCGCGAGGTAGAGAAGGATCGCGCCCGATTCGAAGACCGTATAGGGTTTTCCGCCGGGCCCATCGGAATCCACGATCACCGGCACCTTGGCGTTCGGGTTCAGCTTGACGAAGGCAGGGTCGAATTGCTGACCGTTGAAGATGTCGACCGTCTTGAGCTCGTGAGGGAGCCCGAGCTCCTCGAGCGCGATGATGATCTTCACCACATTCGGGCTCGTCATTCCATATAGCGTGATCATGTCGGTCCTCGGTTGGCCTTTCAGGATTTGCCAGTGCGCCACAAGGACGCTCGCGCCCTCCTACAGCCTGGACACGCGCGCGCAAGTGGGGCGCCATCACATAATCGATATCCGTGGAACCGAACGCGTCTTTCCCGAACGGCTCAGGCGTTGGGATGGAAGAAGCTGTAGACGGCCTTCGCGGTCGCAGCGTTCACGCCGGGCGCATGCGCGAGATCGTCGAGCGAGGCGCGCGCGATCGCCTTGACGGTGCCGAAATGCAGGAGAAGCGCGCGCTTGCGGCGTGGCCCGACGCCGCCGATCTCGTCGAGCGGACTTTTGACGAGCTCGCGTGACCGCTTGGCGCGATGCGTGCCGATCGCGAAGCGATGCGCCTCATCGCGCAGCCGCTGCATGAAATAGAGGGCCGGATCGCGGGGCTCGAGACGGAAAGCGTCACGCCCGGGGACGTGGAAGGTCTCGCGCCCGGCATTGCGATCCGGCCCCTTGGCGATGGCGACGACCGGCACATCGGCGGTGCCGACCTCGGCCAGCGTGGCGAGCGCCGCCTGGAGCTGACCTTTGCCGCCGTCGATGACGACGAGGTCGGGCCAGGCCGGAAATTCATCGGGATCGGCTGTAGCCCCGGCCGGCACCGAAGCCGACGACATCGCCAACGCCTGTGTCGCGTAGATTGCCGAATCGTCGGCCCCGAGGCGTCGCTTGGAAAACTGCGTCGGCGGCGGGTCGAGCGGACGCGGCGGAAGCTCGCTCGTGTCGGCGGCGCTTTGCTCCTTTGTCGCGGGCGGCGAAGCGATCGGTGCGGGGTCGGGCGCGCGGACATCCGCGGTCATCTCGGCGGGCGCTGCTCCTCTGGGGTTCTCCTTCACCAGTCGGGAGAAGCGTCGCTTCAGGACCTCGCGCATCATGGCGTAGTCGTCGCCGGGCGTGAGCTCCTCCGACTTGATGTTGAAGGTCCGATAATGAGGCTTCATGAAGCCTTGCGGGCCCGCGACGATCAGGGCGCCGATCGCGTTCGTCCCCATGATGTGTGAATTGTCGTAAACCTCGATGCGGCGCGGCGCCTTGTCGAGCCCGAAGGCCGCACCGGTCGCCGCCAGAAGCTTTTCTTGCGATGAGGTGTCGGCCAGCCGGCGCGCGAGCGCTTCCGCGGCGTTGCGCCCCGCATGCGCCACGAGATCGCGCTTCTCGCCGCGCTTCGGCACGATGATCTCGAGCCGCACGCCCGAGCGCGCCGAGAGCGCCTCGCGCAAGAGCTCCTGCTCGTCGATCTCGTGCGAGAGGAGGATGAGCTTCGGCGTGGGCTTATCGTCATAGAACTGGGCCAGAAAGGCGCTGAGCACCTCGGCATCGCCCAGGCCGGGATCGGCCTTCGGGAAATAGGCGCGATTTCCCCAATTCTGGAAATTGCGGAAGAAAAACGCTTCGACGCAAAAATGGCCGGCCTGGCGGGCAAGCGCGAAGACATCGGCCTCTTCGGTCGCTTGCGGATTGATGTCCTGGCTCGCCTGAATGGCCGAGAGCGCCGCGATGCGATCGCGCAACCGCGCGGCACGCTCGAACTCGAGCGCGTCGGAGGCGTCCTGCATCTCGGCGCCGAGATGCGCGCGCACCGCGCGGCTCTTGCCGGAAAGAAAATCGCGCGCTTCGGCGACGAGCTGCTGATACGCCGTGTGGCTCACCTCGCCCGTGCAAGGTCCGGCGCAGCGCTTGATCTGGAACAAAAGACAGGGTCGGGTGCGGTTCTCGTAAAAGGAATCCGAGCAGGACCGCAACAGGAAGGCGCGCTGCAAGGCATTCAAGGTGCGATTCACGGCCCAGACGCTGGCGAAGGGGCCATAATAATCGCCGGGCCGATTGCGGGCGCCGCGATGCTTGGTGATCTGTGGCGACACGTGATCCTTGGTGACCAGGATGTAAGGGAAGGATTTGTCGTCGCGCAGCAGCACATTATAGCGGGGCTTCAGCTGCTTGATGAGATTGGCCTCGAGCAGAAGCGCCTCGGTCTCCGTGCCGGTGGTGACGAACTCCATGGCGGCCGTTTCGGCGATCATGCGCGCGATGCGGTTCGTATGCGCCTGGCCGCGCGCATAAGCCGCGATGCGGGCGCGGATGTTGCGCGCCTTGCCCACATAGAGCACATCGCCATTCGCGGCGATCATGCGGTAGACGCCAGGTCCGTTGGGCGCATGCCTCAGCTGCCGCCGGATGACGGAAGCGCCGGCGCCGATCGCGCTCTCCGCGGCAGGCTCGCTTTCTGCGTTTTCGTCCTCGGAAGCCAGGAGTGGCGTGAGCGCCTCCTCCTCTTCCTCGGCCTCGCTCGCGACGGGAGGGAGGTCTTCACCGCTCATAAGCCCGATGTAGGCGAGGTGGCGGCGGGACTGCAAGGGTGGGCGATGCCCGACGCGAACCTCTTGATTATTTAGCAGACGGTCGAGCTACCCAGTGACTTCAGCTTCTCGTCAGTCATAAACGAGCGCGATCGTCTCCGCGATGAGGGCCGGACGCTCATGGCCTTCGATCTCGACCTTGGCCTCGAAAATCAGCCTTTGCCCGCCCTCGACCGGCTGGACGGCCTTGAGCGTCTGGACCAGCCGGATCCGGCTCCCGGCCGTCACCGGATTGAGGAAGCGGATCTTGTTTGCGCCGTAATTGATGCCGCGCGAGCGCTTTGCGATCCGCCAGATGCCCTGCGACAGGCGCGGCACGAGCGACAAGGTGAGCCAGCCATGCGCGATGGTCTTGCCGCCCGGCATCTCGCGCTTGGCGCGCTCGACATCGACATGGATCCATTGATGATCGCCGGTCGCCTCGGCAAAGCGATCGATCATCGATTGATCGACGGTGAGCCATTCGCTGGTGCCGAGCACCTTGCCCGCAAAGGCCACCATGTCGGCCGGGCGTTCGACCTCCAGCATCGTCGTTGACCTTCGTGATTTGGAGAAGAGCTATCCGGCCGCCGCCTTCTCGCCCGCTTCCCTGATCTCGGAAAGCGTGCGGGTCGGCGTCAAAGCCTCCGCATCGACGAGGCAGTGCAGGATCGATGGCTTCCCCGAGGCGAGCGCCCGCTCGAACGCAGGAGCGAAATCCGCGGTGCGCTCCACCCGCTCGCCATGGCCGCCGAAGGCTTTCGCATAGGCCGCAAAATCCGGGTTCTTCAGCATCGTGCCGGAGATTCGCCGCGGGTAATGCAGCTCCTGATGCATGCGGATCGTGCCGTACATGCCGTTATCCACGAGGACGACGATGATCGGGAGATCGTATTGCACCGCAGTCGCGAATTCCTGCCCGTTCATCAGGAAGCAGCCATCGCCCGCGAAGGCGACGACGATGCGGTCCGGGCATTGGCGCTTCGCCATCACGGCGGCGGGCGTGCCGAAGCCCATCGAGCCCGAAGTGGGCGCAAGCTGCGTGCCGAAGCGGTGAAAGCGGAAATACCGATGCACCCAGGTCGCGTAATTGCCGGCGCCGTTCGTCACGATGGCGTCGGGCGGCAAACGCTCGCGCAACCAGACCATCGCCTCGCCGAGCTGGAAGGCGCCGGGCAAAGCGCGGGGCTTGCCGGTCCAATCGAGATATTCGGCGCGCGCCGCCTTCGTCCGCTCGGCCCAGGCGATGCGGTTCGGCGTGGCGAGCGCCGCAAGGGCCGCCGTGAAGGTGTCGGGCGTAGCGTTGATCGCAAGCGTCGGCTGATAGACGCGCCCGAGCTCGCCGATATCCGGATAGACATGCACCAGCTTCTGCTTCGGCACGGGCACGTTGAGGAGCGTGTAGCCGGAGGATTGCTGCTCGGAGAAACGGCCGCCGACGAGGAGGACGAGATCGGCCTCCTTCACACGCTGCACGAGCTTCGGGCTCGGTCCGACGCCGAGATCGCCGACATAATTTTCGTGATTGGCCGGAAAGAGCGAGGAGCGACGAAAGCTCGTCGTTACCGGAAGATCGAAGCGTTCGGCAAAGCGGAGAAAAGCGTCATGCGCCTCTTGTGTCCAGCGCGAGCCGCCGAGGATGACGAGCGGACGCTCGGCCGCGGCGAGAAGCGCCTGCAGCTTTCCCATCTCGGCTTCGCCCGGAAAGGGCTCGACGGGCTCGATAAGCGGCACATCCTTGACGGTCGCCATCTCGGTGAGCACATCCTCGGGTAGCGAGATGACCACCGGGCCCGGCCGTCCCTGCGTCGCGACACGGAAGGCCCGCGCCACGATCTCGGGGATACGCGCGGCCGCATCGATCTCGACGGCCCATTTCGCCATCGTGCCGAACACCGCCTTGTAGTCGAGCTCCTGGAACGCTTCGCGTTCGCGCATGCCGCGCTCGACCTGGCCGACGAAGACGATCATCGGCGAGGAATCCTGCATCGCGATGTGAATGCCCGGCGACGCGTTCGCGGCGCCAGGTCCTCGCGTGACGAAGCAGATGCCGGGCCGGCCGCTGAGCCTCGCATAGGCGTCGGCCATCATCGCCGCGCCGCCCTCCTGGCGACAGATGAGCACGTCGATCGCGGCGTCGTGCAGCGCGTCGAGAACCGCGAGATAGCTTTCGCCCGGCACACAAGTGGCCCGCTCCACGCCTTGAATGAGAAGCTGATCGACGAGGATTTGGCCGCCTGTGCGCGGGAATTCCACTGCGCCGGCGACGGCGTTCTTCAGCATCTTGCCTGGATCTTTGTTCATCTTACGAGAAAGCCTGTATTCCGGTGATGGCGCGCCCGAGAATGAGGGCGTGCACGTCATGGGCGCCCTCATAGGTATTGACGGTCTCGAGATTGGTGAGGTGGCGCATCACATGGAATTCCGCCGAGATGCCGTTGCCGCCGTGCATGTCGCGCGCCGCGCGGGCGATGTCGAGCGCCTTGCCGCAATTGTTGCGCTTGATGAGCGAGATCGTCTCCGGCGAGAGCTTGCCTTCGTCGAACAGGCGACCGGCCCTGAGCGCGGCCTGAAGGCCGAGCGAAATCTCGGTCTGCATGTCGGCAAGCTTCTTCTGCACGAGCTGATTGGCAGCGAGCGGACGGCCGAACTGCTTGCGACTCAAGGTGTAGTCGCGTGCCGCGTGGAAACAGGCCTCGGCCGCGCCCATCGAGCCCCAGGCGATGCCGTAACGGGCCCGGTTGAGGCAGCCGAAAGGTCCTTTGAGCCCCGACACGTTCGGCAAGAGATTATCCTCCGGGACCTCGATGCCTTCCATCACCAGCTCGCCGGTGACGGAAGCACGCAACGAGAGCTTCTTCTCGATCTTCGGCGTCGAAAGCCCTTTCATGCCGCGCTCGAGAATGAAGCCGCGGATCTTGCTGTCATGCGCGGCCGACTTCGCCCAGACCACCGCGATGTCGGCGATTGGTGCATTGGTGATCCACATCTTCGAGCCGGTGAGGCGATAGCCGCCAGAGGTCTTCTCGGCGCGCGTGCGCATCGAACCGGGGTCCGAGCCGGCCTCGGGCTCGGTGAGCCCGAAGCAACCGATCCATTCCCCGGTCGCGAGCTTCGGCAGATATTTCTTGCGCTGACTCTCGTCGCCATAGGCGTAAATCGGATACATGACGAGCGAGGATTGCACGCTCATCGCCGAGCGATAGCCACTATCGACGCGCTCGACCTCGCGCGCGGCGAGCCCGTATGACACATATCCGAGCGACGCGCCGCCATACGCCTCCGGGAGGGTCGAGCCGAGAAGCCCGAGCGCGCCCATCTCCTGCATGATCTCGCGATCGAAGCGTTCCTCGAGATAAGCGGAAGTGACGCGCGGCAGGAGCTTGCCCTGCGCGTAATCGCGGGCTGTATCGCGCACCATGCGCTCATCCTCCGTGAGCTGGTGCTCGAGCTCGAACGGATCGGACCAATCGAAATGGGCTTCGCCTTTCGGCGTGGCGAGCTTCGGTTGTGTCAGGCTCATTTCCGCCTCCTTGCGCGATCGGCTAGAACATGGCCGGGAAAAAGCAAGATGGTTTTGCGGCGCGGCCGTCCCGCGCACGCCATCCTTAGAGTGAAGCGCCGCCGGACGCAAAGCACGGCGCTCCGCAGAAGAGATAAGCTCAACAGCCCTTTTTGAGCGATGCGGCGCTTCCGCACCCTTGGGAGAAAGCAAGATGGACTTGCCCTTTTATCATGAGCACCCTGAAATCATGACGCTCGAGACCGAGGTGGTCGAGAGCCGCCCCGGGCGGATCATGCTTGCGGCGTCTCCCTTCTTTCCGGGCGGCGGGGGTCAGCTCGCCGATCGCGGCACGATCCGCTTTGCGAAAGGCGAGGCGCCCGTCACAGGCTTCGAGCGCATCGACGGGAAGGTGTGGGCGCTCCTTGCCGATGAGCAGGAGGTGCACGGCAAAATCGAAGCCGCCGTCGATGTGCCGTTCCGACGGATGATGACGCAGATGCACACCTACACGCATATCCTCAATGCCTGCGTGTATCGCAGTTTCAACGGCGCGCTCGTCACGGGCGTACAGATGAACGATGACGGCACGGCACGGATGGATTTCGACCTGCCGGATGCCGACAACGACAAGCTGCGCGCGCTCGAGGCGCCGATCAATGCGGCGATCGAGGAGAATCTACGCGTCGGCACGAGCTATGTGCCGATGGCTCAGGCGCAAAGCGAGCCCGGCCTCATCCGCACGCGATCCGTGGCGCCGCCGCCGACCGCCGACGGCATGATCCGCATCGTCGAGATCGAGGGCCTCGACCGGCAGGCTTGCGGCGGCACGCATCTTTCATCCACGCGCGGCGAAAACTGCATCCGCATTCTGAAGATCGACAACAAGGGGCGCCACAACCGGCGGGTTCGGATCGGCTTTGCTTGATTTGGAGCGGGTCCTGCGCTTCCGCCCCTTGAAGGCCGAGCTGCGCATGAAGGAGACTAAAAATGGCTACCCTCGCGAAGCTCAGAGAACGCCTTCCCAAACATCCGGAGGTGAGGAAGGAATACGATCGACTCGGCCCGTTTATGCGCTGGTCGGGGCCATGGTCGAAGCTCGGCATGAGGTCGGGCTAACACAAGGAGAGATCGCGAGGCGAATGGGCACGACGCAGTCGGTGGTTGCCCGGTTGGAAAATGCGCACCATCTGCCGAGCTTGGACCTGGTCACACGCTATGCGGCCGCGCTCGGCCGTAGAATCCATTTCGACTTCGTCCCCGCGAAATGATCGCTCGAGATCTGCGGATCACCCCTTACCCTTCCACGCCCTCGAGTACCTGAAGATCGGCGGGAGCGAAGGTGACGGTGACGCTGTCGCCGCGCCCGGGCGGGGGCGCGGCGGAGCTGTTGAAGGTGTCGAGCGAGATGAGATTGTCCTTGAAGCGCACGCGGACGCGCACGATGGCGCCGAGGAAGCTCACCTCTTCGATCGTGCCTTTCATCGCATTGCGATCCGCACCCGCTTCGCCGAGCGTCACGGCTTCGGGCCGCACGGCGATGGCGCGAGCCTCGCCAGGGCCGGCGTTCGGGATCTGCTGATCGAGCCTGATGTCCTGCTCGTCCACGCGGACGACGCCCTTTGCCGGATCGATCACCTGGCCGCGCAAGATGTTGAGCGTGCCGACGAAAGACGCGACGAAGCGCGTGCGCGGACGGTTGTAAATCTCGAAGGGCGTGCCGAGCTGCTCGATGCGCCCATCGCTCATCACCACGATGCGGTCGGACATCGCGAGCGCTTCTTCCTGATCATGCGTGACATAGATCGTGGTGATACCGAGCTTGCGTTGCAGGTCGCGGATTTCGCTGCGCAACGAGGCGCGGATTTTCGCGTCGAGCGCCGAGAGCGGCTCGTCGAGCAGAAGGAGCTGCGGGCTTCCGGCAAGCGCGCGCGCCAGCGCCACGCGCTGCTGCTGGCCGCCCGAGAGCTGGTAGGGGTAGCGGTCGCCGAGTTGCGGCAGCTTGATCATCTGCAGCATCTCGGCAACGCGCGGCTTGATCTCCGCCTCCGGACGCTTCGCGATCTTCAGCCCGAAGGCCACATTCTGCGCGACCGTCATGTTGGGGAAGAGCGCGTAGGATTGGAACACCATGCCGATATTGCGCTGGTTCGGCCGCAAGCCCACGACATCGCGCCCGTCGATGCGGATCGAGCCGCCGCTCGGTTGCTCGAAGCCCGCAACCATGCGCAAGGTCGTGGTCTTGCCGCATCCGGAAGGCCCGAGGAATGAGATGAACTCGCCGCGCTCGACCGCGATGTCGAAATGCTGCACGCCGACCTGGGCGCCGTAAACCTTCCGGAGGTTCTCGATCTCGAGGAATTTCATGCACGCTCCGAAGCTCTTGGGCGATCAGCGGCCCGCCATCGTGGCGCGTCGATCGCGCCCGAAGATCTGGATGAGGCCCATGCAGGCCCAGGTGACGATGAAAGCGACGATGGCGAGCGCCGAGGGTTCATAGGCGCGATTCGCGCCGACAAGCTGAAGATACGGGCCGAAGGCCGGGCGATCGAGAAGGCTCGCAAGCGTGAACTCGCCGATCACGATCGCGAAGGTGAGGAAGGCGCCGGAGAGCACGGCGACGCGCACATTCGGGAAGATCACCTTGAACAGGATGGTGCCCCAGCCGGCGCCGAGGCTTTCCGCCGCTTCCGTGAGCGTGCGCACGTCGATCGAGCGAAGCCCAGTGTCGACGGCGCGATACATGTAAGGCAGCGCAAGCGTCATGTAGCCGAAGGTGAGAAGGAGGTCCGTGCCGCGCGGCGTCGCGATGAGAGGTATCCAGGACGACGAGTTGTAGGTGT
>Ga0213876_10001268_pt1 | contig 15940 bp, 13 predicted proteins | sample BarmaccomBMRX_R9_FD_160113 | JGI IMG/M metagenome (GOLD analysis project Ga0213876, IMG submission 160113) | Root-associated microbial communities from Barbacenia macrantha in rupestrian grasslands, the National Park of Serra do Cipo, Brazil - RX_R9 | ecosystem: Host-associated > Plants > Roots...
GACCGCATTCTGGCAAAACTTGAGATCGACGTTTCAAAGATAGATGGCAGCCTCCGGCATTTGTTAAGCACCGACGGTGGAGATGGGATTCTGCGATCGACCGGAGATTGGGACCGGTTCTGGGCGCTGCTCAATCATGACCGTATCCGAACGCAACTCCAAGACCAAATCGCTCACCGCCGAAGAGCGGCAATGGCTTATTTTTCCTCGCAGGGCCTTATGGATGAGACGATGCCTTGGGCACTGGTTGATTTAGGCTGGTATCTTACCTGTCAGACGGCCCTCGGACATCTCCTTGGGTTTAAGAAACCTGGCCCTTCGATTTGCGGCTACTACCTCGGACTTAAATCGGACCGAAATCCACCGGCTGAATCCGGCAGCGCCCTGGGCTTGTTTTATGAGCTGGCGCCGGACAAGGTAGGTCGAATTTCGCCGAGCGAGGTCTTTTATTACACGACTATTCTGGAGCACTTGATCGGTTGCGCTCCCCACGGGACGGTTCGATATTACGAATTAGATGGTGATCGATCGTATCCGGTCTGCGGCGAGCTATCCAGCGCGCAGAAGGAGATTTTTGCCGATCTGGAAAGGCTGTGCCTTGATTTCTGCAGGGCTAATCTCGATCTCGCCAAGGATCTGGCTTCTCCGCCAGTCGCGCGGCACGTCGTGAACACGCTGGTGAAGTCATGCTTTTCGGAGCCTAAGGCGGAATGGATCAACTATCTAAGGACTATTGAGGTGGCAACGGATCAGAATAACCGGGATGCGATGCCGTTGGCGCGCCCTTATACGTGGACGGAACTCGTCGAAGGCTGTCTGCCCGTATGGTTGCGCGACGCAATGTTTCCAGGTCGCCCGGTTCCTGTTTGGCCGCAGGCCAATTTGGCGATCGCCCCTTCGCTGGTGGCTCGATGTGCGCGCAGGCGTGACCTGTTTCTTCGAGTAATGCGGCATGTATCGAACGTCGCACGGTCCGGTGCGCATCGCATGAAATCTCTTTACGCCGGTCTTTTTACGCCGGTCTTTTTACGCCGGTAGTATTCGGCCATTCGGATGGAAAGGTCATCATTCAGCGCTATATCGAGCTATCGCGACTTCTTCAAACAGATTCGGATGTGATTGCCCTCACGTCGCAGGTCGAGTCCTGGCCTCGTTGGCGTGGTCTACCTCAGGGAAATGGCCCGCAGACTGCTTGCCGGGACGATCAATCGCCAAACCCTTTAGGAGCCTGTAAAGATGCATTTTGTTACCTACAAGATCGGGAAGGCGCTTGCGCGACCATTTCTGCGCCGTTCCGGCCCGATCGCTCGTCTACTGCTTCATCGGCGGTTGCTGAGGCGTCCGTGGAAGAGCCCGGTGGTTGAGGTCGTCCGCGACGTGGCATTGGGCGACGTGCTGATGTGTACCCCGGTCCTGAGAGAAGTAAAGCGCCGGAACCCCCGATGCCGCATCCGCTTCTACACAAAATACGAGTCATTGGTAAAGGGGTTGCCCTATATCGATGAAGTCCTGCCGCACGAGCAAGCTCCTCCCGGCGCCGTGTTACTCCGGTATGAGCACGGGGTGCCGCCAGAGGTCCATCTGTCGCGCATTCTCGGCGACAGGATTGGTCTCAACGTCACCGATACTCGTCCGGATTGCGTGGTGCGCGAGGATCTGGTGGAAGGGTATAAGCAGGCCTTAGCGCACTTACCCCGCCCCCGGATCGTTTTCCTGCGCCGCGCCAGCGTCTGGACACCGAACAAGAACTGGCCTGATTCGAACTGGGTGGCATTGATCACCTCGTTGGCACCTAATGCCACCATGATCGAAATTGGCCAGAAGGAAGCGTCCACTCAGGCCATTGCCGGGCTGAACTATGTGGATATGCGGGATCAAACGTCATTGGAGCAACTCGTCGCGCTCATCGCCGTCGCCGATTTGTATGTCGGCCCGGTCTCCGGACCGATGCACATCGCCGTAGCCGTGGGCACTTCGTCGGTGACGCTCTGCGGAGGCTATGAAAGCCCACGCGGCTTACAACACGCCCCGGGCGTGAAGAGCACCGCCAATGTCTTCCTATCCTCGGATCTGCCCTGTGCCCCTTGCTGGCTGCGCGAGCCGTGCCCGATCGGTTTGAAATGCCTGACCTCCATCGCACCCGCGCAGGTCCGGGAAGCGATCGTCGGCGTGCTCGGCACGGCCGGCGATGTCCAGAGCAGTTCAGGAACCGGCTCAGGCCGCCGAGTATAGACCGGCGAAAGGGATCAAGCCTTATTCCGAGTACGCCAATCAGACTACCCAAAGAGATGCACCATGAAGCTTAGCGTTGTTATCTGTACACACAACCCGCGCCCGGCTTTTCTTTCCCGCACGCTGGATGCCCTGCGCGAGCAGACACTCCCGCTGTCCGAATGGGAACTGCTCATCGTCGACAATCTATCAGATCCGCCGGCTTCAACTTTGGCCAGCCTCGATTGGCATCCGGACGGCCACCACCTCCGGGAGGAGGTTCTCGGCCTGACTCCGGCGCGTCTGCTGGGCATCCGGAAGTCACGAGGAGAGCTGATCGTTTTTGTCGATGACGACAACATTTTAGATAAGGATTACCTGGCCAACGCCCTCAACATCTATCACGAGTACCCGTTCCTTGGCGCGTTCGGAGCCAGCATAGACGCTGAATTTGAAGTGGACCCGCCTGCGTCGATCAGGCCGTATCTGGAGAACCTCGCCATCCGGCCGGCTACGCGCGACTACTGGTCGAATATCAAGAGATGGTCCGAGGCTACCCCATTCGGCGCCGGCCTGTGCATTCGACGTGAAGTCGCCGACCTGTACGCAGAGCGTGTTCAGGGCGCTGGACTTCGTTTCAGCCTTGACCGGAGAGGCGTGGTCGGCCTCAACGGGGGCGGGGATATCGACATGGCGTGGACGTCGGTTTCGTTGAATAAAGGTATGGGGTGTTTCGCGCGGCTGCATTTACTCCATTTGATCCCCAAAGAGCGTCTAACCGAGGCGTACATCGAACGCCTGGAAATGGGCTCGGGGTATACCGAAACGATCCTTGAGCATGAACATGCGGAGCATCCGAATGCGCACGTTCTGCAAACCCACAGGAGAACATTCTGGAACACGGCGATTTACTGGGGCCGCTACCTTCGGTCATCCCCGCTCGGCCGGAGGCTGATGAAAGCCAGACGCGCCGGTAACAAGGCAGCGCACGAGGCCGTTGTTAAAGTGAGCTGCATCCAGGCCGCCGGTAAGCCTGTCAAGCAAACGGGTCACGACACCGGGTCCCGAACCGAAGCGCAACCGGTCTCCTTTAAAGGGGCTTAAACGTACCTGCACCCGCATCGGGCGCCCGCTTGAGCGTATGAACGACGCGGAATCGCTTGCAAGAATGAATATCGCCAGTCAACCGGAAGCGAAATCAAGGCAGGTGGGCATCGGCATCTCCACCAAGGATCGCTGGGACGATCTCGCCGTGACCCTGTCCGAGTTGCGCAAAAGCGGATACGGGGACCTTGAAACGATCGTCATTGACGACGGCTCCCGGCAACCGGTACCGCCGGCACTGCGCCGCGATTTTCCGAGGGTCCGTTTTGAAAGGGTTGATACCTCCCTCAATTACGTGGTGCAACGGAATCGACTGGCGCAGATGCTGACTTCAACTTATTACCTTAGCCTGGATGACGATTCTTTCCCGGTGGCCGGTGATCTCGGTGCAGCCGTCACCTGGCTTGAGGAGCATCCGTCCGTGGCCGCGCTGGCATTCCACATCATAAATCGGGATGATCCCGCGCCCCCGCCCGAAACGCTGGGCGAACCGTATCCCGTCCGGTATTACATCGGCTGCGCTCATCTGCTGCGGCGCCGGCAATTTCTCGAACTCGGCGGCTACCTGGAACGCCTGCATTATTTCGGGGAGGAACTTGATTTTTGCCTCAAGGCCTTACGCGAAGGCTTCGGCACGTATACCTTTCCGGGAGTTGTCGTCCGGCACAACCGGACCCCGGTGGCGCGCAACTCAGCCAAGGCGGCCCGCTATTACATCCGCAACGAGGCGATTGCCGGCCTGCTCCATTTCCCCTTCCCGTTTTCGATCCTTCGCGCGGTGAACTGCGTGCGCATCCTGGAGAACCCGAGGTGGAATGTGCACGCCCGCAGCCTGGTGTTGGGCTGGCTGGAAGCATTTATTTGCGGGACCTTTTGGTGGCACCTGCGCCGTCCGTTGTCCATGGCGCAGTTTCGTGCCTGGAAAAAGCTCCCGTTGCCCGTGCAATGATGAATGCGAGCGCCGCACCTGCCGGCTGGATCAAGGGCTTGCCCAGGTGGTTTATGCCCCTGTGGTGCCTTACGATGCCGATCACGTCGTTTTTGCTGATCCCCAGCATCCAGGGGACCCTGCCGGCGTACATGCTGGCGTTTGCCTCGGTGTTCTTCGTGGTGCTGAGCCGCACGGCGGGGGAGGCAAACCCTCAGCGAACCCGTTACTTCACCGTTGCCCTCACCGTGGCGGGGATCTGGTTACTCTTGTTATGCGGGAGCCAACTCGGGCACCTCGTCACGAACCGGCATGACTTCGGCGACATGTCGCTGATCAACACCGACGATACCCGGGTGGCATTCCGGACCGCGCTCTTCACGCAGAGCCTGTATTTCGCCGCGTGCGTCTGCATCGCTTTGTTCTTTCGATTTTTCTTCCGCGAAGAGTGGATCCGGTATGTCCTTTGGGGCGCATGGTTCCTCGCCCTTTACGGGATCTATGAGTGGCTGTACTTCGCGATCTTTCACCAGCCGGGCGATTTTATCGTGAACCGCGCTTACGGCGGGGGCGCCCACACGGCAAGCTGGTCACAGGTGGTCCAGATCGGACCGTTCAGCTTGTTACGCATCAAATCCACCTACGGCGAGCCTTCCTGGTTTTCCGCCGGGGTCGTTCCCTACCTTTTACTTGCCCTGGAGAAAAGGAAAAAATGGCTTACCGTCGCCCTCCTCTTCTGCCTTATCTTCTCGACCTCGACCTCGGCATACCTGGCGTTCCCGTTTGGTTTGATTCTGTATAGCCTTTTCCAGAAAAGGCTGAATGCATCAGTCATCGTGGTAGTTCTTCTATTCGCTGCCGCGTTCGCTACCTTGTATTACGTTTTTCCCGATACTTATGAGGGAATGTTCACCTCCAAGATCAGCGGTGAGAACGACTCCGGCCAGTCCCGGCAGGAGACCGGCCTGGCGCTGGCTGAGACAGCACGGACGTTCACGTTAAACAATCGTATTTTTGGGATCGGTTTTGGGTATTGTTATTCCGGAGTGTTTTATGCAGTGGCTGTAAATACCGGCTGGATCGGCATGGCGATATATTTTTACGCTTTTCTGAAGCCCGTGATTCTGTTACGTACAACCCATGGAGCCCTGGCGTTTAAAGTGGCGGTCGCCGTACTTTTCTTTCTGTTTTACATCTCTGTCTCGGAGCTCTTTCTGCCTACGACGTGGATGTTTTTAGGATTGGCCTACTGGCGCCTTGATCAGCAAAAGTATGGGGGTGAGCCCGCGTCGTCCGGGCAGGCTGAACCTGGCGGCGGCCGCTATCTGCTGCGTCCGGGTGCGACATGAACCCGGCTGTGGCCCGCGCCGGGAACCCGGCTTGCAGGCGGCACCTCCCGGCACCCCGGGGGCGAGGCCGCCCTGGCGGATGCGATCCCTTCGTAAACAACAACCAAGTTGATGACCTGCCTTTCCTGCCCGGCCGGAGGAGGTTTGGCCGGACCGGAATCCAGCCGATTCAGAGATTGTGAAAGTGAATGAGAATGGCCTTGCTGTCTCGGTAATTATACCAAGTTTCAACCGGCCACAACTCACCCTCCGTGCGGTCCAGAGCGTTCTCGCCCAGACTTGGAGCAGGTTCGAGGTATTGGTTATCGACGACGGTTCTCACCCGGACCAGATTTTTCCCATTGGATCGGTCAACGATGAGCGGGTCAGGCTGATTCGCCATCCGGCTAACCTGGGCGTTTCGGCCGCGCGCAACACCGGCGTGAAGGCGGCCCGCTTTCCCCTGATTGCGCTCCTGGATTCCGACGACCACTGGCTGCCGGACAAACTTGCCGGCCAAATCGAAGCGTACGGTAAGCACAGCACAAGAGGTAATCTTCTTATCTATTCCGCTTATTATCTCGAAGAGGGCACCGCCCGGGCGGTCTATCCATTGACCTCACGCCGAAGAAACGAATCTTTAAGTGACTTCCTTTTCCTGGATTGCGGCAGTGTGAATACCAGCAGTTGGCTTACGAGCCGGGCACTGCTTCAGCAATTCCCGTTTGATGTGCATTTATCCCAATGTGAGGATTACGATGTACTTTTGCGTATGGAGGCGGCCGGCGTTGAATTCATCTATTGCAGCGCGCCATCGGTGGTGACCAACTGTGATCCCCGCCGGGGAGACCGGCTCAGCGGGCGCCTGCGCAGGGAATATTATGTAAAATTTCTCGAATTTAACGGCCAGCGGATGACTCCGATGTCCTACGTGGTGCTGGAGTCAATCATTCTTAATGCGGCGCATCGTGGTTCTCTGGGAAGCAAGGTTCATAATCATATCATCCACTTCCTTAAGAGTCCCCGGCTGGGCTGGGCGGCCAGAATTCATCTGGTGATTACTTACCTGGTCCGGCGCTGTGCGGTAAAGGTCAAGGCGCGCCTTCAGAACACGCGTGCGTACGTCAAGGAAAATTAGGTGTGCTCCGGGGATAATCGGATCTGCTTGGCATGAAGATTTCGCTCATCCTGGCGACGAAGAACCGAGTCGAAGAGGTTAGACGATTTGTCGAGTCTCTGGCCGTCCAGGCCCATCGTGATTTGGAGCTGGTGGTCGTTGATCAGAATGATGACGACCGGCTGGAAAGCGTTTTAGAAGACGCGGCGCCGGTCTGCCCTCCCATCCGTTTACGGTGTGAAGCGGGCTTGTCCCGGGCCCGGAACGCCGGTTTGGAGGTTGTCACCGGCGACATCATCGGTTTCCCCGACGATGATTGCTGGTATCCGGAAGGACTGCTGTCGCGCGTTGTCCATGAGTTCGAAAGCCAGCCCGGGTTACACGGTCTGACCGGACGCTCCGAAGACGGCGAGGGTCACCCGTCCGGAGGGTCCTTCAGCCGATCCCGCGGGGGCGTTAATTTCAATAACGTCTGGAAAAGGGGCATCTCGTATACCATTTTCCTGCGGTCGTCAGTCTGTGAGGCGGTCGGCACCTTTGATGAAGAACTCGGCGTGGGAGCGCGGACCCGCTTCGGTTCAGGCGAGGAGACCGATTATCTTATCCGGGCGGTGAAAATGGGCTTTCGGATTCAATACCTGCCCGACCTCGTCGTCTATCATCCCAATCCGGTATTATACACCCGGAGCCATCGCGACAAGGCGTTCCGCTACGGGCTCGGCATGGGCCGGGTGCTGTCGAAGCATGATTACAAATTGTCTTTCAATTTCTTCGCCATCTTCCGGCCGGTCGCCGGGGCACTCCTTTCTCTGCTTACGTTGCGCCCACAGAAAGCCGCGTACCACCTGGCGATCGCCGGGGGCCGCCTCTGCGGTTTATGGTCATCGTGAGATTGGGTGATGCCTGGTTCATTTCCGCAATCGCCTTGTGTTTCTAATGGAAGCTGAAGCGGCCATCCCCATCACCCCGAAACCGGCAACGCCGCCGGACGGTGCGTCTGTGGCCGTCATCGTGGCCACGAAGGGCCGCCCTGATATCCTCGCGGAAACGCTCCGATCTCTCAGGCGGCAAACCCGGCGCGCCGCGCACGTTTACGTCAGCGTCAGCTCCGCCGCGGATGCACCTGTGGCCGGCGACGGGGCCGAGGGGATCATCGTGCTCGTCGGATCGCCCGGGGGAAGCGCGCAACGCAACACGGCCATTCGCCAGGTGCCCCCCGGCGTGAAGTACATCGCGTTTTTTGATGATGACGTGGAGATGCATCCCTCCTACCTTGAAAATGCCGTCGGCTTCCTCGAGGAAAATCCTGACGTCGTGGCCATTTCCGGCATCATGCTCGCCGATGGGAATATCTCTCGAGAGGCCGCGCGAACCCTGCTGGAACAGGACGCGACCTGGATGCAGGCCGCTGCCTTGCAGGACCGGGGACGCCACCACATACTGTATGCCTGCAACGCGGTCGTCCGGAGCGGGCCGATGCGGGAAACGATGTTCGACGAAAATCTTCCGCTCTACAGCTACGGCGAAGACTATGACCTCTCGCTGCGCCTCAAGAGATTCGGACGGGTTGGGCGCCTTTCCAATGCGATCGGCGTGCATTTGCAGGCCCAAACGGCGCGCGTCTCCGGGCGACGCTACGGCTACGCCACCATCGCAAATAACTGGTATTTCCTGCGGAAAGGGGTGTGCCACCTTCCCGCTCCGTGGAGTTACGTCCGGTTCGTGCTCATTGTCGTCTTGAAGTGCATCTGTCTGAATTTCCGGAACGCGCTGGCCGGGCGATCGCCGCAGCGGGACCCGTGGGGCCAGGTCCAAGGTAATCTGCTCGCCGTGGCGGACATCATGCGCGGCCGCTCTTCTCCCGATCGCATCCTTGATCTCTGAACCTTTGAGTCGCAAACCCGTACGCGTCCACCCCCGGGAGCGAAGTTAAAAACCAAGTAGTCCCATGACGTTGCAACCGTGTGTCAACCTGCGCACGCTCGGATACCACACCACCGGCGTCCAGAGATATCTCCGCAGCCTTTTGCCCTGCCTGCCTTCCGAATTGGAGGCGGTCAAGCCGCAGCATGCCTTGCAGGGCATCAAGGGACATCTCTGGGAACAGTTATACCTTCCTACCCGGCTTCGGCGCCGGCTGTTGTGGAGCCCCGGAAATACCGGCCCGATTACGGTGAGCCGGCAGGTGTTAACCGTGCACGACGCCTCGAGCCTGGATCATCCTGAGTGGTTCGATCGGAAATTCGCGCTGTGGTATTCAGCTCTGCTGCCGCCCCTCATTCGTAAAGTACGCGCGATCATCACGGTTTCTAACTTTTCGAAAGAGCGCATCGTCCGCCTCACGGGCGTAAAGCCGGATCGGGTGCAGATGATTTGCAACGGCGTCGACGAGCGCTTCCGTCCCGCAACTCCGCCGCGGGTCAAGCAGGTGAGCGCAGACTACGGCCTGGACGGCCCATACATCCTGTACGTCGGTTCACTGGAGCCGCGCAAGAATCTGCGTGCCCTGCTGGAGACGTGGCGGGCGGGTGGTTTTGACGGGGCCACGCTGGCGGTGGTGGGAGCCGGCGGCCATTTATTCCCGAAAATGCAGTTTGGTTCCCTGCCGGCCGGCGTCCGCCTCCTTGGCCGGGTAGAGGACGACGTGCTGCCTGCCCTGTATTCCGGTGCGACCGGATTTGTCTATCCGTCGATCTATGAAGGGTTCGGCATGCCGCCGCTGGAGGCGATGGCATGCGGCTGCCCGGTCGCCGTTTCCGACATCCCCGCGCACCGGGAGGTGTGCGGCGACGCGGCGCTCTACTTTGACCCGTTCAAGGCCGAGGAAATGTCGGCCGCGCTGGAGTCGCTCCTGCGCCTTGACGGTCCGCTGCGGGCGTCTCTGGTGCAACAAGGATTGCTTCGTGCCGCCCGTTTCAGCTGGAAGGATGCCGCCGGTGAAACGTGGCGCACCCTCGAACTCGCTGCGTATGGCTGATACCACCGATCAAAAACAGGTTGAACCCGGCGCGGCCGCGCCGTCCGGACTCGGGCGCGTGCAGGAGCCTTCACACGGGCGCAACCTGCGCGTGGCGATCGTCCACCATTGGTTGATCTCGCTGGCAGGTGGCGAACGCGTGGTCAACACCATCGCCGGCCTGTTCCCGGCGGCCGACGTCTTCACCCTGTTTGCCGACAAGCACAACCTTCCGCCCGCGCTGCACAAATGTAAAATAACCACCTCGTTTCTGGATAAAATCCCCGGCGCGCACAGAGTTTATCGCCACCTTCTACCCTTCTATCCGCTCGCCGTTGAAATGCTCGATCTGAGCGGTTATAACCTTATCATCAGCTCCGACAGCGGGCCGATGAAGGGCGTGCTTACAGATCCCGGTTCGACCCACATCTGCTACTGCCATTCGCCGATGCGCTATCTCTGGGATGGGTACCCGGCCTATTCGCGCCAGATGTCTCCCCTGACAAAGGGGCTTTTTGGCCTGATCTCGCATTACGTCCGGAACTGGGACTATGCCGCGGCTCAGAGGGTCGATCATTTCATCGCCAATTCCAACTACGTAGCCGGACGCATCCGCAAGTATTACCGGCGGGACACCACCGTCATTCATCCGCCCATCGACACCTCGCAAAGCTTCCTGGCCGGCAACCATGAAGACTATTACCTGGCGGTAGGACGCCTTGTTCCCTATAAACGCACGGACATTTTGATCGAGGCCTGTTCCAAACTCGGCCGTAAATTGCTCATCGCCGGCGATGGATCGGAAATGAAGCGGCTCAGGAAGGCTTCCGCGAGGAACGTCGAATTCCTCGGGGAAGTCTCCGAATCGCAGCTGCGAAATCTTTACGCTCGCTGCCGGGCTCTCCTGTTCGCCGCGGATGAAGATTTCGGCATGGTTCCGCTGGAGGCCCAATCTTATGGGCGTCCGGTAATCGCGTTCGGGAAAGGGGGGTCGCTTGAAACCGTCATCGGGACCGGAAAGCCGTCCGGAGACCGGAAAGCCGAGCGAGACGGGTTGAGTACCGGCCTCTTTTTCGAAGAACAGACGGCTGCTTCACTCGCTGCGGCGATCCTGGCGTTCGAGTCCTGCGAGGAGACGTTTGTGCCGGAAGCGATCCAGGCGCACGCTCGCAGGTTCGACACGTCGATCTTTGTTGATCGCATGCGGAATTATATAAATTGTGTATTGTACAATACGTCGTGCGCTTAAAATCCAACGCGTTCTTAAAGCTCAGGAGCAACGGGTTCTGCCGTGGAAGGTGCCGGCTCGAGCGGGCGCCAGGTTGTTTTTGACATGCCGGAAGAGTGAGCGACCTGCCGCGTGGGACTAACCGTTTCGTTTCCCAGCTAACCAGATTTGAGCGGTATGCGAATCATGCACATGCTGAATCACACCCGGCCGAGCAACGGTCACGTGCACGTTGCCGTCGACCTGGCGTGTGTTCAGGCGAGGATGGGACATTCAATCTCAGTCGTCAGCGGCGGTGGAGCTTTCGATTCGCTTTTCGAGGCCTATGGCGTCAAGCATATCGTCATAGATCAGGAGCGCCGGCTGCTCAATTTGATGAAGGCGACCTGCAGATTGCGCTCGGCGGTTGCTGCGTTCTCGCCCGACATCATTCACGCCCACATGATGACGAGCGCAGGGCTGGCCTTTCTTCTGCGGCCCTTCATGAAGTTCAAACTCGTAACGACCGTGCATAACGAATTCGAGAAGGTGGCTATCATCATGGGCGTGGGCGACAGGGTTATCGCGGTAAGCAAGGCGGTGGCAGCGAGCATGGAACGGCGCGGCGTTCATAAATCCAGACTTCGGGTCGTGTTGAACGGAACGATCGGTTCGCCGAGGCTTAGCGCTGAAACCCCGCCAACCAAAGACATTGATCGACCGGCGATTACCTTCGTCGGCGGGCTGCACCCACGCAAAGGGGTGGACGACCTGATCACGGCATTCAAGACGGTCTGTGCGCGAGTGCCGTCGGCGTTTTTGTACCTGGTTGGAGATGGTCCTTGCCGGTCCGTTTATGAAGGATTGGCCTCTCGGACCGGGTTCGGCGAACGGATTCGGTTTTGCGGATCCCAGGCCGATCCGCGTCCCTACCTGCTGGGATCCGATCTCTTTGTGCTGGCCTCCCATGCCGAACCTGGTGCGCTGGTTCTGCCGGAAGCCCGCGAGGCGGGCTGCGCCATTATCGCCACCTCGGTTGACGGCATCCCGGAGATGCTGGACGGCGGCAAGGCAGGCATTTTAGTTCCTCCACGGAGACCCGACCTGCTGGCCGGTGCGATCATGGAGGTTCTTGGTGATAAAGCGCTTCTTGCCGAAATGCGGGCTCGGTCCCGCTCGAATCTGGATCATTTTACGGTTGATCGAGCGGCTAAGGAGTACATCTCGGTATACCGCAGCCTGTTAGATGGAAGTCACCGCCCTTGATCGTCGCCGGCGGCGGGCCTGCTGAGATCAAGGATGTTCGGGCCGCGGGCAAGTTTGGTCATTCCATCAATGGTACCCGGTTAAACTCAATGCTCGTTTCAAACTGAGCCGAAAGCTTATGAGGATTCGCGTTCCCGCATACAAAACGTCCGCAGCGATCGTCGATGCGTTGCAACGACGATCCGGACCGGTTGCTCGCCTCCTGTGCAGGCTCCTGTACCCCAACCACATGAAGCGCCCGTGGAACGGACCAACGATTGAGCTGGGGCGCCCCGCGGCCCTGGGCGACGTGCTGATGTGCACGCCGGTGCTGCGCGAATTGAAGCGCCGCAACCCGCAACGTCGTATCCGCTTCTACACGGATTACGGGCCGCTGGTGAAGGGTTTGCCCTACATCGATGAGGTCCTGCCCTACGACCGCAGGCCTGCCAACATTCTCGAACTGGGTTACGAGCACGCCGTGCCGCCCGAGGTGCACATTTCGCGGATCATCGGCGACAAACTTGGTCTCAAGCTGACCGACACCCGGCCGGATTGCATCATTCGGAGCGATCTGGTCGAGGGTTATCGGAAAACGTTGGCCCAACTGCCTGCCCCACGCATCGTTTTCCTGCGCCGCGCCAGTGTCTGGACACCGAACAAAACCTGGCCCGACCCGAACTGGGTGACGCTGATCAACTCGGTGGCGCGCAAGGCTGCCATGATCGAGATCGGACAAAAAGATGCGGCTGCCGGAACCATCGCCAGCCCGAATTATGTCGATCTGCGGGGAGAGACATCACTGGAGGAACTGGTGGCACTAGTTGCGGCCTCTGACCTCTACGTCGGACCCGTTTCGGGGCCAATGCACATCGCCGTGAGCGTCGGAACCCCGTCGGTGACGATCTGCGGTGGTTATGAAAGCCCCCGCGGCTTACAGCACGCTCCGGACCTACAGAGCACCCCTAACGTATTTCTCTCTTCAGATCTGCCCTGTGCTCCCTGCTGGCTGCGCGAACCGTGCCCGATCGGTTTAAAGTGCCTGAACGCAATCTCGCCCGCGCAGGTGGAGAAGGCCATGGACGGCGTACTTGCCGCTCATGCCCCGGTCACCGCGACTGCAATCGCAAGAAGTTGAAAACCAGGGATATGCAACACGCTCGGTCTTCGCGAGACGGCGACCCGTGATCGGTATGCCCTGATAACACTTTTGCGTTCATGTCCATTAAAATAGGATTTGCAATCGTTTCGCATAATCATCCGGAGCAACTTCGCCATCTGGTGGCAACGCTCACCGGGATGTTCGATGGGCCTTCCATTGTGTGCCATCACCATTTCGGCAGATGTCCGCTTCGCCCGGAGGATTTCCCAAGCAACGTGCGCTTTGTCGTGCCGCACATCGATGCCAGGTGGGGCCACGTCAGCCTGCCGTTGGCCGCGTTGAGCGCGCTCAGGCTGCTGAGGCAGTATGGACAGCCGGACTGGTTTTTTCTTTTAAGCGGCAGCGATTACCCGGTACGGCCGGCGGATGAGATCACCAACGATCTTTCCGTCACCGATTATGACGCTTTCCTGGACCACCGTGAAATCCTGTATAACGCGGTCCCGCCTGGCCAACTGTCCCGGTACGGGTTCGGACGTCCTGAGTGGATCCCTTTGGCCTACGACAGGTACTGCGCCTATCGTTTCCGGTTGATCTACCCATCGCGAGCGCTCCTGTATTCAGGTTCTTTTCCATTTTGGAAGAGGCCTTTTCTCATCCGTAAGCCCGGACTGATCCGTTTGATCGAATGGTTTCAGCCCCGGTTAAGGGCGTGTCGTCCTGCGAAGATTTATGGCGGGGATTTCTGGTTTCACGCCAATCGAAAAACCATCGACCGGCTGCTGGATTCGCCTCTGGAGAAACTCGCCCGCTACTATCAAAACATTTACGTTCCTGAGGAATCATTCCTGCACACGGCATTGTGCAATCACGCCGGCCTCCGGATCTGTGCGGATCACAAGCGCTACGAAGACTGGAGCCGCGACGAACCCCATCCGAAATGGCTTGAGGAGTCGGACGTGCCGAAGATCCGTGCATCCGGCGCCTACTTCGCCAGGAAATTCCGGCCGGACGGGATCGTGCGAAGGTTAATCGACGAGGAGGCGCTGCGGATCTCCAGTTAACCACTGCCGGAATCCAGATGTCGGTTAAAGTCGGATTCGCCATCGTCTCGCACAATCACCCGGAGCAACTGTTCCGCCTTGTCAGAACGCTCAACGCGATGTTCGACGCGCCTCCGATTGCGTGTAACCACAACTTCAGCATGTGTTCGTTGCAGCCGGAGATTTTTCCCGGCAACGTACGATTCGTCATTCCGCACGTTAACGCGCGGTGGGGTCACATCAGTATTCCCCTGGCGGCCTTGAGTGCGCTTCGGCTCGTGAGGCAGCATGGACAGCCTGACTGGTTTGTCTTGTTGAGCGGCAGCGATTATCCGGTGCGGCCGGCCCACGAAATCATGCATGACCTGTCCACGACGGGGTACGATGCGTTTCTGGACCACCGTGAGGTTCGTCTCAATTCGCCGTCACCGTCCCCGGCCGGCCCGGTAGTCCGGCACGGATACGAACGCCCGGAATGGGTCGGTGAGGCATACCGCAGATACTGCGCCTATTGTTTCTGTCTACCTTGGCCTTCGCCGAAGCGCCTGCTTTCAGGTGGTTTGCCGTTCTGGAAGAGGCGAGTTCCCATCCGCCATCCCGGGTTGATCCGGATGATTGAACGGCTCCAACCCCGGTTGACGGTTTGCCGGCCGCCGAAGATTTTCGCGGGGGATTTTTGGTTTGAGGCGAATCGGAAGGCCATCGATTGGCTGCTGGATCCTTCCTTGGAGAAGCTGGTACGTTTCTACGAGAGAAAACACATTCCTGACGAATCCATTTTCCATACGGCGCTTTGCAATCACACGGCTTTAGGCATCTGCGCGGATAACAAGCGGTACGCAGACTGGACGGGCGGCGGATCGCATCCCAAGTGGCTCGACCTCTCCGATGTGCCAAGGATAATTGCCTCCGGGGCGCATTTCGCCAGGAAGTTCCTGCCCGGCGGCAGGGTACAAGACTATATCGATAGGAAATTGTTACAGCTATGACGCGCAAAACTATACGGCAAGCGGACCGGTTCCAGGCCTCATGGCCGGGTTCTTCCCACGCGTTCGACAGAACTCCGGGCGGGCGCCGGCGACGCCGCGAGAACCGGGATTAACCGTTGCGCCAGCGCGTAATCTGCGGGCGTCCCGATATCAACGAACCCCCTGACTGCCTTGACGGCAACGGGCTTCAATAAAGAAAGGTATTTGGGTAGAAAATCGCGCTCAAAGGAAAACGCGTCAGGAATTGGATACCTGCAGAAAAGGTCCCGCCGAAGGCAGTAAATCCCCGCGTTGACGTAGCCGCCGGTTGAGCCTTCTTTCTCGTGGAAGCCCGTCATAATACGGCTTGCCTCGTGGATGCTGATCGCCCCGTATCGCGCGACCTCATCCGAATGGGCAATCGCGACGGCGAGGTCAACTCCCGGCGCTTCGAACGGGTGCATCATTTCTCGAAGGTCGGCATCCGCGTAAGTATCACCGTTCAACACGATTACGTGGGGTTCCCTGGCTTGTGCTAACGCCAGTTTGATCGCACCACCTGTTCCCAACGGTTCGCCCTCGACAGAGTACGATATACTGATGCCGTTAAATGCCTCGCCGAAATAGTCCTGAATGGCTTGTGATTTGTACCCGGTTGCAAGGATCACGTGCCCGACCCTTTGCTGATGCAGACGCGTCAGCAACCACCAGAGAAACGGCCTTCCGGCAAT
>Ga0213876_10001269_pt1 | contig 15934 bp, 15 predicted proteins | sample BarmaccomBMRX_R9_FD_160113 | JGI IMG/M metagenome (GOLD analysis project Ga0213876, IMG submission 160113) | Root-associated microbial communities from Barbacenia macrantha in rupestrian grasslands, the National Park of Serra do Cipo, Brazil - RX_R9 | ecosystem: Host-associated > Plants > Roots...
GCCGCAGATCGGCGAGAGCTGCCTCTAGGGGAGCCCCTCGGGGATGAGGTTCAGGTCGATGCAATCCGCAATGCCAAGCCTGAATTGCGCCTCGGACGGATGGTTGATCGCGTTGACCTCCAGCTTGGAATTGACGATGCGGCCGGCCTCACGGAGGCGACGGGCATCGCCAATCACCAGCGGGCGGCAGCGATCGTAAAGGTCGGGGTGGCCCAGGCTCTTGATGATGATTTCCGGTCCGATGCCGGCGGCGTCGCCCATCGTAATGCCAATTGTTGGTAAGGAAGTGCCGTTCGTAGATATGTCTTCTTTAAGTTTGTTGAGCCGGGAGGCGGCGCAGCGCCGCCCGACAGCGCACGAGCGTTTGCGGGGTGCCAAAGGCACCGGCTTTGGTGACGATGGGCAGGTTGCGCCAACCCTCCATCGTGCCCAGAGGTACCCCGGGCTCGACCTCGCCGACCAGCCGGATACCCACGGCGCCGGCGGCGCTGAGCAGCGCGCGCGCGGTTTCGCCGCCGGTGCAAAACAGTCCGGAGCAACGCCGCGCCAAGGGTAAAAGGAATTGGGCGAGCGCACCGCTCAGGTACGCGCTCTCGCTCAGGTTAATGCCTTGGCCGAGATCGAGCGCAAGGGCGACGTCATCGGTACCACGGAGCGCTTCATCCATCGGGCGCATCGCGTCCTCCCAAGGGACGGTCCCGGGACCCGCCCGAAGCGTTGCGGGTGACACCATCAGCACGCGAACGCCGGATTCGTTCGCCAGGCAGCGCAACTGTTCCCGAGAGACCTGCGACATGCTGCCGACGACTAACAACAACGGCGCCCACGACGCTGGTCCGGACCCGGAATTCGGGGAGTTAGGTTCTGGGGTGCTCGCAGGCTGCGCAAGGCTGGGTGGAGACCCTCGCTTTCGCGTCAAGCCGAAAGCCTGCGGCAGGTGTCGCGCCAGCCCGGCGGAGCCGGCGAAAACCACCGGCCGGCGCAGTCGGGCGGCCGCGTGGGCGATGGCGCTTAGGTCCTCCTCCGCCTCTGCATCGCAGACCACCGCCTCGACGCCTGCGTCGGCGTGTTTTGCCAGCGTCGCTGCCGACGTTTCAACGCCGGCACGGATGGTCTCAAGCGCCAGGGACGCAGTCCGTAACCCGGCAGCCGTTTGCAACAACGCGGGCACCTCCGCCACGCCACTGATCCGTTCGTTGCGCCAAACCTCACTCTCTTCCAGCGGTATGCCCCGAAGGAACATGCGCCCGCCGCAGGTCGTACGGCCCGTTGCGGGAAACGCGGGCGCAACGATGGCCAGCGGCGGCGCCGGCGCGATCTCGTCGCTGGTTTCGCCCTGGGATAGCAGTCCGGCGCTGGAACGGCGGGCGGCCGCGATCTCGACGGCAACGTTGCCGCGCAGCGTGGAGTCGATCTTCTTGTAAAGCACCCGCACGCCACCGCCTGCGCAGAGCTGCTGAACGGCGAGTTCGGTGGCTGCGCCTGCCGCCTCGGGCAATAGGCGGCGCGTGTCGGCATCGAAGGCGATGACCTCTGCGGCCAGCTCTCGGGCGCGCGTGGCCTCACTTAAAACTACCACGGTGCTCAGACCCGCCGCGGTGCAGGCAACTCCGCAGTCCGCAGCACCGGTAAGGTCGTCGGCTACAATAACAATCAAAGGCCTCATAAATCTGCGTCAATGCGCGTCCTTCTGCGTCGGTGGGCCCGAGGGCGGCAAAGGGCTTGCCCGTACGGCGGGGCTGAGGTAAGCCGGGTTATAGGGATCTGTTTCACGGCAAGACGATGGCAGTTAGCTGCTCAGCGCGTTCATCTCGCGATAAAGGTTGGATTTGCCTTCGAAGCCGATGCCCGGCAGTTCCGGCATCGTAATATGGCCATTCTGAACCTCCACGCCGTCCGGGAACCCGCCGTAGGGCTGGAACAGATCGGGATAGGACTCGTTTCCACCCAGACCGAGGCCGGCTGCTATGTTCAGCGACATCTGGTGGCCGCCATGCGGGATACAGCGCCGGCCGGACCAACCGTGGTCTTTAAGCATTTGTAAGATTCGCAGGTATTCGACCAGCCCATAGCTCAGGGCGCAATCGAACTGCAGCCAGTCACGATCCGGGCGCATCCCTCCATAGCGGATAAGGTTCCGCGCGTCCTGGACGGAGAACAGGTTCTCGCCGGTAGCCATCGCTCCCGGGTAATGCTCCGCCAATTCGGCCTGAAGATCATAATCAAGGGGATCGCCGGGTTCCTCGTACCAGAAGAGGTCATACGGGGAGAGCGCTTTGGCGTAGGCAATGGCGGTTTCCAAGTCAAAACGGCCGTTGGCGTCAACCGCAAGCCATTGGCCCGGCGCAAGTTCTTCGAGCACGGCTTCTACGCGGCGGAGATCTTCGGCGAGCGGTGCGCCGCCGATCTTCATCTTCACGACCGTGTAGCCGCGGTCGAGGTACCCACGCATTTCGCGCTTCAGGTCATCCAAGCCCTTTCCCGGATAATAATATCCGCCTGCAGCGTACACGAACACCTTTGGATCGGCATTGCCGTTGCCGTAGCGCTCGGCCAGGAGCTGGAAGAGCGGCTTGTCCGCGATTTTGGCCACTGCGTCCCAAACGGCCATGTCGATGGTACCCACGGCGACCGACCGTTCGCCGTGTCCGCCCGGCTTCTCGTTGGTCATCATGCAGGTCCAGACTTTTAATGGATCAAGGTTATCGCGTTCTGCATCGATTAGCGTTTTGGGAGCGGCCGCGAGTACGCGCGGCCGGAATCGTTCACGGATGAGACAACCCTGGCCGTAGCGGCCGTTGGAATTAAATCCGTAGCCGACCACAGGTTTGCCGCTACGGACCACGTCGGTGATCACGGCCACCACCGAGCAGGTCATTTGAGTAAAGTCGATGTAGGCGTTGGCGATGGGAGAGGCGAGCGGGACAGTTTTTTCGCGGATTTCTGTGATTCGCATACTTGTTTCAATGCCCGTTAGGAGTTGGTCAGGGCGAGCGTTCCTTTAAGCACGGACGAAGTAGCGCGGATGGACGCCCTCATTTTTCAAGAACGCCAGAACGTTGCGCACCGTCTGAAGGGAAACTTCTCTGCGCGCTTCCTCCGTCACGCCTGCGATGTGCGGCGAAACGATTATATTGGGTAATTTCCACAAGGGTTGTCCGCTGCCGGCGGTTCGGGCGCGAAGCTGTCGAGCCCGGCGCCGGCGATCGCGCCGGACTCGAGCGCCTTCACGAGCGCGGGCTCGTCCACAACCTCCCCCCGCGCGGTGTTGATCAGAAAAGCGGTGGGTTTCATCCGCGCCAATTCCCTCGCTCCAATCAGGTTGCGCGTCTGTTCGGTGAGCGGGCAGTGCAGGCTGACGACGTCACTCTCTGCCAACAGAGCGTCGAGATCCGTCACCCGGGTCGCGTCCGGCCCGAACGCTTCGGCCGGCGCGAACGGATCATAGGCTTCGACGGTCATCCCGATGGGAACCGCCATGCCGGCGAGAGCCCGGCCGATCATGCCCAAGCCCACCAAGCCGAGTTTGCGTCCGCGAAGTTCGTGCCCGTGATAGGACTTGTCTTCCCACCCGCCGCTGCGGACAAAAGCGTCCTGCCGCCGCAGGTCCTTGATCAACACCAGTGCATGCTCGGCGACCTGAGTGGGCGTTGCATCCGACGGCAGCGAGAACCGGCAGGCCCAAGCCTTTAGCCGCCGCCAGGTCGATGTCGTTCGTTCCGGCGCCATGCTTGGCCACCACTTTGAGTCGGGGAGAGGCGCGCATCATCGTTTCGTCGACCCGGTCGACCAGGCGAACGATCATGGCGTCTGCCTGGTGTTCGGCGAGCAGAGCGACCACCTCTTCCTTCTTAGGGTACGGTCTTGTCGCAAGGGAGGCGACGCCGGCCGTGCGCAGCATGTCCTCCCCTTCCGGGGCGACCGCTCCCCCCAGGCTTACCACTGTGAATTTCATTGCTGATTTCTCCTTGTCATGAGTTCCCGAGGCAGGCCGTCAACTTCGTCGCCCGCGCCACGAATCGGCTCGACCTTGGTTAACAGAAACGCGTAGTTAACGATCCCAAGGACCCCCAGAGCCGCGGAAAATGATAGGGCGCCGCGAAATGACCCCGTCTTCGCGACGATGAAGCCGGTGATGATCGGCCCCAGGACGCCGCCGAAGTTGGAAACCATGTTCTGCACGCCGGCGACCGTGGAGGCCATGTTCTTGGGCGCCACGTCACCCGGCAATGCCCAGACTTGCGAGGCGGCCGCGGTGGTGCCGGCCTTGGCGACGCACAACAGCACGACCGTCAACATCACGGAATGGGCGAGGGGCGCCAGGCCAATGCACAACGCCATGGACAAGCCCGTGATAAGAAACAATTTGCGCGTGGCCGTCAGCGAGAGGCGCCCGCTCTGCAGCACCCGATCAGAAAGCCATCCCGCGAGGATTTCAAAGATCAAACCCGACAATAAGGGGAGCGACGCCACGAAGCCCATGGTCAGCAGCCCCATTCCCTCTTCCTTTACGAGGTATTCGGGAAGCCAGGTGATGAAGAAGTAGGAAATGTAATTGATCGTGAAGAACCCCACGCACATCGCAACGATGTTGCGGTACCTGAAAAGCTCGTACCAGCGCATCGGGCGACTATGGTCGGTGCCGTGTTTCTGCGATTGGCCGTCGCGGATGTACCTTGTTTCATCCGCATTGATCCTCCGATGGGCTTCGGGCGTTTCGGTGTAGAACCACCACCAGAATGCCGCCCAGAACACGCCGGTTGCGCCGACAACCACGAAGGTCAGCCGCCAGCCAAACCGATAGATGAGCCACACGATCAGCGGCATGGCCACGGCGCCGCCGAATTTCGAAGCGCTGTCGAACAATCCGGATATGGTGGCGCGTTCATGGTCGGGGAACCATTTCGAGGCGATGCCCGCGTTGCACGGGTAGGCGCCCGCCTCGCCGATGCCGAGGGCGGCGCGCAACCCGAAGAGGGAGAAAAAGCCTGCCGCCAAGCCCGTGGCCGCCGTTGCAAGAGACCACCAGGCGACGGGAACCCCCAACCCGATCTTCTGGCCGAACTTGTCGGCAAACCAGCCCGAGGGGATCTGCAATAGCGCGTAGGTCCAGAAAAAGGCGGACATGATGATGCCCATCCGATCGAGCGGAAGGTTAAGGTCCTTGATCAGGTGGGGAGTGGCCGCGGACAGGACCGTCCGGTCGATGTAGTTAATGGCGATCGCCGCCCACATCAGCCCTGTAACGATCCAGCAGATGTTTGTCTTTTTTCCGAATGACTCTGTCACGGATTGATGCCTGTTTTGTTAATCTTCAGACCGTTGCCACCGGGGTGACCGGCGACCCGACCGCGCCTGGAAGGCGTAGGGGCGGCGCAGTCAGCAGAAATCGGGACCGTCCGTGATCCTGCAGCCAATCCGCCAATTCGCTCAGGTACCAAAGCTCGCCGAGATGGACGCCGAGCCGGAACAGGTAATGCTCGTGGAGCGGATGCGAAGCAAATGAACCCGATGCACCGGGGACCGCCGGCAATCGCTCGACGGCAGGGTTGTCGGCGATCAAGGCCGCCAGACCCGTCTCGGTAATCCAGCGTTGGAGTTGCGGATCCCGGCCGTCCAGGGCAGCGCAACGGTTCTGCAGCGTATCTGCGTCGGGCGTTTTGTTCATGCCGAGCAGCATCCGGTCGAACCCTGTACGCAGGCAGACAAAATCGCCGCTTTCCACTTCGATCCGGTCGGCATCGATGATCCGCATGAGCGAATCGTAGCCGACCGTAGCCCGCTCCTCGCCGAAATGCCGTGCGAGGTCGATCATCACCGCACGGTCTTGGACGCCCGTCTCCGCCATGCGCTCGATCCCGAGGGCTCGCGCGCCGCTTTCCAGGCCGGTTTCCCGTTCGCCGCCATCGCGGTAGTCGATCGGGCCGGCGATGTGCTCGATGGCCCGGTAGCCGTTGCAAAAGACCATCTCCGGGAGGCCGTCCCCATCGGCGTCGAACATCTGGCCCATGTGCGCCAGGCTATCCCACTGAGTCGAATACTGGAGTGCGAGGGTGACGGCGTCGTCGCAGATGACGTCGGTGAAGTGCGGGTCCAGCCGCGAGAAAGGAAAGGCCATGTTGGGCTTGCCGTCCCGCCTCGTGGCAAACAGGTGCGGTGGTTCACGGCGCGGGTTAAGCGCCCTTCCGCCCGGGTAGTCAAGCGGGAGGCTCAGGCAGAAGGTGTGACCTTCGATAACTTCAGCAATTCCCTGTAAGACCTTCTGCGGGGTCACCAGGTTGAGCCGGCCCAATTGATCGTCCGGTCCGAAATCGCCCCAGGTCGAGCCTTCCGGCCGTCTTTTCCAACGCTGAGGGGCATTATTTGTCATCTTGGAAGCCATCGTTGCGGTCTCTCCATCTTGCCGGGCTACGCGTCTGCCGCGCCCGAGTTCGCAGGCGATCGGGGCAGGTGTTCCAGCGGAATCGCCGGGCGGGCATCGGCTGGAATCCACTTTTCAGTGTTCAGGGCGGCAATTACGGCCGAGCCGAGGGCGGCCGCCGCGATAAAAAAGGCCATCGACATCGAAAGGCCCCAGACGGGGGTTACCAGCGCGACGATAAAGGAGGCGGCAACGCTCAACGACGTCATGGCGTACCCGATGCCGACGCCGATCCCGCGTCGCGCCGGGGGGAAACGCCGGGCGAGGTACATCGGTACGATGCCGAAAACGCTGTTGGCGACGAGGCCCATCAACACGGCGCCGATCGCCAGCGCCGCGGCGTTGTCAATCAACGTGTAAAGCAGCGTCGCGGGAATCGTCAGCAGAAGGTAGGGGACCAGCGTTTGCCGTTCACCAAAGCGCTCAACTAAAAGACCGGCAAGCGGCTTGCCGAAGATCGACGCGACCGAGTAAATCGCGACGTAGGGGAACACCCCGCTCGGATCGAGGTGTCGAACGGTGACCAGGAAGGTCGGATAAAGGGAAAATACCGCCCACAACATGAAACTGACGAAGGTCATGAACGCCCAGCCTCGCACCACGACGGGCGTGATGCGCGATCGCTCGGGAACTTGCTGGCTCTGGCGCGCTTCCAGCCAAAGCGGCGATTCCTTGACGCCGGACCGGATGAAGATGGCGAGGAGCGCCGGCGCGACGCCCAGGAAGAACATCCAGCGCCAACCTGCCCATGGAAAGATCAGGCTGTAGCAAAGGGCCGCGAGCAGGTAGCCGAGCTCATAGCCGGCCATCATGATCCCGGCGGCCACCCGACGGTGTGTCAGCAAGGCCACGCACATCCAGCGTAAGCCGCTCTCTCTTCTGAAAACAGGCCTTGCTGGAGCGGGCCGCATCGTAATAGATGGCCCGGGCGGTGAGCTTGCGCCCGCGGCGCCGTTCGATGGTGTCGTCCAGGCCGAGGATCACCGGTCCTTCCGGCACAAAGGCCTCCATCAATAATTTCAGCAGCACCTGAGCGGCCTGTCGGGCCGACCACCGGACCCGATTGAGCAGGCGATGGTAGTTCTGGAAGCCGGGCTCGCCGGCCAAGCCCAAGGCCCGTAAGGCGGCGGTGAGGGTATGATTGGCGGGGGCCAGCAGCGTGCCGCAGAGCAGGGCTTGCGCCCGCAGCCAACTGGGTTCAGTAAACAGGGGGGCAAACGCCACCAACACGGCGCTCTCTCTCGGCGGGTGGAGTAAACATAGGTGCGGGTCACTTTGCGGGTGAACCCCTCAGTTTACTCCCCCGTCACTCCGTTAGAAAATCGCCGAAGTCGAGCTAAGCTGGCCGCACGTCGCTTGTTGCCTCGATTACCGGCCTGTTCAAATTCGAGGCCGCGGCCACCGCCGGAACCGAAGCACGCGCACAACGAAGCGAAAAGAGGCAGAACGCCTCGCCAACGGCTACGAAGAGGCCGCCCGGAAGAAGCGCACTGCCCGGCAAGCGCGGGAGGTCATTGCGTCGCTGCACGAAGAGATTACGGGCGAAGCGTTGCAGTAGCATTCGTTCCGGGCGTTCGTTGATTCGTGGCTGGAACGAAAGACCCCTGAGAAAGCCGACTCCACTCTCACGTTCTATCGGGGCGCTACGACGAAATTCATGACTTTTCTGGTAACCAAAGCTGACGGCGATTTATCCGATGTTTCCCGAGAGGACGTGGCGTCGTTCCGCAATGAGGCCAAGACATTGGCGGCCAAACCGTGAATCAAGAACTGAAAGTGCTTCGGATGCTTTTCCGTGCTGCGCGCCGGGGCGGGGCGATTTCGGACGATCCGAGCGAGTTCGTCGAGACCGTCCGACAGCGCAGCGAAAGCAAGCGCCGCCCATTCACCGTTCCCGAGTTGCGGGCCGTGATCAGCAATGCAGACGACGAATGGAAAAGCATGATCCTTTTTGGCCTCTACACGGGCCAACGCCTCGGCGACGTTGCGACACTGACCTGGCAGAATGTGAGTTGGTTTCTCTGTACTGGCAGATCGGGAAAGACATCGTCTCGCGTCAGAAGCATGATGGCTGGGGTAAATCCGTCATCGAACGTCTGGCCTCGGATATTCAGAACGAGTTTCCGGGGATTCAGGGATTTTCGTCGCTCAATCTGTGGCGCATGCGGGGTTCTATCTCGCTTACGCAGAAGGAGATGAATTTCTATCGCAGGCTGCGGCAGAATCGCACGCGTCGATCTCAACGGCAGGTTCGCTGCCAAATCTTGCGCAGCCTGCGCAAGATTTGCCCCCGCCCGAAGTCCTCGCCATTCCTTGGTTCCACAACGTCATCCTCATCCAGAAGGTAAAAGACCGCGCCATCCGCCTCTGGTATGCCCGGCGGTCCGCCCAAAACGGCTGGAGTCGCAACATCCTGGCCCTGCAAATCGGCTCCGCGCTTCATGAACGCCAAGGCAAAGCCGTCACCAATTTCGCCCAGACGCTCCCGCCGCCGCAGTCTGACCTCGCACAGCAAATCACCAAGGACCCCTACCTCTTCGACTTCCTCGGTCTCCGCCACAACGCCAACGAGCGTGCGGTCGAAATGGGCCTGCTGGAGCACGTTGAAACATTCCTCCTCGAACTCGGCGCCGGCTTCGCACTCGTCGGGCGTCAGGTGCATCTCGACGTCGGCGGACCGGACTACTATCTCGACCTTCTCTTCTATCACCTACACCTCCGCTGTTTCCTCGTCGTGGATTTGAAAGCCCGCGACTTCACGCCCGAGGCCGCAGGCAAAATGAACTTCTATCTTTCCGCCGTAGACGATCGCTTCCGGCACCCCGGCGATCAGCCTTCCATCGGCCTCATCCTCTGCCGGGAGAAAAATCGTGTCATCGCCGAACATGCGTTGCGCGACATTCAGAAACCCGTCGGGGTCTCGGGCTACATCACCCGACTCGTCGAGACGCTGCCCGCGCCCATCAAGGATGCTGTTCCGAGCGTTGAGGAATTGGAACGTGGGCTAACCGATTTGCCCGAATAGCGGGTTCCAAAATTCGAAGTTATGCCGGTTCCGACGTCCATTGTTCTCGCTCGGAAGGCGGTGTGCATAGCTTCGTCAATTTGGCTGCGCCGTTGTCACGCTCATTGGGATCAGTCGAGACAAGGCATCGCTACCGAGAAGTTGACCTGTTTGGCCTTTTGCATGCGCTCGCAGCGAAAGACTTCCTCCACTCCGAGTGGAGCGTGCGCCTTACGGCGTGGACGTAGCGTTGCGAATTCCGCGTGAGTCACAAGGGACTTCACCGCATCGCTTGAGAGAAGCGGACTCCAAACCGGCCAAGAAACGTAACCGCGTTGATGGTGCTCGCTGAACGCGGTCGTTTGAAGCCCTCGCCGCCCGGGGGCCGTGGGGAAAAACGAGAGCGCCTCAATGGCGAGGCGATTGGCACCGCGCTCAGTCCAAATGGGATCGGGCGATGGATCGTTCCATCGTAGAGCATGGCGACGGTCCTCTGCTGTATCCCAGCGCATTCCCGACGCAGGATGTGTATAAGTCCACGGACGAAACAGGGCGGCGCTGAGATGTTCCTCGATGGTTGCGGGATCGTCGGGCGGCGATGTTTTCCGCCGGCTCTCTTTCTTTGCAGCGGTATTCGGCTGCGCCGGCTTTTGGCTTAGCTCACGAGCGGCTTTGAAAAAATACTGCTGCGAGGATCCGAGCGCGCAGAAAGCTGTGGCTTCGATTGCGGCGGTCGAACTGGTTTCCACCGGCCCACCAATAGCCGCGAGGAAGTCGGAGCTATCGCGATCGAGCGAGGCTGCCTTGGCAGCATAGTCTTCCACCGACACGTGATCTGGGTTGAGGTAGTAGCGATCTTCCAACAGGGATTTCACCTGCTTCGACTTGGGGTTCGCAGGGATGCGGAAGCGCTCGCGTCCGGCCTCTCTGGTCAACTCCGCAAACAATGCGGGTATATCGCTCGGAGCCACGTCGCGGTCGCCGACGCGAATCTGCGGATGCCAGCCGTCTTTGTTATGCCAGGCCAGGCGAACACTTTCATTTGCAAACACGCGCTGGAACACGGCCAGTGCGCCGAGGGCGCAAAGAAATCCGAGCAGCGTCGCGCCATCCGGCCCGGGCAAGATCGTCGATGACTGGGGTTCAGCTAGCGTGGACATGATATCTGGCGCTCTTGCGCAGAGGCTCGGTGATCGGCGAGGCGGAGCACCGCTTCGAGATAGGCAAGGCCGAACCAACCGTAGCGGCGCACGAGCTTCCAAAAACGATCGGTAATGCCGCTGTCGAGTCGCGGCCAAACGTAAGTAGCATCGGACGCCAACCGCTGACCGTTCCAGTCGAGCTTTGCGGGCGGTGGCGCTGGGTCGTCGATAGTCGGCGCGATAGCCCGACAGTAGCCGTGATGCGAGGCGATGAGGTGCTGAACGAGATCGCGATCGATTGCTGCGGAGAGCGGATGGGAAGCCAAGTTACTACCGTCTTCGAGGAGACTGAGGGTCAGTAATTCGTGACGCCAGCCGACAGGAACTCCTGCTCGCTCGCGCGCCCGTCGACGCTCATTGGCGGATGCGGGGCGCGTGGCCGATTTGGCCAGGACGGGCCCTGTAGCTGCGGCAACCCGGTCGCCTTGGCGCAGCAACGTTTGGAAACGTCGATCGCATTTTCCCAAGTCGTGCAGTTTCGCAGCGAGTTGAAGATCGCCTCGCAACGCGTCGATTGCGAGAGGACATCGAGCCGTAAATTCGACGACCTGCCGGAACACGTTTTCCGTGTGCGCTTCCAGCGTGACTGGGACGTGCGCGCCGAAGCTGGAATCATTTCCCTCGTCCAGCCGAACTGGCGCAGTCATCGTGCGCCGTGGGCCAAGGACGACGAGCCCATGTCCACCGGGATACGCCTGCGTGCGAAGTTTGTCCGGCGCGTCGAGCAACTCATTGGCGAGTTTGCGCTGCGCGTCGGGAAGTGCCGTCTGAGCAGAGAGAAGGCGCAGCATCGTGAGCGCTCGACCTGTGGAATCCGACTCGTCCCAGTCTTCGTCCGTGCCGGTGAAATCAAGCGCTGTTAGCTGCTTCAAAAAGCCGGAATCGATCAGTGCAGCATCGCCGATCCATGACTGAAAGACAGGCGCGCTCAGCCGCAAGGCAGGGCGCCCTCGCTGGCGGGAAAAGGCGGCGTCACCGTGATCGAAGACAACTTGCTGCGCCAGCGGCGACCACCCGAAATCGTCGGCACCACCATACGATGCCGGGACGATCACCGTGCAGCCGGGGAAAAGCTCGGTCGCGGTGATAAGGCGCGTTCCCAATCGATCCGCAATTCCGTCCTCAGCCTTGCTCGCTGCGAGCGAACGGGTGCCGAGCCACAGCAGCGCCCTTCGTGTTGAGCGATCGCCGCCGACCGCCATCGGTCTCCCCTCGACGTCTGCCAAGTCGTGTATCCCCTCGACATCTGCCAAGTCGTCCTCCGACCGCGATTCGGCGAGCCATGCCCGCACCGCACCGAGCGGCACCGGCATTGCCTCCGCCGAAGAGGGAGGGACCAGGCTCACGATTTCTGCCCAATCGTTCTCGTGCGCTGCATCGAGATCCGCACGCCAAACGACGCTCACGTCCGCGGTGTCTGACGCCGGCCCGTGCAAGTAGGCGGCTACATCGGGGTCGGGGTGCGGTCGCGGAGATGTCTGGCAAAAAAGATCGAGGTGCGCCGAGAGCAAAACGGGCGCGTGCTTGCGCGGAGCGAGGCAATCCGCGAGTTCTTTGTCGCCCGGCAGCTCGAGCCACTTGATCCCGAAGTCGATAAGCGGCGACTCGGCCTGCGACTCCTTCTTTTTCGCTTTCGGGAGCGAGTCGTGCAGCGCCTTCCACGTCATCTTGAGTGCGTTTCCGTAAATGAGGTCGGCACTCGCGCTACGATGAATGTGATCGGTTCGGGCGACGATTCGCGCGGTCGTATTTTCCAACTCGCCAAAGCGATCCAATCGGCCAAACCGCTGCCGCAGCGCGTCGAGGCTCGCAATCTCGGTCACTATCGAATCGAAGTCGAAATTTGCGCCCGCTTCGATGCACTGCGTGGCGACGACGATGAGCCTCGCGTCGGAGTCCGTTCGCGTGCGTCCCGCTCTGAGGCGCGACCGAAACCGGCGGAGCAGCCGGTCGCGATCCAGTGGCCTGCACCGTCCGGTGAGGAGGAGCAAGTCGGCATCGCACCTACCCGCGCGACGATTTTTGTCGAGACGCTGGAAAACCTCTCGCGCGCTGGCGACACGATTGACGACCACGCCGACAACGCGCACGCGCGCGTCGTCGTTGAACGACGCCTGTGCGAGCGCAGCCAGTTCTTCAACGAGCTTTGCCCGGCGCTCGGGCTCTTCTCGCAACCACTTCCCCTTTTTCCCGGCGCTCGCACTTTGTGGAGGCTCCGTGCCGGTCAGCACCTCAATGAGATGCGTTTGCTTGTGCGCTTCGAGACGCCGGCGCAATTCGGCACTCGGCTGTTCGCCATCAGTATAAGTCTCGCGGAACACAAATCCTGCCGGCTGATCAGGCGTTGCCGACATCGAGACAACCTCGATCGGACGTGCCACTTCTTTGCTTCGCCACTCTGTGCCGCTGAAGCGGCGGATCGCTTCCAGAGTCTCTTGGAATGCTGCGGACAGGTGCGCTTCATCGAGGAAGACCAGGCTGTCAGTCCCGGCGAGTCCGGCATGAATCGGCGCCATCTCCGGAGTGACGCCATAACCTCGAAAAAGCAGGCGCGAGCCGAGTTGATCCACCGTCGTTAAAATTATCGCAGGCTGCGCGGGTGAGGAAGCCCACGCCGTTTCGCGCGGCATGCCTCCGCGCATCACGGAAACTTCCAAGGGCACCCCGGTGCCGCTCAGGGCGCGCAAACGATCGGCGGCGTCGCGGAGAATCCCATCCGTCGCCACCGCAAGGCGATCGCGAATGAATCGCGCGCGTTTCGCTGCTTCATCGACAACGATGCGGCGATCGACGACGAAGAAAATCCGCCGGGGAGACGTCCGGTTCGTTTGCTCGCAATGCGCGAGCGACCACACAGCGATATCGAGCACTGCCGTCTTGCCGGCGCTTGTCGGCAAGTTGAGCGAAGCAGGCCACTTGCCGTCGGCGAGCACGCGCCGCGCAAGTTCCCGTTGCCACGGAAATGCGGCGGGCTGCTCCCGGATTTCAGGCCACAATGCCGCGAAGAAATCATCGAAATTCACTGCGACGCTCCTTCCGCGGCAATCGGACGGCAAAGTCCGTATCCAAGGTAGCTGCCCGCCCCGAGCAGCACCGGCCCGGCGACCGGATCGTCAAAGCGAATCGTCGCATGAACATGCCAGCGTTGCGGCTTGCTCCCGCGTTGAGGTGGAGGGCGAAACACATGCGCAGGCGGCACGCCGATGATGGAAGAAAAGCGCGACAGCCGCACTTCGACCGGAGTCGGCAAGCGAATGCGCCGACATGCCTCTTTCACGCATTCCTCAGCTTCACGCGCCGATTTTTCCTTGGCCTCGACTTGCGCCTCCGTCCGGGCGGCACGGCCAAACAAATGGCCGGGATGACGGTCGAGCACCAGCGGCGTGACTGTCGCCCACTGCGCCGCAGCGCACGTCCACGTGCGTGGGTTGATCGCGGCCCTGTCTTCGCCTGAAGCCGCGCGTTGAATTTGCCACGCCCCGAGCGTGCCAATTGGCAGCGTCTCGGGAAGATCGAGCGCACGCAGGATTTCATCAGCCAAATCGGTGTGTCGGCGATCGTCGAGGAAGCTCGGAAGCGCGACGGCGACGCCTTTCAAGTCGCCGAGACCACGCGAGCCGCGAGGGCCAACGAAAGGCAACGCAATCCACGCGACGTGATCCTCGTGCAATGGCCGATCGCTCGCATCCTTGCCGCGCAGTAGCGCCATCGCCCGCGGGCTGAGATTGAGTGTCCCTGCCTTTTCGATCACCGCGTCGCGCAACGCGTGAGTCAGGTCGAGCGTTGCGAGGAGTGATAAATCGGTGCCCGACGCTTTTCGGAAAATAACCCAATCGCCGCTGAATGCGCTCCGGCGCTCTTCGCGTGGCGGAGTTAGCAAGCCATACGACACCGGTTCGCAGGGCAGTTGGTAAGACTGCGCCATCCTCTCGTTCCATGGGAACAGTTGATCGAGTGCCTGCAGTTGGTTGCGGGTGACGCCGCGCAATTTAATCCCGCGCAAGCCCGGGACCCATCGTTCATCCGGCCATCCGCTCTCGACGATGCCGATCGCGACGAGCGACGATGAATGCCCGAGATAGGACACCCGGCTGAGAAGGCGCTCAAGCGGCTCGCGGTTGTCACCAGCGTCCGCCTTCGGCCAGACAAAATGCACAACCGCCTTCTCCGGCGCGACCGTTGGAAAAGTGCGGTCTTTGCGCGCGCCGACGCGCTCGGGCAGCAGTGCGAGAGCCTGCTCGCCAGCCTCGCGCAGATTCTTTCGCGCGAGGGCCACCGGATCGGTTTTCTGATTTGGCTTTTTCTTCGCCTTGCCGGCCAGCGCAGTTTCGAGCGCCTTCATTAATTCGACGCCCGTTTTCGGCGGCAGGCACAAATCATTGACCGGCACATACGCAGTTACAACGTCGCGCCGCGCCGCCTCGGAAAAAGCAATCTCGGGTGGGCCCTCCCCTTGTAACCATTCGAGGGCGGTCCGTTCGCTGTCGTAGTCAGGGGATGGTCCGCGCACATACAGCGCCGAGACGAGCGCGGAAAAAAGGCGCGCGGGATGCGGCGGCCATTCAGCTCGATAGTGCGTCTCCTTGGCGACACACCGACCAGTCAAAAACTCGACGCGCAAGGCAAACATCAGGCCTCCGTGTCGTCGCCCGAATCGGTTTCCTCGCCGGCTTGGCCGCGCCCAATGGCGATCAAATCCACGAGTTTTTGTGAGGGCGTGATCCTCGGCAGGGTATCGCCAGTGTTCCATTGCAAGGAAGGCGTGAGATTCGCCGCTGCCGCTACCGCTTCGTTCAGCAGTCTCACCGCACCTTCAAAGTCCAGGTCAAACGTGTCCGACTCCTCAGCCCCCTTTCCCGGCGTTACGATCTCAAACGGTGAAAGCTTCGGCGCATGAAGGTCGCAACGCGACCGCAGAAAATAATCGCGGCGCACCGCCGTCATTGCCACCAATCCGAACGCTGCAAGCACGGCACGCGCAGCTCGATCGCGCTCGTTCGTCGGCGCTTCTCCCTTCTCTGGAAAGCGCAATCGCCGGAGCGCCGCCAACGAAAGCACCGTCGTCTGTCTCGCAGATTTCATCGTCACACCGCCAGGCAGAAAGCGATCGCGCGGGGCGACCTCTGTCTTGCCAGGCCCGCGGAGTGCCTCCTTCGCCCGAGCCACCGACGGCGTGACATTGCCGTGGTTGATATCAGAAGGATGCGCCGCCACTTCCTTACTTCCCTTTTTGATGCGAAAGAGTTCCGCTTCTGCATCGGATCGACCTTCTTTGGGCGGCGAGCGCCGCGCTTTGTTCTTGTCCGC
>Ga0213876_10001270_pt1 | contig 15931 bp, 12 predicted proteins | sample BarmaccomBMRX_R9_FD_160113 | JGI IMG/M metagenome (GOLD analysis project Ga0213876, IMG submission 160113) | Root-associated microbial communities from Barbacenia macrantha in rupestrian grasslands, the National Park of Serra do Cipo, Brazil - RX_R9 | ecosystem: Host-associated > Plants > Roots...
GTACGTGGCCGCCGAGATCGACGCGCCGCAATCCCAAGCCGCCCAAATAATCGACGTGGCCCACCAGCTGAACGAGGCGTGGCCTTAGGCCGTTGTCGCGCGAAGGGTTTACCGGGCCGGTGCGGCGGGGTATGTGCTGCCACGGTCGCGCGTCGCCGGCGTCGCTGGGCCGCAATGTTGGCCACCGCCCTGGAAGAGTGAATTTCATGACACAAGTAGACGTTTCGACCTCATCGGACATGGAGCCGGAGTCCGCCTGGAAGCTGGCCTCCAACCTGCGCCGGTTCGACGAGTGGATGACGATTTTTGGCGGCTGGCGCGGCGCGGTCCCCTCGACGATCGATGAAGGAACCCGAATCTCGTCGTGTATCAAAGTCAAAGGCTTCCGCAATGTCATTCACTGGACCGTGACCCGTTATGACGAGCCGACGCAGATTGAGCTGCAGGGTCGCGGCCGGGGCGGGATTCGCCTCGCGGTGCAGATGACCATCACGGACGAGGACCCCGGATCAGCTTTTCATCTCACCGCAGATCTGAAAGGCGGCCTGCTGGCAGGACCCGTGGGCAAGGTCGTCGCCAGAGTCCTGAGGTCCGAAGTGCGGAAGTCGGTGAACAACTTAGCTGCGTTGCGGTAGCACTGCAACTGAACTGGCAGAGTGATTTGTCAGCAGGCGAGCGACGATTCAAATTGCTGGCGAGGTCAGTAATGGTGGGTTAGTCTACGGCGTGCCGGGGCTGTTTGGGCGCGGGAGCAGTGCGCTTTCACCCGACGAATCGACTGGGTAGGAGACTTACATGACCTATCGGTGGTTGCTCACGGCAATCGTCGTTGCGGCGACGCTGACGGCGGGCTGCACGTTTACCACCAGAACGGGAAGTTCGCCGAGCAGATCCGCGACCACGAGTTCCACGTACACCACCGACACGGCAACCAGTTCCGCGTTGACGTCGACGTCGAGCGAGACCATCCCGACCGCACCCTCCAGCACACTGGAGTCGAGCCAATGCGCCGATGTCACCGGGGCGAACGTAGACCTGCTAGCGGCCTCGGACAAAGACGCGGCCCGCAAAGCCGCTGACACCCTTGAGAATTACAACCCGCCGGCCGATGTCAAGGAAGCGATCGAACACTTCGTCAGCGTCGGCGGTGCCCACTTCGATGACCCGGACTACGCGAGGTACAACATGGTCCTCGACAACTGGGTCAAAGGGGTCTGCCCGACTTAATCGCTCGCGCGGTCAAGGGTCCACTTGCTCCCGTCGTATCACCGTGCTGGGTGCTTGATCGGCCATACCCGTTCGGCCTCGCGAACCCGCCTGCGATCCATGCCAAGCCAGGACAATCCCGCTCCAAAGACCATGAGTCCCACGATGATTGCCGCAATACCGAAACCCACTTGCCCCAGTGCGAAGTTGGCCAAGCAGGCGACGAACGCCACGGCGACCGCCGTGACCACGATGAGCCTGGGCGTTCTCGCCATGTCCTCGCCCGGTTCACCGGCGCCGCGATACCCGACCCGACCACCTGCGTCAGGACCGCGCGACATGTCTGCCATGAGCGTCTCCTCCTGCCGTACGACTGACTGCACGCCTACCCGAAAAGCGGACCGTACAAACGACTTCGGGTCGGTTCGACGGTCGGCGGGAGCCGTCGGCTCGGCCGATACCACGAAAAGACGTGCCCCAGAGCCCGATCGGCAGTTCTCAGGCCGGCGGAACCGTCTGGGCGCGTACCGCCTCGGCGAGTGTCGCCGCTCTGCGGTTGGTGAAAACCTCTTCGAGCATCAGTCGTTGGCCGTCCGGTCCGGTCAGCGGGACCCGCCAGTTGGGGTATTCGTCGGTGGTGCCGGGCTGATTCTGCGTACGACGGTCGCCGACTGCGTCGCTCAGCGCCACCCCCAACAGTCGTGACGGCGTGCGACCCAGGTAGCGGTAGAGGGCCAGCACGACCTGCTCGGGGTCGTCCGATTCGTCTGGCCCGCTCTCGAGCAAGCCGACCCTGCGCAGCTCGGCCATCCAGGCGGCCCGCTCGGCGCGGTCAGATTCGAGTTCGGCTTCCACCGGCCGTGTCAACAGGCCCAGCGACTCACGCAGCCGCACATGGTCGGCGGCCAGATAGCCGGCGGTCGGTGGCAGATCGTGGGTGGTCACCGACGACAGGCAGTACTCTCGCCAGCGCTCCGCCGGCAACGGACCGCTTGTTCCATCCCGCCCATCCCTATCCAGCTCGAACCAGAGAATCGAGGTGCCCAGCAGCCCGCGCAGAAGTAAGTAGTCGCGCACCCATGGTTCGACGGTGCCGAGGTCCTCGCCGACGACCAGGGCGCCGGCCCGATGCGCTTCCAGGGCGACGATGCCGATCATCGCTTCGTGGTCGTAGCGCACGTAGGTGCCCTGGGTGGGCGGGACGCCCTGGGGTATCCACCACAACCGGAACAGCCCGATGATGTGGTCGATGCGCACGCCGCCGGCGTGCCGCAACACGGCCTGGATGAGTGCGCGGAACGGTCGATACTCCTGCTCGTGGAGTTTGTCCGGCCGCCACGGCGGCTGTGACCAGTCTTGGCCGAGTTGATTGAACTCGTCGGGCGGCGCCCCTGCCGTCACGCCCGGTGCCAGCACGTCCTGCAGGGCCCATGCGTCAGCCCCGTTGGGATGCACGCCGACGGCCAGGTCGTGCATGATGCCCAACGCCATGCCGGCCCGGACGGCCTGCGACTGCGCCGCGGCGAGTTGCTCGTCGAGTAGCCACTGCAGCCAGCGGTGGAAATCGACTGCCCGGGGATGCTTCCTGACGAAATCGGCGACAGCGGCGCCGGTGGGATGCCGCAATGCTTCCGGCCAGTCATGCCAATCGCCGCCATAGGTTTCGGCCAGCGCGCACCAGGTGGCGAAATCGTCGAGGGCGCGGCCTTCACGGGCGCGGAATGCGGCGTAGGCCAGTTCACGGCCGGCGGACCGCGGCACCCGGTGCAGCAGCTTGAGCGCCGCCCGCTTCGCGGCCCAGGCGCTGTCACGATCGATGGCGTCGAGTTCGCCGACTCGCTGCTGGACATCGGACCGCAGCCGCCGCACCCGGCCACGCCTGCTCAGATCGGCGAATTCGGGGACTGCCTCGACGCGAAGGTAAATCGGGTTGACGAAGCGCCGCGATGTCGGCAGGTACGGCGAGGGCTCCATCGGGCTGGTCGGAGTCGCCGCATGCAGGGGATTGACCAGTATGTAATCGGCGCCGTGGACGGACGCCGACCACACCGCCAGGTCGGCCAGGTCGGTCAGATCGCCGACTCCCCACGACTGCCGGGAACGCACGCTGTACAGCTGAACCGCCAGGCCCCACGCGCGTCGGGCCCCCAACTGCTCGGGCAGCCCGAGCCAATCCGGCGTCACGATCAGCGCGGTGCTGGTCTCGAAGTCGTCAGAGCTTAAGTGCACGCGGTGGTAGCCGAGCGGCAGGTCGCTGGGCAGCAGGAAGCTGGCCTCCCCGATCCAGCGGCCGTCCAGGTCGAACGGCGGGGTGAAGTTGTCGACCTGCGCTATCCCGCTTTGCGGCCCGCGCTGAACGGTGCCGTCCTCCAGCTGCAGCCACACCTCGGCGGGATGACCGTGGGTCACATGCACCCAGAACCTGGTCTGCGCGTGGACCCGCCCCACGATGGTGGCCGGGAGCTGACGCGCCCAATAGGACCGGAGCTGGGCCCGCAGCGCCACGTTGCGCTCCTGTTCGGTGGCCGCGGGCACGCCGAGGGCTGCCAGCACGGCCACCAGTGTGGCCTCGGAGACGGGCACGTGCCGGCCGGCCCAGTCCTCGTATCCGGTGGCGATGCCGAATCGCCTGGCCAGTTCGAGCAGCGAGGGCGCGGGCTCAGTCATGTCGCCCATCTTCCAGGACCCGCCCGATGACGATCCGGGCGCTGTGGGCCACTGCTCGGGGTTAGACCATTCGGCACGCCGAATTTGCGTGGCGCCGCTAGTATGCCCGCTGAAGCATTATGGAGAAATCCAGCGGGGGATATGCAAGGCTGCAACGGTGCGGACCGGGCGGCCGCCCGGGCATCGGCTCTGCCAGTTGCGCAAATACGCTGATACTGCGCCGCGTGGCGAGGTCGGCGCGGGTGGCTTACGGTTGTCGATGGTGATAACCGCGTCAGTTGACAAGGCCGAACTCAGGCCACACATCCAGGCATTTCAGCAAACCGGAAGGTGATCTAACTTGGCCGAGGAGCGCCGCGGGCAGCGGGGGTCGGGGTACGGCCTCGGTCTGTCGACCCGGACCCAGGTAACCGGTTATCAATTCCTCGCACGCCGGACCGCGATGGCATTGACCCGCTGGCGGGTCCGGATGGAAATCGAGCCGGGCCGTCGTCAGACGTTGGCGGTGGTCGCGTCGGTCTCTGCGGCGCTGGTGATCTGCCTGGGAGCGCTGCTGTGGTCCTTCATCAGCCCGTCCGGCCAGATCAACGACTCCCCGATCATCGCCGACCGTGACTCGCACGCGCTCTACGTCCGAGTGGGAGACAGGCTGTACCCGGCGCTGAACCTGGCGTCCGCGCGACTGATCGCCGGGCGCCCGGACAACCCCCACCTGGTTCGGTCCAGTCAGATCTCCAGCCTGCCGCACGGGCCGCTGGTGGGCATCCCCGGCGCGCCCTCGGAGTTCTCGCCCAAGAGCCCCCAGGCGTCGTCGTGGCTGGTGTGTGACACCGTGGCCACGTCGTCGGGGGTCGGCGCGCCGCAAGGGGTGACGGTGACGGTGATCGACGGCACGCCGGAACTCACCAACCACCGCAAGGTGTTGAGCGGGTCGGACGCGGTGGTGCTGAGCTATGGCGGGGATGCGTGGGTCATTCGGGAGGGACGTCGGTCCCGCATCGATCCGATGAACCGCTCGGTGTTGTTGCCGTTGGGATTGACGCCGGAACAAGTCGGCCAGGCGCGTCCGATGAGCCGGGCGCTCTACGACGCCCTGCCGGTGGGCCCCGAACTCTCGGTGCCCGAAGTTCCGAATGCCGGCACCGCGGCGACGTTCCAGGGCGCCCCGGGCCCGGTGGGGACGATCGTCGTCACCCCGCAAATCAGTGGGCCGCAACAATATTCGCTAGTTTTGAGCGACGGCGTGCAGACGCTGCCGACGCTGGTGGCCCAGGTGATGCAGAACGCCGGGGGTCCGGGGAACACCAAACCGGTGACCATCGAACCGTCGGCGCTGGCGAAAATGCCTGTCGTGAACAGGCTTGACCTTTCGGCATTCCCGGACGATCCGTTGCAGGTGCTGGATATTCGGGAGAACCCGTCGACCTGCTGGTGGTGGGAGCGCACAGCCGGCGAGACCAGGGCCCGCATCCAGGTGGTGTCCGGCCCGACCATTCCCATCGCGTCCAACAGTGCCAACAAGGTGGTCCAGCTGGTGAAGTCCGACACCACGGGCCGCGAAGCCGACCAGGTGTACTTCGGCCCCGATTTCGCGAACTTCGTTGCCGTTACGGGTAACAACCCGGGAGCTCAGACGGCGGAATCGCTGTGGTGGCTGACGGAGGCCGGCGCGCGGTTCGGCGTGGACGACAGCCGCGAGGCGCGCGAGGCCTTGGGCCTGACCCTCAAGCCGAGCCCGGCGCCCTGGGTGGCGTTACGCCTGCTGCCGCAGGGGCCGACGCTGTCGCGGGCGGACGCGCTGGTCGAGCACGACACCCTTCCGATGGACATGACCCCTGCAGAGTTGGTGGTACCGAAGTGAAACGCGGATTTGCCCGGCCGACGCCGGAAAAGCCCCCGGTTATCAAGCCGGAGAACATCGTCCTGCCAACTCCGTTGAGCATTCCGCCGCCGGAGGGCAAGCCGTGGTGGCTGATTGTGGTCGGCGTCGTCGTGATCGGCCTGCTGGGCGGCATGGTGGCGATGACCTTTGCCAGTGGGTCACGCGTATTCGGCGGTGCCGGCTCGATCTTCCCGATCTTCATGGTCGGCGGAATGATGATGATGATGTTCGGCGGCCGGTTCGGCGGCCAACAGCAGATGAGCCGCCCGAAGCTGGACTCGATGCGCGCCCAGTTCATGCTGATGCTCGACATGCTGCGCGAGACGGCTCAGGAGTCGGCGGACAGCATGGACGCCAACTACCGCTGGTTCCACCCGGCGCCCAACACCCTGTCGGCGGCCGTCGGTTCGTCCCGAATGTGGGAGCGCAAGCCGGACGGCAAGGACCTCAACTTCGGGGTTGTTCGAGTCGGGGTGGGCATGACGCGTCCCGAGGTGACTTGGGGCGAGCCCCAGAACATGCCCACCGACATCGAGCTGGAGCCGGTGACCGGGAAGGCACTCCAGGAATTCGGGCGCTACCAAAGCGTCGTCTACAACCTGCCGAAGATGGTGTCGCTGCTCGTTGAGCCCTGGTATTCGCTGATCGGCGACCGCGAGCAGGCGCTCGGACTGATGCGGGCGGTGATCTGCCAGTTGGCGTTCTCGCACGGTCCGGACCACGTGCGGATGGTCGTCGTCAGCTCCGACCTGGAGGAGTGGGACTGGGTCAAGTGGCTGCCGCACTTCGGTGACCCCCGGCGTCAGGACGCGGCGGGCAGCGCGCGGATGGTCTACAGCTCGGTGCGGGAGTTCGCCGCGGAACAGGCCGAGTTGTTCGCCGGACGCGGTTCCTTTACACCCCGGCACGCCAGCTCGTCGGCGCAGACGCCGACACCGCACCACCTGATCATCGCCGACGTGATCGATTCCCAATGGGAGTACGTGATCAGCTCAGAGGGCGTAGACGGCGTGACGTTCTTCGACTTGACCGGCTCGCCGATGTGGACGGCCGTCCCGGAGCGGACGTTGCGGTTCGACGACATCGGTGTGATCGAGGCGCTGCCCCGGGACCGCGACACCTGGATGGTGATCGACGAAAAGCCGTGGTTCTTCGCCCTGACGGATCACTTCAGCATCGCCGAGGCCGAAGAGTTCTCCCAGAAGCTGGCGCACTGGCGGCTTGCCGAAGCATACGAGGAGATCGGCCAGCGCGTCGCACACATCGGCGCCCGAGACATCCTGTCCTACTACGGGATTGACGACCCGTCCGATATCGACTTCGAGGAACTGTGGGGCAGCCGCACCGACACCATGGGGCGGTCACGGTTGCGGGCGCCGTTCGGTAATCGCTCCGACAACGGCGAACTGCTGTTCCTGGACATGAAGTCGCTGGACGAAGGTGGCGACGGTCCGCACGGTGTCATGTCGGGAACGACCGGTTCCGGTAAGTCCACCCTGGTGCGAACCGTGATCGAATCGCTGATGCTCGGCCACCCGCCGGAGGAACTGCAGTTCGTGCTGGCCGACCTCAAGGGTGGATCAGCCGTCAAGCCGTTCGCCGGGGTGCCGCACGTGTCCCGCATCATCACCGACCTGGAGGAAGACCAGGCGCTGATGGAGCGCTTCCTCGACGCCTTGTGGGGCGAGATCGCGCGGCGCAAGGCGGTCTGCGACAGCGCCGGCGTCGACGACGCCAAGGAGTACAACTCCGTGCGCTCGCGGATGCTCGCGCGCGGCCAGGACATGGCGCCCTTGCCGATGCTCGTGGTGGTCATCGACGAGTTCTACGAGTGGTTCCGCATCATGCCCACCGCGGTCGACGTCCTCGACTCGATCGGCCGGCAGGGCCGCGCCTACTGGATCCACCTGATGATGGCGTCGCAGACCATCGAGAGCCGGGCCGAGAAGCTTATGGAAAACATGGGTTACCGGCTGGTGCTGAAGGCCCGCACCGCGGGTGCGGCGCAGGCCGCCGGCGTGCCGAACGCGGTGAACCTACCGGCTCAGGCGGGTCTGGGTTACTTCCGGAAGAGCCTCGAGGACATCATCCGCTTCCAGGCCGAGTTCCTGTGGCGCGACTACTTCCGCGGGATCACCATCGACGGCGAGGAACAGCCCGCGCTGGTGCACAGCATCGACTATGTGCGACCGCAATTGTTCACCAACTCGTTCACGCCTCTCGAGGTGAGCGTCGGCGGGCCGGAGATCGAGCCCGCTCAGGGCAACGGGGAGGTCCTCGACCTCATCGAGGACGAGGAGGAGGACGAAGGAGGGGTCAGGACCCCGAAGGTCGGCACCGTGATCATCGATCAGCTGCGCAAGATCCCCTTCGAGCCCTACCGCCTGTGGCAGCCGCCGCTGACCCAACCCGTCGCTATCGACGAACTGGTCAACCGGTTCCTCGGCCGCCCGTGGCACAAGGACTACGGCACCGCGCGGAATCTGGTCTTCCCGATCGGGATCATCGACCGCCCGTTCAAGCACGACCAGCCGCCGTGGACGGTGGACACCTCCGGTCCCGGCTCCAACGTGCTGATCCTGGGCGCCGGTGGTTCGGGCAAAACCACTGCGCTGCAGACGCTGATCTGCTCGGCGGCGTTGACGCATACCGCCGAGCAGGTCCAGTTCTACTGCCTGGCCTACAGCAGCACCGCGTTGACCACGGTCGCGCGTTTGCCGCACGTCGGCGAGGTCGCCGGTCCGACGGACCCGTACGGCGTGCGCCGCACGGTCGCCGAGCTGCTCGCGCTGGTCCGGGAACGCAAGCGCACCTTCCTGGAGTACGGGATCCCGTCGATGGAGGTGTTCCGGCGCCGCAAGTTCGGCGGCGAGGCGGGTCCCGTGCCGAACGACGGATTCGGCGACGTCTACCTGGTGGTCGACAACTACCGGGCTCTGGCCGAGGAGAACGAGGTCCTGATCGAGCAGGTCAACGTGATCATCAACCAGGGGCCCTCGTTCGGCGTGCATGTCGTCGTCACCGCCGACCGTGAGTCGGAGCTGCGGCCACCTGTGCGTAGCGGTTTCGGTTCCCGGGTGGAGTTGCGGCTAGCCGCCGTTGAAGACGCCAAGCTGGTGCGTTCCCGGTTCGCCAAGGAAGTTCCGGTCAAGCCCGGGCGCGGCATGGTCGCGGTCAACTACGTCCGGCTCGACAGCGACCCGCAAGCGGGCCTGCACACCTTGGTGGCGCGTCCGGCACTGCATAACACGGCCGACAACATCTTCGAGTCCGACAGTGTGGTCGACGCGGTCAGCCGGCTGTCCAGCGGGCAGGCGCCGCCGGTACGTCGGTTGCCGGCGCGGTTCGGCGTCGAGCAGGTGCGGGAGCTGGCTGCCAGGGACACCCGCCAAGGTGTCGGCGCGGGTGGGATCGCTTGGGCCATATCCGAATTGGATCTGCAGCCGGTGTATCTCAACTTCGCCGAGAACGGTCACTTGGTGGTGACGGGCCGCCGCGAATGTGGCCGCACCACCACGCTGGCCACCGTCATGGCCGAGATCGGTCGGCTGTATGCGCCGGGCGCCACCAGCGCGCCCCCTCCGCCGCCTGAGCGGCCTTCCGCCCAGGTATGGCTGGTGGACCCGCGCCGTCAGCTGCTCACCACGCTGGGTTCGGAGTACGTGGAGAAGTTCGCCTACAACCTCGACGGCGTCTCGGCAATGATGAACGACCTGGCCGCGGTTCTGGCCGGCCGTGAACCGCCGCCCGGTCTGTCGGCGGAGGAACTGTTGTCGCGGTCCTGGTGGAGCGGTCCGGAGATCTTCCTGATCGTCGACGACATCCAGCAGCTGCCAGCAGGTTTCGATTCACCGCTGCACAAGGCCGCCGCCTGGGTGACCAGGGCCGCCGATGTGGGCTTGCACGTGCTCGTTACCCGCACCTTCGGTGGTTGGTCGTCCGCGGGCAGCGACCCGATGCTGCGGGCGCTGCACCAGGCGAATGCGCCACTGCTGGTGATGGACGCCGACCCCGACGAGGGCTTCATCCGCGGCAAGATGAAGGGTGGCCCGCTGCCCCGCGGCCGTGGCCTGCTGATGGCCGAGGACACCGGCATCTTCGTCCAGGTGGCGGCAACCGAGTTTCGGAAGTAGGACGTCGGCGCTGCGCTGGGTTTGACCGGATCAAACCCAGTGCAGCGGCAACGATTTGAGCGCGAAGGACTTTGACGGGAATTTGATTTCGGGGGCATAGTCCGTGGGCGCCTCGAAGTCCGGGATCTGCTTGAGCCATTCTCCGACGATCACGGTCAGTTCTATCCGAGCCAGATGAGATCCCAGGCAGCGGTGCGGTCCACCGCCGAATCCCCAGTGCCGGTGCACCTTTCCGTCCATAACCAAATCGTCGGTCGACCACGCGTCGCTGCCGTCGCGGTTGATCACCGCCATGCACAATCGGACCTGCGAGCCTGGCGGTAGCGTCATGCCCCCGACGTTGACGAACTCGGTGACGATCCGGGGGGCCACCGGGGCCGGCGGCTGCAGTCGGATGATCTCTTCGATGAAAACCCTGATTTGCCTGGGATTGTCGCGGAGCTGCGCGCGCAAGTGCGGTCTGCGCGCGAGTTCAAACAGGCAAAAGCCGATGATCGCCGTCACGGTGTCCAGACCCGCCAGTATCAACAGGTGGCTCATGCCCAGCAGCTCGAGATCGGTGAAATCGCCTGGGCCCGCCATCACCTGCGACAACATGTCCGAGCCCGGGTTTTCCCGGCGCTGCTGGATCGCGGTGTGGAGATATTCCAACAGCTCGACCTGGCCCGCCTGGAGCTCGGCCAGGGCGAGGTACTCCCTGTCGCCGATGATGGAGTCTTTCCAGGCGATCAGTTGGTCGCGATCCTGCAGCGGCAGGCCGTAGAGGTCGAGGAAGGCCTGGAAGGGGTAGAGCCGGGCGAAATCCGCCATGACCTCGCATTCGCCGCGTCCGGCAAGGGCCTTGATCATCTCGATCGCGTGGTGCTGCAGCACCGGGCGCGACTTACTGAGCGCGGTCGGGCTGAAGTAGGGCTGCAGGATTTTGCGGTAGCGGGTGTGCTGCGGTGGATCGAAGGCCAGCGGGATCACCGGCAGCGGATCGGAGGGCGGCTGCAGGATCGTCGACGAGAACGCCTTCGGATTGCGCAGCGCGGCGAGCACGTCCTCGCGTCGAGTCAGGTAGTAGTAGCCGTTCATGAACACCACGGGCCCGGCGTCGCGCAGGGTCTTCCAACCGACGCCCCTGTCGTCGGCCAACGGCAACGCCGCATAGTCGAGTCGAGGCAAGTAGAACCCACCGGCCTGGCCTTGGCCAAGAGTGCTCATGCGGTCAAAGTTCTTTCCCCTTTGGTCCGTGTGGTTTCCGCACGCCGACGCAGCCGAGCCGGGGCTGCCACAGCCCAATATGGCATGGCCGCCATTCGCCCACCAACCGGCCGCCGGGCGCATCCGGTAGACGCCGGCCCGCGGGCGGTTAATCTACGTATCGATCCATCCGTCCCGAATCTGGCCTGGGCCCAGCCAGGAGTCGAGAGAGGACAGCGGAGTGAAGGTTCGTCTCGAACAGTCGAAATGCGTGGGACACGCACAGTGCTACGCGGTCGATCCGAACCTGTTCCCTATCGATGAGTCGGGCTACTCCGTGCTCGAAGAGCACGAGGTGCGTCCCGAGGACGAACAACTGACCCGGGACGGTGTTGCCTCCTGCCCTGAGATGGCGCTCATTCTCGACGACGACTGAGTTAACCAGCGCCGAACCAGCGACCCTGTTTGCCTGCCGGACATACGATCACGGCTGCCGTTTCCGCAGGTCGCGCACCATCCCCGGGACATTGGGTTGAACAGAAGATTAATAGAAATCTGCGCGGAATGAATAGTTGTCGCAGCCCCGCCTTGCCGCCGTTTCGCCCTCTAAAGTCTCTGTCGTGCGGCGGTTCGATCACGACGAGGTGTCGTCGCAGAGGTTATGCACCAACGGGATGACGAGGCAGGAAGCGAAGCCGCGGATGATCCCTGATATCGGCTCAGCGGTAAACGCCCGGAACTTTTCGGGCCGCCCGACGACAAGCGCGGGTCAAAAAGCTAGTGGCGGTCGCAGCAGTGTGGCTGCAAGTGCGCGATAGCAGGCTCAGGACGTCAGACGTGGTCGGTTGAGGAGGGGTGGTGTTTGACTTCGGCGCGTTGCCGCCTGAGATTAATTCGGGTCGGTTGTATGCGGGTCCGGGGTCGGGGCCGTTGGTGGCTGCGGCGTCGGCGTGGGATGGGTTGGCGGCTGAATTGAGTTCGGCGGCTGCGGGTTACGGTTCGGTGGTCGAGGAGTTGACTAGTGCGCCGTGGGTGGGTCCGGCGTCGCGGTCGATGTTGGCGGCGGTGAGTCCGTATGTGAGTTGGCTTAGTGGGGTGGGGGAGCTGGCTGAGGAGTCGGCCAGTCAGGCGCGTACGGCGGCTGCGGCCTATGAGGCGGCGTTTGATTTGGCGGTGCCTCCGCCGGTGATTGCGGCTAATCGGGTGTTGTTGGCGACGTTGGTGGCGACGAATTTTTTTGGGCAGAACACCCCGGCGATTGCGGCCACGGAGGCTCAGTACATGGAGATGTGGGCCCAAGATGCGGCGGCGATGTATGGGTATGCGGCGTCTTCGGCGGCAGCGACGGTGTTGGGTTTGTTTAGTGATCCGCCGAATACCACGACTCCGGGTGCGGTGGGCAATCAGTCGGCGGCGGTGAGCCAGGCCACCGCGACGCCGGCGGGTAATTCTGCGCAGTCCACTGCGGCGACCATTCCGCAGTTGTTGGCCTCGGCGGCTTTTCCGCAGACGGCTCAGCAGGGTGCTACCTCGGCGGCGGTGGCCACTAATGACGGGGTGTTTTGGGACACTATCGAGAATTTCATGATGTATGGGTGGCCGACGCCGACCAATAACTGGGCGGGGCTCGTGCCGGCGAACTACACCACGGTGTTCAAGCAGACGTTGCAGGCCTATTTCGGGTTGGGTATCGCCAATTTCGGGTGGAGTATTGGTCAGCAGACGTTTAACGGTCTGGGTACTACCGCAGGTTCTGCTGGTGCGTGGTTCCCGACTCCGCAGTTCGCCGCGTTGGGTGCGGGGGGCTTTCATTTCCATGCCGGGGCCCCGGTGGGGTTGTCGGCCAGTTTGGGGTCCTCGACCAAGATCGGTGGGCTTTCGGTGCCGGTGAGTTGGGCTGGTCCGGGGTTGCCTGGGGCTGGGGAGGGGGCCGCGGGCAAGGTGCTTAGCGCCAGCTATGTCTCTCCCGGAGAGGTCAATGCGGGCAACGGGCTCAATGCGGCGTTGCGTGGAATGCCCGTGGGTGGGGCGCGGGGGGCCCAGCGTGCGGGCAACCTGGGGGTGCGTTATGGCTTTCGCTACAGCGTGTTGACTCGACCCCCCTCGGCGGGGTGAGCGGCTATGTGGTGCGGGCGGGGGGCGTGGTGATCGTGGTGGAACTAGCGTTGTTGGTAATCCAGTCCTGATGGTGGCGAGCCAGCAGGTAAGTGAGGAGGAGATGGCATGTCGTTTGTGACTACTCAACCCGAGGCGTTGGCCGCAGCGGCGGGCACGTTGCAGGGTATCGGCTCGGCGTTGAGCTCGCAGAATGCTGCGGCGGCCGCGCCTACTACCGGTGTGGTGCCCGCGGCTGCTGATGAGGTGTCGGCGTTGACCGCTGCGCAGTTTGCTGCGCATGCTCAGGTGTATCAGGCGGTGAGCGCTCAGGCGCAGGCGATTCATGAATTGTTCGTCAATACCTTGGGCATCAGCTCGGGGTCGTACGCGGCGACCGAAGCGGCCAACGCGGCCGCGGCCGGCTAAATAAGGGGTCAGGGATATGACAATCGATTTCGCTGGACTGCCCCCGGAGGTCACCTCGGGGTTGGTGTATTCGGGTCCGGGGTCCTCGTCGTTGGTGGCTGCGGCCTCGGCGTGGAACGCGTTGGCCGCTGAACTGTCCTCGACGGCGCAAAGTTATGACACCGTGGTGGCTCAGCTGGCCGGTGAGGAGTGGCTGGGGCCGGCCTCGGCGTCGATGGCCCAGGCTGTGCAGCCTTATGTGGATTGGATGACGACCACGGCTAGCCAGGCCGCCCAGACGTCGGTGCAGGCCACCTCGGCGGCGGCGGCTTTTGAGACGGTGTTCGCCTCGGTGGTGCCCCCACCGATGATTGCGGCTAACCGTGCTGAGTTGGCTCAGGCGGTGTCGTTCAACATCTTTGGCCAGTACAACAATTTGATCGCGCAGCTCGAAGCCCAGTACGGCGAGTTTTGGTCGCAGAACACTTCGGCGTTGTATAACTACGCCACTTCCTCGGCGGTGGCCAGCAAGTTGTCCACGTTCACCAACGCGCCCTCGGTGGCCAACCCCGCCGCCAGCAGCAGCCAGGCCGGTGCGGTCAGCGCGGCTGCGGCCACCCCGGCTGAATCCATCCAGCAGCAGCTGCAAGATTTCTTCAACTCCATCACCGCCCAGCTCAATAAGCTGGGCACCCAAACCGGGGTCAACCAGGCCGTCACCGGGGTCGCGGCCAGCAACCCCTGGCTGCTGCAATCCTGGTTCTTGTTGACCGGCCAGACCGTGCTGCCGACCAACATCGGCACGATGCTCAACGGCGTCAGCCCATATACCGGTTTCTTCTACAACACCGAGGGTCTGCCCTACTTCAGTGTCGGTATGGGCAACTTCGGCACCCAGATCGCGAAGTCGGCGGGCTGGCTAGGCGGGGCGGCCCCGGCGGCCGCGGCCGCCGTGCCCAAGCCCCCGATCAGCGGAGCCCTGGGTGCTGCCGGTGGCCAGGTCGCCGCCGGGCTGGGTAACGGAGCCCACGTCGGACATTTAGCCGTGCCGGCCTCTTGGCCCGGTGCCAACGCCGCCCCCGCGGTACGCCCGGCCGTGGAAATGGTCAGCGAACCCATCACCGCCCCGGCCGGAACAGGAGCCGGCAACGTGCTCAGCGGCATGCCCGTGGCCGGAACCGGTGCTGGACGCGGGGCCGGTGCAGGACCGCGCTACGGATTCAAACCCACCGTCGTGGCCCGCCCCCTCTCAGCGGGCTAACCACCCCCCGGGCCCACCCACCCCCAAAAGGAGTCACACAACAAGGGAGCACCACCATGAACAAACCCCTGCTGGCCACCACCGCCGCAGCAGCAGCACTGCTGGCCACCCTGGCCACCCCGGCCACCGCCCACGCCGATGCCAGCGACACCAAATTCATCCAACTCCTCCAAACCGAAGGCATCACCGACCACATCTCCAACTCCCACGCCATCGAAGCCGGACACATGGTCTGCCAAAAACTCGCCGACGGCATGTCACCCACCGACGTCGCCAACGACGTCCTCAACAGCAGCTCCATGCCCGCCTACCACTCCGGCTACTTCGTCGGAGCCGCCATCGAGGTCTACTGCCCCCAATTCACCCCCGACGAACCCAAAACCGACCAACCCTCCTAACCACACACCCAACACCGTTGTCGCGCTGAGCCTCAGCGGCGCAGCGCCAGTCATTGGCATTGCCGGACAGGGATCCGGGGCTACCTGCCGCTATGCCATCGATCACCACGGGCGGCGGCCAGCCGGTGGTCTTTGCATCGTGCCGGTGGCCCGATGACGCCCGGCTGCTCGGCGCCTGGCCCTGAAACGGGTCGGGCGCCGCGTGCTCAGCGGCCAAACCTGTGGGACTTTAACTGCGGGCGGATTTTATCTGGCGGCGAGCTATTCGCCTCAGGTTAGTCACCCGGCACCTGCCCGCGCGCGGCCGAGCAGCGCCAACCTCGGGCCGAGACGTCTAGGCATAACTGCAGGTGGAGGCCACGGAGACGACACTTCGTGCACCACGGGTCGTGGCCGGGTTTCCACCCCGTCGCCGTGCGGGAGACGGTCGTCGTCCTCGACCGTCACATCGGCGGGCAGCGGCGGGGCGATGGGCGCTCTAACCTCACAGACGAACAATTCCTGATGGTCGTGGCACTGAAGTCTATTGGCGGGGAACTAACATGTCGTTCGCTCCGGCGGGTTCGTAGATGTTTGACTTCGGCGCGTTGCCGCCTGAGATTAATTCGGGTCGGTTGTATGCGGGTCCGGGGTCGGGGCCGTTGGTGGCTGCGGCGTCGGCGTGGGATGGGTTGGCGGCTGAATTGAGTTCGGCGGC
>Ga0213876_10001271_pt1 | contig 15930 bp, 12 predicted proteins | sample BarmaccomBMRX_R9_FD_160113 | JGI IMG/M metagenome (GOLD analysis project Ga0213876, IMG submission 160113) | Root-associated microbial communities from Barbacenia macrantha in rupestrian grasslands, the National Park of Serra do Cipo, Brazil - RX_R9 | ecosystem: Host-associated > Plants > Roots...
GATCAACCCGCCGACACCGCCGCCGATAGCCATGACCCGCCCACCGCCTCCGCCTGACGACGATGCAGTGCTGGTGTCGATCTGCATACCCTCGTTGAAGGTCATGAGTCAGCTTTTCACATTCGCGTCGGTGTAGGAGCGCAGGTTTTTCAGAAACCGGCGTAGGGCGATGTTGAGCAGCGGGCCTACCAGGACCATCGCAAACCGCGCCGGGCCGGCGGGTTTCTGGGCCATGGTCCAGGTCAGCCGGCAACCACCCGGAATGAGCTCGACGAGGTAATCCTCGGCGAAGGCGGCAACAGCTTTCGACGAGCATTCGTTGAATCGAAATGCCATGCGGGTGTACGGCTCCCAGGACAGGAACTCTTCGTTACCGACAATGCCGCCGCGCATCTCGACGGTGCGGGTGGTGCCCACACCGCGTGGCTCTGGACTGGTCCAGGTCACCTTGGTGATCACCGTCGCCCAGCGCGGCCACGACTCGGCGTCGCCAAGCACCGCGAACAGCTGCTCGGGCGTGATCGCGAGGTCGACGCTGTTGCGGAATCGATGGGGTGCGGTGTCGATGAAGCTGAGGTCGACGCGCTCGCAGGGGAACATGCACCAGACCCTAACCGGGACCATCGCTGGCCGCGGCCAGCAGGGGCACCAGCACGTCGCTGATCGGGGTGGGCAGCCCGTGCGCCCGGGCCTTGCGGATGATCACGCCGTTGCGGATGTCCCATTCCAGTCGCCGGTGGTTTTCCCGGTCGGTGAGGATCGAGGTGGTCATGTCCTCGGGAGCGGCCCTGAACATGTCGACCAACCCGCTGACCAGGTCGTCGCCCAGCCGCGCGCCCTCGGCGCGCGCCACGGCGAGGCATTCGGCGACATAACTGCGCCCCACCGCCGCGACGTCGTCGCGGCGGAACATTCCGCCTCGCCGCCCGGACAGCGCCATGACGCCGGCCAGCGCGTTGACGAGCAGCTTGTGCCACGCCGCGGTGATGAAGTCGGGGTCGCAGTCCACCCGGCAACCCGCCGCCCGCAGCAGTTCGGCGACCGTATGCGCCGCGGGTCCGCTGGGCAACACCAGCGCGGCTTCGCCGCGCAGGCGTACCCACCCTTGCGGCTGGGACTCGGCCGAATACCACACCATCCCGGGGACCACGGCCGACGACGGGCACAGCGGTTGCACCTGTTCGACCTGCTCGACGCCGTTCTGCAGGACCAGCACGACGGTGTGTTCGGCGCACAGCCGAGCCAGCCAGCCGGCGGCATCGGCGTTTTGGGTGGCCTTGACGGCCAGGATCAGCAGTTCGACCGGCCCGGTGACATCGTCGGGGTCGGTGTGCACCGGGCCCGGCACGACGATGGGGTCCGCGTCGTCGGGCCGCAGTTCGATGCTGTCGCGAGGGCTGTGGCCGCACAGCAGCACCGGGTTGCCGGCCGCGTACAACAGGGCGGCGACCGTCGTGCCGACGGCGCCGGGACCGACCAGAGCGATGTCCGTGGGTATGCGAACAACTTACCGGCGGCAGCCGCGTGCGTCCTGTCGCCATCTAGACTGGGCACTCGTTTTCAGAGCGGGCCAAACCTCGGGTGAAGGGAGTATTTGTGCTGCGCAGCCACGCCGCCGGAGCGCTCAGGAGTAGCGACGCCGGGCAGCAGGTGACGTTGGCCGGTTGGGTGGCTCGTCGCCGCGATCACGGCGGCGTCATCTTCATCGACCTGCGCGACGCGTCCGGTATCGCGCAGGTGGTGTTCCGCGAATCGGACGTCCTGGCACAGGCACACCGGCTGCGCTCCGAGTTTTGCATCGCGGTAACCGGGATCGTCGAGATCCGTCCGGAAGGCAACGCCAACCCCGAGATCGCTACCGGCGACATCGAAGTCAACGCCACATCGCTGACGGTGCTGGGGGAGAGCGCGCCGCTGCCGTTCCAGCTCGACGAGCCGGCCGGCGAGGAGCTGCGGCTGAGGTATCGCTACCTGGATTTGCGCCGCGAGGGCCCGGCCGCGGCAATTCGGTTGCGCTCCAAGGTGAATGCGGCTGCCCGCGCAGTGCTGGCCCGGCACGACTTCGTGGAGATCGAGACGCCGACGATCACCCGTTCGACGCCGGAAGGGGCGCGCGACTTCCTGGTGCCCGCGCGGCTGAAGCCCGGCTCGTTCTATGCCCTGCCCCAGAGCCCGCAGCTGTTCAAGCAGCTGCTGATGGTGGCCGGGATGGAGCGCTACTACCAGATTGCCCGCTGCTACCGCGACGAAGACTTCCGTGCCGACCGGCAACCCGAATTCACCCAGCTCGACTTGGAAATGAGCTTCGTCGGCGCCGAGGACATCATCGCCATCTCCGAAGAGATCCTGACCGCGCTGTGGGCCCTGATCGGCTACCAGATACCCAACCCCATTCCGCGGATGACTTACGCCGACGCGATGCGCCGCTTCGGCTCCGATAAGCCCGACCTACGCTTCGGGCTAGAACTCGTCGAGTGCGCAGAGTTCTTCAAAGACACCACATTTCGTGTCTTCCAGGCCCCGTACGTGGGTGCGGTGGTGATGCCCGGCGGCGCCTCGCAGCCGCGCCGCACGCTGGACGGCTGGCAGGAGTGGGCCAAACAGCGCGGCCACCGCGGGCTGGCCTACGTGCTGGTCGGCGACGAGTCATCCGGGGGCGAGCTGGGCGGGCCGGTGGCCAAGAACCTCTCCGACGCCGAACGCGCCGGGCTGGCCGCACACGTGGGCGCCAAGCCGGGAGACTGCATCTTCTTTTCGGCGGGCCCGGCCAAGGCGTCTCGCGCGCTGCTGGGCGCGGCGCGTGGTGAGATCGCCCACCGGCTCGGCCTGATCGACCCGACGGAGTGGGCGTTCGTCTGGATCGTGGACCCGCCGCTGTTCGAGCCCGCCGCGGACGCCGTGGAAGCCGGTGACGTGGCGGTCGGCTCGGGCGCGTGGACCGCGGTGCACCACGCCTTCACTTCGCCCAAGCCAGAATTCGGAGAGATCCTGGACACCGATCCCGGCAGCGTGCTGGCCGACGCATACGACATCGTCTGCAACGGCAACGAAATCGGTGGCGGCTCGATCCGTATCCACCGCCGCGACATCCAGGAACGAGTGTTCACGGTGATGGGGCTGGATCAGGCCGAGGCCGCGGAGAAGTTCGGATTCCTGTTGGAGGCGTTCACGTTTGGTGCGCCGCCGCACGGTGGGATCGCGTTCGGCTGGGACCGGATCAACGCGCTGCTGTCCGGCGTGGAGTCGATCCGCGAGGTGATCGCGTTTCCCAAGACCGGCGGCGGCGTCGACCCGTTGACCGACGCGCCCGCACCGATCACCGCCCAGCAGCGCAAGGACTCCGGAATAGACGCCAAGCCCAAACAGGTTCACGAGGCATGACAGAAATTCCTGACACCGCAACGATCAACGCGTTCAACAAGGATATCGTCGAGGAGTTCCGGGCCAACGACGGCAACGTTACCGGGCAATTCGCCAACGCCAACCTGTTGCTGCTCACCACGACGGGTGCCAAATCCGGCAAGGAGCGTGTCTCGCCGCTGGCGTACTTCCGCGTTGACGGCAAGCTGATCATCATCGGGTCCTTTGCTGGCGCTCCCGTCAACCCCGCCTGGGTGCACAATCTGCGGGCGCACCCGCAGGCGCATATCGAGGTCGGCACCGACGCCTACGACGTGACCGCACGCGAGTTGCCAGCCGAGGAGCGCGACGAGCTGTTCGACAAAGTCACGGCGGCGGCGCCGGGCTTCGCCGAATACCAGGCCAAGACCAGCCGGGTCATTCCGCTGTTCGAACTCGAGCGCGCTTAGACCCGCCGGCCAGCCCGCGGAGGGCGGTACGGCGGTGTTCCTGGCGCGAACGGCCAGCCCGGGTCGTCCTAAACCTTGGTGGGCAGTTGCCGTTGGGCGCGGTCCGCGGTCGTACGGTAAGCAAGCGTGGTGAGTACTTCGCTGCCGACGCTGCTGACCCACGCGACCGACAACACCCTCGAGGGCTTGCAACGGGTGCGCGGGGTCTGGTTCCCGATTGTGCAGACGTCGGCTACCGCGGGCCTGGCCTGGTACGTCGCGCACGATGCGCTGGATCACCCCCAGCCGTTCTTCGCCCCGGTCGCGGCCGCCGTGTGCCTGTCGGCAAGCAACGTGCTACGCGCGCAGCGCGCCATCCAGATGATCATCGGGGTGGCTCTGGGGATCGCGATCGGGGCCGCCGTGCAACACATCATGGGTACCGGGGCTGTCCCGATCGCGGTTGCGGCGTTGTTCGCGTTGTGTGCGGCGGTGTTTCTCGGGCGGGGCTACATCGGGCAAGGTCTGATGTTCGTCAACCAGACCACGGTCTCGGCGGTGCTGGTGCTGGCCCTGTTTCGCAACGGCGTCAGCTTTGAACGGCTGGCCGATGCCCTCATCGGCGGCGGGCTGGCGATGTTCGTGGCCGTCGTGCTGTTCCCGGCCAACCCGCTCACGGTACTGGGCAACGCCCGCGCCGGAGTGCTGCACGCCCTGTACGGCGTCCTGTGCCGCACCGCGGATTTCGCGGCCGGCCGCAAAGCGGCGCCGCGTGACTGGCCGCTATCGGCCGTCGACCCGGTGCATGATCAGCTCGGCGCCCTCATCCAGGCTCGAACAACGGCCCGTCAGGTGGTGCTGGTGGCACCGCGGCGCTGGGGACTGCGCCGATCGGTGCACGGCGCCGACCATCAGGCGCTGCACGTGGCCTTGCTCGCCGGCAGCGTGCTGCAACTGGCCCGCGCCGTCGCACCCGACCTGCACGAACCGGACTGGCTTCCCCCACACGTGCCCGCGTTGCTCGCCGATCTCGCGACGGCCACGCGCCTCACCGACGCGGACCCCGCCGCGGCGGCCGCGCAGCTGGCCGCGGCGCGCCACCACGCGTTCGCGCTGCAAGCCGAGTCCCGCGAGCCAAACGAGGTGATGCTGGCAGGTGTCGCGCAGAGTTGCGTTGACGATCTGCAGCGCGTGATCGATTTGCGGCAAACGTGATCAGGATGACCCCGCCAGGAATTCCTGGACCAGCTTTCGCGGCGCCCGCGTCAGCCACGCCTCGGTGACCAGGTCCTCGAGGTCGCGAACGTCGATCTCGGCGAGCCTGACCAGCACCGCCGGGTAGCCGTCGAAATGCGGGGTGGTGAAATACACGTCCGGCTCGTCGGCGATCAGCGCGAACTTGACACCCTCGTCGGACACCCGGACACCGAGGATGTCGCCATCGGGTGGCTGCAGCCCCTGCGCGGAGAGCGCTTCGCGGTCGGATTTGCGCAGCGGCCGCTCCCACGCCAACAGCTTCTTGCCGACGCGCCAGTCGTGCGGTGACTGCTCTGCGGTGAGTGGCAACCCACCGAGGATGCGGGCGACGTCGTTCCACGCGGCCACGAAATGATTGTGCTCCGGCTATCGTGCGGTTGGTGCCGCATTCGCGCGGTCGATTTCTGGTCAGGAGGTGCGTCATGGCGTCCGGTCCCGTGGCCACCCGGCGCTACCGGGTCACGCACCGCACCGAGTACCGCTACTCCGACATCGTGACGAGTTCCTACGGCCGCGGCTTCCTCACGCCGCGCGACTCGCTGCGGCAGCGATGCATCGCGCACCGGCTGAGCATCGAACCGACCCCCACCGACAGCTCGACCAGCGTGGACGCCTACGGCAACATCAGCTCCTATTTCCACGTCACCGTGCCGCACCGCGCGCTGACCATCACCGGCGAGTCGATCGTCGACGTCGATCCGCCGCAGCCCGGGCTGTACACCAGCGGTCCCGCGGCGCAGCCATGGGAGGCCGCCAGGCCGGCCGGACGCACGGGGGCGCTCGCGACCGAGTTCACCTTGGACCTGGACCCGCCGGAGATCACCGACGAAGTGCGCGACTACGCGGCCCCCAGTTTCATGCCCGGACGCCCACTGGTCGAGGTGCTGCGTAACCTGACGTCGCGGATCTTCACCGACTTCACCTACCGGTCGGGGTCGACCACGATTTCCACTGGCGTTAAAGAGGTTCTGGCCGCCCGGGAAGGGGTATGTCAGGACTTTGCGAGGCTAGCGATCGCCTGCCTGCGCGCCAACGGTCTGGCGGCCAGCTACGTATCCGGATATCTGGCCACCGACCCGCCCCCCGGAAAGGATCGAATGATCGGGATCGACGCAACCCATGCCTGGGCCGCGGTGTGGACGCCGCAGGAACCCGGGCGGTTCGAGTGGCTGGGGCTGGATCCCACCAACGACCAGCTGATCGACGAGCGGTACATCATCGTCGGGCGGGGTCGCGACTACGCCGACGTGCCGCCGCTGCGCGGCATCATCTACACCAACTCGAAGAACAGCGTGATCGACGTCGCCGTTGACGTGGCGCCCTATGAGGACTCCGAAGAAGACGGGGTGCTGCATGCGTGACTTCCACTGCCCCAACTGTGGGCAGCGTCTGACGTTTGAGAACTCGGCGTGCCTGTCCTGCGGGAGCGCGCTGGGCTTTTCGCTCGGTGAGATGGCTCTGTTGGTGATTGCCAAGGACGAAGACGAGGGCGATCACGCCGGCGCCGTGGACGCCGCCGAATACCAGTTGTGCGCCAATCTGTATCTCGCCGAGTGCAACTGGCTGGTTGCCAAGGACAACCCCGGCGGACTGTGCACGTCGTGCGAGCTGACCATTGAACGGCCCAACGACAACGACACGGCCGGATTGGCGGAGTTCGCCCGGGCCGAGGCGGCCAAACGGCGCCTGATCGCCGAGCTCTACGAGCTGAAGCTGCCCATCATCGGGCGTGACCAGGATCCCGACTACGGGTTGGCCTTCCGACTGCTGTCCAGCGCGCAGGAGAAGGTATTCACCGGCCACGAAAACGGGGTAATCACACTGGATCTGGCCGAAGGCGACGACGTGCACCGCGAGCAGCTGCGGGTGGAGATGGAGGAGCCCTACCGCACCCTGCTCGGGCACTTCCGCCACGAGATCGGGCACTACTACTTCTACCGGCTGATCACCCCGTCGCAGGAGTACGTGACGCGGTTCAACGAACTATTCGGCGACCCCGACGCCGACTATCAGGCCGCGCTGGATCGGCACTACAAAGAAGGCGCACCCGAGGGCTGGCAGGAAGACTTCGTGTCGTCGTACGCGACGATGCACCCCGCCGAGGACTGGGCCGAGACGTTCGCCCACTACTTGCACATCCGCGACACCCTGGACACCGCGGCCTGGTCGGGCTTCGCGCCGGCTTCGGGCACATTCGACCGAACCCCGTTGGGCCCCAGTGCTTTTCCCACCATCATCGACATGTGGCTGCCGGTGTCGTGGTCGCTGAACATGGTGAACAGGTCGATGGGCCACGACGACCTCTACCCCTTTGTGCTGCCGGCTGCGGTGCTGGAGAAAATGCAGTTCGTCCACACGGTGGTCACCGAGGTGACCGCGGATGCGAAAGGGCCGGTGGACATCACCGGCTGACGGTCACGGCATCACCCGGCGTTCGTCGGGCCCCCACAGCGGTTGCATGCCACTCGGCAGTGCCAACTGGGTCGCGGTGATGACCTCGGCCAAATCGCGCAGTGCGGCATGGACCGCCTCGAGTAGCTCGACCAGCTCCGCGCGCTCGCCCCGGGCGGAGACCCCGTCCAGCTCCGCGGGATCCGAGCGGCGCAGGCGGGTGTTGATGTCGTCCACCATCCGTTCCGGGCGCGACGATCCCGACGAGCCGGGCAGGTCCCTGATGTTGGCCCGCAGGCGCTCCAGCTGGTACGCCAGCGACCGCGGATTGTCGGCGTCGAACAGCATCAGCTCGGTCACCGCGGCGACACTGAACTTGCCGACCGTGCGGCGTCGATAGATGACCGACGATTCGCATGCCACCAGGGTCGATTCGATGATCGTCTGCTCGGCAGGAGCGCTGCGGACCGTGGTCAACGTCTCCCGCAGCAGCGCGGTCAGCCACAGGCCGCGTTCGATGCGCTTGCCGATGTCCATCATGGTCCAGCCCACGTCGTGCACCATCGACTCGCTGGCCACCCCGGACAGCGTCAGCATCCCCGCCAGGGTTTGTGTCTGCGCCGACGAGAGCAACGCGTCGGCCTCGGTGAGCGACTGCGGCGGGTCGGACCGCTGCACCACCGCGCGCTCCACGTTGGCCAGCACCGTCCAGGTGTCGTTGGACAACTGGTCGCGCACCGCCCTGGCGGCCAGGGTCAGCCCGTCCACCGACTGCACCAGGGACCCCGGTCGGCCGGGGTCCACCGTCAGGGACCACAACGTCGACGGGGTGACGGCGATGATTTCGGCTTGGTCGTTGGTGGCCCCGGTGTCGGTGCCGGTGATCCGGCCCAACGCGGCCATCAGCACCGGCACGCATTCGCTTTCTTCGGTGTCCTGGTGGTGGCGGTAGACGTGGTAGCGGTCGCGGGCGACGATCAGCAACCGGGACATACTCTCCGCGCGTTCGCCGTAGCGGCCCATCCAGAACAGATCGGACAGCACACGCGGTGAGCTGACGCCCCACGTGCCCGCACCGGTCTTCGCCGGCGGCAACTCCTTGATCGGCTCCAAAAGGGGGAGGGTCACCGTCTCGGCTCGCGCGCGTTCCGTGGGACGCACCCAGATATCTTTGGCCGCAACGGTTTTCAACGCATAGGCGTCCGAACCCGATGCCAGCACGTGGCCCAGGCCGCCGATCATCGGGGCGTAGCCGCTGCGTTGGGCGACCGTGAACAACCGCATTCCCACGGCCGCCGATGTCAACACGCCGGCGTGGTCGGTGGGCGCAGAGGAGAATTGGGGCAACTCCTGACCGACCCAGTGCCACGGCATGGCCTCGATATGCGCCGCCAGCTCGCTTAGCTGCGCAGACGAAAGTGCCGGCCCGACAAAGCTTCTCCCACCGACGGTGGACTTGATCAGCAGCGACGAGAGATTGGCCAGCAGGTGCGAGCATTCGCTGGCGAAGCCGCCCCAGTACACCGGCGCCGTGCGCAACAGCGGGGCCTCGTCGAGCAGGCTTTCGGCCATCCTGGGTAAAAACCGCAGCAGCCCAGGGCTTTCCAGAATGCCGCTGCCCAGCGTGTTGACGATGGTCACCGTTCCGCGGTGCTGCGCCTCCACCAAACCCACGACCCCGAGCCTGGAATCGGCGCGCAAATCCAGCGGGTCGGTGTAGTGCGCGTCGACGCGGCGCAACACGACGTCGACGCGCTTCAACGTGCCCAGCGAGCGCATCCACAGCTTGCCGTCGCGCACCACCAGATCCGCGCTTTCCACCAGCGGAAAACCCAGCAGCGTGGCCAGATACGCCTGATCGAACGCCGTCTCGGAGTAGATGCCCGGACTGAGCACGACCACCACCGGGTCCTGGGCGACGTCGGGCGCCGCGTCGATCAGCGCCAGTCGCAGCGCCTGGGCGAACGGGGTCGTCGGCCGCGGTGCGATCCGCTCGTAGAGGTCGGGGATCGCGTGCGCCACAACGCGCCGGTCGGCCAACGCGTAACCGGCCCCGGACGGCGCCTGGGTCCAGTCGGCGTTGACCTGAAAGTTGTGGTCCGCCAGTCGGCTGACGTCACAGGCGTGCATGAAGAGCTGGTGGTGTCCTGGCACTTCGATGCCGTTGGCGACGCGCACGTAACCCGGGTGGGCGAACAGCAATTCCGGCGGCAGCAGGCCTTCGGTCAGCAATTTGCGCGGCCCGTACAAGTCGGCGAGCACGGCGTCGAGCAGCCGGGAGCGCTGTACCAGCCCGGCCTCCAGTGCGTCCCAGTCGGCGGCCGACACCACCAGCGGCAGGGTGTCCAGGATCCACGGACCCGGCTCGAGTCCGTGGGCGGCGGTCGCGCCGTAGCGGGGGACGTCAATGTCGGGGACGACCTCGGTGTAGGTGATGCCGTCGCTGTCGATCAGGCTGTGCACCACCGAGCGCAGTCGGTCCAGCCCGGCCCTGCCACGCTCGGCGACGGTGTCGGCGAGCTCGGTCCAGGCCGGTCGCACATTGCCGTTTTGGTCGACGAATTCGTCGTAGCCGATTCCGGGGGCCGCCGAGCGGTCGGAACGAACGTCGAACAATGTGTCCTGCGCGCGTGCGGCGCGGTAGCCCGTCAGGAGACGGTCGACGTCGTAGCGGCCTCCGGTGCTGGGAGAGACCGCCGACGAGCTATCCGTGCCCAGTGCCATTACTGCAGTACGGTACGCACGCGTCGCAGGTCAAGGATGCCCGGCGCGCCGATGTCGGTGGATATCCGGGCCTGCTTCTCCCGGATGTCGGACAGGTCGAGCTTGCCGGGGGTGAAGCCGGTCGCCTCGAAGCGGCGAGCCCGCCGCGACTCGGCTTCGACCGCGTTGACGGGCGGCTCGTCGTAGGAGCGTCCGCCGGGGTGCGCGACGTGGTACGTGCAACCGCCGCGCGACGTTCCGACCGTGAGGTCGATCAGCTCGAACTGCAGCGGGCCGTCGACCGTGATGCTCGGGTGCAGCGCGCTGGGTGGCTGCCAGGCCCGGAACCGCACCCCGCCCACGTGGATGTCGGGATTGTCGGTGGCAAGCAACGGCACCGGGTAACCGTTGCAGGTCACCAGGTAGCGGTGCCGGTCGGCGCCGATGATGCGGACCTGCAGGCGTTCCACCGACGAGTCGACGTAGCGGGCGGTGCCGGTGGCCGTGGACTCCTCGCCGAGGGTGTTCCACGGCTCGATCGCCCCGCGCAATTCGATCTCCACGCCGTCGAACACGGCGGTCCCGATGCGCGGGAACCGGAATTCGGTGAACGGGTCCAGCCAGCTGGTCTCGAACGCGATGCCCTGCGCGCGCAGGTCGGCCGCGACATCGGCGATGTCGTGAATCAGGAAGTGCGGCAACAGGTATCGCCCGTGCAGGTTGGCGCCGTGGCGTATCAGGGGGGCACGCAGCGGCTCATCCCAGAACCACGCCACCAGCGCGCGTACGAGCAGGGACTGCACCATCGCCATCCGCAGGTGTGGCGGCATCTCGAAGCCGCGCAGTTCGAGCAGACCGAGCCGGCCGCGGGGGCCGTCGGGGTTGTAGAGCTTGTCGATGCAGAACTCGGCGCGGTGGGTGTTGCCCGTGATGTCGGTGAGCAGGTGGCGCAGCGCACGGTCGGTCACCCACGGTTTGGCCCGGTTTTCCCCGGGGCCGCCCGCCGACAGCCGGGCGATCTCGGCAAACGCGATCTCGAGCTCGTAGAGCGCCTCCGCGCGGCCTTCGTCGACCCGTGGGGCCTGTGACGTTGTGCCCACGAACCGCCCGGCGAACAAATAGGACAGCGACGGGTGTCGCTGCCAGTACGTCAGCAGCGAGACCAGCAGATCGGGACGGCGCAGCAGCGGCGAGTCGGCGGGGGTGATGCCGCCGAGGGTGATGTGGTTGCCGCCGCCGGTGCCGCCGTGCGTGCCGTCGACATCGAACGACTCCGTCGACAACCGGGCCAACCGGGCGCACTCGTACAGGGTTTCCAGTTGTTGTCGTTGCTCGTCGAAACTGGCGGTGGGCGCGACGTTGACCTCGATGACGCCGGGGTCGGGGGTGATCGTCGTCGACTGCAGCCGCGGGTCCGGCGGTGGGCCGTAGCCCTCGACCACGACCGGACAGCCCAGCTTGGCCGCGGCGGCCTCGACCCGCGCGACGAGGTCGACGAAGTGTTCGAGTGCGTCCGTGGGTGGCAGGAAGATGTACAGCAGCCCGTCACGAACCTCGGCCAGCAGTGCGGTCGTCGGCGCGCGCTCGGGGTCCTCCACGACCGCCGCCGGCGCACCCGACCCGGCGGCCGACGGCGACGGCAGGGCATACACCACGGTCACCGGATCCACTTCGAACGATGCCCGCGGCGGCCGCCAGCTGATCGAGTCCAGCGGTAGCCGCAGGCCCGCCGGCGAATCCCCCTCGAGCAACACGATGCGCCCGCGGCGCAACCGCCAGTTCGCGCTGGCCCAGCCAAGGTCGTCAGCGCGCCGGTGCAGGGGCAGCAGGAACGCCGCGGGGGTTGCGACGGCCGCCTCGAGGCGGGCCAACAGCGCCGAGCGGTCCGCGTCGGAGTCGCCGGCCAGGTCGTCGCCGGAGGCGACCGGATCCCCTTCAGGCATCCGCACCGCGGCGGCCAGCCTGGACAGCGGGTCCTCATAGGCGGGTCGCACCTGTGACAGCGGCAGGCCCAGGCCCTCGGCGAGCGCGGCCACCACCTGGTAAGCGGCATCGTCGTCAACGGGGTCGCGCGGCTCGCTTGTGTCGGGAGTCCACGGGTCGGCCAGCAGCGCATCGTTGGTCCACAGCGGGTGCCCGTCGGTGCGCCAGTACAGCGCAATCTGCCAGCGCGGCAACGGTTCTCCGGGATACCACCTGCCCTGTCCGCGTTGGACCAGCCCCTGTGGGGCCCACACGGACTTGAGGCGGGCGGCCAGATCCGATGCCAGGCGGCGCTTGTGCGGGCCGTCGGCCGCCGTCGTCCACTCCTCGTCGACCTGGTTGTCCACCGAGACGAAGGTGGGCTCGCCGCCAACGGTCAGCCGGACGTCGCCGGCGGTCAGGCGCTCGTCGACCGACTGGGCGACAGCACAGATGGTTTTCCAGGCCTGGTCGGTGTAGGGCAGCGTGACCCGCGGGTCCTCGTGGACGCGGGTCACGGTGTTGGAGAACTCCAGCACCGATTCGCAGGGCTCGGTGCCCCCGCTGATGGGCGCCGCGCTTGCGGGATGCGGCGTGGCGGCCAGCGGGATGTGCCCCTCGCCGGCGAACAGCCCCGACGTCGGATCCAGCCCGATCCAGCCCGCGCCGGGGATGTACACCTCGGTCCAGGCGTGCAGGTCGGTGAAGTCGGCGGTGGGGCCGGACGGCCCGTCGAGGGCTTCGATGTCGGAGGCCAGCTGGACCAGGTATCCGGACACGAAGCGGGCCGCGAGTCCCAACTGGCGCAGAATCGACACCAGCAGCCACGCGGAGTCGCGGCACGACCCGACGCCCGTGCGCAGCGTGTGATCCGGCGTCTGCACCCCGGGCTCCATGCGCAGGCTGTAGGCGACGTCGGCGTTGATCGCGTGGTTGAGCGCGACCAGGAAATCGATGGTGCGGATGGCGTCCGGGACCGTGAATTTGCGTACCCACGCCCGCACGAGCTCGCCGGGCCCAGACCCTTCGCCTTCCTCGTCGACCGGCCGCAGGTACGGCTTGAGGTCTTCGGCCAACTCCTTGGGGTAGGTCCATCCGGAGCCTTGATTCGAGGCCCACATCTCGGCCCAGTCCTCGATGAAGAAGTCGAACGGATTGATCACCTTGAGGTCGGCGATGAGCCCGACGGTGATGCTGAGGCGGCTCATCGGATCCGGGAAGACCAGCCGGGCCTGGAAATTGCCCAGCGCGTCCTGCTGCCAGTTGATGAAGTGGTCGGCCGGCTCGATCCGCAGCGAATAGGCCTCGATTGGCGTGCGTGAGTGGGGTGCCGGGCGCAGCCGCACGAGGTGCGGAAAAACCCGGACCGGCCGGTCAAAGGTGTAGCTGGTGCGGTGCTCCAGCGCAACTTTGATGCTCATAATCGCGTATCACATCACAAGGGCGGCGAGGGCGCAGGGCAGCGCAATCGCGCTGCTTCTTGCCGGGTGCGCGCGGCGTCGATGTTGCCGACCGTCAGCCCCAGGCCGGCGGCCCCGGCGGCATGCCCGGCGGCGGCCCGGGCGGCGTGCCCGGCGGCGGTCCGGGCGGCATGCCCGGCGGCGGCCCCGCTTGATAATTCGGCTGCCGCGGCGGGACGACCTGGCCGCCGGACAGCTTGCGGTAGGTGTAGGTCCAGATGAGCGTATTCAGGGGCACCGCGACGATCAGACCGACGCAGCACGCCAGGAAACCCAGGATTGTCGTCCCGATTGTCGCCAGTAGCGCCAGCAGAACTTGGCCGACGTTCGCCCTGACCGTCGCGATGCTGGCCTTCATCGCGTCCACGGGCCCCAGCGATCTGTCGACCACGAAGAAGAAGGTCAGCGCGGCGAGGAAAGCGAAGATAACCCCGGGGATGATGAGCAGGATGAAGCCGACGGTGGTGATTAGGCCCACCAGCAGCCCCGCGAGGATCGCCGGGCCGAAGTTGCGTGGTCTGAAGAACGAACCGATGGTGACCGGTCTGCCATCGGCGATGTCGAGGCACCCGGTGATCAACGCGGTCCAGGTGAAGAACTCCACTGCGAGAGTCACCAGGTAGACGATGAGCAGGATGACCGCCGAGACGATGGCCCAGCCCGGTGAGGTAGAGACGTGGCCGGAGTCGGTCGTGGTGGTGCCGGCCGACTCGAGCACGCCGTCCAGCAGCCGGTACACGAGATTGAGGCCACCCAGTATCGCGCGGTAAATCACATACGCGACGATGAGCGCCACCGCGTTCTCGCCGAACTTGCTCCAGGCCCATTTGAACGCGTCGCCCACGTTAAACTGCTCGCCCGGCTGCGGCGGGTAGCCGGCGGGAGGCGCGCCGTATCCGGGCGGCCCGCCATACCCTGGTGCGCCCTCGTAGCCGGGCGGCCCGCCGTACCCTGGTGCGCCCCCGTACCCGGGCGTGCCGCCGTACCCGGGAGGCTGGGGCGGGGCGCCGTAACCGTAACTGGGAGGGTTCTGCTCACCCGGATAACCCGGAGGGCCGGGGGGCTGGCTCATCGTCGTCCTCATTCCGGTCGGCATTCGCGCGGAACCGAGCATCCGGAATTTAGCATCCACGGCCCGCCAGCGCCCGCTTTAAATGCGCAGGCCGTCGGAACTATCGCCGTTGATCGCGCGTTGCGCGCGAGATCGATTCCGGTCGAGCTAGGCCGGCTGTTGGCCCGGTGGTGGCGCCGGCGGGAGGCCAGCCGGGGGCCCCGGCTGGTATGCGGCCTGTTCCAGCGGAACGACCTGGCCGCCCGAAAGCTTGCGATAGGTGTAGACCTGGATCAGCAAGGCCACCGGCACCGCGGCGAACAGGCCGACGAAGCAAGCGATTTCGCCGACGGCGATCACCGCGTACTGCACCAGCAGGGACAGCAGCACGGGGACGAAGTTGTTCTTCACCAGCTCGTAGCTGGCCTTGACGGCGTTGACGGGCGACAGCGATCTGTCGACCACAAATGCGACGGCGAAGTGCGTGAGGAAGCCGATGATCAGACCGCCGATGATGCACAGCGACCCGAGACCGGTCGCGACGATGAGCAGCAGCGAGGTGACCAACACCGGACCCAGGTTGCGCGCCCTAAAGAACGTGCCGATGCTCACCGGCTTTCCGTCAGCGATGTCGAGGACGCCGGAAATCATTGCGGCCTGCATGTAGGCCCCGACCAGGAAGCACACGAGGTAGGCAGCGATCACAGCGATGATCCCCAAGGCGCCCGTGTGGGTGGTGTGCACGGCATAGCCGTAGTCATCGGTGGAGTTCGTGGTGGTGGTGTTCGCGAACAAGATGCCGTACCCGATGCCTACGATTGCGCCGATCAGCAAGATGTATGCGACGACCGGCACGACGAGCGTTGCGACGTTGCCGGTGAACTTTTTCCACGCCCAGTTGAACGCGTCACCGACGCTGAACGGCGGCGTCGCCGGGCCGTAACCGGGTGGTGTCGCATAGCCGGGCGGGGGCGCGCCATAGCCAGGCGGGGGAGGTGCTCCGTATCCCGATGGTGCCGGTGATGTTCCGTGTTCCGACGGGCCGGGCGGCGGGGGCGGTGTGCCGTATTCCGGCGGCGAGCCCCCGGGGGGTGGACCGTACCCACCCGGCGGTTGTGGCTGCTGACCATAACCAGGCGGCGGCGGGGGCGGCGCTCCGTACCCGGGCGGCCCGGGAGGCGTGCCGTAGCCCGGGGGCGGCGTGCCGTAATCGGGTGATGGTGGGTAGCCCTCTGGTTTCGCATGGGAACCGTGGGACTCGCCCGGGGTGCCTGGATAGTCTGGGGGCTGGCTCATTGCCGTCCTCACTCGCTCGGTC
>Ga0213876_10001272_pt1 | contig 15921 bp, 15 predicted proteins | sample BarmaccomBMRX_R9_FD_160113 | JGI IMG/M metagenome (GOLD analysis project Ga0213876, IMG submission 160113) | Root-associated microbial communities from Barbacenia macrantha in rupestrian grasslands, the National Park of Serra do Cipo, Brazil - RX_R9 | ecosystem: Host-associated > Plants > Roots...
GATCGCGGTCGAAGGCGGCGCTGTGGTGACGGACGTGACGCTGCCGTTCATCGGGGCCCTCCAGTTCCCCAACACAGGCGGCGTGCTCACGGTCATCTGGCTGGTGGCGCTGATGAACGTGGTCAACTTCTCTGACGGCGTGGACGGGCTGGCGGCCGGGCTATGCACGATCGACGGGGTCGCGTTCTCGGTCATCGCGTTCGACCTCGGCGTCAACAACGCGGCCGTGATGGCGGCGCTGACCGCTGGCGCCGCGATGGGGTTCCTGTTTCACAATTTTCATCCCGCCGCCGTGTTCATGGGCGATTCTGGAGCGAACCTGCTCGGGTACATGCTGGGCGTGGTCGCGGTCCTCGGGTCGCTGAAGACGAACGTCGTCGTCGCGCTGGTCGTGCCCCTGGTGATCCTCGCGGTTCCGTTCCTGGACGGGGGCTTCGTGGTCGCGAAACGGCTCAAGTACCGGCGCAAGCCGTGGAGCGGCGACACCAACCACTTCCACCACCGCATGGCGCGGATCGGGTTCAGCCCCCGGCGCACGGTGGCGTACCTGTATGCGTGGACGCTGATGCTGGCCGGTGTGGCGATCGCGCTGCGGTTCGTTCCCTACTCCGACCACCATGGCCACTATCGCCTCGGCTGGGCGCTGGTGATGGGGATCATCGGGGTGGTGGCGCTGGCGGCGAGCGTGTACCTCGTCTACGTGCTCGAGATCCTCAAGTTCAGGCATCGCACGGCCCTCAAGCTCCGTGAAGACAATCCCGACACGAGCGAGCATCAGATCGACGCGGCGGTGCGGCGGGATCTCGAGACGGGCGAGTTCGAGCGAGTCGGCAGATGAGCGCGCTCAGCCGCCCGGAGCGCGCGATCATCGTCGCGATCATCCTCGTGACCGCGGTCGCGGGCGTTCTGCGCTACGTCGGCGGCGTATCCCAGGTGCTGGCCTTCGCGGTAGCGACCGTCGCGCTCGCCGGTCTGGCGTGGATCGTCTCATTCGCCACCGAGCAGGTGGGCCAGCGACTGGGCCCGGCGGCGACCGGCGTGCTGCAGTCGACGCTCGGCAACCTGCCCGAGTTCTTCGTCGTCATCTTCGCGCTGAACGCGGGTCAGCGCGTGGTCGCGGAGACCGCGATCCTCGGTTCGATTCTCGTCAACGCGCTGCTCGTGCTGGGGTTGGTGATCGTTGCCGGCGCGCTGCGCACGCGCGACGGGGTGATGCGCTTCGGCCGGCGGCTTCCCAACGACACCGCGACGCTGTTGCTGGTCTCGTCGTTCATCATCGTCCTGATCGGACTCGCGCACTCGGCGAACGACTCGGCCTCTCACCACGTCGAGACGATCTCGATCATCGGCGCCGTCGCGATCCTGCTCGTGTACGGCGGCTGGCTGCGCGAATACCTACGCTCCGATCAGCGTCCCGCCGGCGGCGCCGAGCCACCGCGCGTGCCGGTGGCGACGAGCGTCGTGCTGTTGGCGCTCGGCGGGGTCGCCTCGGCGTTCGTCTCTGACTGGTTCGTGCACGCGCTGCAGCCCACGATCAACACCCTGCACATCACCCAGGCGTTCGCCGGGCTCGTGATCGTGGCCATCGCCGGCAACGCGGTCGAGAACGTGGCCGGCATCGTGCTCGCGGCCAAGGGCCGCTCCGAGCTCGCGATCTCGGTGGTCAAGAACTCGGTGGCCCAGATCGCGGCGTTCCTGTACCCGCTGCTCGTGCTCGTCTCGCTGCTGACGGCGACCCGACTGACGTTCTCGCTCGCCCCCGTGTACATCGGGGCGCTGATCGGCACGGCGGTGATCGTCTGGCAGATCACGGGCGACGGGGAGGCGACGGCGTTCGAGGGCGGGGCGCTGGTGGCGACGTTCGTGATCCTGGCCACGGTCGCGGCGTTCGAGAAATAGGTAGGGGGCGGCGCATGCGCCGCCCCCAAGCGGGCGCGCATGCGCGCCCGCTGCCACGGGCGCATGCGCCCGTGGCTCAACCTGCTATCTTACGTTTACGTAAGGATCAGATTTAGCCCATGACCACCGTCCAAGCTCCAGCTCGCCGGCGCGTCGGCGTCGCCGCCCACCACGACAACTACAAGTGGTGGGCGCTGTCGTGCACAAGCCTGGGGATGCTGCTGGCGACGATCAACTCGGGGACGCTGATCATCGCGCTGCCCGACCTCGAGCGCAGCCTGCACACCAGCCTGCTCGAGCTGGTGTGGGTGATCCTCGTGTACATGATCGCCTCGACGGTGCTCGTGCTGAGCGCCGGGCGACTGTCCGACCAGTTTGGCCGCAAGCAGGCCTATATCGGCGGCTTTCTCGTCTTTGCCGTCGCCTCGCTCGGCGCCGGCTTCGCCGCCAACGGCACGCAGCTGATCCTGTGGCGAATCCTCCAGGGCATTGGCGGCGCGTTCCTGTTCGCGAACGCCGCCGCGATCGTCACCGACTCGTTCCCGCGCGAGCAGCTCGGTCTGGCCATGGGGACGAACACGATGGTCGCGGCCGTCGGCCTCGTCATCGGACCGGTGCTCGGCGGCGCGCTGGTGGCGATCAGCTGGCACTGGGTGTTCTGGTTCAACATCCCGTTCGCGCTCCTGGGCTGCCTCTGGGCGTGGCTGATCCTGCATGAGATCACCGGACGCTCCGCGGACACCCAGTTTGACTTTGCCGGGACGGTGACGTTCCTGGTCGGGCTCACAGGCCTCGTGCTCGGGATCTCCAAGGGCGGGATCTCCGGCTGGAACTCGCCGGTCGTGATCGGCGGCTTGGTCGCCTCGGCGGTGCTGCTGCCGGCGTTCGTGATCATCGAGCGTCACCAGCGCGCGCCGATGCTCGACCTCTCGATCTTCCGCAGCCGCCTGTTCTCCGCTGCCGCAGCGGCCGCGTTCATCAACGGCCTCGCCCGTTTCGCGCTGATGTTCGTGTTCGTCTTCTACTTCCAGGGCGTGCAGGGCGACTCGCCGATCCTGGCCGGGATCAAGCTCGCGCCGCTCGCGGTGGGGATGCTGATCTCCTCGCCGCTGGCCGGGATCTGGGCCGATCGACGCGGCTCTCGTGGGATGGCGGTCGCCGGGATGCTCGTCACCGCTCTCGGGCTCGCGCTGATGACCACGCTCCAGCGCGACACGACTTATCTCGCCAGCGGTGCCTACATGTTCATCGTCGGGCTCGGCTCGGGGATGTTCAACTCGCCGAACACTGCGGCCATGATGGGAACGGTGGCGCCGCATCGGCGCGGGATCGCCGCCGGCGCTCGCGTGCTCGTGCAGAACACAGGCGCGGTCATCTCGATCGCCTTCGTGCTTGCGGTCGTGACCTCATCGGTGCCGAAGACGGTCCTGTTCAAGGTCTTCTCGGGCCTGGCCAACCACATCTCGAACGCTCAATTGACTCCCTTCATCGCCAACATGCACACGGCGCTGTGGGTTCTCGCCGCGACCTCGGTCCTCGGCGCGTTGGTCGCCGCCGCGCGACCCAAGCACGGCGACGATCGCGTTGCGGTCCAGGCGCCGGCGCCGGAGGCGGCGCGGACATGACCGCCACCGCTGAGCGCAGCCTGCGGATCGGCGAGGTGGCGGAGTTGACCGGAACGACGCCGCGGACGATCCGCTACTACGAGGAGATCGGCCTTCTGCCCGGCGCCGACGCGACCGGGCGCGGTCAGGGTAAGCACCGGGTCTACACCGAGGCGGATGTCGAGCGGATCAACGAGATCCGCCGGCTGCGCGACCTGCTTGGACTCTCGCTCGAGCAGCTTTCACAGCTCCTCGAGGCCGAGACCGCGCGCGCCGAGCTCAGACGCGAGTACCAGCGCACGGAGGATCCAGATACGCGAAGGCGGCTTCTCGAGCAGGCGCTCGGACACATCGGCACGCAGCTCGAGCTCGTGAGAAGCCGGCGCGAGGAGCTCGAGCAGCTCGAGCGCCAGCTCGTCGACAAGCAAGCTCAGGTGCGCGATCGGTTGGAGGAGCTCGCGCCTTGAAGGCAGGCGTCGACCGCCGGGCGATGGCGACGCTATCGGCCGGCCACACGTTCACCGACATCTCGCAGGGCGCGATCCCGGCGCTGCTGCCGTTCCTGATCTCGCAACATCATCTGAGCTATGCCGCCGCCTCGGCGCTGGTGCTTGCGGCGACGATCTCGAGCAGCGTGATCCAGCCCGTGTTCGGCCACCTCTCCGACCGGATCTCGCTCCCGTGGTTGATGCCGGTGGGGCCGGCGCTCGGAGGCCTCGGCGTTGCGTTGGCCGGGTGGGCGCCGACGTATCCGCTCACGTTCGCGGCAATCGTGCTCAGCGGGATCGGCGTCGCCGCCTTCCACCCGGAGGGGTCGCGCTTTGCCAACTACGTCTCCGGCGCGCGGCGGGCCAGCGGGATGAGCCTGTTCAGCGTCGGCGGCAACGTCGGCTTCGCGCTCGGCCCGGTGTTGGTGACGCCGCTGATGCTCGCGTTCGGCCTGCACGGAACGGTGTTCGTGCTCGTCCCGACCGTGCTGATGAGCGTGGTCCTGTGGTACGAGCTGCCGCGCCTGGTCGGGTTTCGAACCGACGTGGTCGGCGGCCGCGTGCAGCAGCGCGAGCATCACGAGGCGTGGGGGCCGTTCGTCCTGCTGGGCGGCGTCATCGCGCTGCGCTCGTTCGTGTACTTCGGCCTCGTGACCTTCATCCCCCTCTACTACGTCAACGACCTGCACGCGAGCAAGGCGTTCGGCAACACCGCGCTGGCGGTGATGCTCCTGGGCGGGGCTCTTGGAACACTGATCGGCGGGCCGCTCGCCGACCGCTTCGGCCGCCGGACCGTGCTGACGGGATCGATGCTCGTGCTGCCCCCGTTGATCGTCGGCTTCCTCGTCTCCGGCCCGGGGCTCGGAGTGGTGTTCGCTGCGCTAGCCGGAGCGGCCACGATCGCCACGTTCGCCGTGACAATCGTCATGGGCCAGGAGTACCTGCCGGGACGGCTCGGGGTTGCCGCCGGCGTGACGATCGGACTGTCGATCGGCCTCGGAGGCGTGGGGGCGCCGCTGCTCGGGCTCCTTGCCGATGCACACGGGCTGCGGGCGGTGTTCGAGCTGCTCGGCGTGCTGCCGCTGCTGGCGTTGCTGCTGGCCCTGAAGCTGCCTCGTCGGGCGGTCCCGGCCGCGGCTGCCGCAAGCGCTCCGCGGCGTCCCGGACGGGCGCCAGTCGGAGAGGCGAACCCGCTAACCTAAAGCTAACGCTGCGCTTCCAGCGGGCCCCAGATCGGGGTTCAACGCAGCGATTCCGCGGTAGTTCGCAAGCGACGCCCGCCATAACCCGCCGGTAGCCTTCCGGCCCTCCCGACTTCCCGTGTCCAGCTTGAGTAGCGCCTCCAGACATCATGACCAACAGCCGTCCCCCATTCACTGGCCGGGACGCCGCCGGCGCCGGAGCGCTGCTGCTCTCCGTGAACCTGATCTGCGCCGGCCTCGGCGCGGCGCTCGGGGCGCTCGTGGGTGCGCTCGTGCCGCTGCTCCTGGTCGGCTTCTTCATCGGCTTCTTCCTGGGGATCTACGTTGTCGCTAGGCGCTTCCGCGGTGTCTGAGGCTCCCGTGCCGCTGCTCCGGTACTTCGACGTCGCGCTCGTGTTGGTCGCGGCGCCGATCCTGCTGCTGATCGGGGTGCCGGCGGTCGGCTATCTCGTCGCCGCCGGAACCTGGATCGCGTTGCGCGCGCTCGGGGAGCTGGTCGAGCGGGCGGCGCAAAGCGCGCCGGCGAGCCAGCAGATCTCGATCCGGCTGGGGTACCTGCTCGGGCGTCTGTTCGTACTCGCGCTCGTAGTGATCCTGGTCCGACAGGGCGCCGGGCGCGATGACGGTCTGACTGCGCTCGTGGTGATCGCGGTCGCGTTCACGATGCAGCTCGCCCTCAGCTTCGCCAACCGCCCGAGGTCACGGCGATGAGCAATACGCGCAAGGTCCTGCTGGCGATCTTCGGCTTCTACCTCGTCGGGATCATCCTGCTCGTCGTCATTTTCGGCTTCGGCCACAAGAACAACGAGTTCCAGATCCAGAACGAGTTCAAGCTGAGCGACTGGGTCAGCCTCGGCGTGTTCTCCATCAACCGGGCCGTGCTCTACGTATTCATCGCTGCCGCACTCACCACCGGGACGATGTTGTGGATCTCCCGCCGGATGCATGCGCGGCCGAATCGGGTGCAGACCGCGGTCGAGACGCTGTACTCACTGATGCGCGACAACATCACGCGCGGCAACATGTCCGACCGGCTGGCGGCGAAGTGGTTCCCGTTCATCGGCGCGCTGTTCCTGTTCATCTGGTTCTCGAACCTGATCGGGTACCTGCCGCTGCCGACGAACACCGAGGAGAAGTTCAACATCTTCGGCGTCCACATCCCGTCCTTCGCGCTCTACGCAGCCACGGCCAACATCTCGGTCCCGCTGGTGCTGGCGACGGTCGTGTTCGTGGTCTTCAACGTCGAGGGCATCCGCGCCCAGGGCTTCTTCGGCTACATCAAGAGCCTGATCCCGTCGGGCGTGCGCGGGCCGATGCTGTTGCTGATCTTCCCGCTCGAGGTCGTCTCGACGTTCATGCGGCTGATCTCGCTGACCGTGCGGTTGTTCGCCAACATCCTCGCCGGACACATGATCATCTTGTTTATGGCGGGCGGGTTGGCGGTGATCCTCGGCCTGTCATTCCTGGGCTGGTTCACGATGCCCTTCGCGATCCTCATCTACCTGTTCGAGCTGGGCCTGGTCGCCACTTTGCAGGCCTTTATCTTTGCCACGCTGGCCGCCATCTACATCGGCGGCTCGGTCTCTCACCACTAGCAACAAGGAGCTGAGCTCAAGTGCTTACTGGAATCTTCCACCTCGCAGCCGGAATCGGAAACGGTCTCGGGATCGGCATCGGTGGCGGCCTCGGCGCCCTCGGCGCCGGCGTCGGCATCGGGATCATCTTCGGGAAGGTGATCGAGGCGGTCACTCGGCAGCCGGAGATGCGCGACGAGATCACGAGTATCCAGTGGCTCGGCTTCGCGCTCACCGAAGCATGTTTCTTCTACGGCCTCGTCGCCGGCCTGCTCTCCTACGTCCTCAAGTAATACGACGATGACGACGACAGCGGCATCCAGCGGCTCATTCCTGATCTCGCCCAACGTCGGGCTGATGATCTGGACCCTGCTGCTATTCGGGCTCTCGATGTTCGTCCTGGCCCGGCTCGCGTTCCCGCGCATCTCGCAGGCGCTCGACCGCCGGCAGCGCGCAATCGAGGACTCAATCGACGCTGCGGAGCGGACGCGACGCGAGGCAGACGACCTGCTGGACGAATACCGCGAGCGGCTCCGAGAGTCGCGCCAGCAGGCGGAGGAGATCATCTCGCGCGCCCGCAAGGCGGCCGAATCGCACGAGAACGAGGCTCTGGCCGAGGCGCGCACCCGGCGCGAGCAGCTGATGGAGCAGACGCGTAAGGAGATCGAGACCGAGACGCGGCGCGCGATCGAGGAGATCCGGCGCGAGGTCGCCGACCTCACGGTCGCTGCGACCGAGAAGGTGACCCGCAAGACGCTGACCGAAGACGACCAGCGGCGGCTGGTCGAGGAGGCGCTGAGCGAACTCGACTTCAGCGCCCTGGCGACGGCGGACGAGAGATAAGTGGCCCCCGTTGTGAATCCGAGCGCATTCGAGCAACGTCCGGCGGCGCTGGCGCGGGCTTGCGGCCCGCTCGGCATCCGGCCTCGCTCCGTTGGGCCGCGCCCGCGTCATCCGGCTGTCCTCGTCGCCTCGCGCAGCGCTGCTGCCTCGGGCACTGCCCGCTCGGCATCCGGCCTCGCTAACCACCGGGCCGCGCCCGAGTCGTCCGGCTGGCTCCTGCGTCCTTGCCCATCATCCGCCGGACGCCGCTCTCGGTGCAACCGGACCCACAACGAGGACCACTAGCGTGGAAGAGATCGCTGAGGTCTACGCTCGCTCGCTGTTCGAGGTGGCGCAGGAGCACGACCGCCTCGACCAGGTCCGCGAGCAGCTTGGGCAGTTTGCCGGCGCGCTGCACGACAACCGGGAGCTGGCGGTCTTCTTCTTCTCGCCCTACTTCTCCAGCGAAGAGAAGAAGCAGGGGCTGCACCGAATGGTCGAAGGCGCAGATGAGGTGTTCATGAACTTCCTCGAGGCGCTCGTCGAGCGCCACCGGATGCCGGCGATCTTCCGCATCCGCACCCGCTACGAGGAGATGTGGGACCAGATCAAGAAGCTGCTGCCGGTCGAAGTCACGAGCGCGGTCAGGCTCGACGAGTCGATCGTCTCGAGCATCGGCCAGCGGATCGGCGAGCAGACCGGCAACGAGATCGAGCTGACGACGGTGGTCGATCCCGACGTGCTCGGCGGAATCGTGATCCGCGTCGGCAACTTCATCCTCGACGCGTCGATCAGGAACAGTTTGAACCAACTTCGAAAGCAAGTCGCGTAGGCCTGCGCCTGTCAGCAGCGCCTGTAAGGAGCCACCAAACATGCAGATCAAGCCCGACGAGATCACGTCCATCCTGAAGAGCCGAATCGAAGGCCTCGACACCTCGAGCGCCGATCTGACCGAAGTCGGGACCGTCCTCTCCGTCGCCGATGGCATCTGCCGCATCCACGGCCTCGAGAACTGCATGTCGTTCGAGATGCTGGAGCTGCCGCACGACGTCACGGGCCTGGCGCTGAACCTCGAGTCCGACAACGTCGGCGCGGTCCTGTTCGGCGAGTGGGAGAAGATCTCCGAAGGCGACACCGTGCGCCGGACCAAGCGCCTGCTCGAGATCCCCGTCGGCGACGAGCTGCTCGGGCGGATCGTCGACCCGCTCGGCAACCCGCTCGACGGGAAGGGCGAGATCAAGACCAGCAATTCCCGGCCCTCAGAGCACAAGGCCCCGGGCGTGATCGCGCGCCAGCCGGTGAAGGAGCCGATGCTGACCGGCCTGAAGGCGATCGACTCGATGATCCCGATCGGGCGCGGACAGCGCGAGCTGATCATCGGAGACCGCCAGACGGGAAAGACCGCGATTGCCGTCGATACGATCATCAACAACAAGGGGCGCGAGCTGGTCTGCGTCTACGTCGCGATTGGGCAGCGTAAGTCCACCGTCGTGGCGCTTGCCAACGAGCTCGAGGAAGCCGGCGCGATGGACTACTCGATCATCGTCATGGCGGCGGCCGACGAGGCCGCACCGATCAAGTTCCTGGCTCCGTACGCGGGCTGCGCAATGGCCGAGCACTTCCTCTACAACGGCCGGGCGGCGCTGGCGATCTACGACGACCTGACCAAGCACGCCTACGCCTACCGGCAGATGTCCCTGCTGCTGCGGCGCCCGCCGGGACGCGAGGCGTATCCGGGCGACGTCTTCTACCTGCACTCGCGCCTGCTCGAGCGCGCCGTCAAGCTGAGCGACGACTTCGGCGGCGGATCGCTGACCGCGCTGCCGATCATCGAGACCCAGGCCGGCGACGTGTCGGCCTACATCCCGACCAACGTGATCTCGATCACCGACGGCCAGATCTTCCTCGAGCCGAAGCTGTTCAACTCGGGGGTACGCCCGGCCATCAACGTCGGAATCTCGGTCTCACGCGTAGGCGGCAACGCGCAGATCACGCCGATGCGAAAGGTCGCAGGCCGGCTCAAGCTCGAGCTCTCGCAGTACCGTGAGCTCGAGGCGTTCGCGCAGTTCGGCTCCGAGCTCGATCCGGAGACGCAGCGGACTTTGGCCCGCGGCGAGCGCCTGGTCAAGACGCTCAACCAAGGCGAGCGCGAGCCGATGCCGGCCGAGGACCAGGTGGTGCAGATCTTCGCCGCCACGAACGGCTACCTCGACCGGATCAACGTCGAGAAGGTCGATCTGTTCCTGGCCAACCTGTCCGACTCGGTACGCGGCAGCGAGCCCGATCTGTTGAAGAAGATCGCCGGCGGCGACTGGAGCGACGAGACCCAGGAGCAGGTCCAGAAGGTCGTCACGCAGTTCGCCGACGACTTCGGCTTCGACCTCGACGAGGAGGGACATCCGCTCGAAGAGGAAACCGAGGCGCCACGGCGCGCGCAGGAGTCCTCGAGCGACGGCGCTGGGCGCGACGAGGCGCAGGAGAGCGAGCAGAGGGAGGAGGAAGAGGCCGTTCCCGCCTAGCGGGCATCGGCCTCGGCCGCGATGGCTACGTCGCAGCGAGACGTCCGCAACCGGATCGACTCGGTCAAGAACATCCAGAAGATCACGCGGGCGATGGAGATGGTCGCGGCAGCGCGCCTGCGGCGAGCCGAACAGCGGATCGAGCACCTGCGACCGTACGCCGGCGCGATCCGGCGGATGACGCGACAGGCGGCGGAAGCGGCTGGGAACCTCCCGCGCCTGCCGATCCTGGCCGAGCACGAGCAGGTTCGCAACGCGGGCCTGTTGCTCGTCGCGGGCGATCGTGGCCTCGCTGGGGCGTTCAACTCGAACATCGTGCGCCGGGGCGTCGCCGTGGGCCGCGAGCACGAGGCCGAGGGCCGGCACGCTGTGTACTTCGCCTCGGGCCGGCGGCCGGCTTCCTCGCTGACGTTCCGCGGCATCGACGTCGCCGCCAGCTTCACCGGTTTCACGGATCGACCGTCTTACGCCGACGCGCGACGGATCGCCGAGCGGCTGATGGCGGCGTATATCGACGGAGAAGTCGATCGCGTCGAGATCTTCTACAACGGCTATGAGTCGGCGATCTCTCAAGTCGTGCGGCACGAGACGTTGCTGCCCTTGCAGCAGGCGTCGGTGCTCGAGCAGGAGGACGGCGAGGACACCGAAGGCGAGGGAAGGTCACAATCGGAGGATTCACATCACCACGCCCTGGTCGAGTACGAGCCTGAACCCGAGGAGATTCTCGAGCGGCTCGTACCCGACTACGTGGAGATCTCGGTCTATCGAGCGCTGCTCGAGTCGACCGCGTCCGAGCACGGGGCGCGGATGACCGCGATGCGCAACGCTTCGGACAACGCCAGCGGCCTGATCGACGATCTCACGCTGGAGATGAACCGGGCGCGCCAGGCGGAGATCACGCAGGAGATCATGGAGGTAGTGGCGGGCGCTGAAGGCCTCAGCTAAAACGTTCGGATTGCCGCGGCGAGCGCCCGGCGGGATTGGAGACGCATGTCAGCAACAGCACCAGAGACAGAACCAAGGGATCAGCAGCAGCGCGAGCAGAACGTCGGGCGGATCGAGGAGATCCAGGGCGTCGTGATCGAGGCCGTGTTCCCCGAGCGCCTGCCGGAGATCAACCACGCGATCAAGGTCCCTCGGCCACAGGCCGCGATCGAAGAAGAGAGCGTCGACGAACGCCAGGACAACGAGGCCGGAGACTGGCTCGTCTGCGAGGTGCAGCAGCATCTGGGCGACGACCGTGTGCGGGCGGTGGCCATGGACACCACCGATGGCCTCTCGCGCGGGACCGAGGTGATCGACACCGAAGCGCCGATCACCGTGCCCGTGGGTCAGAAGACGCTCGGCCGGATCTTTAACCTCCTCGGCGAGCCGATCGACCACGGGAGCCCGATCGACGGTGAGGTCGAGCGCTGGCCGATCCACCGGGAGGCACCGACGGTCGAGGCGCTGACGCCGACGACCGAGATGTTCGAGACCGGAATCAAGGTGATCGACCTGCTGGCGCCCTACGCCAAGGGCGGCAAGGTGGGCTTGTTCGGCGGCGCCGGCGTCGGCAAGACCGTGATCATCCAAGAGCTGATCCACAACCTCGCCCAGGAGCACGGCGGCCTGTCCGCCTTCTGCGGCGTCGGCGAGCGCTCGCGCGAGGGCAACGACCTCTACCTGGAGATGAAGGAGTCGGGGGTTCTGGACAAGACGATGCTCGTGTTCGGGCAGATGAACGAGCCTCCAGGCGCGCGCATGCGCGTGGCGCTATCTGGCCTGACCATGGCGGAGTACTTCCGCGATCAGGAGGGCCAGGACGTGCTGCTGTTCATCGACAACATCTTCCGCTTCGTGCAGGCGGGCTCCGAGGTGTCGGCGCTGCTCGGACGGATGCCCTCCCAGGTGGGCTATCAGCCCACGCTGGAGTCGGAAATGGGCCAGCTGCAGGAGCGGATCACGTCGACCCGCCGCGGCTCGGTGACCTCGATCCAGGCCATCTACGTCCCGGCCGACGATCTCACCGACCCGGCGCCGGCCTCGGCGTTCGCGCACCTCAACGCGACGACCACATTGTCGCGGTCGATCGCCGAAAAGGGGATCTACCCGGCCGTCGACCCGCTCGATTCCACCTCGACGATCCTCAAGCGCGACATCCTCGGCGACGAGCACTTCGAGGTCGCCAACCGCGTCAAGGAGGTGCTGCAGCGCTACCGGGAGCTGCAGGACATCATCGCCATTCTCGGGATCGACGAGCTCTCGGACGAGGACCGGTTGACTGTCAACCGCGCGCGCAAGCTCGAGCGGTTCCTGTCCCAGCCGTTCCACGTGGCCGAGCAGTTCACCGGCACGCCGGGCGTGTACGTGCCGATCGGAGAATCTATCCGCGGCTTCCAGGAGATCCTCGACGGCAAGCACGACGACATTCCGGAGCGTGCGTTCTTCATGAAGGGCACGATCGACGACGTGGTCAAGGACGCGGGCGGCGCGGCCGAGGAGGAGCCAGAAGCGGACGATTCTGAGTCGAGCCACAGCTCGGATGACGCCGACCAGGACGGCGGCTCGGAGCGTTCCGCAGGCTCGTCGACCGAAGCCGGCTGATGGCGCACGAGAAGTTCCGGGTCGAGGTTCTCTCGCCGGAGGGCGAGATCTTCAACGACGAGGTCGAGATGGTCTCGACCCGGACCACGGTGGGCTCGATTGGCGTGCTCGCACATCACACGCCGCTGTTAGCGATGCTGGACCCGACGGAGCTGCGCCTCTACCGGACCGAGTCCGAGGTGATCCGCTTCGCCCAGGCCGAGGGCTACCTGCAGGTGGCAAACAACCGGGCGCTGTTGCTGGTCGAGGAGGCTCACGCCCCCAATGAGCTCGACGCCGGCGAGCTGCGGGAGCGGCTCAGACAGGCGGAGAGCGAGCTCGACTCGGCGGGGGATGACACCGAGCGCCGGCGAGTGGCCGAGCGCGACAAACGCCGTTACGAGAGGTTTCTGGAAATAGCTGGGTCGTAGGTGTGACCGCAACGGCCACCCCGAGCACACGGGCGTTCCGCGAGTGTGCTCGGGGCGGCAGCCGCGGTCCTCCTCCGCCAGCCATGGTTCGGGGATGAGCCGAGCCGGGGTGGTGGCGCCTATTCTCTTCACGCCATGATCGATGAACGGATCCTTGCTGAGCGGTTGATCTCGTACGACACGTCGCGGTCGGATGATCTGGTCGCGGCCGCAGGATTCGTCAAGGGCTGGCTCGAATCTCGCGACATCGAGGTGCACAACCACGATCACAACGGGCTGCCGGTGCTGGTGGCCGAGGTCGGACCGATCGATGACGAGGCGCCGTGCGTCGTCTTGCATGGGCATCTGGACGTCGTGCCCGGTCGCTCGGAGCAGTTCACGCCGCGCCTGGAGGGGGACCGCCTAATCGGCCGCGGTGCCTACGACATGAAGGGCGGACTCGCGGCGATGATGTGCGCGTTGAAGGATGTCGAGCGCCAGGATCGCGTTGGGGTGAGGCTCGTGTGCGTGCCTGACGAGGAATCCGAGGAGCTCGACGAGCGTTCGACCGACGATGTTGTCGCGCGGGGCCTCGGCGGCAACTTCGCGATTACCGGTGAGCCCACGGACATGCACATCGGGATCGAGGCCAAGGGCGTGCTGGCGATGCGGCTCGAAGTGCAGGGGCGAGCCGCCCACAGCTCGACGCCATGGCTGGGCGACAACGCCGTGCTCAAGGCGATCGACGCCTTTCGCAGCATCGAATCGCTCCCGTTCGCGCGCGAGTCATCAGAGATGTTCGACCGCCCGTCGATCAACCTCGGGCGAATCGAGGGCGGCCAGGCGATCAACATGGTTCCCGATCACTGCACGATGGTCGTCGATGTCCGCTACCTCCCGGGCCAGGACCCCGCCGATATCCTGGCCGAAGTGGGCGGGATCGAGGGGATCGACGTGACGAGGACGTTCGTGCACCCGACGGTCACGGTCTCCCCGACGAACCCGTTCGTGCTCGCGCTGCGCGACGCGGTGGCGCGCTCGGCCCGAGGCGAGGTCATGAGCGTCGGCCGTGACGGCGCCTCGGATGCTGCCGCGTTCATCGAGGCGGGGATTCCGGCGGTCGAGTTCGGGCCCTCCGGCGCCGGACACCATGGGCCCGAGGAGTGGGTCTCGGTGGCCTCGCTGGCGCGCTACCGGCGTGCGCTGGCCGACTTCGTCCGCGCTGTGCCGATGTGGCTCGAGGCGGAAGGCTCAGCCCGGGCGGCACGCGAGCCTGCCAGCGCGAAGGCGCCGGAGCCGCTCGCACCCGAGCCGAGCTCGAGCGAGCGCCTGCGCGCGATCGAAGGTGGCCGGGCATGAGCCTGATGCCCCGCTCGCGGCGTGGTGCGCTGGCCCGGTTTGCCCTCGGGGGCACGATCGTCGTGCTGTTCACGGCCGCCGCCACCGCCGTCGCCGGCCTGCTGCAGTTCAAGCAGATCAAGACCTACTTCGACGCGACGCCGCCGCTGCGCCACGCCCAGGTGGTGGTGCCTCAACCCGGCCAGCCCCAGACGATCTTGATCCTCGGCTCGGACCACCGCGCGCACGAGCCGCAGAACGCGGCGAACTCGGACACGATCATGCTCGTGCGCCTCGATCCGAACTCCTCGACGATCAACGTGATGTCGGTCCCGCGCGACCTGCGGGTCGACATCCCGCTTCCTAACGGCGCCATTCAGACGGACAAGATCAACGCGTCCTATCCCCTCGGCGGCCCAAACCTGGTGGTCAAGACGATCCAGCGCGATGTGTTTCCGCGCCTGAAGGTCAATCACATCGTCGACATCAACTTCGCCGGGTTCAGGGCGCTCGTGAACGCGATCGGCTGCGTCTACACCGACGTCGATCACCGCTACTTCAACCAGAACATCGGAACGCCGGACACGAACTACTCGAGCATCAACCTGCAAGCCGGCTATCAGAAGCTCTGTGACGAGGATGCCCTGTCCTACGTTCGCTACCGCCACACGGACACCGACATCGTGCGCTCGGCACGGCAGCAGGACTTCATCCGCGACGCCAAGGATCAATACGGGCAGACGCGGCTGATCGAGAACCGCGACAAGCTGCTCAAGATCTTCGGGCAGCACACGCAGACCGACCCCGACCTGCACAGCGTCGACGGGCTCATCACGATGTTCGACCTGGTGGCGTTCTCAGACGCACACTCGATCCGCGAGGTTCACTTCCCCGCGATCCTGAACAACTGCGCGCCGCCGGCGCCGTGCTACGTGGACGCCGATCCGGGTGCGGAAGGGCGGGCGTACCAACAGTTCATGCAGGTCACAAGGCCGGCAGGCAAGACCAGCGGCAGCGGAGCCGGCGGCGCGAGCGTAGGTGGCGGCGGGCGCGGTGGCGGTGGCCACGGCGGCGGCGGGCACGGCCATTCGAGCTCCCCAGGGACCGCCGGGCTGCAGTCCGACGACGCCGACGGCAAAGCGCAGGCTTCGGCTCTCGGCCGAGCCGGGCTTCCGGTGTACTACCCGAGGTTTATCGTGGGCGGCACCAACTACGAAAGCCCGACACCGGGCCAGTATCCCCGGGCCTACCGGATCCGCGACCCGCAGGGTCAACTCCAGCCGTCATACCGGATCGTGCTCGCGTTCAACTCGGACGTGGGCCAGTACTACGGCGTACAGGGGACGACTTGGGCCCACGCTCCGATCCTCGCTGCGCCGTCCGAGATCCGCTACGTGAACGGAAAGCGTCTCGAGCTGCACTTCGACGGCTCCAAGCTGCGTTTGGTCGCATGGCGGACCCCGCAGGCGGTCTACTGGGTCTCGAATACACTCAGCCTCG
>Ga0213876_10001273_pt1 | contig 15907 bp, 12 predicted proteins | sample BarmaccomBMRX_R9_FD_160113 | JGI IMG/M metagenome (GOLD analysis project Ga0213876, IMG submission 160113) | Root-associated microbial communities from Barbacenia macrantha in rupestrian grasslands, the National Park of Serra do Cipo, Brazil - RX_R9 | ecosystem: Host-associated > Plants > Roots...
CGGTCTCGCCTCCTGCAACCCCTCCCGGGCAAGCTCGTCGGCGCGCTCGTTCTCGTCGTGGCCGGCATGGCCCTTGACCCAATGCCATTCGATGCGATGTCGCTGTGTCGCCGTGTCGAGGCGCCTCCAAAGATCATCGTTCTTCACGGGCTTCCTCGCGGCGGTGCGCCAGCCATTGCGTTTCCAGATCGGTATCCATTGCGTAATACCGAGACGAAGATATTGCGAATCCGTGTGCAGCTCGACCGCGCAAGGCCTTTTCAAGGCTTCGAGCGCGGCGATCGCGGCCATCAGCTCCATGCGATTGTTGGTGGTTTGCGCCTCCCCGCCCTTGATCTCCTTGCGGTGCTTCCCGGCGATGAAAACGACGCCATAACCCCCGGGGCCCGGATTGCCCGAGCAAGCCCCGTCAGTGAAGATCACGACCCTCTCGGCCCCGTCGCCTGCCACGCCGCTCATGCCGGAAGGCCATATTCGGCGCTCTTTGCCACCCGCGCGTGAAAGCGGAGCTTGCGCAGATATTCGAGCGGATCCTTGGGCCTCACCAGGGCGCCGGGCGGAACGTTCAGCCAATCGACGAGACGCGTGAGAAGGAAGCGCAAGGCCGCGCCCCGGGCAAGAAGCGGCAAGGCTTCGACCTCTTCCGAGGTGAGCGCTCGCAGCCGGCGATATCCGGAGAGCAGCGCCTGGCCCTTGGTCAGGTTGAAGGAGCCATCGGGCTCGAAGCACCAGGCGTTGAGGCACACGGCGAGATCATAGCTCAGCGCATCGGTGCAAGCGAAGTAGAAGTCGATCACGCCCGAGACCTCATCGCCGATGAAGAAGACATTGTCGGGAAAAAGATCGGCATGGATGTTGCCGTGCGGCAGATCCTTGGGCCATTCTCGTTCGAGAGCCGTAAGCGCCTGCTCGATCTGCTGCGCGAGACCTTGTCGCACCGTGTCGGCGCGGGGCGCCGCGGCCTCGAAGAGCGGCCGCCAGCCCTGGACCGACAAGGCGTTCTTGCGCGTTCCCGCGAAATCCGACCCGCCTTTGTGCAATCGAGCCAGTGCTCCGCCGAGCGCGCGGCAATGGGCGACGCTGGGCCGCTTCACCGACATGCCGTCGAGGAACGTGACGATCGCGGCCGGCCGCCCGGCGAGGCGGCCGAGCGCCTCGCCTTGCCGATCTCTCACCGGCCGCGGGCAGACGAGGCCTTTCCCGGAGAGGTGCTCCATCAATCCGAGGAAGAAAGGCAGATCGGCCTCACTCACGCGCTTTTCGTAAAGCGTCAGGATGAAGAAGCCTTCGCTCGTGTGGATAAAGTAGTTCGAGTTCTCGACGCCTTCGGCAATGCCTTTCGCCGCCAAAAGCTTGCCGATGCCGAAGCGGTTGACGAAAGCGGCGAGTTCCTCGTCCGCGACCTCGGTATAGACGGCCACGCGCGACCCTCAGGCGGCTGCGTCGTCCCGCAGCGCCCTCGGCAGCGGGAAGAACACGCTCTCATCGGTCGTCGAGATTGTCTCGACCGTGACCTTGCGCCTTTCACTGAAGGCGTCGATGATTTCCTGGACGAGGATTTCCGGCGCCGACGCGCCCGCCGTGATGCCGAGCCGTTTGACGGTCGTGAACTCGTCCCAATCGATGTCGCAGGCGTGCAGCACCAGACGCGAGATCGGGCATCCGGATCGCTCGGCGACCTCGCGGAGACGTTGCGAGTTCGAGGAATTCGGCGAGCCCACCACGATGATGGCATCGACGATCGGTGCGACGCGCTTGACCGCTTCCTGGCGGTTTGTGGTGGCGTAGCAGATATCTTCCTTGTGAGGGCCCGCGATGTGGGGAAAGCGTTGCTTGAGCGCGGCGACAATCTCGGCCGTATCGTCGACCGACAAGGTGGTCTGCGTCACATAGGCGAGGTTTTCGGGATCGCGCGGACACAGCGCCTCGACATCGCCGAGCGTCTGCACAAGGAGGATCGAACCTTGGGGCAACTGTCCCAAGGTGCCCACCACTTCCGGATGGCCGGCATGACCGATGAGCACGATGTCACGGCCTCGCCGATGATGAAGTTCCGCCTCGCGATGCACTTTCGTGACGAGCGGGCAGGTTGCATCGATCGCGAAAAGGCCCCTGCCGGACGCCTCTTCCGGCACGGCTTTCGGCACGCCATGAGCCGAGAAAATCACCGGCGCGGATGTCGGGGGAATTTCGGAGAGATTCTCGACGAAGATCGCGCCTTTGCGCTTCAGGCTGTCGACGACGTAGCGGTTGTGCACGATCTCATGACGCACGTAGACCGGCGGACCATAGCGCGAAAGCGCGCGCTCGACGGCGTCGATCGCCCGCACCACGCCGGCACAAAAGCCGCGAGGCGCGCACAAAAGAATGTCGAGGGGAGGCCTCTCGTCGTCGTTCATCGGGGAGCTTCCGGTCGTTTCGTGGAGTGGTGATGAGCCGCGCTTCACCTGTCAAGGCGTGACCGTGACGCGGGGGCGGGCGCAAAGGCTGCGCCTGTGACGGCTATTCGACTTAAACCTGCTATGGTCTAAACACACCCGTCGAGGAGCGGCCAAGCGGCGGTCGCGAGAAAAGGGCCTCGCGTTTCGCGCCGCTCGCCGGATGCCTGCTCGTTTCTGCGACGAAACTCGGCGCAACCCGGATGGAAATGATCAATGCGACGGGAATCGTCGTCGGAAACAATATCGACCTTCCAAGGCTCGGAACCAGAAGGTGAACCCCGGGCGAACGAGCGCGCGCAAGCACGCGCGAGCAGCGGCGAGCCGGAGTTGGAGAGGGCTGGGGGAAGCGCATCGAGCGCGGGTCCACGATCTCCGGGCTCGGCGCAGGTGCACGCAGGCCGCTTCACGCAAGGCTCGACGATGCGTCACGTGCTCGTCATGTCGCTCACGAGCGCCGTCGGGCTCATCGCGATTTTCTTCGTGGACTTCCTGTCGTTGATGTACGTCGCCTGGCTCGGCTCGACCGAGAAGACGGCCGCGATCAATTTCGCGAGCATCGTGCTGTTCTTCCTGATCTCGACGAACATCGCCATGATGATCGCGATCTCGGCTCTGACCTCGAGAGCCTTGGGCGCCGGCCATCGTGGCGAGGCAAGGCGTCTGGCGGGCTCGGGCGTGGCGCTCGGCACGGCACTCGGCTTGCTGCTCGCGGCGCTCGCCTTTCCGTTCCTTGGCGCGATCCTCTCCGGGCTGGGCGCCCAAGGCGAGACGGCGACGATCGCACGGCGGTATCTCGAGATCGTTCTGCCCACCAATCCCCTCCTGGCGGCCGGCATGGCCTATTCGGCCGTGCTGCGCGCGGCCGGAGACGCGCGCCGCGCCATGTGGGTCACGCTCTCCGGCGGGATCGCGACCGCGATCCTCGATCCCGTGCTGATCTTCGGCTTGCGCCTCGATGTGACGGGCGCGGCGATCTCGGTCTTGCTGTCGCGCCTGATCTTCGTTGCGGTCGGCTATCGAGGCGCGGTGGCCAAGCATGATCTCGTGGGCCGCCCGAGCCTCGCGGCGCTTGCCGGCGATTGCAAACCGCTCGCGCGCATCGCGCTTCCTGCGGTGCTCACCAATCTCGCGACGCCCGCCGCCAATGCGGTGCTGGCGCGCGTCATGGCGAACTACGGCGTCGCGGCAGTCGCGGCAAGCGGCGTGATCGATCGCGTGGTTCCGCTCGCCTTCGGGGGCGTGTTCGCGCTATCGGGGGCGATCGGCCCGGTGCTCGGCCAGAACTGGGGCGCCCGCCTGTTTCCGAGAATGCATCGGGTGCTCGACGATGCGCTCATCTGCACGCTCGTCTACGTCACGGCAATGTGGCTCGTCGTCTTCGTCGCGCGCGACGTCGTGGTCTTTGCCTTTCAGCTCACCGGCGAGTCCGCGGAGCTCGTCCGCTTCTTCTGTCTCGTGAGCGGACCGGGTTGGGCCGGAATCGGCGTGTTGTTCTGCGCCAACTCGGCCTTCAACAATTTGGGCTTCCCGCTCCGCGCGACCGCGATGAACTGGAGCCGGGCGACGCTCGGCACTTTGCCGTTCGCGCTGCTCGGCGCGTACTACGCGGGACCCAAGGGCGTGATCGCGGCGACGCTCGCCGCCGGCGCCATCTTCGGCATCGGCGCAATGGTCATGGCGCACGCATCCGTGAGGAAACTCGCGAGCCGCGACTGAAATCGATGCTTCGGCGGCACGCCTGTGTTTTCGGAGTTTTTCGCCGCCGCGACAATCGTCTCACCCGTTGGCGGGCATTCCCGGGCGCAAGATGTGCGGCGGTTGGATGAAGCGCTCGAAAAGCATTCGCCGCTCGAAATAGGTCGAGCGGAAGAAGGGGTAGCGCTGGTGCACGCGTTCCTTCGCGGCCGGATATTCGAGCCCCATCAACGAGATCGGCTTTGTGAGCGTTGGATAAGGACGCGCCTTGCATAAGGGTTTGTGGCCGAACAAACGCTTGTAGAAGGCCTGATGCTCCACTCTCACGGTCGCCAAAACCCAATCGGCGTCGAAATATTCGCAAGCCATCCAGCCGATGCGCACCGTGGCGTAGGAAATCTTCGGAAGAGCGCGCGCGATGCTCGGCTCGACGACGAAGCGCGTCGGGTCGATGATCGTCTTGCGTCCTTCGAGTTCCGGCTGAAGAACATCGCGGAAGACGCCCAGCGCCGGCAGCTCGGGGTTCTCTGGGGTCGAAATGTTGAGCCTTATGGAGCTTGCGAGCTTGCCGTCGACATGCACGCCGAACACATAGGCGTTGTCGAGCTGGTCGAAGCGGTCGGAAAAGCTGCGGGCGAGGTTGGGATCGATCGCGCCCTCTTGCCGATAGGCGTCGTACCGGAGGCGATAGATCTCTTCCCGTTCCTCCGGCGTATCGGCGCGCCGGTAGTCCACTCGCTCAACAAGATCCTGAACAGTATCGGCAAAACTTGGAGCAGGCAGAACAGCTAACGCGCCCATCGACTCTCTCCAACGCAACACCCTGAAGTCGGTGTAAGGTTAACAGTGCATTATCGAAAGTAAATAGTTTTACGCTCATTTTAACAGCCCTTGGTTAATACGCACATGATTGGGGCGTTGTTCACTTCGGCGACTTTCAATCCGCGGTTGATTTCTACGAATATTTGCCTGGGCCGAAGAGAGAAAAGGGCTTTCTGTGCACGAGGCTGCGCGCGCTGTCGGTCAGACCAGGTCATCTCGGCGCGATGAAGAACGCCGGCCAATTCACAGGAAAATGGACGCAGCGAGCTTGCGTCGCCGCAACGCTCGACGTGCCGGATCGCGGAAACGCGAGGTAAGGCTTTGCGCGTCGACGCCCGCCGATTTCGGCAAGCTCAGGCGAGGGCCTCGATCGTCTCGGGGTTTTCCAGGAAATGCTCGAGCCAGTGAATATCGTAATCCCCGTTTTGCACATCGCCATTGCGCACGAGGGCGCGAAAGAGCGGCAAGGTTGTGTCGATTCCGGCGACCACGAACTCGTCGAGCGCGCGGCGAAGACGCATCAGGCATTCATTGCGCGTGCGCCCATGCACGATGAGCTTGCCGATGAGGGAATCGTAATTCGGAGGGATCGAATAGCCCTGGTAGACGGCCGAATCGACGCGAACCCCCAGGCCGCCCGGCGGATGATAGTAGTCGATGCGCCCCGGTGAGGGGCGGAAGGTCGCCGGGTTCTCGGCGTTCACGCGGCATTCGATGGCGTGACCCATCAGCCGCACCTCGTCCTGCCGAACGGGCAAATCGCCGCCGGCCGCGATGCGGATCTGCTCGTTGACGAGGTCGATGCCGGTGATCATCTCGGTCACCGGATGCTCAACCTGAATCCGCGTGTTCATCTCGATGAAATAGAAGGCGTTGTTCTCATAAAGAAATTCGACGGTGCCGGCACCGAGATATTGAAGCTCGCACATGGCGCGACGCACCGTATCGAGAACTTGTGCGCGCTGCCCCTCGTTGAGTGCCGGCGAAGGCCCCTCCTCCCACACCTTCTGATGCCGTCTTTGCAACGAGCAGTCGCGCTCGCCGAGGCAGATGGCATCGCCGCGACCGTCACCCAGCACCTGGATCTCGATATGGCGGGGCTTTTCGAGGAATTTCTCGAGATAAACCGCATCATCTCCGAAGGCCGCCTTGGCCTCGCTCTTCGCCGTCTGCACGGCGTTCATCAACTCGGCCTCGCTGCGCGCGACTTTCATGCCGCGCCCGCCGCCGCCCGCTGCCGCCTTGATCAGCACCGGATAGCCGATCGCGGAGGCGAGGCGCCTCGCCTCCGCCTCGTCGGTGACCCCGCCATCGGAGCCTGGCACCACGGGAATGCCGAGCTTTTTTGCCGTGCGCTTGGCTTCGATCTTGTCTCCCATCAGGCGGATGTGATCGGCTTTCGGACCGATGAAGCCGATGTCGTGCTCGGCGAGGATATCGGCGAAACGCGCGTTCTCGGAAAGAAAGCCGTAGCCCGGATGCACTGCATCCGCACCCGTGATCTCGCAAGCGGCGAGAAGCGAGGGAATGTTGAGATAACTGTCGCGCGCCGGCGGGGGACCGATGCAGACGCTCTCATCGGCAAGCCGCACATGCATGGCATCGGAATCCGCCGTCGAGTGGACCGCGACCGTCGCGATGCCGAGCTCCTTGCAGGCGCGCAGCACCCGAAGTGCGATCTCGCCGCGATTGGCGATGAGGATCTTGTCGAACATTCTCAGGCCGGGACTCGCAGGCCGGGCACCGGAATCACTCGATTACCATCAGCGGCTCGCCGAATTCCACCGGCTGGCCGTCTTCGACGAGGATCTCGCTCACGGTCCCCGAGCGGGTCGCCGTGATCTCGTTGAAGGTCTTCATCGCCTCGATGAGAAGAATGCGCTCGCCTTCCTTCACGGAAGAACCGATCTCGACGAACGGCCTGGCCTCGGGCGCCGGTCGGCGATAGGCGGTCCCGACCATCGGGGAGGTCACGGTGTTCTGCTTGCGTGAAGCAGCGCTCGAGGCCTCTGGCGAAGGCGACGCCGCGGACGCGGCCGGCGCCGTTGCGGCCATCGGTGCCGAAGCGACCGCAGGGGCGATCGCCGCGACCGGCACGGTCAGGTTGCGTACAACGCGCACCCGTAAATCGCCCTTCTGCACCTCGATTTCGGTGAGATCGGTTTCGGCGAGCAGGTTTGCGAGCTGGCGAACGTTTTCGGTGTCGAAGGGGTTTGGCTTTCGCATGCTCTCTCAAAATCTCCGCGGCCAAGAACTTTTCCGCGGCCAAGAACTTTTCCGTGGCCAAGAACTTCTCCGTGGCCAAGAACTTCTCCGCAGCCAAGGCTCGCCGAGATCGGATGGTTCGGCAGCATGGTACGAGCTCATAGGCGTTCTCTCTTGCCTGATCTGAGTATCTGAAAGGTGAATGCGCCGTTTGGAGCGCGGTGCTTTCCCGCGCTGCTCAAGCTCGCCTTGCTTCGTCGTGCCGGTCATTCGCACTCGCGAAGCGGTCGGACGTGATGGCTCGAGATCGCCCCGACGAAACCGGGCGGCGCTGGTCATCCAGGATGAGGGCTCGCGTTTTTGGTGGGCAACATGCCGTCGCGCCGCTTCTAGAGCATGATCCAGGAAAGGGAAAGCTGCTTCTCCTGAGCCGGAAAGCTCGTGCGGCTCAACAAACCGTTCGGCCGCATTGGCGAACTGCGCCGATCTGAGCCTTCATTTCGTCGTCGTCCTGCGCCCCAAAGACAACCTCGTCGCCGAGCACGAAGGCCGGCGTTCCGCGCAGATTGAGGATTTGGCTCAAGCGATCGGAATCGACGAGCGCCGTCTTCACGACATCGCTTTCGGAGTCCTTGTCGAGCCGTGCCATGTCGAGCCCTGCATCTTTCGCGACTTGCAGCGCCTGAGGTTTTGCGACGATGCGAGAGGCCGAAAACAGCTTTTTGTGGAATTCCCAGAATTTGTCCGGGGAAAGCTGGTTCTTCGCGGCAAGCGCGATCTTGGCGACTTCGATCGATTCGGGCGGATGCACGATCGGCAGGTCGCGCAGCACGATCCTGAGCTTGGGGTCGGATTTGAGGAGGGCATCGAGCGTCGTCATCGCCTTGCGGCAATAGGGGCAGTTGTAGTCGAAGAACTCGACGAGGGTCACATCGCCTTTGGGATTGCCGACCACCGTGCCGGCACTCACGTCATAGATCGCCTTCGCCTCCGTCTTGAGCGCGGACTTCACGGCGGCGGTCTCAGCCTCCTTCTGCCGCTTATCGAGCTCGAGCAAGGCATCCTGCACGATCTCCGGATGGGCGATGATGTATTCCTTGACGGTCTGCTCAACGAGAGCCTTCTGCTCGGGCGTAAAAGCCGGCGCATCCTCTGCCAGAGCCGTGTGCCGCGACATCAGCAAAGGAGCGGCGATCGCGATTGCGGCGAGCCCGGCCAGCAAACCTCTGAAGCGGATCATCTTCATCTCCCGGACCGCGACGCGTTCGACATGCGCGGCATTCTCACTATGTTTCTCGCCAGTCTCGCCTGATCTTATCGCATATGCTGCCTTGTCGCGCATCATGCGGCGAACGAAGGTTTCCAACGGCGCGTGATACAGGTCGAGCAGTAGCGCGAAAATCGGCGCCGCTGCCCATCACATCGACAGGGAGCCGGGAATGCGGCAGGGCCAAGGCAAAGCGAGCATAAAGCCGCATCGTGAGCCTCTTTTGGGCGAAAGAGCCTCTCAGGACGCATCGAGAGCAGGGCCGGCGCTGCGCGCCGCGGTCGCTCCCTTCATCGCCATGGAAGTCCTCTCGCAGGCCGGCGCCCTCGAAGCGAAGGGAGGAAGCGTCGTGCATATGGAGCTCGGCGAGCCGGGGGCGCCGGCTCCGCGCGTGGCGCGCGAAGCCGCCAAACGCGCCATCGAGCAGGGGCGGATCGGCTATACGCCCGCGCTCGGCATCCCAAGCTTGCGCGAACGCATCGCGCGCCATTACCGCGATAGCTACCGGTTGAGCGTCGATCCCGAACGCATCGCCGTGACCACCGGTTCATCGGCGGGGTTCATCCTGGCATTCCTCGCTTGTTTCGACGTCGGCGACCGTGTCGCGATCGCCTCGCCGGGCTATCCCGCCTACCGCAACATTCTCGAGGCGCTGGGCATCGAGCCCGTGGTCATCGAGACCGGCTCTTCGGACCGCTGGGCGATCACGCCCGAGGCAATTCGCGCCGCGCACGCCAAACAGAAGCTCAAGGGCGTCCTGGTGATGAGCCCCGCCAATCCGACCGGCGTGATGATGAGCGCGGACGCAATCGCAGCCCTGTCTCACGCCTGCAATCAGCACGGACTATGGTTCATCTCCGACGAGATCTACCATGGCTTGACCTATGAGGCGCAAGCGAGCACGGCGCTCGCCGCTTCCGCGGACGCGATCATCGTCAACAGCTTCTCCAAATATTTCTGCATGACGGGCTGGCGCATCGGCTGGCTCGTGCTTCCGCAACGGCTGCTTCGCCCCGTCGAGCGTCTCGCGCAAAACCTCTTCATCTCACCGCCATTCATTTCGCAGATCGCGGCCGAAGCGGCTTTCGGGGCGAGCGATGAGCTCGAGGCGGTGCGGGCGAGCTATGCGCAAAGCCGCGCACTCCTGCTCGACGCTTTGCCCCGGCTCGGCCTTTGCGATCTTCTCCCGGTCGACGGAGCCTTCTATGTCTACGGGGACGTGACACGCCTCACCAATGATTCGCTCGAGTTCTGCCGCCGCGCCCTGCTCGAGGCGGGCGTCGCGCTCACGCCGGGCGTCGATTTCGACCGATCGCGCGGCACTCGGCATGTGCGGCTCTCTTTCGCCGGCTCGCCCGAGAGCGTCCGCGAAGGCGTAAAGCGGCTAGGGACCTGGTTGAAGCGCAGCGCCTGAGCCAAGCCGCGGCAACCCCGCTCAATTGCGATCCGAGCGGGAGTGCCCGAGGATCTCGGCGAGCACACGCTCGGTTTCGCTCGACCAGCCGGGTGACGCGTCACGCGTCTCGGCGTGGCCGGGCCCCGGCACGAGATGCACCACGTGAAAACCCCGCGCCTTGAGCTCGCGCAGGAAGGACGGCATCATGGCGACGGTCTGCGCGCGGATGTCATGAAACAGGATGATGCCGCGTTTCTCCTTCTCCAAGCGGGTGAGCATCGCGGCCTCTTCGGCCTCGGGCGTCATCGGCCACCAATCGGCCGCCCACATGTCCGTGCCGAAGACACCGATGTTGCGCGAGGCGAGCCAGTTGTTCAGCGCGGGGGTATCGGCAAATCCCGGGAAGCGGAAGAAGGGCGTTCGCGGGGTGTCGGCTGCCGATCCGTAGACGGCTTGGTCGACCGCTGCGAAGCCCTTCTCGATATCGGCGCGCGCGGCCTCGTCCGACAGCATGCGCATGAGGGGATGCGAGAAGCTGTGGTAGCCGATCGTATGCCCTTCGGCGGCGACGCGCTTGGCGAGCGAAGGTGCTGCCGCCGCCATCCGCCCCACCATGAAGAAGGTCGCGCGCACGCATTGAGCCTTCAGCGCGTCGAGGAGCTTGCCCGTGGTCGCCGGGAGCGGGCCGTCGTCGAAAGTGAGAACCACCTCGTGATCGGCCAGCGGCAAGGTGCGCGGATAGGTCTTGAGGCCAATCTCGAGACCTCCTTGCGTTCCGACCGGCAAGATTCGCGACGTGCCGAGCGCGCCATTATCGCAAGCGGCTGCGCCGGAAAGCGGCTCCGAGAACAGAAGCACGCCCAGGGCCAGCCACAAGGCTGTGGCGAGAACCGTGCTCGACGAGGCGCGTCGCGCCGCGCTTTGGCCGTCTCTCGGCTCAGGCCGCGACGGCATTCGCCCAGGCGAGGCTTGTGAACGCTTCATTAAGGCGATCGGGCAAAATGTGCTTTCGGCGCCCACTGAAATTTTCGCGCACCGAAAATTCAGTTGGCCTGCGATTCGCGGTGAGATATGGGTATGGTCTCATGAGGTTCCAAACAGAGCGCTTCGGCGTTCCGTTGTTCGGCTGGCGGTGCCCGGGCGCTCTGATCGGGGCGATGATGGCGCTCGTCCTCTCGTCGTGCTCACCCGACGAGCTTTATCAGTTGTCCGATCCGACGCCGTCGAGCTACCCGATCCACGGCATCGACGTCTCCTATTATCAAGGCAACATCGATTGGCCGCGCGTGCGCGCCAACGGCACGACCTTCGCCTATATCAAGGCGACGGAAGGCGGCGATGTGGCCGACCAGCGTTTCGATGAAAACTGGGAAGGGGCACGCGCCGCGGGCCTCCAGCGCGGCGCCTATCACTTCTATTACTTCTGCCGACCCGTCGAGCAGCAGATCGCCTGGTTCGAGGCGCATGTACCGGTCGACCCCGACGCGCTGCCTCCCGCGCTCGACATGGAATGGAACCCGCAATCGAAGACGTGCCGGATACACCCGCCGCGCGAGAAGATCCTCGCCGACATGCAACGCTTCCTCGACGAACTCGAGCGCCATTATGGCAAGCGGCCCGTCATCTATTCGAGCATCGATTTTCACCGCGATGTGCTGGAAGGCGCGTTCGATGCTTATCCTTTCTGGCTGCGCAGCGTGAAATCTTTCCCGGCGAAGCGCTACGGCGATCGGCGCTGGCATTTCTGGCAATACGTCGAAAAAGGCTCGCTTCCCGGCATTTCGGGCTTTGTCGACAAGAATGCGTTCGCGGGCACGCATGCGGATTGGGCAAAATTCTGCGAAGGCGAGCTCGATCCACGCGCCTGGCCCTAGGGCGGTCACCCGAATGAGAGGGCGGCACCCTCTCGCGATATTGATCGTCCTGGGACACGGGCCTGCTTGTCTGCCGCGTGTTCGCCTCCTAGTTTGGCGCGGAACGCCGAAGGCAATTCGAAACAAGCACTGCGTTTCGGGCGAGATCACGTGCCGGGCAAAAGCTTGAAGTGCTCAATCGATCTGGTTCTGTCGACCGATCTGGTTCTATTGGCGCCGATCAGGGCAGATGCCCACCCTTGAGCCGAAGATCTTCGAAGGCGGCAAGCCGCGCTTACGCCCGATTGCCGGGCCGGAGCGGCCGATGAGCATTCTGTGGCGCGGCTCCTGGGTGCAGCGGCTGCGGCTGGCGTCGGGACTCGTGCTGTTCGCTTACGTGCTCACGCATTTCCTCAACCACGCCGTCGGCCTCGTCAGCCTGGATGCCATGATCAGCGCCGATCACTGGCGGGTGGCGGTCACGCGCTCAGCGCTGGGCACGCTCGTCCTCGTAGCAGCGCTCCTCATTCACGTCGCGCTCGCGATTGCGCGGATCGCGGGGATACGCAGCTGGCGCTTGCCGCCTTGGCAGGCGACGCAAATCGCCTTCGGCTTCGCGATCCCGTTCCTTCTCTTGCCGCACATCGTCGGCACGCGAATCACCGCGCTCATGTTCGGCATCGATACGGGCTATCCTTACGAATTGGCGCGCATCTGGCCGGCGACCATTCTGGATCAGACCCTCCTCCTTCTCATCGTCTGGGTGCATGCCTGCATCGGCCTGCATTTCTGGCTGAGGATCGCGCCGGGATATGACCGGCTTCGGCCGCTGCTCTTCTCGCTGGCGTTGCTCATCCCTTTTGCCGCACTTGCCGGCGTGATGATGCAGGCACGCTCGCTTACCGGCGATCTCGCGGGTCCGATCCAATCCCAGGAATTGCGGGACGAGATGCGGCCGCCTCCACGCGCGGAGCAGGGGCAGATCCAGCTCTGGCGCGACGAGACGAGAGTTGCTTTTTACGCGCCTCTGGCAGGTTTCATCCTGCTGATCGGCGGTGCCGCCTGGTGGCGTCGGCGGGCCGGTGGCGTCACCGTGGCGTATCTCGAGGGACCGACCGTGCGTGTTCCGGCGGGCGCGACCTTGCTCGAGATCAGCCGTAGCTTCGGCATTCCCCACGTGTCCGTTTGCGGCGGGAGAGCGCGCTGCTCCACCTGCCGCGTAAGGATCATCGCGCACTCTCTTCCCTTGCCGCCGCTGGGTGAGGCAGAGGCGCGCACCTTGCGCGCCATCGGGGCAGCGCCCGATGTTCGCCTCGCCTGTCAGTTGCGGCCCACCGGCGAGGTCACGGTGGTGCGCCTCGTGCAACCCGTCGCGGGCGCGTCCTCGAGTTTGGAGCGGGAGGCCGATGACCATGGCGTCGACACGGACGCCGCGGTACTCTTCGCCGATATCCGGGGCTTCACGGCTTTGAGTGAGCATAAGCTCGCCTATGACGTGGTGCATATTCTCAACCGTTTTTTCGCGGCGGCGAATTTTGCGGTCCACGAAGCCGGAGGTCGCGTCGACAAATATATCGGCGACGGGTTGATGGCGCTTTTTGTCGACCCTCGCGGCATCGATCATGCCTGTCGTTCCGCGCTCACGGCGGCCTCGGCGATCGGACGCGAGCTTGCGACGGTCAATCGCGATCTCGCGGCGGAGCTCAGGGAGCCCTTGCGCATCGCCATGGGGCTGCATGGCGGACGCCTCGTGGGCGGACGCATCGGCGCGGGGCGGGCGGCGACGCGGACGGTGATCGGCCCCGCGGTGAATGTCGCGAGCCGGCTCGAGGCGGTCGCCAAGGCACGCGGCGTGGAGCTTGCGCTCTCGCGCGCGGCCGCCGAATGGGCCGCGCTCGACATCGCGGCCCACAAGGTCGAGACGGAAGAGATGCGCGGTCTCGATCAACCGATCGAGGTCGTCCTGATCGACCGCCTCGCAGCGCTCGACGCGCCAAGCGTCGAGCTCGTGTGAGCACGAAGGCGGAACCCCGACTTGAGTCGAGCTCCGGCCGTCAGGCCGCGTAGCCAACGCATTGCTGCGTCTGCTCGCCGAGCTTGTCGATCCCGAGATGCATCACATCGCCGGCCTTCAGGAAGAGCTGGGGCTTCATGCCGAGCCCCACGCCCGGCGGCGTGCCGGTCGTGATCACATCACCCGGCTCCAGCACCATGAATTTGCTGATGAAGGCGACGAGATATTTGACGCCGAAAATCATCGTCTTCGTCGATCCGGTCTGCCGACGTTTCCCGTTGACATCGAGGTACATCGCGAGGTTCTGCGGGTCGGGCACTTCATCGGGGGTGACGAGCCATGGCCCGAGGGGGCCGAAAGTCGGCGAGCTCTTGCCTTTCATCCACTGGCCCGTGCCTTCCGATTGCCAAGCACGCTCCGACACGTCGTTGCAGATGCAATAACCGGCGACATGCGCGAGCGATTGCGCCTCGCTGATGTTGTGGGCGCGGCTGCCGATAACGATCGCGAGTTCGACCTCCCAATCGGTCTTCTTCGAGCCTTTGGGAATGACCACCTGATCGTTCGGTCCGATGATCGAGGACGGCGATTTGTTGAACAGGATGGGCTCGGAAGGGATCTTGGCGCCCGTTTCGGCGGCGTGATCAGCGAAATTGAGGCCGACCGCAATGAAGTTGCCCACGCGAGCCACGCAAGGTCCGACGCGCGAACGGGAATTGGCAAGCGGCAGCGAGTGAGGCTTGATCTTGCGAAGCTTGGCGAGGGTCCTTGGGCCCAGCGTCTCGCCGGAAATATCCGGCACGACGTCCGTCAGATCCCTGATCTTGCCATCGCCGTCGATGAGTCCCGGTCTTTCCTTGCCGGGTTTGCCAAATCTGACGAGCTTCATTGTGTGAAATCCCACGAAAATAGGTGACGCCCCGCCTTCGCCACATTGCGGAAAACCCACGACGAAAACAAGCGCGGCGCCGCTCGCCGCGCCCGCCACAGCACACAAGGCAGTCGCAGTGTCACCCATCAGCCACAGAAGGGCGAAATCGAAAGTATCGTTAGCGGTCTTGAAACGAGTCCATCACCTTCGGACGCGAGCAAATGATGATTTTCGGGCTCCAAAAGTATGGCTCTTGATCGGATCCAGTGAAAACGTTCCGAATTTCCGCCGATTGCCGGAAAAACTCGAAAACGAGCGCCCGGCACCACCTTCGATGAGGAATACTCGTCAGTTGCACCCTTTGTCGTCTTTGACACAAAGTGATGAAAGCGCCGAAAGCGATTCTTTCGCCACCGCGCCCGACGACGGATTTCGAAAGGACTGGGGGTCTCACATGATAGCGGCAGGACGGTCTCTCGCCTTGATCGCGGCCTCGGCCGGGTTCCTTTCGACAACTGCCTTGCCGGCGTTCGCGGGGGCCTTCGGCTTGAGAGAGCAGAGCGCGGAAGGCCAAGGTGCATCTTTCGCAGGGGTTGCGGCGGGCGGCGGTGGCCTCTCGTCGATGTTCTGGAACCCGGCGACGATGACCGATTATCCGGGCATCACCAGCTCTTATGTCGGCAGTGCGATCTTTCCGAACGGGTCGATCCGCCCGAACCCGCTCACCCCGACCGCAATCTTCGGTAGCTCCAACGGATCGATTCTCGACGGCGGGCTTGCATCGAGCTACGGCGCCTATCAATTCAATGATCAGCTTTGGATCGGCTATTCGTTCAACACGCCGTTCGGTCTGCAGAGCAAGCCAGGTTTCGCCTGGGCCGGACAGGTTTATGGCCGTTCGGCGCGGATCGTCTCCTACGACGCCGCTCCTTCGGTGGCCTATAAGATGAACGACTGGATCAGCATCGCGGCAGGATTGCAGGTCGAGTATTTCAAGGCGAGGTTGTCTCAGGCGCTCGGCGTGCTCCCCACCTCTCCGAGCGCCATTCTCGAAGGGGATGACACGAGCGTCGGCTACACGCTCGGCGCGACCTTGAAGCCCACTCCATGGACCGAGGTGGGGCTAGGCTTTCGGTCATCGGTGCATGAGGATGTCGGCGGCTCCTTGACGACGCCCGCAGGCGCCTTGCCGGTGAAGGCCAAGATCAACCTTCCCGAGGAGCTCACGCTCGGCGTGCGACAGAAGATCGACGCGCAATGGACGCTTCTCGGCGGCTTCGAATGGACGAATTGGAGCCGTCTCGGCATCGTACCCGTGACTTCGAGCGGCATTCCTGTGAGCG
>Ga0213876_10001274_pt1 | contig 15905 bp, 17 predicted proteins | sample BarmaccomBMRX_R9_FD_160113 | JGI IMG/M metagenome (GOLD analysis project Ga0213876, IMG submission 160113) | Root-associated microbial communities from Barbacenia macrantha in rupestrian grasslands, the National Park of Serra do Cipo, Brazil - RX_R9 | ecosystem: Host-associated > Plants > Roots...
TAGCTGACCGATGAAATACTGTTCGGATTCTTAGAGAATGTATTACCGCCGAATGTGGTGCCGCTGAAATTTTCATAAAGCGAGTTACTGGTGGCATAATAAACGCTCTTGTGATCGGGTGTACCATTTGTTTTGATATACACATAACTGCCATCAGCGGTAATACTGGTGGCGCCATAGATCTTCTTATATACTTCGGGAACATTTGCATCAACGGTAGTAGTAGTTGTTGTTGAGTCGGCGGATTTCTTGCAGGCCACTGAGATCATTCCCGCGGCAAGCAGCACGGTTATGGCAGTCTGGGTTCTTTTCATAACGGTAGTTTGCAGTTAGATGCAGGCCTCAGGCAAAACCTTCGCTCACTGCGAACATTTATTGCATGCCCGGCGATGTATAAAGTTAAATTGTGATATAGGATATACATTTTCGTATATTCAATACAAGAATTGCTATGAAACCGATACTGACCGCTGTCTGTTGTGTTCTTGTAGTTTGTGGGTCTCCAAACCTGCATGCCCAGCAGGTCCATATTCAATACATCGAGAGCGAGAATGCCGGTTTCAAAAATCCGGTCATCATAGGAAAAGCAGGAGATCGGTTCGTTGTAATGGATGCGCCCGATGCTGATGGCACACCGGTCTGGTTGTTCGGTCCTGATTTTCATCTTCACAAAAAGATCATGCTTCCGTTCAATGCGTTTTACGGATTGTATGGCAGCCGCACCGGGCAGGTATTTTTCACCTGGCAGGAAAGGACCGCGGATTCCAGTTTTTTTAAAATGGTGAGCCTTGATGGCGATGGCAACCAGCAGCAGTTGCGGCAGGTATTGCCAAGCACTGAAACCCTGGGCGGGTACCGTCGCATCATTACTGATAAGAAGAATGGCTTTCTGTTATTCTATTCTCTGCTTACCGATGCAGCCAAACACCTGGTGTTCGACGGCACGCTGTTCGACGCAGCATTAAAGCCCTTAAAAACATTCAAAACAGCGATCGATTACGATGCGGCGCTCGAGCGGCTGAGTGCCCCGGTGCTCGACACGAAAGGCAATATCCATATTGCAGTGTATGACAAGCTCACCAATTACCGGCTCTCCGGCCACCTGCGCATGAATACCCTGGCGCTCGAAGACCAGGCCATGAGCACGGAATCTTTCGAGTTCGAAAAAGCAAAATTCTATGACCTGATCTTTTTCGACAATACCCGGGAGGAGAAAATAGAACTGGCAGGATTTTATTATGATGGCGCCACCCGCATCAAGCAGGGACTGGGATCCATACAATTTCCTTACACCCGCAACCAGGCCATGACCGATAAGTTCATGCCTTTAAGCCAGCAGCAGCGCGACCAGTTGCAGGAAGGCATGAAATCGGTGCGGCGCAAGAACGATGTGATGGACTTTATGAAACTGAAAGACATCATTGAAGAAGACGGCCAGGTATTCATTACGGCCTGGCTGCTCGATGTTCCCAACAAAGAATTTTACAAAGACAACGAGCACGAGGATATGACCAATACCAATGCGGCAGCATGGCTCTCTCCTGAAAAATCCGGTTATTATACGCCGCGGACGATGCCTTCGGCCGGAACCATGTACGTTGAACGTTTTCCCAGCACCGTGATCGGGGTAACGACGACGCCTGTTGCAAGCAGCCCGCAGCCAGGAGGCAACCGATTCCTTACCGTGCAACCGAATCCGCAACGCAGGATAGCGGAGCTGTCGGGGCCAACGATGGGCGGCCCGAATATCGGCGCTCCGCCTCCCGCCCTGCAGCCGAAACGGATACCTTCAAAGCTGGCATATTTCCATATCAACGCGCAGGGCGACAGCAGCTGGCAGCAGGTATTGCCGGGAGATTTTCCCATAGCCACCGCTGCCTACCAGCCCACTCTCTGGAATTATCCGCTGGCAGAACCCGACCGGCTTTATTTTGTCAGTCCGGCAATTACAAACGGGAACGAAAAAAAGCAAGCCCAGTTCATAGATCTTCAACAGCAACATACCGCTGCAATACCCCTCAGCGGTAACTGGTCATCCGATATTTACCTCAGCCGCCCCTTCAAACTGGCCGCACAGAAATATCTTTCGGTGTATGCGGATCCATTCACGAATAAGAACGGCCTGGCGCTGCTTGAGATCAGGTAGATTATTTTAAATTTTAAATTTTGAATTTTAAATTGGGCAGCCATTTCAAATTCAAAATTTAGAATTTAAAATTCAAAATAATCCCATGCAGCTTGGTATCATGAGTTTCGCCGATATGCAACCGGAATCCTCGCCGGGGCAGGGATCGAACGGCATGCAGCGCCTGAAGGATCTGATGGAAGAGGTGCAGCTGGCCGATCAGCTCGGACTGGAAGTGTTCGGGCTCGGTGAGCACCATCGTGCCGACTATGCAGTGTCGGCGCCGGCGGTTGTGCTTGCCGCGGCAGCAGCTGTTACGAAGAATATTAAACTGGCCAGCGCAGTAACCGTGCTCAGTTCCGACGATCCGGTACGGGTGTACCAGGATTTTGCCACATTGGATCTTTTGTCTGAAGGCCGGGCCGAGATCATGGCCGGTCGGGGCTCGTTTATCGAGTCTTTTCCGCTGTTCGGTTATGCATTGGAAGACTATGACGAATTGTTCACCGAAAAGCTGGAACTCCTGCTGCAGCTGAACACGCAGGAAAAAATAAACTGGCAGGGAAAACATCGTCCCGCGATGCGCAACCTGAGTGTATACCCGCGTCCCTACCAGCCGAGCTTACCTGTATGGATAGCCGCAGGCGGAACACCCGCATCCGCAGTGCGTGCGGCAAAACTGGGCCTGCCACTGATGCTTGCCATTATCGGAGGCATGCCACAGCAATTTGTGGGTTTTATCAACCTGTACAAACAAACAGCCCTGCAATCGGGCAGGCAATTGTCTGAATTGCAATTCGGCGTAAACAACCATGTTTTTGTGGGAGAAGATTCACAACAGGCGGCGGATGATTTTTTTCCCTGGTATGCCGCACAGATGAGCAGGGTAGGCCGCGAGCGCGGGTGGCCGCCGCTTACCCGCCAGCAATACGAACAGGCACGGACGCCGCAGGGGGCGTTGATGGTAGGCAGCGTACAACAGGTAGTGGACAAGATCCTTTATGAACACGAATTATTCGGCAATACACGGTTCCTTGCCCAGGCCAGTGTGGGCGCTGTGCCTCACCATCTCACCATGAAGTCCATCGAACTCTTTGGCGACAAAGTGGCGCCGGCGGTAAGAAAAGCGCTTGGGTTATTATAGATTTTCAATTCTAAATTTAAAGTAACCCTACTTGCACCATTGCAGCATTTTCTCCGAGATCTCCATCATGCTGCGGTAATCATTGGGTTTGACTACATAATCATTGGCGCCGCGGGTCATGGTCTTGTTGCGGCTTTCGCGTGAGCTGTCGGTGGTAAGTACCACCACCGGTAGCTGGTCGAATGCCGGATTCTTGCGGATATGTTCGAGGGTTTCCATACCTCCCATAATAGGCATATTCAGGTCGAGGATCAGCAGGCAGGGCCGTGGTAAATTGGGATTAGACAGCCGCGCGATGGCCTGCTGCCCGTTGAACACCACTTCCGTCTTACAGCCGCTGTGAATATCCATAAAACTATCACTGATCAGCTTCTGGTCATCAATATCATCATCTGCTACCAATATCACTTTGGAGCTCGTTGTTACCTCATTCATACTATAAAAAAGGGAATAAAGATCGCCTTATAAACAGGTAAAGAAAAAATCGTGCCGGGACGAAAACCAAAATAAACCACTGAAAACCGGCATGATACGCCGGTTTTCAGTGGCTGTTTATCCTTTAATAGCAGGCAGCCAATCCTATTTTTTCTCTACCGTATGATAAAAGAAGAAAGAAGGTGTGCCCTCTACTCCGCCGGCCTTCATTTTGTCGGCCAGGTCTTTGGAATTCATAAAGGCTTTTGCTTTCGCCTGGTCCGTTATCGCCATCACGATGGTTACATCATTCCTGTTATCGATGGAGTAACCAAGCATCCTGTCGGCAAGGCCTGCATCCATCCTGGCCTGTTTGTGATCGTCAAATACCTTTTTCCAGGTGTCGAAATCTTTTACTTTATGACGTATGAGGAGGCGGTCCATACTGGCGCCGCCTGCTGTTGTATCGGTCATTACCCTGTGCACATAATTCACTTCGGGTGCGCCCACCACGCCGGATTGTTTCATTTTGTCTTTCAGTTTGGGGTCTGCGCCAAAAGCTTTGGCCTTGGCCGTGTCATCCATATACAGTACCAGGAACACGGTGTTGGAGTCTTCGGATCCGCGTCCTACGATATGGTCGTGCAGACCCGCAGCGGCCCTGTTTGCCTGATCCTGATCATAATTCATTTTCCATTTGGCAAAATTGGTCATTTTGAGTTTGACCAGTACTTCCTCTTTCAGGGGTGCGGGTGTTGGGGCCGCGGCAGGCGGCGTACTGTCGGCCTTGGCCTGCTTGTCCGTTCCTGAATTGCAGGAAACAAAAATCAGAACAGTTGCTGCGCAGAGCAACCGCATCCATGTGCGTGCATGTGTCATGAGCTGGGTATTTTAGGGTATGAACAAAATCGGTCTTCCAAAATAGGGAACTCATCTGGCAAATGCAAGTGGCAGGATTTCGGGAAAAACAAGGAAATATCTGTAGCTTTAAATAGACCAGCTGACCGTTTATGAAAAAATACATCCTTGCCCTTATCGGCTTACTGCCCCTAACCCTGTATGCACAACAGAATGGAAGTCCCGCGCTTGGCCTCAGTGAATTCCTTTATGACAATGTAGGCCGGCCGGTTCCGTTACGCTCGGATATCGAACTGCAGGGTTCACCCTATTTCGCGGATAAATACTGCCATGCCACCCTCAAAGTGCGAAAGGGCAAAACCTATCATGGCCTGCGGGTAAAGGTAGACCTGCAGAGCAGTGCTGTGATCTATATGGATGAGACCGGAAAGGAAATGGAAGCCATTACCCCGTTGGACCGGATCGAATTCTATGACTGCGAAGATGCTTCCAAAAACCGGATCCTGATCAGTGGGCTGCCGCCGGTAGATAAACAAAATGAATCCAGTTATTATGTGCTGCTCGATTCGGGCAATATTTCACTGCTCAAATATTACCAGGTCAGCTATAACGACCGCCGCAATAATTACGGTAATGCCAATATCATCAGGACCTATCAGCAGGTTGAAATATATTACAGTTACACGCCCGGCAAGGGTCTAGCCAGGCTCAGTAAAGACAATGCAGCCGTGCTGGACGCGCTGGCAGAAAAGAAAAAAGAGGTCGGGGATTATATCGCCGCCAACAATATCAAATGCCGCAGGGAGTCTGACCTGGTTAAGGTCTTTGCTTATTATAACTCGTTGAAATAGAATATGGATCTCTTGGGAGCATCCTGATGTGATCACCAGTGCAGACCCGCAAAAATTGCGGGCCTGCTTTATAGCCAGATTTTTAATGCTGCTACTCGGATCTCAGGGTTTTCACCGGGTTTGCCATCGCCGCTCTAACGGCCTGGAAACTTACTGTGAGAAGCGCAATGAAGAGTGCCGTTATACCGCCTGCTGCAAATACCCATGGTTGGATAGTTATCCGGTATTGAAAATCCTGCAACCAGCTATGCAGCGCCAGCCAGGCAACAGGGAATGCGAGAATGCAGGACAGGGCCACCAGTTGCAGGAATTCTTTGGATAGCAGGCCCGTTAGTGCCTGTACAGAAGCTCCCAGCACTTTCCTGATGCCGATTTCTTTCGTGCGCCGTTCTGCCGTGTAGGCAGCCAGTCCAAACAATCCAAGACAGGAGATAAAAATAGCAAGCACCGCAAAAATGCCTGCTAGTTTGCCGATCAGCGTTTCCGTAGTAAAGAACTGGCCGAAAGCTTCGTCCACAAATTTGTACTCGAACGGGTAGCCGGGATTTTCCTCTTTCATGATAGCCGCTGTACTTGCCAGCGCTTTTGTGAGATCGGTGTTGGATTTATACCGTATCGTCAGCAAAGTTTCAGGACCTTTATAGCAAAGCAGGATAAGGGGCTGGGAGCTGCCGTACATATCGTTGTACACAAAATCCTTCATAATGCCCACTACTTCCATCCTGAACCGGCCGTTGGTGATAACAGTGCCTAATTTGCCGGCATTTCCCATCAGCTTTGCCATGCTTTCATTTATAATAGTTGTGGCGGTATCCGGACCTGCGGGATAAAAATTGCGGCCACTGACGATCTGCATATGCATGGTAGACAGGTATTCGTTGCTTACCACATTGGAGTGAACGGTAGTTGTATTGCCAGGATCTTTTCCCTGCCAGAAATAGCTGCTGCCGGAACTGTATACATTCAGCGCATCATGCAGGCTTACTGCCGCGTTCTCAACATACCCGGATGCCATGAGTTTGTTCTTTATGGAGCTGAAATGTTTTTTCATTGTTCCCTCAAGATTCATTGTTACCAGGTTGTCTTTACCATAGCCGATATCCCTTGTTTTGATATGCTGCACCTGCTGGTAAATAATGATCGTGCTGATGATCAGGATAATCGACACCGTGAATTGCGCTATCACCAATCCTTTGCGGATGAATACAACTCCGGCGGCTGTTTTCGTTCTCATCCCTTTCAATACCCGTATCGGGTTGAAAGACGAGAGATAGAAGGCCGGGTAACTGCCCGCTATCACACCGGTAAAAACAGCTATGCCGATCAATGGCAGCAGATGAGAAGACGCGAATAGATTTACCGACAGATCCTTTTTTACCAGGGCATTATACGAAGGCATCAGCAGGTACAGTATTGCCAGGGCCAGCAGTACTGCAAGAAAAGACATGAACAACGATTCGCCTATGAATCTGATAACAAGCCTGCGCCTGCCTGCGCCCATCACTTTATGTATCCCAACTTCTTTTGCACGTTCTTCGGAACGCGCAGTTGCAAGGTTCATAAAGTTGATGCAGGCTATCAGAAGAATAATAAACGCTATCCAGGAAAACAGGTGTACATATTTGATCTTACCACCTGCTATCTTACCGTTCTCGAACTGGTTACGCAGGTTCCAGTCGTTCATGGAAAATAAAGAGCAGGTGCTTGTATTGCCGGGTATTTTGGTGCCGAGGTAATGTTCTAATTTTTTGTCAATAGCTGCAACACTTGCCGCCGGCTCCAGCTCTACAAGGGTTTCGGTGAGGTTGTTGCTCCACGGTTTTATCCAGTCGTTTTTATTCTCGAATACCACGTAAGGGGAGATCCATTGGAATTTATAGGAAGAATTTTCAGGGAAATCCCGGTACACACCGGTAACGGCAAACAGCCCGTCAACGCTGTAGCTGCCGTTGATATTCATCTTTACTACTTTGCCAACCGGGTTTTCATCGCCAAAGATCTTTTTCGACAATGATTCACATATAACAACCGACTGCAGCTGTTTGAATGCAGAATCGGATCCGCCGCTGGTGAAGGGCAGGGCAAACATGGATAGAATGGCCGGGTCTGCATATACGCCTTCTGCCTTGATGGACTTTTCACCAAATGCCAGCAATTCGTCCATGGTCCAGCTAAGCCGGCCCGCGTTCCTGATACCGGGGATCTCCGCTTTTATTGCCTCAGCCATCGGGCCGGGTGTGGAAGCGCCGGTAGATATCCTGCCCTCATTTTCGGCGCTGTGCATCACGCGATACAGGAAGTCATGTTTCGCGAAATTTCCATTGAAACCCGTCTCGTCTTCAACCCACAAAAAGATAGCTGCTGCGCAGGCAATCCCGATGGCGAGTCCGGAAAGGTTGAGAAAACTGTAGATCCTGTTCTTCCAAAGAATGCGAAATGTGGTTCTGAGATAATTCTTTACCATAACGATGTTTTTTGGTAGGGAGCAGATGGATAACCCCTGCGGGAGCTGTACTGCTATCAAAACGCAATAAAGCAGAATAGTTACAGGATGGCCTTGTCCCTTTCCGGGATGAGGACGCGGTCAGCCGAACCTGGAACAGGCCGCCCGATGGCATAGCCGGGCAAAAAATAAATTATAGAAAAATTTGTGAAACTGATTGGTTGCACATATATTTGCAACCGAACGGTTTCCAAATAGTCAATATGAGAAGAGATATTTTCCAGGCAATAGCTGACCCGACCAGGCGGGCGATCATAGCCCTAATAGCCCTGCAGGCGATGACGCCGAACGCTATCGCTGAAAATTTCAATACCACCAGGCAGGCGATCTCCAAGCACCTCCGGATTCTGACGGAATGTGAATTGGTAAAACAGGAACAGGAGGGCCGGGAAATCTATTACTCACTCGAACTTGAAAAAATGAAAGAGATAGACAAATGGCTTAGTCAATACCGGAAAATCTGGGAAACCCGGTTCAATCAACTTGATAACGTATTAGCAACCATAAAAAAACAAAAAAAATGAGCAACGACCTGTTATTCGATTTTACCGTTGACAAAGAGGCAAGGAAAGTATTTATTACAAGGGAATTCGCAGCCGAACTCCCGCTTGTATGGGACGCGTTTACCAAAGCAGAGTTCCTTGATCAGTGGATGGCGCCGGCGCCAATGAAAGCGAAAACGAAATACATGAATTTCGAAGTTGGCGGGAAAAGGTTTTATGCGATGATAGCTCCCGACGGCACCGAAAAATGGGCCATCCAGCGGTATAATTCCATCACGCCGAAAACAAATTTCCAGATGTCGAACGCGTTTGCAGACAAGGATGAGAATCCTGAACTGCCTGGTTCGGAATGGGATTACAATTTCAGCGAGCGCGATGGGATAACAACGGTGAAGATCATGATCTATAATGAATCCTTCGAACGTATGGAAAGGATACTTGAAGGGTTCAAACTTGGATTTACCGCATCATTGCACAACCTGGACGCCCTGCTGGCAACGCTTTCGAAAAAATGATCTACGTTTTCAGAACATCGGTCAAAACAAGCAGTCAGGCCCGGAAACTTAAGCCGCATATCGACCGGATATTGCCGGAAGCAAAATGGAATTTTGATCTGGATGATTGCGATAAGATATTGCGTATTGACAGTGAAGTAAATATTATTTCACAAATAATGGATGTGCTGAGAACGCACCGTTTTGATTGTGAAGAGTTGCAATAGGCAACAAGACGTAAACCTTATCTAAACTTGTCTCCAGGCGCAGTACCGCGTCTGCCCAAAGGGTCTGCCGCAGAGCGGATACTGGGCTGGCTGCTGCCCTGTTGTGTACGCAACAATATCATTTGGTATTTGTGGCGGATAAATTTGCATTTGTGCTTGCAAAACAAGCGGGGATTGTTTATCCTTGAGATTATCAATCACCAAAATCTACGCACATGAGCACTATCGATCACAACCATAGACGCAGTTTCTTAGGCAAAATGGCCGGCGCACTGGGCCTTTCCATACTGGTGAATCAGCAGGGTCTCCAGGCCGCCGGATCTGCAGCGGCTCCGGACGACTGGACCGCCAAAATAACCGGGAAACACAAAATGGTATTCGATGTTCCCAAACCCCATGGCATTTTTGCCTTTGCCTGGCCGAAAGTGTTTTTAATCACCAACCAGGCTACCGGCACCCCGGAAAATGAGATCAACTCCGTCGTTGTTCTGCGTCATGACGGCATTCCTTATGCTATGGAAGACAGGCTTTGGGAAAAATATAAATTCGGCGAATTTTTCGGCGTCAGCGACCATCGTACCGGCAGCCCGGCCTTGCGTAATCCAATGTGGAAGACCAACGAGGGTGAATTCAAGGTGCCGGGACTTGGTCCCGTGCCCATCGGCATTGAGGAACTCCAAAGCAGCGGCGTTATATTCTGCGTATGCGATGCGGCGCTTACCGTAAACGCCCATACGATCGCCGCAAAGATGAACCTCGATGGGGATATGGTGAAAAAAGATTTTTTATCCGGCGTACTGCCTGGCTTTAACCTGGTTCCTTCTGGTTTATGGGCGCTGGGCAGGGCACAGGAGAAGGGTTGTGGATATTGTTTTGCCGGATAATGTATAGGCCGCTGTCAGCTTTTAGCTGTTGGCTTTGCTTTATTAATGAATGCGTCTAACTGGATAAAAAGAGCTGACAGCTAAAAAGCTATTAAAATGCCCTCTTCGGCTTACCGGTCGTTATCAGGCTGTGCAGGCTCTGTTGAACGAGTGCGGTCCATGCATTTGAACAGGCCCCATAACACCCGAACCCGGGCGCCAGTCCTTCATGCGTAAAGCGAAGCTGGGTTTTACCGTCCACCGTTGAAATATCAAAAATGATCTTTGTACCCGTCCATTCGGTCTGGTTTTTTGCAAAGGTCAATTTGCTATCGGTGATCAGCCATGCGACTTTCTTTTCCGGTACGAATTCTGTTATTTTTTGCTTTGAAAAATGAAAGTCTTTCATGCGGTAGCAAAACTCATCGCCCGGTTTATCTGATCCGCCTTCGATATCTCCCTGCCACCAGCTTTTTACATTGTTAATAGCTGCGAATACCTCTGCCGGCGTTTGGTCTACGACGATCGTAGTTGTAAAATCTCCCATGGTTTAATTTCTTTTTGTTTTGTTATCGAGCAGTGCCTGTAATTTGCCCAGCTTGTTCAGCCAGAATTTGTCGAAGTAGTCGATGAACTGCTGGAGTTCATTGAAGCCATCCTGCTTTAAAGTGCAGTAGCGTTCTCTGCCAATGTCTGTGATGGAAATAAAGCCGGCCTCGTGCATGATCCTGATATGCTTGGATACAGCCGGGCGGCTCATATCGAAGTTTTCCGCGAGCCTGTTTATCGTCATTGAGCTCTTCGACAATAATTGCATCATCTGACGGCGACTGGGGTCGGCGATCACCTGAAATACATCAAGCCTGGGTGCACTCATAGCTAAGGGCGTTTAATTTTTCGGCAAGCTTGTTTCCGATCCTTGTCCAGCCATCGTTGTGGGCGGAAAGGTCTTCGATGGCCATAAAGCCGTCGTGCAGCAGTTGCAGTTCCGTTCCGTCCGCATCCGGCCTCAGCGTCCAGGTAACGGTGGAAGTATAGGGTTTCTCATCGTTCAGTGAGCTGGTAACCCACGAATACACCAGCCGTGCATTGGGCTGGATCTCCAGTACTTCGCAGGAAGCCGCTTCTCTTGAGTCTGCATCTTCATGGTTGCATCCCCCCATGAAGCGGAATTTATGACCCAACTCCAGTTTGAAGTCGGACTTCATCAGCCATAATTCGATCAGGTCGGGATTTGTCAGGTATTCCCATACTTCTGCCGGGGATTGGGTAAACCGGAATGTGTGTCGGATCGCTTTTTTCATATTAAGTAACTTTAAGGTTACCCAAATGTAATAGGAAACTTTTGAGTTACCCAATTTTTTTTTGAATTTTGGTGAAACGGACCAGACAGGAGTCGCAGGATTGGACCGGCACAGCCAGGTTTTTTGTAAATTAGGGTTGTTAATCCTATTCTATATGGAATACAATGAACTTGATCATCTTCAGGGTAAAGATCCGGTCGTTACGAATATGTACGAAAAGCTCATAAGCGAATTGCAGAAATTCGGAAGTCTGAAAATCGATCCCAAAAAGACCAGTATTCACTTGGGTAATAGATTTGGCTTTGCCGGCGTTTATACCCGGAAGGATTATATTACCCTGGAAGTTCATCTAAAACGAAAGCTAATTTCGTCCAGGGTGTCTAAAGTGGAACAGGCGTCTGCAAACAGGTTCCATCATACCATTAAGATAGATAGCCCCAATGCCATTGATAAGGAGCTTTTGGGATGGCTTAAAGAGGCCTATGATTTAAAAGCCTAGTACTTGCTGGTATATTTTTCAAGTATCAAGACATTTCTTATTAAACCTTTTCGAGGTCTCGAAGCCGACGCTGAGAGGCCTTGTTTAGTGTGTGGATCGTTGGCGGATGATGCCAATCATTGGCGGGAGAGATTCCCCGTAGCAAATCACTGCCGGATTTTATTTCAAAAAAACCAGACTGATCCCTTGTGTTTTCAAAACGAAATGTTTAGTTTTATTGCCTCTCCCCGTTTGGCCTGATGTTCTCCCCCTAGGCCAACTGTATCGCTTGATTTTATGGCAGTAAGTGCCGCCAAATCGAGAGGCGCCTGGCCTGGTTATGGTCTGTTGGTAATAGCATTGTTTTAACATACGTACTAAACAAGCCTTGTAATGAAGTGCAATGTATCAGCTATTGTTTGTGTGTTGATCTCGGTCTGCGCAGAAGGTCAGCTAACATCTGACCGCATTAGTATTGCCATACCTGTTATCTGGAACAACACTACCATCACGAACGTCATCGGACCACGACGTCAGATATCTGGTAATGGCATAAGCACAGGGTTAGAAATTTCCTATAACCATCCTGTTTCAAAAGATCTTTTTGCGATTGGCGGCATTGGGTACTTCAATCAGGTGTTTGGAATCAACAGGCCAGTTGATTATTCCGTGAGTATCTACCAGCCGTTTTACACGACAAGCGGGTATAGTTACCAATGTATTGAACTCATTGCTGGCCTGGGTTATCAAGGTAAAACTCATGGCGGTTATTTTTTCACTGGCGACATTACTTATCATTATCTGCATAGTATCCGTCAAAAATACCCGGTGAAAAATCCAGAACCGCCGCAGATCAATCGTAAAAGTATTTCATTCGGGCACATGCTGGATGTAAGCACGGGTATCAACCGAATCGTTTCATCTAAGGTTTCTGTCGGATGTGGCTTGGTCGTTCCAGTCATCATGCGCCTACGAAAAGATGCCATTTTTGAAGAAAACACCAAAGAGTCCTATACCCCAAGTATTGCTGTTGGCCTAACGCTGTCTCTGCATTATAGACTTTGACACTAAAACCAGCACCATATGAAACCCTGTTTACTATTTGTGATCCTCGCGATCTCGACCCTCGTCAGCGCCCAGGTAAAAACGACGCAGCAAAACAAACGCCCGATCTCAGCACGCGGCTTTTTTAACCGTGAATACGCGGCAAAAAAATCAATCATCACACCACCTGATCCGAAAATTTATAAAAAGAAGCTCTTGGATGATAAGGCGTCCAGGTATATTAAACCGCTGCGCATCGCAGAGCCTGTTAAGGTAAACCTGGATATCGTCAACCTTGCGTCATGGGTCACTACTGGGGACATGTCTTACGGTAAATATACCATTACCTCAGCGGGCGCCAAATCTCTCAGTATCAACTTTGACAAGTTTTTTATTCCGGCGAATGCAGAGATGTATATCTATAACAAAGACGGCGAAATGGTTACCGGCCCTATTACAGCCAGGGAAAATAATTCCAAAAATGTGTGGGGCACTTTCGTTTACAAGGGCGATGAGCTGACCATGGAGATCAAGGTAAAAACTATAGATAAAAAGTCATTGAAACTGCATGTCAGGAATGTCGCCTATGGTATTACACAGATATACGGCTATGGCAGTTCTTCATCCTGTAATATCAATGTCATGTGTGCGGGTTCCACCTGGGAAAAGGAGCGTAATACGGTCGCGTTAATATTAAGCGGAGATGGCGACATTGTATGCACCGGTGCCCTGATCAATGATGTATGCAATGATCTAAAGGCATATTTTCTCACCGCCAATCACTGCCTTCAAGGCGCGGATGTATCGGAATGGCGATTTTCCTTTAACTATATGAGTTTTCAATGCAGCCCGACGGTAGATGGGTATCACTGGATGACGTTTTTCGGCTCCACTTTGAGGGCCAGTGAATCCCATTCAGATTTCGCCCTCCTGGAGATGGATCAGGTACCGGATGCCATGTCAGGCATCAACTATGCAGGGTGGACACGCGATTCTACGACCAACTCCTCGACCGTCATTATACACCATCCTGCCGGGGATGTCATGAAGATCACCACGGATGTTTCAGCGCCCAGCAAAACTGTGGTTGACGCAGTACAGCTCTGGCAGCTGGGCGTTGACTATGGAACTACCAATGGCGGCAGTTCCGGTGCCCCGTATTTCAACCAGGACCATAAGATCATAGGCCAACACTACGGGCAGCTGGTCCAATCTGAAGATGATTGCTATAACCTTACCAAATACGGGGGCAGATTCAACGCATCGTGGGATGGCAATGGTACTTCCAGCTCACGATTGAAAGACTGGCTTGATCCGGCAAACAGCAATACTGTTTCGATGCCTACGCTCGTACCAGCTACCGATCTCGCGCCCTCGGGCCCCTCCAGTTTTTGCACCGGGCCTCAGAACTATACGCTGCCCACCCTGCCTTCCGGAATGTCTTTAGACCACTGGTCGATCACGCCATCGTCAGGAGTAGCGTCGCTTTCTACCAGTGGAAATACGGCCACACTGAGCTATGTGGGTGACGGCAGTGTTACGCTTACCGCGGTTTTGAATAATGCTTGCGGAGTAACGTCAACAGTGGAACGGGTGATCGGTGTTGGCGGACCTACGCTCAGTTTTTATATTGATCCGCTTTGGTACACCGAAAATCATACATTCTGTACGAACTCGCTTGGCAATAATTTTCAAATTATTTCCGCGGACACATACAATGTAACATCATTTGAATGGGGCATCAGCCCTTCAACGGTAATCGATGCCAATGGCTGGTTGGAAGAGCAGGGCGTGTATTTTGGAACGGGCGGCTATTATCAGATATATGCCAGGGCCAAAAATGCATGTGGATACGGAACAGCCAGTACGGCAACTTATAACCTGTACGTTGACGATAACTGCTCCGGAGGGCTGGCGGTAATGACCAGGAGTGGTGTGCCGACAGAGGAAAAGACAAGTGACCTCGTCATTTATCCCAACCCTGCAGGAAATCATTTTACAGGCAGAGTTCCCTCTGCCTTAACCCTCAAGCGTTCTGTTTTAAAAATTACAGATATTAACGGCAGGGTTGTCAAACGTTCCGAGCTGCTACAGCGGAGTCAATTTGATGTCAATATTTCCGGACTGGCAAGGGGTACCTATATTGTAACGGTAACTGATGGTGTAAGGAGCTATTCTAAAAAACTGATCAAGCGCTAGGTAATTTGCAATCAGGTAATTCGAAAGAAGGATCGTAATGCTCAGTTACGATCCTTCTTTTTTTTAGTGCTCACGGAATTGGAAACTAACCTGACGCCTCCCTTATTACCGTGCTAAATATTTCTGTGCGTGAGATTTAAAGTTCTTAAAATCCTCATAGGAGCTGATCCTGAATGATCGATCCCTTGTCGCAAAATAGATAATGATCCCCGGTACCGCAGAAGTGGCCATGTTGACGGCTATCCTGCCAATTGAGATAGGTGGTGGGGATGCATTGAAGCATTCCTGATCTGAAAGGCAGCCTCAATCGCAGCTGATTCACCAAGAATGATCGGCAGCGCTGTTCTGGAAAATCCATTGTGTTTTCGAAATCTGATACGCCGAATATCCTTCCACATTATGATGTTCTCACCATTTGAAATACGAATAGTCACGCTAGAGTCACTGACTGCTGTAAGGTGTCCCAACATTTTTTGATTCTGCAATCTTTCTTTCAGATCAATTGAACAGTCAAATACTTTTTGTGCATTTAGTGGCAACGTTGCCGCAACCAGGAGGAAGGCGACGCAAATGCGGAAATAGTTGTTGCTCACGGATTCCAAAACTCGATCTTTTTTAGTGAATCGACCTCAAATCCTTCGCCAGTACTGTTTGACACCTTTATCTTAAATACCATCAGATAGTCGGATATACTCGTACATAGTACTGTATCCGATAACCCATTTGCCCAAGGAGGCGAAAGGCTGTATTCCGAAAGATAACAGAATCCATACAGTGCCTGCATACCTTGACTGAATCCCGTTAGCGAAATTAGTTGTAGCCGATATGAAGCGCCACGGGCCATCAGTGAGATGGCTTTCCAGTACAATAACCAAGGGAAATCCCGAGTCCACGGTTT
>Ga0213876_10001275_pt1 | contig 15900 bp, 15 predicted proteins | sample BarmaccomBMRX_R9_FD_160113 | JGI IMG/M metagenome (GOLD analysis project Ga0213876, IMG submission 160113) | Root-associated microbial communities from Barbacenia macrantha in rupestrian grasslands, the National Park of Serra do Cipo, Brazil - RX_R9 | ecosystem: Host-associated > Plants > Roots...
TCTGGTTCGAAGGGGCGGTAGAATGGCCCGGCGTTTTCGGACCCGCTCGCTTGCAGCGAGCGGCTGGCTTCGACCTCGCGTCGAGGAACGCACTCGGCGCCACCCCTCCTCGGCGCGCATCACTGTGCAAATGGAGCGCGCCGCGCTCAAGCTGATGCGCGATATCGTCAAGCGACGCGCTCGCGCCATGCTCGCGGAACCCGGCCAGGTCGAGATGATCGCGCCCGGCCTTTCGCAAATGCCTCCCGGGCCCATGGTCGCGAGGCTCGAGGCGCTGTCTCGCGCCGCCCGCTCCTTGAGGCAGAAGGGGGACCCTTTGGCCGGACGCATCGATGCACATAACCTCAACGCCGCGCTGCTTCTTGCCCGCTGGCGGCGCCGCGCCGATTTGCGGCTATCCCTTACGCGCGAAGCCGCGTAGGGGGCAGCGAATTCAACTCCTTGAGAAGGTCGAGGTGATGATGCGCGACGATTTGGCAATCGGTCCCGAGAAGCTTCTCGACTTCGCGACCAGGGTTTTCGCCGCGCATGGCGTGCCCATCGAGGACGCGCACCTTGCCGCCGATACGCTCGTCCAGGCCGATCTCTGGGGCCACCAGTCGCACGGCGTGATGCGCCTGCCATGGTATGTCGGGAGGCTTCGATCGGGCGTCATGAGAACGGTGGCCGAGCCGCGCATCGTCACCGACGCGGGCGCCTTGGCGGTCATCGACGGCCGCGACTCGATGGGACAGGTGCTTGCCGCGCGCGCTGCCGATGAGGCGGTGCGCCGCGCCAAGGCGCATGGCGTCGGCGTCGTCGGGGTGCGCAATTCGAATCATTTCGGCACGGCGATGTATTTCACGTTGCAGGCCGCGCGAGCCGGATGCGTCGCCTTTCTTTCGACTAACGCGAGCCCGGCGATGGCGCCTTGGGGCGGCCGCGAAAAGCGGGTCGGCAACAATCCTTGGTCGATCGCCGTCCCCGCCGGTCGACATGCTCCGATGGTGCTCGACATCGCCAACACGGTGGTGGCGCGAGGCAAGGTCTATCTTGCGCGGCAAAAGGGGGAGAGGATACCGCTCGGTTGGGCGATCGACCACAAGGGCGATCCGACCACCGATCCCATCGCGGCGCTGAGCGGCATCATCCTGCCCATGGCCGAGCACAAAGGCTATGGCATCGCCGTGATGATGGACGTGCTCTCGGGCGTCCTCACCGGAAGCGCTTTCGGGTCGGGCGTTCACGGCCCTTACCAAGCCGCGCAAAAGAGCGGTGCCGGTCATTTGATCATCGCCCTCGACATCGCGGCCTTCCAGCCCCTGGCGGAATTCGAGACGCGAATGGAAAGGCTCATCGCCGAACTGAAATCGGCTCCGCTCGTGAAGAACGCCACCGAGATCTTCTATCCCGGCGAGCTCGAGGCGCGAAACGAGATGAACAACCGCGCCAGCGGACTCTTGCTTCCGCAAGATACCTTGACGAGCTTGCGCCAGCTCGCGGAAGAGGCGCGGCTCGAGGCACATCTACCGTTCTGATTTCGCCGCCAATCCGGACTCTCCGGAATCGTGAAACGAGGTGACAGAGGGGTTCGGCGAACCTATCTTGCGGCGCCAACCACGAAGCTTCGGACAAGGACGCCAGCCATTCTCCTCAACCGTCTCATGGCTGCGCTTTTGCTCATCGCCATCGTCGCGGTGGCGCTTCTTATCGGCGTCTTGCTCGCGAGGACCGGCCATTCCTTGTTCAACGAGGAAAGAACTCCGCACTCGAGCAGCAAGAGCTAGACGCCATGCCGCTGACAACGGCGTAAACTTCGTTCGCCATCCGAGGCCAGCTGCCCGCAGCGATCGGTCGAGATCGTACACGGAACTAAAACCGTATTCCGCGCCATCATCGCTCCGCTCCGAGCGGGTGAGCCGGGACACGAACCTGGAGCGCGCGCCGAGCGGGCTCCCTCGTCGAGGCGCGACTCAGCGGCGGCGTTTGCGCGCAAATCGCGATTGGATGACGATCTCGATATCCGATCCCTTCGCGCGTTTGCCGCCTTCGTCGACGAGCGCGACCGAAAATTTCTGCCCGGTCGATTTCGAGCGCAAAGTCAGAGGTGAGATTCCGTCCGCCAGCCACTTGTCGCCCCATGCGGTCATGGCCATGAACGGCAGCCCGAGCGCCTGTCCCATTCGGGTCAGCGGGTACTCGATCCGCGCACGCTGACCTGCCTCGCGGTACTCGCGCCGCTCCATGATGCCGCTCTCGACCAGGGCGGCCAGCCGATTGCTGAGCACGCTGCGCGGTACGTCGATGTCCGCCTGGAAATCGTCGAAGCGCCGCAGGCCCCAGAATGCCGATCTGAGGATAAGGAGGGTCCAGCGGTCGCCGATGAGCTCGAAGCTCTTCGACAGATTGCAGTCGCGCAGCGATACCGGCGAGCGGTGTCTGAGCGGAATTTCGGCCATGGCAGTCGCGGACTTCCGAGTTGTAATTCCAGATCCAGTGTGATTTCCTGAGTCTAGAATCTAGACCTAGATGACGCAACCATGCCGACGCGAAGCATCAAACAGGACGATCCCTTGGAGGATTTCACTCCTCGCGAAATCGCTTTACACGGCGTGACCCGGCGGGTGTACGTCGCTGGCCGCGGACCGGCGGTCATTGTCATGAGCGAGATGCCGGGAATCAGCCCGGAGGTCGCGCGCTTCGCCCGTTGGGTGCGAAACACGGGTTTTACGGTCTACATGCCGTCGCTTTTCGGCCGCGACGGCGCCGTGCCGCGCTCCGCGGAAGGCATCGCGATCTTCAAGAAAGCCTGCGTCAGTGCCGAGTTCAGCGCGCTCGCGTCCGGCCGATCGAGCCCGGTGACGCATTGGTTGCGCGCGCTCGCGCGCCTTGGCCATCGGGAGTGCGGCGGACCGGGCGTCGGCGCCATCGGCATGTGCTTCACCGGGAACTTCGCGCTCACGATGATGCTCGAGCCCGCGATGCTGGCGCCGGTGCTCTCCCAGCCCTCGCTGCCGCTCAACGATCCTGCCGGGCTCGAGATCGGCGCAGACGAAATGAAGGCGGTGCGCCACCGGCTTGAGCAGGAGGACCTCACGGTGCTCGCCTACCGCTTCGCCGGGGATCGTTTCTGCCGCGCCGAGCGCTTCGCCGCCTATGCGGCGGCGCTCGGCGACCGCTTTGTCGGGCGTGTGCTCCCCGACAGCGCGGCCAACACCCATGTGGCGCCCTTCTTCGAGGAGCGCGTCGCCTGCCCGCACAGTGTTGTGACGGCCCATCTGATCGACGTAGCTGGCGAGCCGACCATCGAGGCGCGCGACGAGATCCTGGCGTTCTTCAGGCAACGCCTCGTTCCGGATGCCGGCCCGGCTCGCGCGCCGGGTAGCCATGGCGAAACTCGATAGCAATCGCCAGAGAGGCACAGGGGTCGCAGGACTGCGCGCGAAGTCACCCGCCTTTTGCCCTTCGGCTTCGAAGGGGCAGCCTTCGCTCTCTTCCTATTAACGTTTCGTCGCGGTCGGATGCCACAGCGGCCGACCTGCTGATGCGTGAGGGTGGCCGAATGCCAGTATTCGCATCACTCTCTTCCATCGTGAGCGTAAAACCTTGCTACTCTGGACACAGGAACCTCTGCGCCGTCATCAGGAGGCAGCGTGACAAGACTTGGCGTCATCGGAACGGGACATTTCGCCGCCTATTTCATCGCAGCCCTTCGTCACGGCGGATATGAAGGGGAGATCTTTTTATCGCCGCGCAACGCCGGCATCGCGGCTCAACTGAAGCGCGATTTTCAGTGCCGCGTGGCGAATTCAAACTCCGATGTACTCGAGCACGCGGATCTGATCCTCCTCAGCGTGCGTCCGCAGCACGCGGCCGAGGCTCTGCAGCCGTTGCGCTTCGGCCGCAAGCACACCGTGCTCTCGGCCATGGCCGGCATACCTGTCGGTCGCATCCGAGAGCTTGTTCGGGGCGTGGACGCCGTGCACCGAATCATGCCGAGCAGCTTTATCGAGGCGGTGCGAGGTCCGATACCTCTCTATCCGGCCGCGCCGGCTCTCATGTCGTTCCTCGCGTTCGCCGGCGAGGTCGTGACGCTGCCGAGCGAGCTCGCTTTTGAAATGGCGATGATAACGGCTTGTTTTTCGACATGGGTCTACGATCTGGCTGAAGCTGTCACGGACGAGCTTTGTCGTCATGGGCTTGACCCCAAGTCGGCTCGCGCGCTCACTCTCGGCAACATCGCAGGCCCTGCTGGATTTGCGCTGGCCAATCCGAAGGTCTCACTCGCTGCGATATCCGCCAGCATCGCCACGGAGGGCACTTTTACGAAGCTCGGCCTTGAGCACCTGAAGAGCCGCGGCTTCGATGGGCCGTGGCGCGAAGCAATCGCTTTGCTCAGCGCCAAATTGCGGCAGACCGCGTAACGTACGCTTGGCCAAAGTCTGATCGATATTGATCAAGTGACTCGCTTTTCGCGTCATGGCCGGGTTTCGCCTGACCAAGTGCGGCCATGACGCTTGAGTACTAGGCGACGCTCCGGAGCCTTCCCTGCTGACCACCACCTAATCGCGGTTCGATGAATGCGACGTACCAATCGACGAACTGAACGACGCCGTCCTCGTAGAGTTCGGAATAAGGCCCAGGCTCGTAAGCCGGAGATGCCACGCCACGCGCATTCTCCTCGACGACCCGACGATCCTGATCATTGGTTTCGGTCCAGACATGGGTCAATTCAGGTATCTTGTAGTCGACACCCTCGACCGCGTCCCTGTGAACCAGCCATTTGGTCGTGAGTGCGGTCTCGTCGACGCTGATGGGCGTAACTCGGAACGTAATGGCATGATCCCTCAGGAAATGGTTCCACGTTGAAGGATAGTGATACAGCAACAGCGCACCTATGCCGTCCTTGGCCAGGCCATCGGATATCGGTCGACTGACGGCGGGCTTGCCGCTCAACGTGTAGCTCGAAAGCCCATCCACCAACGCTGTCCGGACAGTCCGAAACTGAAATGACGGATCGGCCTTGAACCGACTGGGAAGGCCCGCCCGTTCGCATTCGCTCCAAAGCGATGTCAATTCGGGATTGGCGACGCCCGCGTGCCCTGTGGCGGCCGGCTTTTCCGGAAAAGTCTTGCACAGTTGCGGGTGGTTGGCCGCGCAATGATAGCACTCGCGGTTGTTCTCCCAGACGAGCTTCCAATTTCCTTTTTCTACGACCGTCGTTTCGAACGCCACTTTGGCGTTCTTCAAATCGTAAGGCGCGAGGTAGGGTGCAACAAGCTCGCGCACTGGAGCAAAACTTCCCGGATCATCGGACAGGTTGATGAAGATGAAACCTTCCAGGACTTCACACGCCACGCTCTTCAGGCCGAATTTGGACTTGTCGATTTCGGAGTTCATGTGTCGCGCGTGCATGAGACTGCCGTCGTGATCGTAAACCCATTGATGATAAGGGCACACAAGGCGGATCGCCTTCCCGCGAGGCTCGGTGCACACCCGGCTTCCGCGATGGCGGCAAGTATTATGGAAGGCGCGGATCCGGCCGCCTTTGTCTCGAATGATGAGGATCGGATAGTCGCCAATTTGAAGCGTGACGTAGGATCCAGCTTCTCGCAATTCGCACTCGTGAGCTACGAACAACCACTCGCGATACCAGAGCAACTGCATGTCGAGGTTGAAGAACTCGGCGTCCGTATAAAACAGTCGAGGAAGAGTGTACCCAGCTTTTCGTTGCTGAAGAGAGGCAAGCATATCGTCGCGGGTGATCATTGTTCAGCTCCATGAATCGACGCCCTGAACAGGAGTTCTCTTCGGTCCCTCTGAACAGGAGTTCCCTTGGGGGTCCCGGAGCGCGATCAGATGTACGTCGGTATTGTCGGATAAGTTGCCACCCCGCGGTCAGCGAAATAAATTCACCTGCCACATAAGTTTTCCCGACGTCCGGTCCCGGCACTCGTGCGCAGGAATTGTCGATCGTGGTCCGTCGCTTCTACGATCTGCCCTCACTCACGGCGCTCGCGATTTTCGAGGCTTCCGCCCGCCATCGCAGCTTCAAGCTGGCGGCCGGGGAGCTTAACGTGACACCCAGTGCAGTGAGCCGGCAGATCAGGGCGCTCGAGTGCGAATTCGATGTTCCCCTGTTCTCTCGGCAACCGAACGGAGTTGAACTGACGCCCGAAGGGCAGGATCTCTACGAGGTTCTCTCCAGCGGTTTTGCTCGCGCATCGGCAGTGGTCCATCGGATCAAGATGAGAGATCGCGTGCAGAACGTTACAATCGCCTGCACGAACGCGGTCGCTACGATGTGGCTCATGCCTCGCATGTGCGAGTTCTGGAGAGAGAATCCGGACCTGCAAATAGATCATCTCATTTCGGATAATATGCGCGACTATCGACGCGCCGATATCGACCTCAGGATCCGCTACGGCGGCGGCGTCTGGCCTGACGAGACCGCAGAGCCTCTGCTCCGAGAATGGATTTATCCGGTTGCCAGTCCGGCATTCGCCCGCGCACGGGCCAAAGCGCGAGCGGCCGATATTCCATCGTTACCGCTTTTACATGTCGATTGGCTCGAGCCGGATTGGACCGGCTGGGATGAGTTCCTCAAGCGTGCGGCTATCGCCCACGGATGGCTGGGAGGTCGGCGCTTCAGCAGCCTCGCCGTAACGTTTCAGGCCGCACAGGATGATCAAGGGGTCGCACTTGGATGGCACCAGTTGGTACGGCCTCTGATCGTCGAGCGACGGTTGGTGCGCTTCACCGAGCTGGTCCAGCCCGCACCCGGAGGATATTACCTCACCTGGAACGACCATCGAGAGCTCTCGAAAGCAGCCACGACGCTCAAGCATTGGTTGCTGGACGTTGCGGAGAGAACCGAATTGTCCGCGCCGAGCTGATCTGATGATCCAGCTCACTCAGCCAGAGGCGCGATTGAGGCGGGTCAAATCGGAAGGTTCCGTGCTCCAGCCCAGTTGGGCCGCCCGCCAGTGCTGGTCTTAAAAAGCTTTTGCAAACCGAAGCCCGTCGTAAACGGCGGCATGGATATTTCGGGAGGCAACCGCGTCCCCGATGCGGAAGAGCTGGTAAGCGCCCGCTTGGTTGGTGCGCAGCGCCTGTTTGCGGCCGGCAATAAGCGCCGGATAATCGACCTCGCCACGGTTCACCGAACCCTCCTTCAGCTCGAAGTAGAGGTCGTCGAGAGGAGCGGTTCCATTTTCCACGACCACGAGATCCACGATTCTCTCGCCACAATCGGCCATCGTGAACGGGCTCCAAAGCTTGACCTTGATCCGGTTGTTGTGCCGTTCCAACTTGCTCACGCCAGTCATGGTTGTGATCTTCACTCCGCGCCGCACGAAGTTCCGCATATAGGGGACGATGTTGGTGCCGCCGGCGTCGGGTGCGAAATTCCGCTCAGGCGTCACGAATTCGACGGCGACGCCCTGGTCGGCGAGGAACTCGGTGCAGACGAGGGCGGGATGGCTGCCGTTCTCGTCGAGCACGAGCGCATCTCCCGCAGGCTTCACGTCGCCTGACAAGATGTCCCAGCTGGACTTGGCGTGCTCGGCTCCAAATCGAATGGCTTCATTTTGAGGAAGCCCTCCTGTCGCGATCACAACGATGTCCGGCTTCAGCGCCAGCACGTCATCGGCCTCGGCATAATGGTTGAAGCGGAACTCGACGCCAAGCCGCTCGCATTCGCCGAGGCGCCATTCGATGATGCTCATCATCTCCGCGCGCCGCTTGAGATTGGCGGCGAGGCGCATTTGCCCACCTGCTTTGGGCGCCGCCTCGAAGACCACGACCTCATGGCCGCGCGCCGCCGAAACGCGTGCCGTTTCGAGCCCACCCGGCCCGGCCCCGACAATGACGACCTTCTTGCCCGGCGACTCGCTTCTCGCCACCACATGCGGCTCGGAGGCTTCACGCCCGGTGGCCGGGTTGTGAATGCAGGTCGCGCTGGCATTTTCGTAGATCCGGTCGAGGCAGTAGGTGGCGCCGACGCAGGGACGGATCTGATCTTCCCGGCCTTCCATGATCTTCTTGATGATATGCGGCTCAGCGATATGGGCGCGGGTCATGGCGACCATATCGAGCTTGCCGGCAGCAATCGCATGACGGGCCGTGGCGACGTCGGCGATCCTTGCCGCATGGAATGTCGGGAACTTCGTTTCCGCGCGGATCTCGCCTGCAAAATCGAGATGGGGACTGCTCCTCATCCCGGTCACCGGGATCATGTCCACCATCGGCGAGTCGTGCTCGTTATGGCCCCTGATGATGTTCAGGAAATCGATTAGGCCTGAGTCTTTGAAGCGTTTGCAGATTTCGACTCCTTCCTTGCGAGAGAGCCCGAATTCCCAGTCTTCGTCCGCCGCAATTCTCAATCCGACGATCGGCTTGTCGCCGATGCGCTCGCGAATTGCTTTCAGGACACGCATGCCGAAACGCATCCGATTCTCGAGCGAGCCTCCGTAGTCGTCGGTCCGGCGCGCCGTCACGGGGGCCCAGAAATTGTCGATCAAATGCCCGTAACATTCGAGCTCGAATCCATCGAGATTGGCGGCCACCATCCTTTCCGCTGCGTCCGCGTAATCCTTGATGACGCGCTCGATGTCCCATTCTTCCATCTGTTTCGGAAACGAGCGATGCGCAGGCTCCCTGATACGGGAAGACGAAATCACGGGAAGCCAGTCCGCCTGCGCAAAGCTCGTGCGGCGCCCGAGATGCGTGAGCTGAATCATGACCGCACAGCCGTAGCCGTGGCACTCATCGGCGAGTTTCTTCAACCAGGGAACGATTTCGTCATTGTAAGCGTGGAGATTGCCGAAGGCCGGAGGGGAATCGGCCGATACGATCGCCGAACCGGCGGTCATCGTCAGCGCAACGCCGCCCTTCGCCCGTTCGACATGGTAGAGCCGGTATCGGTCCTTGGGCAGACCGTCTTCGTGGTAGGACGGCTCATGCGACGAGATCATGAGCCGGTTCTTCAGCGTCAGATGCTTGAGCTGAAAAGGTTGCAGGAGCGGATCATTCGACACTTGGCTTGCTCTTCACTTGGCTTGCTCTTCGCTTGGCTTGCTCTTCGCTATGCGCCGGCACCAACCGAGGCCGGCGCTGCCTCCAAGGGGACTTCCGGGTTCGAGGACAAGGAGGCCGTGATGAGCCGAAGGGTGATCGCCCCAATCGGCCGAGAGCCACGGTCCGTGATGATGGCCCTGTCGAACGTGCTGTTGGTCAGCGCCTTTGCGGCAGTTTCGAGCGTGGCTCCGGATTGAATCCTCGGCAGCGATCCGTCGGGTTTTTGCGGAGCCGGCTGCATGACGGCATCGACTTTGATGACGCGCCCGCGATTGACGTCCTTGACGAACCTCGCGATGTAATCGTCGGCCGGTCTCAGCACGATGTCTTGGCTATCGCCCTGCTGCACGATCGATCCGTCGCGCAATATCACGATGCGATCGCCGAGCCTCAGCGCTTCGTCGAGGTCGTGGGTGATGAAGACGATGGTCTTCTTCAATTCCGATTGCAGTTCGAGAAGCATGGTCTGCATATCGGTTCTGATGAGCGGATCGAGCGCCGAATAGGCTTCGTCCATGAGAAGGATCGAAGCGTCGTTGCTGAGAGCGCGCGCCAGACCGACGCGTTGCTGCATGCCGCCCGAGAGTTCGTGCGGATAACGGGCATGGAACCCGTGCAGACCCACGCGCTCGATCCAGCTCATCCCAATCTCGCGCGCCTTGGCCCATTTGATTCCACGCAGCTCGAGACCGAAGGTCACGTTCTCGATCACCGTCCGGTGCGGGAGAAGAGCGAACTTCTGGAACACCATCGCGGTCCGATTTCGTCGGAATTGGCGAAGCTCCTGTTCCCTCATCCTGAGGATGTCGAGCCCATCGATGACGATCGAGCCCGATGTCGGCTCGACCAATCTGTTGATGTGCCTGATGAGCGTCGATTTGCCGGAACCGGACAGGCCCATGATGACCTGGATCTTGCCCGCCGGCATCGAGATGCTGATGTTGTTCAGCGCGAGCACCTGCCCGTGAAGCCGCTGAAGTTCCGGCTTCGACAAGCCGTCCTTGATGGCGTCGATGTATTTGGCTGACGAGCGGCCGAAAATCTTGAAGAGTTCTCGAATTTCGATCGACTCGCCCTCAGACATGCGCCTCGCCCCGGTGCTTCTGCAGGCGCCGCCCATAGGCTTGGCTGATACGGTCGAAGATGATCGCGATTCCGACGATCGCAAAGCCGTTGAAAATGCCGAGTGTGAAATACTGGTTCGCGATGGCTTGCAGCACGTTGAGGCCAAGTCCCTGCACGCCGATCATCGCAGCAATGACGACCATGGCGAGCGCCATCATGATCGTCTGGTTGACCCCAGCCATGATGGTCGGCAGCGAGAGCGGCAGCTGCACCTTCCACAGCTTCTGCCAGCGCGAGCAGCCATAGGCATCGGCCGCCTCGAGCACTTCCCTGTCCACCAGCCGGATTCCAAGGTCGGTGAGGCGGATGATGGGCGGCACGGCGTAGATGACCACGGCGATGAAGCCGGGCACCCGACCGATCCCCAATAGCATGACGACCGGAATGAGATAGACGAAGGGAGGCATGGTCTGCGCAACATCCAGGGTAGTCTGCACGACCGCGCTGAATCGGCTGAAGCGAGACATGAGAATCCCGATCGGGATGCCGATGCCGACCGAGAAGATGGTGGCGGCGAAGACCAGCGACACCGTCTTCATGGCATCCGTCCACAGCCCGATGAAGCCAATGGCCAGCAATGTGCCGACGGCCGCCGCCACGACAGACCAGCGACGCGACGCGAACCACGCAAAGGCGCCGATGGCGAGCACGATGATCGGCCAAGGTGTGCCGGTGATCAGCCCTTCGAAGAAGACAAGCGTTTTGTTGAGAGGGGTGAAGAAGGCTTCGATACCGTCGCCATAAGCTCGTATGAAGGCCCTGAAGGATCCATCGACGGATTTCTTGAACGCCAGAAGGGTTTCGTCGCTCAACTGGGGAAATTTCCAGAGCCAGTCCATGACGATCAACGGCGCCTCATCGATGTTCATATGCTGCGCTCCCCGATTTGGGGCGCATTCCCGGCCGAAGTGCAACGGCCGGGCCGATCTCCTTCAAGTCCAGCGAAGCAACGAAGGCCGGCGACTTCGAGGCAAGCCTGCAAGCCACCCGCAAACGTGACCGCGCTAAAGCGCCGCTTTGACCTTGGTGGCGACGTCGGCCGGGACCCATTTGGTCCAGAGATCCGGCATGTTCTTCAGAAACCATTTGGCGCCGTCTTGACCGGTCGCCTGATTGTCCGTCATCCAAAGCATGACCTTGCCGACGGTGTTCTGGTCCCAGTTCCTCGTCTTCAAGTAATCCATGACCGGACCGACATCGCTGCGCTTTGCGAATTTGCCTGTCACCAGCGTGGTCATGTCGGACACGCCCCAATAGTTCGGTTTCGGATCGGGGCATTCCTGAACGGTGGTGCACCGCTTCCACTCGACGGGGTCGTGCGCCATCTCCAGGCGCTTCATCGGATATTTCTGAAGCAGGGAAGTCGGCGCCCAATAGGACGCAATGAAGCCCTGCTTGTGTTCATATCCCTTGGCGATCTCGCCATCGAGTGCTGCCGCCGAACCGCTCGGAACCAGCACGAAGCCCTTGCCAGCGGCATTGAGAGCCTTGAAGAGCTGTGCCGTCACCACGGTATCGCCCCATCCCTGCGGCCCCTGAAAGACCACGCCCTTCGAGGGATCTTCGGGCGCAGGAAAGAGCTCCGGGTGCTTCATGGCGTCGTCGACGGTCTTGATCTCCGGGTGCGCATCGGCCACGTATTTCGGAATATACCAACCCGACGTCTCGCCATCGCTGATGGCCGGCCCCACCTTCACCAGTTTTCCCTCGGCGACGGCTTTATTCACGATTTCAGGCAGGAGATCCGTCGTCGTTTCGGAGGATAGGTCCGGCTGCCCCTTCTCCGCCATCGACGTGATCGTCGGAACGGTATCTCCGGCGACCGTGGTGGCGTTGCAGTCATAGCCGTTCTTGAGAATGAACTGATCGACATAGTCCAGCGCTTCGGCCGACTGCCAGCTGAACACTGCCAGCGTGACGTCCCCGCACGCGGCGCGCGCGGCGCCGGCGCTCAAAAGCGCGCTGACGGCCACTGCGGAAAATAGCAGACGCCTCATGTGACTTTCTCCCTGGTTGCACCGCCTCCGGCTGAAATTACCGCGGCAAATATCGAACAAGTCGTTCGAGTCGGCAGCGAAATAATTTCACCTGCCACGTAAGTTTTTCCTGCCGTCCGGACGCCATCGGTATCGTTTTGAAATACGCTACGCTCGTCGATCGGCTATTTATCACTTCATAAACGCATATTGCATGCGCAACGTCAAGCATATTGTATTTTGAAAATACACAATGTAGCCTCACCATGAGGGTGCGTTGCCGTAATCGTGCTGAGGGCTCGCTTCGAAAACGAGTATTCGGCAGCGTTGTTAAGTCGACGCGAAAAGATGCTCAGTGGAACGCGAGAATTTGATGGGGCAACAATCTGATGCGCGGGCAAGTTTTTCTAGGCAAAGAGAGCTGGAATCGGAACCAAAGGGGCAAGTCTCGCCAAATGAAAAACGGCAAGTCGTCACTTTATGAAACCTTGAAGCGCCATATCCTGACGCTGGAGCTGGCGCCGGACCAGGACCTCGACGAAGCGAGCCTCAGCGAGGAATACGGAATTTCTCGCACGCCGGTGCGCGACGTTCTCCGCCGGCTCGCGGGAGAAGGATATGTCGCAATTCGCGAGAACCGAGGGGCGCGCGTCATTCCGATGAATCTCGCGACACTGCGGGATTTTTTCCTCGTGGCCCCGATCATCTATGAAGCCGTCGGCCGGCTCGCCGTGCAGAATTTCAAGCCGAGCCAGCTTGCCGAGCTCAAGGAGTGTCAGAAGCGGTTTCGTTCCGCGTTGAAGGCGCGAGACAGCGAAGCTCTGAACCTCGAAAACAACCGCTTTCACGCGATCATCGGCGAGATGGCGAACAGCTTGTTCCTCAAGCCCAGCTTCGAGAAACTCCAGATCGATCACGCGCGGATCGGGCATACGTTTTTCGATCCGACAGACGATCGAATGGAGGCCAATCTTCAGAAGGCGTGCACGCATCATGATCTCTTCATCGAAGCCATCGCCGAGCGAGACGACGCCACGATGATCAAACTGGTGTTCGAGCATTGGGAGCTGTCGCGGAAGAACATGGAGCTCTACGTCGCGCCCAAAGAACTGAAGAACGAGGCGGTCGCAAAAATATCGAGGGCGCGCCACAAGCAGGTGGCTTGAGCGGCGACACTCCGGGAGACTTGCCGATGATTGAGCATCTGATCGCGGCAGCGATCGAGTTTAGACAGGTGAGTGGACAGATCGAGGAGAATTGACATGAGTGATGCATCAGCCTGGCGCATCGGCAATGCACCCGAGAAAGGCATCGTTGGGCCCGTGGTCCAATCGATGTATCACACGTCGAACAACGCCGAATGGCAGCCGACCGAAGCCGAAGGCTTCTGGATCAAGCCCTTGTTCGAAGACGCCGAGCGCGGCGAGAAGACGATATTGATGAAGGTCGATGGCGGCGCCTGGTCGCCGATGCATACGCATCCTGGCGAGCTCGAGCAGATCTATGTGCTACAGGGAAGCTTCTATGACCAGGACAAGACGTTAGGCCCTGGAGATTTCTGCTGCCGCGCGCCGGACGCGGCGCACGAGGCAGGCTCGAAGGAAGGCGCCATCGTTCTGCTCATCTATACGAGGCGATAGCATGGCGGGGATTGAAGCGTAAATGGCCGCCCCAAGTGACCCCAAGTGCGGCCATGACGCTTGATGATGGTGTCCAACTATAATTCGAAGTATTGGCCAACTTGCTCGGCCCGGGGAGTTGTTATCGATTGATGACATTTCTCATTGTCATCGATCGTTGACATATGCTAATGTCGACGATCGACGACATTTGGACTTGCCATGCTCATCCGTACTCCTGCCGACCTCGGCGCCATAATCCGCGACCGGCGCAAGCAACTCAAGCTCGATCAGGCAGCTTTCGCCAAGCGCGTGGGCGTCAGCCGCCAATGGGTCATCGGGATCGAGCGCGGCCGCCCGCGTGCCGAACTCGCTCTAGTGCTGCGCGCCATCGATGTTCTCGGTATCCGGCTCGACGCGAGCATCGCGCCAACGCCTCATCGTCCCCGGTCGGCGAGCGTGGACATTGATGCGATCGTGACGAAAGCCAGAGAGCCGAAGCCGTGAACGACGAGCTTGTGGCCCTTCTTGGCGGAACCGAAATCGGCCGCGTGCACCGCGACACACGCGGTCGCATCAGGTTCTTCTACGATGACGCATGGCGAACGGCCGCGGACGCCTATCCTCTCTCTTTGTCAATGCCACTGGGCGCCAAAGAGCATAGCCGCGCCATTGAGGCGTTCCTTTGGGGCCTCTTACCGGATAACGAACAGGTGCTCTCGCGCTGGGCCGCGAAATTCCAGGTCTCCGCGCGCAACGTCTTCGCGCTCATCTCGCGCGTCGGGCAGGATTGCGCCGGCGGGGTGCAGTTCGTTACGCCCGAACGCCTCGACGCGATCCGAAACGGGAAGGAAGACAAGGTCGAATGGCTTGATGAAGTCGACATAGCGAAGCGCCTCGAAGTTTTGCGCCAGGATCACGCCGCATGGCGGCTACCGAGCGATACGGGGCAGTTCAGCCTGGCCGGAGCTCAACCCAAAACGGCCCTGCTTCTGCAAAATGGGCGATGGGGCATCCCCTCAGGCCGCCTGCCGACGACCCACATCCTCAAGCCGCCGACCGGGCACTTCGACGGTCATGCCGAGAACGAGCATATCTGCCTCAAGCTGGCGCGAAGCTTCGGTCTGCCGGCCGCGGAATCAAGCGTCATGAAGTTCAAGAAGGAAGTCGCCATCGCCGTTGAGCGCTACGATCGCCAACGCAAAGGCAATGACATTATCCGCGTGCACCAGGAAGATATGTGTCAGGCCCTTGGTATTCCGCCAACCAAGAAGTATCAGAATGAGGGCGGCCCGAGCGCCTTGGACATCGTGCGGCTTCTGCGCACCTACTCGACGGACCGCGAGACCGATATAGATACCTTCATCGATGCCCTTGGCCTCAACTGGCTCATCGCCGGCACGGATGCGCACGCCAAGAATTACTCGCTGCTCCTGGGCGGCGGCCGCATCCGTCTCGCGCCGCTTTATGACGTGGCGAGCATCGTTCCTTACGGCGAGTTTGACCTGCGCAAGTCCAAGCTCGCCATGAAGCTCGGCGGCGAATACAAACTCAGCCTCATCGGACTGCATCAATGGCAAAAGCTCGCACGCGAGATGCGCGTCGATGCCGAGGCGCTGATTGATCGGCTCGCAGGGATGGCCTCAAGGCTTCCCGACGAGGTGAACGCTGCTCGCGTACGGGCGCGTAAGGAGGGGCTCAACGCGCCGATCATCGAACGGCTGGCGGAGCGGTTGATCGAGCGCGCCAGGGCATGCCGAAAGTCTCTCGGATTAGCGTAGCGCGCTCTAAACAGGGTGGCTGCTCGATTGGCCGTCGAATGGCAGCTGAGTACCAGGTCATTGATCTTGATTGGCCGATCTCATGCTCGGGTTCTGGACCAAGCTCAATGTTCGACCCGGTACAGGCGCCATCGCTCCGGCAGGCCTTTGAGTTGGTGAACGCCGCGATCCTCGAAGCCGATTCCGGATTGCGACATCAGCTCCTTGACCGCACTCGAGACAAGGACTTCGCCGGCGCGCGCCTTAGCGGCAACGCGCGCGCCGATGTGAAACGCGAGACCGAAGACCTCCGCTCCGCTTACCTTGTATTCGCCCGCATGCAGCCCCACCCTGATCTCCAGC
>Ga0213876_10001276_pt1 | contig 15892 bp, 14 predicted proteins | sample BarmaccomBMRX_R9_FD_160113 | JGI IMG/M metagenome (GOLD analysis project Ga0213876, IMG submission 160113) | Root-associated microbial communities from Barbacenia macrantha in rupestrian grasslands, the National Park of Serra do Cipo, Brazil - RX_R9 | ecosystem: Host-associated > Plants > Roots...
GGCGACGCTCAGCGGCAGCCACCTCGGCTGGGCCCACGCTGGCGGGCAACACATCAAGGGCCCGGCACACCGCGCGGATGTGGTCCTCACCCACCACACCGGCGGCCACCGCGGCGGCCAACACCGCCAGCTCGGGTGACACCAGCGCGCCGGTCAGTGAGCGCCGCGGTCGAATCCGAGCCGCCAGCTTGAACCGACGGGTGATCTCCTGCGGAGTAATCCGCAGCCTCCCCCACAACACCTCGCGCACTGCCGGCACCAACCCCACCCCATCGGGGGGCTCAGCGATCTCGGCGAAGATCCGATACATCAGCCCCCGGTTCGTGCGCTCCTGGGTTTCCAGCCGTTCGGCCACCTCCACCCGAAAGTCATTGCCCGCCAGATCCGAGGGGGTATCCCGCAACACCTGATGGGCGGCATCGATCGCCTGCAGTGCGGCGCTGATGCGTTCGCGTGCCTCTGGCGGACTGACCCAATTACCCACCCCCCAAAGATATCGAACACACGTGCGAACAACACCCGACAACGGCCGATCTGTGGATAAACCGCAAACTGTGGATAAAGCGGCCCCACCGTCCCGTCGACGTTCACGTTTGTCAGTGCCTCCCCCGATGCTCAGGCCATGGCGAACATCGCGACTTCTATACGCGGCGCACCCAAGGACCAGACAATCGGAAGTACCGGACGGGAAATCGATTTCAAAGTCGTGAGTAGCTGGGCAGCGCGGTTGGCACCGCGGCGGTGGCGATGGCGCGAAAATGCACGCACGCGCACTCCGGACGACGGGGGGCCCCTTCAGCATCGCGATCGACGAGGCCGGCGCCCAGAATCCCCTGAACCCGTCCCTCACCGTCAGGAGGGAGGCACCGACCTCTATCACCCGGGGCGGTCAGCCGCCCTTGAGGCGGATCTTCCATCGCACGAAGCTCAGGTAGAAGACGCTGATTACGGCCAGCATGGCGATGTCGAACCACCACGCCCCCGCCGTGTGATGCCAGTGCGAGTCCTTCGGTGTGAGTGGCCCGGGCACCAGTTTGGTCAGGTCGACGGTCGAGGCCGACGCTGCGAAACCCCATCTGGCGGGCGTGGCCCACGACATCTGGTCCAGCCCGATCCGGGCGGTCACCGGGATCATGCCGCCGGAGAAGACCAGCTGCGACATCACCGCGACGACCAGCAGGGGCATGATCTGTTCGTTGGACTTGGCCACGGCCGAGAGCGCCAAACCGAGCATCGCAGAGGCGACGCACGTCGCCGCGACGTCGACAAAGAGCTCGAGACCCGGGATGCCCAAGGCCACGGCTCCCTGGGTGGGGCCGCCCTTGCCGTTGAGCACAATGATGGTCACGATCGCCGATTGGACGATCGCGAACACGGTATAGACGCAGACCTTGGCCAACAGATACGCACTGGTGGACAGGCCGACCGCCTGTTCTCGGCGGAAGATGGGTCGCTCACCGATGAGGTCGCGGATCGTCAGGGCGGTCCCCATGAACACCGCGCCGACGTTGAGCAACACCAGAATCTGCCCGGGTTCGTTGGGGGCGTTGCCCATCGGATTAGGTGTACCGAAGCCGACGTCGCCGGGCACCGACATCGACAGCGAACCCATGATGAACGGCAACAGGGCCAGGAAGACGAAATAGCCGCGGTCGGAGATGATCAGCCGCAGCTGCCGCCTGGCGATCGTAGAGAACTGTCTGACCAGGCTCGTGTGCGACGGATCGCCCAGTTCGGCCGGTTGCTCCGTCGGTGGCGCCGGGGGTGGCGGACCGGTCCGTGCGAGGTACCTCGCCTGCGCGCCGTCCGGGTCGTCGGCCACCGTGCTGAAGATGTCGGCCCAGTTCGTCGTCCCCATGGCCGGACCGATCTGGCTGGGCGGCCCGCAGAACGCCGTCTTGCCGCCGGGTGCGAGCAACAGCACCTGGTCACAGACGTCCAGGTAGGTAAGGGAGTGGGTCACCACCAGCACCACACGACCGGCGTCGGCCAATTGCCGCAGCATGGTCATGACCTGCCGGTCCAGCGCCGGGTCCAGGCCGGACGTCGGCTCGTCGAGGATCAGCAGCGACGGCCCGGTCAGCAGCTCCAGCGCCACCGACGCGCGCTTGCGCTGACCACCCGACAGCTTGTCGACGCGGGTCTCGAGGTGCTTGGTCATCTCGAGTTCCTCGAGGACCCGCGCGACCACCTGTTCGCGGTCCTCCTTCGTGGTGTCCGGCGGCAGGCGCAACTCAGCGGCAAACATCAGCGCCTGCTTCACCGTGAGCTGACCGTGCACGACGTCGTCCTGCGGCACCATGCCGATCCTGCTTCGCAGCGAGGCGTATTCGGCGTGCACGTTGTGCCCCTCGAACGTCACCGTGCCGCTGGTCGGGTGCGTGTAGCCCGCGACCAGCCTCGCGAAGGTCGACTTGCCGGCACCGGACGGGCCGATGACGGCGGTGAGCATGCCGGGACGGGCGGACACCGAGATGTTGTCCAGCAGCGTCTTGTTGCCCTCGATCGTCCATGTCACTCCGCGCACGTCCAAGCCGCCGGTGCGGGTCTCCAGCAAGCTCTCTTCGCGACGCGCGAGCGTGCCGTTGGCGAAGACGAGGTCGATGTTGCCGATGGTGACGACGTCACCGTCGTGCAGCACCGCCGTTTCGACTCGGGTGCCGTTGACGAAGGTGCCGTTGATGCTGCGGTTGTCGTGGATCTCGGTGCCCGTGGCGGTCGGGACCAGGGTGGCGTGGTGGCGGGAGGCCAGTACTTCAGGAATGACGATGTCGTTGTCGTTGGCCCGGCCAATCTTGATGGCGCCCGGCGACGACTCCGCGACCCCCTTGCCCGGCCGCAGGATCTTGAGCATCGAGGTCGCGATGTTCCCCGTCTCGCCGGCCATGCGGCCGGTCGCCTCGACATGCGGCGGGATGGGGTGGGCGCCTGTGGGGGGCCGGTAAATCTGGGGCGCCTGCTGAGGTCCGCTGGTGTGCGGTCCCGTGGGGTGCGAGGCGGTGACCGGGCGCACCGGCGGGTTGCTGGCCGGTGGTCGCTGTTGGGGGCCCGACGGATAGTGCGGGGGCGAGGACGGTGGACGCGGTGTGCTCCCCGGTGGCGGTTGCGGTTGCGGCGGCCGCGACGGCGGGGCCGAAGGAGGCGGGCCCTGGGGCGGCAGAAGTCCCGTCGGCGCGTTGGACAGCTGTATCGACGTCGTCTGCGGCGGGCGTCCTGCCAAACCCTGGTGGCGCCCGACCTCGAAGGTCACAGCCGGCCCATCGGGATTGCCGAGATTGATCCGCTGGCCGTCGTGGATGTCGACGACCGGCACGCGTCGGTTGTTGAGGAAGATCCCGTTGAGGCTGCCGTTGTCGACCGCAATCCATCGGCCCTGGTCGAAGCGCACCAGCAGGTGGGCCCGGGAGATCAGGGGCTGCGCCACTCGGACGTCTGCACGCAGGTCGCGCCCGATGACAACATCGTTGCCAGCGGCGAACGTACGTTCAGACCCCTCGTACCGCACGGTCAGCACCGGCGGGGCTGGTGTGCTCATCGGCACCAACTGTATCGGCACGGGGGCCAACTGCAGGGCAAGGGCGCAAAAAGGATTACCGGCGGGTGCCGAGGGTGGGTCGGTGGGGCGTTACGGCCAACCGCGGCTGCGCCGAATGTCCTGCCAGCAATCGCGCCGGGTCTGCCCGGTCTGCTGCATACATACTCTGATCGGCGATTCCTGCTCGGTGGGCACCGGCGTTTCGTCGGGTTCCGGCGTGGCCGTGACGGTCGGACTGGCGACGGTGCCCTCGGTCAGCGACCAGATGGTCGTGTTGGTTCCCTCCAGCGTCGAGCAGTAGGCGGTGGCCCCGGTCTTGGTGCTGCCGGTGCTGCCGAGCTGTGCACAGACGGCACCAATGACCACGGGGGCCGGCGCGGGCGGCTCGGATGCGGTTGTCGACGCGCCCCCTGGGGTGGTCTGGGGCGTGGGCGAGGGCGCAGCTGTCACCGAGGCGGTGGCGGGGGCCGTGCTGGTGGTGGCCTTGCCGGCTCCGGTCGGCGGTGCGGCGTGCTCGTCGTCAGCGCGCTGGAACTCGAGCACGCCGAAGGCAATTGCGACGAGAAGCAGCAATGCCAGCACCGCCGGGACGACGATCGCGGCTCGCAGCACCGAAGGCCGGGCCGGCGCGGTTGCGATGGGCTGGGACAGAACCGTCGCCTCCAGTTCCGGGGCGTTGACACCGTCGAGGTGCGCGCCGAGTGCCCGGGCGAAGTCGATGCACTTCTCGTAGCGGTCCTTGGGCTCCTTGGCCAGCGCCTTGGCCATGACGGGATCAATCGCGGCCAGTTCGGGAACGCGATCGCCGATTGCCGGTGGAGACGCGTTGAGGTGCTGGCTGATCACCACGGCGGCGTTGGAGTTTTGAAACGGTGGGCCGCCCGTCAGCAGGTGGTACGCGGTCGCGGCCAGTGCATACTGGTCTGCCCGTCCATCGAGCTCGTGGCCCATCAACTGTTCGGGGGCAGCATAGGCGACGGTGCCCACCGTCATGTTGGTCGCTGTCAATCCGCTGGGGTCATCGACCAAGCCGGCGATCCCGAAGTCGGCCAACATGATTCGACGATCGCCCGACTCGGCGGCAGCCGGCCGGGCGAGCAGGATGTTGGCGGGCTTGACGTCACGGTGTAACAGCTTGTGTTGATGGGCGTAATCAAGGGCTTCGGCGACCGCGGTGATGAGCTTGGCGACCTCGGCGGCCGGCATGCCGCCCGGATATTGCTCGTGCAGCAAGCGCCCGGCGTCGGTCCCGTCGACATAGTCCATGTCGATCCACAGTTGGCCGTCGAATTCGCCGCGGTCGTGCACGGCGACGATATGCGGGTGCCAAAGGGACGCGGCGACGTCGGCTTCGCGGTTGAAGCGTTCCCGATATTCGCCGGTCGCCGACACCTCGGCCCGCAGCACCTTGAGCGCGTCCTGCCGGGGCAGTCGTGGGTGCCGGGCCAGGTAGACCTCCCCCATGCCGCCCGATCCCAGTCTCCGAACAATGGTGTAGCCGGCAAACGTCGAACCATCGGCGAGCGGCATGGCGGCATCGTAGCCCGCGATGGCGCCGAAGTTGCGAGTCAGGTCTTCCGCACCGACAGCATCGACACCGCCGAACGCACCGAACGGCGAAATACGGGCGTGCGCGCCCCGCGGCCCTCGCCCCGCGCGCCGCGGCCCGGCGCGGTGGCCCCACCGCGCGAATGCCTCGGCTCACCCGCGCTACGCGTTGGTGATAAACGCGAAGTGGCGCAACAACATCCGGAACGTCACAGGCATCTCCATGTTGGCGAAGCGGCCCCGATGCAGCGGTGCACATCCCCGCCGAAAGGCACCCACAGCGCGGAGCCGGCGGCGCCGTAGCGGCGAGCCAGGGGGCCAATCGCGCGGTACATCGAAGCACCGTCCATCGTGCGGCGACCGACCGAGCGCGTCTTGCGTTTCCGTGCGCCGACCTATAACTTGTTGGTCAACAAGTTAGTTAGGTAGACGGCGATGTTGCGTGCGCGGATGACAGGGACCCACGTCGCGGCAACGGCCGCCTTCCTGGCCAGCAACCAGGCCGTCGGCCAGGTTGTGGTGCAGACCGGGCAGGCGTGAGCGACGATCCCCGCCCGCGGCGCACCCAAGAGGAGCGTCGCGCCGACGCCGAGCACCGACTGCTGGACGCCGCAGCCGAGCTGATCACCGAAATCGGTCCCGCCCGTATCACTTTGGCCAACATCGGCGAGCGTGCCGGCTACAGCCGCGGCCTGGCGACCCATCACTTCGGGTCCAAGGGGGCGATGATGCAGCGCCTCGTCGACGCGGTCACCGCGCAGTTCCGTGCAGCGGTCTTCGCGAACAGTCAATCGGATTCGGTCCTGGACGAGGCGTTGGGTCTGATCGATACCTATTTCGCGGCGCTGGCACATCCGGCGCCGATCAACCGAGCCCGGCTCATGTTGTGGGCCGACGCCGTGGTCGCCGGCTCACCCGAAGTCGCACCGACGATGCTCGCCGCGGATCGCGAATTCCGGGACGAATTGACCAAACTCATCCAAAGAGGCATCGCTTCAAGACAGTTCGCTGATTCCGTTAACCCCGACGGGCTGGCTACCGCAGTCGTCGGGATGCTGCGCGGCATCGCCCTCCAGCACCTGCTCGATCCGCAAGTGGATCTCGGCGCCGCGCGCGCCGAGGCCGAGCGGCTTCTGATCAACCGAGTTAACCCACCACAACAGAAAGAAGCCAACCTGTGAGCCGTATCTTCGGCGATATCGCTCAGCTCGGTTACGTCGTGCGCGATATTCAAGCCTCCCTGCAACACTGGGTGCGCCACGGCGTCGGCCCGTGGTTCTACGTTGAACGCGTCCCGCTTGACTACTTCCGCTACCAGGGTGCCGACAGTGATGCGCAGATCAGTGTCGCCCTGGCCAATTCCGGTGCCACCCAGCTCGAACTCATCCAGCAACGCAATGAGGCCCCGTCGATGTATAAGGACTTCCTCGACGCCGGCCACCATGGTGCGCAGCACATCGCCTACTGGACAGGCGATTACGACGCACTCTACGACAAAGCGATCGGCGAGGGTTATACCGTCGGCCAGGAAGGAAGCATCACCGGCGGACGCTTCGCCTACCTGCAGACGGAATGGGAACCCGGCACCACGATCGAAATCTCCGATGTGTCCGGACCCAAGGGCCAGCTGTTCGCCCACATACGCGCGGTCGCCGCCAATTGGGATGGCTCCGAACCGATTCGGGTGCTCGCATGAATGCCTCTCCGTTCAGCTATCCCGATCCTGAAGGGCTGCCAGCGGATCTGCGGGAGCGGGCGACCCGCCCAGGGGCGTTCAATATCGTTCGGATGATGATGCACACCCCCGGTTTGGCACCCGGCTTCCTCGCGATGGCCGGTGACATGCTGCAACACAATTCGCTGCCGCACGATTGGCGCGAGCTGGCCATTCTGAGGGTGGGGCACACCTACCGCGCCGGCTACGAAGTGCACCACCACAACAGGATCGGGCGCGCCGTCGGGCTCAGCGAGGCCGAACTGGAGGCCGTCACCGGAGACCCCGTCGAAGGCCTTACCCCGCAACAGGTCACGATCGTGCACCTCACCGATCTACTGCTGGCCCAGCACACCCTCACCGACACCCAGCGCGACGAGGCGCTCCAAGTGTTGACTGTCAACCAATTGGCCGACCTCGTGCTGACCGTTGGCTTCTACCAAATGGTCTCCAACTTCCTCAACACATTCGGCGTCACCCCGGACGGTGAGGAGGCCGCACAGTGAAGGTTCACCACCTCAACTGCGGCACCATGAACATGCCCACGGCTCCGGTGTGCCACGTGCTGCTGGTCGAGACCGATGACGGCCTGGTGCTGGTGGATTCCGGCTTCGAGACGGCGGATTGCTCGGCCCCCGCGCGTCGCATCGGCCTGGCACGTCATGCGTCCCGGCCGGTGTTCCAGCACAGCGAGACCGCCGTTCACCAGATTGAGCGCCTCGGCTTCGAGCGGACTGACGTGCGCCACATCGTCATCACTCATTTCGATTTCGACCATGTGGGCGGCATCTCCGACTTTCCCCATGCCCGTGTCCATCTCACCGCAGCCGAGGCGTTCGGGGCCATCCACTCACCGTCGAGGCAGGAGAAAATCCGGTACCGCTCTCAGCAGTGGGCTCACCGGCCAACGCTGGTCGAGCACAGCCCCGACGGGGAACCCTGGCGCGGCTTCGCGGCGGCCAAGGAACTCGCCGATATCGCGCCCGGGATCGTATTCATCGCCCTGCCCGGCCACACCCGCGGGCACGCCTGCATCGCCGTGGACGCCGGGGATCGCTGGATTCTGCATGCCGGCGACGCCTTCTATCACCACGGCGCCCTAGACGCCGTCTCCCCCATCCCCCGGGCCCTGACACTGATGGAGAACCTCGTCGCCTTCGACCGAAAGCAGGTGCGCGCCAATCACGCTCGCCTTGCCGAACTGTACGCCCGCAACGAACCAGACTTACTGATCGTCTGCGCACACGACCCCGAGTTGTACCGTCGGGCCGACGCTGACACGACACCACATCGCAACCGGAGGCACCGTTGACCGAACCCCTCCTTTCCGACCGGGTGGCCGTGGTAACCGGCGGCGCTGGCGGCATCGGCGCGGCGACCGCGCTACTGTTCGCCCAACATGGCGCCATCGTGGTCGTCGCCGACATCGACCGCGACCGCGCGCATCGGACCGCCGACGGAATCGGTGGCGCGGCGCTGGCCGTCACCGTCGACGTCCGCGACGCCGGCCAGGTCAGCGCCTTGGCACGCACCGTGTTGGACCGCTTCGGCCGGGTGGACGTGCTGGTCAACAACGTTGGCCACTGGGTGCGCCATCCGGGTCCTTTCGCCGGCACCGACCCGCAACTGTGGGACGAGCTGTATCGGGTGAACCTGCATCACGTCCTTCTCGTCACCCGTGCGTTCCTGCCGGCGATGATCGACCGGAAGTCCGGTGCCATTGTCAACGTCTCCTCGGTGGAAGGATTGCGCGGCTACCCCGAAGACCCGGTCTATGCGGCCTTCAAGGCGGCGGTCATCCACTTCACCCGCAGCCTGGCGGTCCAGGTAGGCCGAGACGGAGTGCGGGTGAACGCGATTGGCCCCGATGTCACCGAATCCCTCCAGGTGCCCTACTCGCGGTGGCTGTCCCCCGACGAGCAGACGCAGTGGCCGCAATGGGTTCCGGTCGGGCGAATGGGTTTACCCGAGGACCAGGCCCGCGTGATCCTCTTCCTGGCCTCGGACCTGTCGGCGTTCATCACCGGCCACACGATCCCGACCGACGGCGGCACCGGCGCGGCCGGCGGATGGTTTCGCTCCGCACGCCGCGCCGACCGTGACTGGACGAATCGACCCATCGCGCCCTGATCAAGCGGATCTGACACCGCGTCGATCCGACCGCATCATCGTCGGATCCGAGGGCAAAAGCGTTGCAGGAGCTACGATCTCGAGTAAGTCGACGAAAGCTAACGACGCCGTCAGATGGATCCGTCGAAGAAACGCCGGCGCTGGTTTGTCCTGTTCAGTCCTTCCGCGACTCGACCGTCAGCCGACCGTGACCGGGATGCCATTGAGGACGCCATTGCCGGATGGCTCGTCGATAAACGTCGGCGGCGACAGCACGTTCGTGTTGGCCCCAGGCGAATTGTTGGCCACCGACATCCGGGTGCCCCGGCGGCCATGCCCCCAGCCGTGTGGCATCGACACCACGCCGGGTTTAATCGCGTCCGTGATCTCGACGGGCACTTGGATCGCGCCGGCCTCCGATTTCACCGTTACGACGTCGTTGTCGGCAATGCCGCAGCGGTCCGCATCCTGCGGGTGGATCAGCAGCGTGCACCGGTCCTTTCCCTTCATCAATCCGGGAACGTTATGCAGCCAGGAATTGTTGGAGCGCAAGTGCCTACGGCTCACCAGCACCAACTGCTCGGCGGGCCGTTCAATGCGCGCGGCCAGGCGCGGCAGGTCATCGAGCAGGTATTGCGGAGCCAACCTGATCTTCTTGTCGGGGGTACCGAGGACGTCGGGCAGCTGCGGGACCATGGGCCCGAAGTCGATTCCGTTCGGGTTGGCTTTGAGTGAGTCCAGTGTCAGCCCACCGGGATTCTTGCCGTACTGGTCGCCGAAGGGCCCGGTTCGCAACGTGAGGTCCAGTATGCGCTCCGGGCCGCCTTGCAACCCGGCATCGTAGTAGAGCTTGCGTATCTCGCCGCCGTCCACTCCCCTGGTGAAGGCCAGGTAATCAAAGAAGCCGTCGTCGATCGCGGCGACGTCCACATCCTCGGCCGGTGTGCCGGTGCACAATCCGGTCAACCGGATCAGGATCTCCCATTCGTGCGGACGATCACCCGGATCAAACACGGGCGCCGAGTAATTCGCGAAGCTGCGGATCGCGAATTGCAGCACCAGGTCGTCGTGGTGCGCCTGCTCCAGATGGGACAGCCCGGGCAGGATCACGTCGGCGTGCCGCGTCGTCTCGTTGAGCCAAAGATCAACGGAGATCATCGCTTCCAGCATCGGCAGGGCCTCGTCCAGCTTGTCACCGCCGGGGGTGGACAGCACCGGGTTGCCCGCGACGGTGATCAGCGCCTTGAGCTGGCCGTCGCCTGGTGTCGCGATCTCTTCGGCCATGCACGACACCGGAACCTGGCCAAGAACCTCCTTGGCGCCGCGGACCCGGGTACGCCAGCGACCGAATTCTGGGATGCCGCCCTCCAGGCCGGGCAGCGGTTGCGTGGTGATCGACCAAGCCGCCGGACGCGGGAACATCGCGCCGCCGGGGGTGTCGAAATGACCCGTTAAGATGTTGATCACGTCGACCAGCCAGCTGGCCAGGCTGCCAAACTCCTGGTTGCACAAGCCGATTCGGCCATATACCACCGACTTCTCGGTACCGGCGAGTTCACGGGCGAGCCGGCGGATGCGGTCCTTGTCGATCCCGGTGACGGCACTCACCCGCTCCGGTGGCCAGTCCGCGACGACACGCCGAATCGTGTCGACACCGTCGACGTGCGGCCCAGATTTGACCAGGTCCTCCTTAACGAGCGTATGCGCGACGGCCAGCAGCAACGCCGCGTCGGTGCCGGGGACGATCGGCAGCCACTCGTCGGCGCTTGCGGCGGTGAGGGTGCGCACCGGGTCGATGACAATCACCTTGCCGCGCTTGCGAATTCCCTTGATGAGTCCCATGACGTTGGGGGCGGCCAGCAGCGAGCCCTGCGAGGCGGCCGGGTTGGCGCCCATGATGACGAGCAGGTCGGTGCGTTCGATGTCGGGGACCGGGAAGCTCCACCAGCCGCCGTACATCAGGTGCGACGACAGGTTTTTCGGCCATTGATCGACGGTGCCGGGTGAATAGGTGACCGGCATCCCCGACATGCCAAGCAGCACGCCGGTGTAGCGGGCCAACGAAAACGAGTGCGCCAGCGGATTGCCCGTGTAGGCGGTGACCGCACCGATCCCGTATTTGTCGATCACCGGTTTCAACAACTCGGTGCAGCGGCGAAACGCCGCGTCCCAGCTGACCTCGTGCCAGCGTCCGCCGATCTTGATCAGCGGACGGCGGATGCGGTCCGGGTCTTCGTGCACCGCGCCCAGCGACACGCCCTTGGGGCAGATGTGTCCGCGACTCCATACGTCGTCGCGGTTGCCACGGATGCGCGCGACTCTGCCGTTCTGAACGTGAATCTCCAAGCCACACATGGCTTCACATAATGGACACGTATGCAGATGGCTGCCGTCCTGCCCAGTCGTCATCCGCTCACTCTATTCCGCTACGTACGGTAGCGGAAGGCCGTCACGTGGCCGAGGGCCGATGCGCCGGCCTTACCGATGCGGGTGAGGCATCCCGGCGGCGCACTATAGGGCGTCCGCACCACGTTCGCCGGTACGTACCCGGATCACGGAGGTCACCGGCGTGACCCACACCTTGCCGTCGCCGATCTTGCCGGTGCGTGCGGCGCCAATGATGGCCGCGATCACGGCGTCCACCTGCTCGTCGTCGAGCACGACATCGATGCGGATCTTGGGGATGAAGTCCACCTGGTATTCGGCGCCCCGGTAGACCTCGGTGTGCCCCCTTTGCCGGCCGTAGCCTTTGACCTCGGAGAAGCTCAAGCCATGCACACCAGCCTGGTCCACGGCGGCATGCACCTCTGCGACCGTATGGGGCTGGACGATGGCCGTGATGAGCTTCATGGCGGCGCCTCAGCTTTCCGCGAGCTCGGTCGGCCTCTTGGTGCCCGGGGGTTCGCTCTCGAAAGTCCGGTCGACGCGCGCGCCCACGATCGAATCGTCGGGGTAGGCCTCTTCGTCGTGCACGGCAAGGTCACCGCCTTCTAGGACGTCGTCGGGAGCGCGCAGCTTCATGAACAAACCGAGGAACTTCAGAATGGCGAAGGTGACGAGCGCGTCCCAGACGATGACGGTCAGCGCGGCACCCAGCTGGATCAAGATCTGGAAGGGGTGGTGGCCCCACAACCATCCCGCGCTCGTCACATCGGAGACGTCCGCGCCGTTGCCGAGGTACTCCACGACGTGGGGGTCGGCGAGCACCCCGACGAGCAGACCGCCGACGAGGCCGGCCACCCCGTGGGTGTGGACAACGCCGAGGGTGTCGTCGACCTTCCGGAACGGCTTGGTGCGGCCCAACCAGTTCCACGACATCCACACCAGCGAGGACCCGACCACACCGATGATCAGGGCACCGAAGCTGTTGACGAACCCGGCCGCGGGGGTAATGCCGACCAGCCCGGCGATCATGCCGTTGACCGCGCCCAGGAATGTGGGCTTGCGCTGGCGGCTGGCGAAGAGGTCCCAGATCACCCACGTCAACAGTGCCGCCGCGGTGGCCAGATTGGTGTTGAGCACCGCCAGGGACGCGTTGGCGCCGGAAAAGTAGGGGTCACCGCCGTTGAAGCCGTTCCAGCCCAACCACAAAATGCCCGCGCCAACGGCGGCCATCGGAAGGTTGTTCGGCACCGAGCGGTCGCGGTCGCGGGCCAGGCGCGGCCCGATCACCGCCGCGGCCACAAAGCCGGTGGTGCCCGCCGCCAGATGGATCACGTAGCCGCCGGAGTAGTCCAGCGCTCCCGTGGTCCACGCGCTGGTGATGCTCGGGTGCGCCTGGCCCCACCAGCCCCCGCCCCACAGCAGGAAAGCATTCACGCAGTAGGCAAACGTTGACCACAGCGGCACGAAAATCAGCCACACCTTGAAGTTCATCCGCCCCACCACGCTGCCCAAGAACAGCAGCGGAGTAATGGCCGCGAACACGAACTGGAAGTAGGCGAGCGTGGACTCGGAGAACTTGAATTTCGGCATGGCGCCGTCCAGCAGGGGGATCACCGCCTGATGGGTGTTGTCGGTGCCCAGGATTGACCGCGGCTTGCCTATCGCCGACTGCAGAATTCCCGGGCCCAGCTTGAGCGGGTCCCCAAAGCCCATCTTGAAGCCCCACAACACCCACACGACCAGCACCAGGGAAAAGCCAGTGAAGGCCATCAACATCGTGTTGACGGCCCACTTCTTCTGGACAATGCCCGCATACAGAACGGCAATGCCCGGAAGGCTCATCAGGCCAACCAGAGTCGCGGCTACCAACTGCCAAGCGTTGTCGCCGGGGCTGAGCCAATCGGGGTAGGGATTCATGCGGTAACCCTTCGTCGTCGTCACACCGGCCACGTAAGTCGCCACATTGTGTCGCGGGAAAGTTTCTGCCGAATTATTGATTGTTACGTCTGGATTTCTGATGGATCGGGATCGGTTCGCAGTTCACGGCACATGCTGGCGACGAGCCGGCCGCTTCCCTCAGCAATCGCGAGGCCACACAGTCAAAGCCCACCCAGTCAAGCCGGCCGCCGCCGTCTAGTTATCCACGCAGTTCTAGGGCAGAATCCCCGCAACGCGGCATTGCTCCTGGACCGCTACGGCGTGCGCGTCGTGCTGGGCGTAAGCGGCACGACACCAGACCCGCGCTGCCGGGCCACACGCGTGTTCGACGGCACCCCCCATCGAACTGGGCATCGTGACGTTCACGCAGCCGTCGCCGGACCGATCGTAGGACGACGAGTGGCTGGTCATCATCCAAACCGTGCCGCCCGCCGCGAAGGCACCGACGACGACGCCGATCGCGATCAGCATCGCGCGGCGTTCACGAGGTGTGAGCGGGTCGGTAGGTGGGGTCTTGCCTGTGCTGACCGTCGGCGGCTCCTCTGTCCGGCGAGTTCGATCGGCCCACATTATGCGCATTTTCGGGCTTTGCACACTCTGCTGTTGTGACCGGGCGAAACTACCTGTGACAGCAGGCAATCCACGGGGTTATCCGCGTTGATAACCCCGTCGCACCGTGCGGTCGAGAATGCCCAGCGTCGCCCGCAACGCCCCCTGCGAGATGACCGGGAAGATTCCCGCCTCGCGCCATTGCGGGTCGATGTTCGACCAGTCGTAGAACGAGGTGACGACGGTGGACCCGTCGTCGGTTGGCGTGAGCCGGTAGCCGTAGACGTGGCCGATCGGGGGCCGGATCTGCCCGAGGACCGTCCATGAAATCAGCCGATCGGGTTGGTACTCCTTGATCGTGACCGTGACGTCGTACTTGCCAAGTTGCGGAAAGTCGTTGAGCGACTCGCGGTCCATGTGGACGACGAAGCTGTCGCCGGCGGCGCTCACCCGGTCACCTTCGGCGTCCTGCAGCATCCCGGATGAGTCGATCGCGACGTGACCCTGCGGATCGCACAACAGCGCGAAGATCTCGGACGCCGGTGCGGCGATAGTGCGCTCGATTTCGATGCGTTCGGTCATGAGTCCTCGCGCCGCCTTAACTAATCGCCGGTGAGACGGGCCTTACTCTACGACGCCCCGTCGCCGCGAGGAGCGGCTCGGCAAATTCTAGAACGTGTTACCGTTTGCCCATCCCGCGCATCGGGAGGCCAAACCACATGACTCGCAAGCGCATCGTCGTCGCGGGACTGGGCGACGTAGGCATCCTGACCGCGATCCGGCTCTCCCGTCACTTCGACGTCGTCGGCATTTCGGTCAAACCCGGCTTGGTCAGCGGGCAGGAGCTCGGCACGCGGCTATCCCGCCCGGGCGATTGGGCCCGCGACTTCTGGATACCGTTCGATCGGTTCCGCCGTCTGGACCAGGTGCGGATCGTGCACGCCACCCTCACGGGAGTTGACCTGGTGGCTCGAAAGGTCTTCTGCCGAGACTACGTTGGCGCACCAATCGAAGAAAAGTACGACGCGCTGGTCATCTCGACTGGGGTCGCCAACGGCTTCTGGCGCCGGCCGACGCTGCAGTCGGCAGCTGATGTTGGCGACGAGCTGCACGCGGCGCACGACCGGCTGGCTACCGCCGGCTCGGTGATCGTCGTCGGCGGCGGTGCGGCCGCGGTCAGCAGCGCCTTCAACATGGCCACCACATGGCCAGACAAACGCATCGACCTCTATTTCCCCGGCGAACGCGCGTTGGCTGAATACCACACCCGGACCTGGGACCGCATTCAGCAGCGACTGACCCAACTCGGCGTGGGGCTGCACCCGCGACACCGCGCCGTGGTCGCCGACGGCTTCGCCGGCGACGAGATAACCAGCGAAGCGGTCAGCTGGAGCACCGGGCAACCGCCGGCCTCTGCCGACGCGGTGCTCTGGGCGATCGGCCGGGCCCAACCCAATACCGAGTGGCTGCCGCCGGGACTGCTTGACCAGCACGGGTTCGTTCGGACCACCCCGCAGCTGCAGGTACCCGGTCACCCGGGCGTGTTCGCCGTCGGCGACGTCGCTGCCACCGACCCGATGCGCAGCTCCGCCCGTAATCGTGGAGATGCGTTGGTGGCCAACAATATTCGGGCCGAGTTCGCCGGTCGACGCTTGCGGCCCTTGCGGACTCCGCGACGACGCTGGGGCTCGTTGGTGGGTATCCAGCCCGATGGGCTGGAGGTGTTCCTACCCACCGGTCACGCGTTTCGCTTCCCGGCGTGGTCTGTCGAACGGGTGGTAATGCCTGGATTCGTCCGTTGGGGCATGTATCACGGTGTGCGAGAAAACAATCCGCTCGGCTAGGAGCGCAACGTGAACATGTGGGAGCTGATCGCCCGAGAGCAGATCCGAGACACCCTGGCGCGATACAACTGGTCGGGGGACGCGGGCCGGATCGACGACCTTGCTGCGACGTTCTGTGCCGCTGGCGTCCTGCAGATACGCGGCCTGGAACCCTTGCGCGGGCGGTCCGAAATTGCGGCGTTCCTCGCCGGCCTAACGGGAAAAGTCGCCGTCAATGCCGACGTCAAGCCGGTCGTCCGACACAACCTGACCAACGTGCTGTTCACCTCT
>Ga0213876_10001277_pt1 | contig 15886 bp, 13 predicted proteins | sample BarmaccomBMRX_R9_FD_160113 | JGI IMG/M metagenome (GOLD analysis project Ga0213876, IMG submission 160113) | Root-associated microbial communities from Barbacenia macrantha in rupestrian grasslands, the National Park of Serra do Cipo, Brazil - RX_R9 | ecosystem: Host-associated > Plants > Roots...
GCGCAGCAGCACGAGCCCGACCTCCGGCTCGTTCAAACGCAAGTGAAGCAGCGCGTCGTCCAGCTCGCGGTACGCGCGCAGAGGCCAGTACGCGTCGCCGAGCTTCTGAATCTCATCCGCCGTGGTCGGCTGTTCCCCCTCCGGCCCGCGCACGGTCAGCTCCGCGTGGCGCGCCGCGCGGTTCAGTTTCAAAGAGACGTACTTGTACTCGCGCCCGGCCTCGCTCGCTTCGACCTCAAGCGGATTCAACTTAATGCCGGGGCCGGCCGCCTGCCCTTCCGCCTCTTGAAGAATCTCCGCGACGCGCGCCTCGACGCCCTCCTGGAACTTGCTCGTCGGGAAGTGGCCGTCGATCAAGCCCCACTCCCGCGCACGCTTCGCCTTCAACCCCTCGGCCAGCGTCGAGAAGACGTCGGCACGGTCGCGGCGAACCTTGCGCTTATCAACTAAACGTGTGAGTCCGCCCGTCCCCGGCAGCACGCCGAGCAGAGGCACCTCGGGGAGCGAGACCGCCGAGTTGCCGTCGTCAACCAGGTAGATTTCGTCGCAGGCTATCGCCAGCTCGTAGCCGCCGCCCGAGGCCGTGCCGTTGAGGGCGGCGACGTAACGCTGGCCCGAGTGCGCGGACGCGTCCTCGATGGAGCAGCGCGTCTCGTTCGTGTACTTGCAGAAGTTGACCTTGAAGCCGTGCGCCGAGGTGCCGAGCATGTAGATGTTGGCGCCGGCGCAGAAGATGCGGGGCTTGAGACTTTTGACGACGACGGCGCGCACCTCCGGGTGCTCGAAGCGCAGGCGCTGGACGGCGTCGGCCAGCTCGATGTCCACGCCGAGGTCGTAGGAGTTGAGCTTGAGCTTGTAGCCCTCGGCTAAAGTCTCGTCCTCCTGCACGTCCATCGAGAGCGTGGCGACCGGCCCCTCGATCTCAAGCTTCCAGTGCCGGTAACGCTCCGGCGAGGTCTCGAAGTTAATCATTCGGCTCGACTGCACTCCCACAGGCATAAATTCTACGCGGGCACGAAACCCGAATTATACCTGCTCACACGCCGGAATGCATTTGGCGGGCGGCCCAACAAATTAGTCCTGCAAGTCGGCCGCGGGCGGGAGGCGCGGGGCTCAAAGGGAAGGGCGCGGGACGTTCTCGTAACGTCCCGCGCCCTTCCTCGGCCGAGCCGGCAGACGCGCCGCTCAGTGCTTCGTGTTGCCGTTGGCGTTGTGGTTCCCGTTGGCGTTGGCGTTGTGGTTGCCGTTGGCGTTGTGATTAACGTTATTGCTGTTAATCGTGCTGACGCCGCTGGTGTTCTTGTTGCCGTTGTCGTTGGTCACCACGCCCACGTTGGACGGGGCGGTGTTGGCGTTCAAGTTCTTCGGGACGTTGGCGTTCGTCTCCACCGCGCTGTTGCGCGTGGCGTTGGCGTTCGTGTTCGCGTTCGAGTTCGAGTTGCTATCGCACGCCGCGCCCCACGCCGCGATCCCGAGTAAGCAGATTAGAGAGAGTGTCCGTCGCATCTTTCCTCCAAGACTGTTAAGGCCGTGCCCGGCGGCGCAGCTTAGCGGTAGACCTCTTCGCCGTGGTGGTTCTTCCACTCGCGCTCGAAGTACTCCGCGTCCTCGTCCGAGCGGGGCGTGACGCCCATGACGATGCCGCCCTCCTTCAAGCCCTTCTCGTAGTGCTTGACGCGCTCCTCGGGGATGCCGGCGCCGACCAGCGCGCCGATGATGCCGCCCGTCGCGCCGCCCGCGCCCGCGCCCGCGAGGGCGGCGGCGATGGGGCCGGCGACGAGCAGCCCGAGGCCGGGCAGCGCCACCGTCGTCCCGATGGCCGCGATGGCGGCGAGCGTCGCGCCGACGGTGCCGCCGATGGCCGCGCCCGTGCCCGCGCCTTCCAGCGCCTTGTTGCCCAGCTCCGTCTCGCGGCCGTCAACAAAGTGCTTCTCACGCGTCTCGTCCGACATCAAAAGGTTGACGTCCTTGTCGCTGTAGCCGCGGGTGGTGACCGAGTTGTAGGCGCGCTCCGCGCTGTCCCTGTCTCTAAACAGTCCGGTCACCATCCTCGAACGTCCCGTCGCTGAACCTGTCGTTTCCGCCATGTATTTGTTCTCCCCTTTAAGGTGATTAAGTGAAAGCCGCGCCGAAACCCTGTTTTCGACCCACCGCCATCCACGCGCGGCACAGCAGTCCCGGCACCCGGACAGTACGATTTTCGCCTCCGAAAAATGGCTGTCACAGGGTACCAGCAAAAAAGAGGCCACCCGGCGGCGGGCGGCCTCTTTTCGCCTCAAATGTTTTGGGAGCGCCGGGCTTTCAGGCTTTCAGCTCCGCGGTGGGCAGCAGGCGCGGGGGCTGGCGGTGTTTGGTCGCCTGCTCGTAGGCGTAGGCGAGGCGGACGAGTTTGGGCTCGGTGTAGGCGCGGCCGAAGAAGGAGATGCCGACGGGCAGGCCGTAGACGTAGCCCGCGGGCACCTGCACGTTAGGGTAGCCGGCGACGGCCGCGGGCGTGGAGCTGCCGCCCGTGAAGTGGTCGCCGTTGACGAGGTCGGTCGTCCACGCGGGGCCGCCCGTGGGCGCGACGAGCGCGTCGAGCCTGTTCTTAATCATGACCGCGTCGATGCCCTGCGCCTGCGACATAGACTTGCTCGTCCGCAGGGCTTTCAGGTAGGCGGGGTCGGTGAGCGGCCCCTTGGCCTCGGCGCGGACGAAAATCTCCTGGCCGAAGTAGGGCATCTCGCGGTCGCGGTTCTTTTCGTTGAAGTCGATCAGTTCTTTGAGCGTGCGCGGGTTGTCGCCGGGCGCGAGCCCCGCGAGGTACTTATTGAGGTCGGCCTTGAACTCGTAGAGCAGCACCTCGAACTCGGCGGCGTCGAACTTGCCGTGCGTCGGGAGGTCGGCCGGGTCAACGACGGTCGCGCCCTCGCGCTTCAAAAGGTCGAGGGCGTCGGCCATCAGCTTGTCCACCTGCTCGTTGAAGCCGAAGAACTTGCGCGCGACGCCGATGCGCGCGCCGCGCAGTGCGCCCGGGTCGAGCGAGCCCGCGAGGCTCTGTGCCCACGCGTTGACGTTCGTGCCCACGCCTTTCGCCGGGTCGGTCGGGTCTTCGGCGGCGAGCACTTGCAGGAGCGCGACGGCGTCGGCCACGGTGCGCGCCATCGGGCCGGCGGTGTCCTGGCTGTGCGCGATGGGGATGATGCCGGTGCGGCTGACGAGCCCGAGCGTCGGCTTGATGCCGACGATGCCGCACGTGCCCGAGGGGCAGACGACGGAGCCGTCCGTCTCCGTGCCCACGCCGACTAAGGCGAGGTTGGCCGAGACGCCCGCGCCCGAGCCGGAGCTTGAGCCGCAGGGGTTGCGGTCGAGCGCGTAAGGGTTGCGCGTCTGCCCGCCGCGGCCGCTCCATCCGCTCGTCGAATGCGTCGAGCGGAAGTTGGCCCACTCGCTCAGATTGGTCTTGCCGATGATGACGCAGCCGGCCGCGCGCAGGCGCTCGACGATGAAGGCGTCGCGCCGCGGCTTCGCGTTGACTAACGCCAGAGACCCCGCGGTCGTCAGCATCTTGTCGGCCGTGTCGATGTTGTCCTTGATGAGGACGGGCGCGCCGTGAAGCGGCCCGCGCACGCGCCCCGCCTTGCGCTCGCGGTCGAGCGAGTCGGCGACGGCGAGCGCGTCCGGGTTCGTCTCGATGACGGAGTTGAGCGCCGGGCCGCGCCGGTCGATGCGCTCGATGCGTTCGAGGTACATCTCCGTCAGGCGCCGCGCCGAGAGGCGGCCCGAGGCCATCGCCGCCTGCGCGTCGCGGACGGTCAGCTCCTCCCAGTCGAAGCGGCCGCCGCCCTGCGGCTCGCCGGCCAGCCGCGCGAGCGTGCGCGCCGCCGCCTCGTGTTTGAATCCGCCGAGCGCCGCCCCGAGTCCCCCGACCAGACTTGCACACACGAACTCACGCCGCCCTACCCGGCGTCCGCCGCGCCGACCTTTACGCGCCATGTTGGTTCCAGCCTCTCTTCGCGTGTTAAAAGTTTCGATGAGCGTTGTTGTCGCGGAAGCATCTCGCAACGCCGTCGGAAAAGCAACATGAAAGTTTATAACCTCTGCCTGCTCGGCTTCGGCAACGTCGGCTGCGCGCTCCTCGACCTCCTCTTCGAGAAGAGGGACGAGCTGTGGGAGGAGTTCGGCGTCGCGTGGCGCGTCACCGGCGTCGCGTCGCGCGGCCTGGGCTGGCTCGTCGCCCCGGAGGGCTTCCCGGACGAAGAGCTGACCTACGCGCCGCTGGCGGGCCTCGCGCAGAAGGTCTCGCCCGCGCCCGTGGACGTGAAGGAGTGGCTCGCGGCCGCGCGCTGCGACGTGCTCTTCGAGGCGACTTCGCTCGAACCCCTGACGGGTGAGCCCGCCGTCTCACACGTGCGCGCCGGGCTCGAACACGGCGCGCACGTCGTCACGGCCAACAAGGGCACCATCGTCCACGCCTACCGGGAGCTTGAAACGCTCGCGCGCTCAAGGGGCCGCCGCTTCCTGTTCGAGGCGACCGTCGCCGAGTTCCCGGTCTTCTCGCTCTTCCGCGGCTCGCTGCCCGCCGCGCGCCTGCTCTCTTTCGAGGGCGTGCTCAACTCCACGACCAACGTCATCCTCGACGAGATCGCCGCCGGCCGCACCTTCGACGAAGGCGTCCGCCGCGCGCAGGAGTTGGGCGTAGCCGAGACAGACCCCACGCACGACGTTGACGGCTGGGACTCGGCCGTCAAAGCCTGCGCGCTGGCGAACGTACTGATGGGAGCTGAACTTAAAATTGAAGAGGTAGAAAGGGAAGGCATCCGCGGGTTGAAGGACGAAGACGTGCGCGCGGCGCACGCCGAGGGTCGCCCTTTCAGACTCGTCGCCCGAGGCCGCCGCGACGCGGCGGGCCGCGTCGAAGCCTCCGTCCGGCCCGAGCACGTCTCGCCGCGCGGCCCCTTCGCTTCGGCCGAAGGCACGACGCTCGCCATCCACTACGAGCTGGACGTGCTGCCGGGCCTCACCGTCGTCGCGCACGACCCAGACCTGACGAGCACCGCCTACGGCCTCCTCGCAGACTTCATCGACGCTGTCCGCGGAGACGTTTAAGCGCCGCGCGCGATCTCGCCGACGCCCGCGACTAATCGCTCGACCTCTCCGCGCGTGGTGTAGCAGGCGGCGCCGGCGCGGACAAGTCCCTCTTCGCCAAGCCTGAGTCGCTCGACGACCGTCGCCGCGTAGAAGTCGCCGTGCGAGAGGAAGAGGCCGCGCGCGGCGAGGCGGCGCGCCACCTCCGTCGAGGTCACGCCCTCGACCGTGAAGGCCACGGTCGGCGTGCGCGGCGCCTCGGGACGCGGCCCGTAGAGCTTCACGCCTTCGACCCCCGAGAGACCTTCCCACAAGAGCTTCGTCAACTCGGCGCCGCGCGCGTGGAGCGCGTCGAAGGCGCGTCGTAGACGTTCGCGCCGCGCCGAGACTTCGAGCGGCGCGGTCGGGCTCCCGTGCGCGAGCGAGGCGAGGAAGTCCACGGCCGCCGCCGCGCCGACGATGCCTTCGTGGTTCTGCGTGCCCGTCTCGGCGACCTCGGGCGCGTAGTCGGGCGCGGGGATGAGTTTCGGAAAGGGGAGCGACTCGTACAGCTCGCGGCGGCAGAAGAGCGCGCCGACGTGCGGCCCGTAGAACTTGTAGGCCGAGCAGACGAGGAAGTCGCAGCCGAGCGCCTTCACGTCCACGAGCCTGTGCGGCGCGTAGTGCACCGCGTCCACGAACAGGTAGGCGCCGGCCGACTCGGCGAGCCTGCGCGCGCGCGCGAGGTCGGACAGGGTGCCGAGCGCGTTCGACGCGGCTCCCACGGCGAGGAGCTTCGTGCGCCCGTTCACCTTCGACTCGAAGTCTTCCCAGTCCAGCTCGCCCGTCTCGGTCTTCATCCGCACGACGCGCACCGAGACGCCGCGCTCGCGCTCAAGCGCCCGCCACGGCGCGACGTTGGCGTGGTGGTCTAACTCCGTGACGACTACCTCGTCGCCCGCCGCGAACGTGCGGCCGAGCGTGCGCGAGACGTGGAAGGCCAGCGTCGTCGCGTTCGCGCCGAAGGCGACCTCGCCGGGCGAGGCGTTGAGGAAGTCCGCGAGCGATGCGCGCGAGCGCTCAAGCAGCTCGTCCGTCTCCGCGCTCGTCGGGTAGGCCCAGTGCGTGTTGGCGTTGTGCCCGTACAGGTACTCCGACATCGCCTCGACGACCGCGCGCGGCACCTGCGTCCCGCCGGGGCCGTCGAAGTAGGCGACCGCGTGCCCCTCTTGCTTTCGGCCTAACGCGGGGAAGTGCGAACGTATCTCTTGCACCGAGGCGGCGCGTTCGGCCGCCCTCACTGTCTCAGCCATTGAAGACCTCGCGGGTGTTATGATTCCTTCGGCGCCAGCATCGACAATTCCCCCGCCCGGGTCAAGTGAAGCCAGGTGAAGGAGACCGGCATGGCCTTCCGACAGGAGCCTCCGCAACTCGGCAACCAGTACGAGACAGACCGCGCGTTGCGCTCTTACCTCAAGCGCGCGCTCCCGCCCGAAGTGCTCGCGGAGGTCGAGCCCGAGCTTTTTGAACTTGGCGGGCTGGCGGGCGGCGAGCTGTACCGGATGCAGCTCGCGGATCGTCTGAACGAGCCGCGGCTGACGCAGTGGGACGCGTGGGGCGAGCGGGTTGACCGCATCGAGGTCTCGCCTTTGTGGCGCGTCGCCGAGCGCATGGCCGCCGAGCGCGGGCTCGTCGCGACGGCTTACGAACGCAGGCACGGCGCGCACTCGCGCCTGCACCAGCTCGCGCTCGCGTACCTGTTCACGCCCGCGACCGACATCTACAGCTGCCCGCTCGCGATGACCGACGGCGCGGCGCGCGTGCTTGAGACTTCCGGCAACGGCACTCTCGTCAAAAACGTCTTGCCTCATCTCGTCTCGCGCGACCCCGAAAAGTTCTGGACGAGCGGGCAGTGGATGACGGAGCTTTCGGGCGGCTCGGACGTGGGCGCGTCCGAGACAATCGCGCGCCGCGATGGGGAGGGCGTGTGGCGACTCTACGGGCGCAAGTGGTTCACGTCGGCCGCGGCCTCGCAGGCGGCCCTGACGCTCGCGCGGCCCGAGGGGAACCCTTCGGGCGGGCGCGGCCTCGCGCTCTTCTTCGTCGAGACGCGCGACCGGGAGGGGCGCCTGCGTGGCATTCGCATCGACCGTTTGAAGGAGAAGCTCGGCACGCGCAAGGTGCCGACCGCGGAGTTGACGCTCGAAGGCACGCCGGCCGTGTTGGTGAAGGGAACGACCGACGGCGTGCGCGACATCGCGCCGATGCTCAACGTGACGCGTTTGTGGAACGCGGTGAGCGCGGCGGCCCTGATGCGGCGCGGCGCGACCCTGGCGCGCGACTACGCGCGGCGGCGCACGGCCTTCGGCTCCACGCTCTTGGAGAAGCCTTTGCACGCGGACACGCTCGCGGGGTTGCAGGCCGAGGCCGACGCGGCGCTGCACCTGGCCTTCTACGCCGCCGAACTGACGGGGCGCGAGGAGGCGTGCGAGCTGGACGAAAGGGGCGCGCGTCTGCTTCGACTCCTGACGCCGCTCGTGAAGCTGACCACGGGGCGCGCGGCCGTCCACGCCGCGAGCGAGACGGTCGAGGCGTTCGGCGGCGCCGGCTACGTCGAGGACACGGGGCTGCCCGTGCTGCTGCGAGACGCACAGGTGCTCTCCATCTGGGAGGGCACGACCAACGTCCTCTCGCTCGACGCGCTGCGCACGGCGTTGAAGGACGAGGTTGCTTTCTCTTCCCTCAAAGCGGAGATCGAAAGCTGTGCCGCCGCGGCGCGCGACGAAAGGCTCGCGCACGCCGCGCGCACGGCAAGAGAGGCCGCGGGGCATGCCGATGCCTGGCTCTCCGCGTCAGCCAAAGGAGGGCAGGCGTCTTTAGAAGCAGGCGCCCGCCGTTTCGGCATGACCCTCGGCCGCGCGCTCGCCCTCGCGCTCCTCACGCGCCACGCGCAGTGGTCGCTCGACGTTGAGCGCGCCACGCGCGCCGCCGCGGCCGCCCGCCGCTTTGCACACTCCGCCATCGACCTCATCTCCGACCACGACCCCGAAGACGCGGCCGCGCTGTTGGACGACTGAGCGTTAGGGAGTTATTAGCTAAGCCCCGAAGGTGCCTGCTGCCTACTTCTTTCAAGCGGTGTTGACATGCGGGCGGGCTTGGGCAAAATTCTCTGTCGAGCACGACAGCCACACTGACGGAGGGGCGGGCATGCACTGTGCGGTGACGAGCAGAAGGGCGCCGCGGGCGTACGTCGCCGCGCGGTTTGCGCTCGTCCTGTTGCTACTGTCGATGACACACACACAGACCCTCGCGCAGGGCGGGCGCGCCACGCCCGCTCAACTCGAAGCCGCGCGCGCGTACGTGCGCCGCGGCTGGCACACGCTCACGCGCTCGAACCGCGGCCTCGCCACGGCCGCCGCCGACCCGAAGTTCGAGCAGGGCGCCCCGCCCAAGGCCCGCCACCCCGTCTACGTCGCGCGCGACGAGAACCTCGCCGGCGTCGAGCGCTCGCTGCGCGCGCAGCTGAAGGCCGCAGACTTTCAAAGGATAGAGCTGCGCCAACTCCCGCCCGCCGGCTCGGACGTGCCGGCGGGACTGCTCTACCTACCGCGCCCGTACGTCGTCCCCGGCGGCCGCTTCAACGAGATGTACGGGTGGGACAGCTACTTCATACAGGTCGGCCTGCTGCGCGACGGCGAGACGACGCTCGCGCGCGACATGGTCGAGAACTTCATCTACGAGGTCGAGCACTACGGCCACGTCCTCAACGCCAACCGCACCTACTACCTCACGCGCTCGCAGCCGCCCTTCCTGACGCGGATGATCCTCGGCGTCTACGAGCGCACGCACGACCGCGCCTGGCTCCGCCGCGCCGCCCGCGCCGTCGGGCCGTCCTACGAATACTGGACAGACCCCGCGCGCGGGCACTTCACGAAGCAGACGGGGCTCTCGCGCTACTACGACGCGGGCGAAGGCCCCGCGCACGAGGTCGTCGCCGGCGAGCGCGACGCCGAGGGGCACACGCACTACACGCGCGTGAAAGAGTTCTACCGCACGCACGAGGTCACGGACTACGACGAGTCGATGTTCTACGACAGCAAGACGGACGAGCTGACGCCCGCGTTTTATAAGGGCGACCGCTCGATGCGCGAGTCGGGCTTCGACCCCTCGAACCGCTTCGGCCCGTTCGGCGTGGATGTGACCGAGTACGACCCCGTCTGCCTCAACTCGCTCCTCTACATCTACGAGCGCGACGCCGCCGAGATCATGCGCGAGCTTGGGCGCAAGGGCGAGGCCGGCGAGTGGGACAAGCGCGCCGACGCGCGACGGGAGGCCGTCAACCGCCTGACGTGGGACGAGCGCGACGGGCTCTACTACGACTACAACTTCGAGAAGCGCGAGGTGAGGCGCTACCCGTTCGTGACGACCTTCTACCCTCTGTGGGCGGGGATTGCGACGAAGGAGCAGGCGGCGCGCGTCGTGGCAAACCTGAAACTCTTCGAGCGCCCCGGCGGGTTGCAGACGAGCACGAACCACTCGGGCAGCCAGTGGGACGCGCCCTTCGGGTGGGCGCCGATGCAGCTCATCGCCGTCGGGGGGCTGCGCCGCTACGGCTATGAGCAGGAGGCCGAGCGCGTCTCCGTCAACTTCCTCTCGCTCGTGCTCAAGGAGTTCATCGAGCACAACACCATCGTCGAGAAGTACGACGTGGAGACGCGCACCTCCACCCTCGGCGCGGGGCTGCGCTTCGGCTACTCGACGAACGAGATCGGCTTCGGCTGGACGAACGCCGCCTTCACGGAGCTGTACGCGCAGCTCTCCCCCGAGGCGAGGGCGAAGGTGCTTGAGCTGGGCGGCGTCGGCGTCCCTTAAAAAAGATGATGCAGATCAGACGTGGATTCGCGAGCGACAACAACGCGGGCGTGCACCCGCGCGTGTGGGACGCGCTGCGCTCGGCCGACCGCGGGCACGCGGTCGCCTACGGCGACGACGTGTACACGGAGACGGCCGTCCGACTCTTCCGCGAGCGCTTCGGCGGGCGCGCCGAGGTCTTCTTCGTCTTCGGCGGCACGGGCGCGAACGTCTCGGCGCTGGCCTCCGTCACGCGCCCCTTTCAAGCGGTCGTCTGCGCCGAGACGGCGCACATCAACGTGGACGAGTGCGGCGCGCCGGAGCGTTTTACGGGATGCAAGCTCGTAGACCTTCCGACGCCGGACGGCAAGCTCAGGCCCGAGCAGATCGAGCCTTTGCTCGCCGCACTGGGCGACCAGCACCACGTGCAGCCGCGCGTCATCTCCGTCTCGCAGGCGACCGAGCTGGGGACGGTCTACACGGCCGGGGAGCTGGCGCGGCTCGCGGAGTTCGCGCACGGGCGGGGGCTGCTTTTGCACGTGGACGGGGCGCGGCTGGCGAACGCGGCGGCGCACCTGGGTGTCTCTCTCAAAGAGTTGACGGCCGACGCGGGCGTGGACGTGCTGAGCTTCGGCGGGGCGAAGAACGGGATGATGTACGGCGAGGCCGTCGTCTTCTTCGACCAGGGCTTAGCCGAAGGTTTTAAGTTCGTGCGGAAGCAGTGCGCGCAGCTGCCTTCGAAGATGCGCTTCGTCGCCGCGCAGTTCACGGCGCTGCTCGGCGCAGACCTCTGGCGCGAGACGGCCGCGCACGCGAACCGGATGGCCGAGGCGCTCGCCGCCGAGCTGCGCACGATCCCGCGGGTGCACCTCACGCAGCCCGTCGAGTCGAACGCGGTCTTCGCCCTCCTCCCGCGCGAGTCCATCCCGCGCGTGCGGGAGCGCTTCTTCTTCTACGTCTGGAACGAGCAGACCTCCGAGGTGCGCCTCATGTGCTCCTTCGACACGACCGAAGAGGACGTGGCGGAGTTGGCGGCGGTTATCAGGGAGGCGGTGAAGGAGTAGTAGGCGATAGGCAGATGGCGGTAGGTAGTTGAAGAGGGTTTGTCTTAACCGCCTACTGCCATCTGCCTGCTGCCTACTCCCCTCAAGGCGTCGTCTCGGCGAGGTTCGACTTGTACCTGGTGTTGGTGGCGCGGTCGTTCAGTTCGACGTAGACCCAGCTCGGCGGGACGACCGTCTCTTCGAGCGCGAACCAGATCGAGTTGAGGTCGTCGGGCTTGGAGAGGGCGCAGAAGCCGTAGAGGCGTTTGCCCTGCTGGTCGTAGATGTCCACCCAGGTGCGCGAGGACTGCTTGTTCTGGCCGCAGGGGGGCAGGTTGGGCGCGGCGGCGAACATCACGGCCGGGTACTCGGCCGAGTTCATGACGCTGAATTTATAGCGCAGGTAGTTCTTGCCGCCGTCCTGAAAGCTCTCCACTTCGCTCAGGTAGAGGACGGGGTTAGGCAGGGCGCGCGGCGCCGAGGCCGTCGAAACCGCGAGACACGACAGAGCCAGACAGGCCAGGAACGCCCTGGCCACCCAAGAGCTGCGGAGCCTCATCGTCGTAAATCTCCTCCGGGGGCGTCGAGGCTGTTGGAGCGGCGCGCATTGAATCACTTTCCGCCCCGCCGCACAAGACTTTAATTTGAAATTTCAAATTGAAATTTCAAATCTTTTTAGTCCGGATACTCGTCCGAGCCCTGCACCCAGAGGAAGGACTGCACGTCGATCATGTCGCGCGGGCCTAAAGGGCGCTGGTCGCTCCGCACCAGCGCGGCCAGCTCCAGGAGGCTCGCGTAGGTCTCCCAGTTGGGGCGCGAGCGGTATTCGAAGTCGAAGCCGTAGCGGGCGGCCGCGGCGCGCGTGACCGTCGGCTTGAGGAAGATGTGCGTGTCGGGCTGCGCGAGGAAGCCCCAGACCGTCACCATCGGCCACGTCAGCACGCGCGTCTGGCGGCGCGGGAGCCCGGCGACCGTCTCGACCCAGGCGTTGAAGCGCCGCTCAAGTTGGCCCCCGCCGTGCAAAAGCTCATAGAGCCCCTCGGCGAAGGCGCGCGCGCCCGCCTCGGACTTGACGGCGTCGCGCAGCGCCATCTTCTCGAACGAGAAGATCATGCTGTGGCGCGTGCGCTGCTCGACGCGCACGGCGCGCGCCGCCGCCTCCGCGAACTCGCCCGCGCGCAGCAGCCGCCGGAACTCCGTGCGCCCCAGCGCCTCCTCCCAGCGCGCGTGCGCCTCCCACTTGTAGTCGCGCTCCCAGTCGAGGTAGGTCTCGTCCCCGAACCCGCCGGGGAAGTAACGCAAAAACTTCCGCCGGCACGCCTCCGCCCCTTCGCCCTTCCTGCCCATATGCCCGAACCCCCTTGTGATAAGTGATGAATGATGAGTGATGAATGATGAATGAAAGGCAAGCTGCTTCTCATTCATCATTCATCACTCATCATTCATCATTTCTTGTCTTTCGCCAACTGCCGCCGGACGGCCTCGCGCCAAGCGTCTCCCACCTCACCTCCCGAAGAAGCCCGGATCCATCAGGTACCAGTTGTAGAGCCCCGCCGCCAGCCCCACGCCGAAGACGAGCAGTGCGATGAGCTTGTCCCGCGTCGTCTCCGGGCGCCCGCCCTTCGCCGGGAAGAGCAGTATGAACAGCCCGCCCACCACCCCGACCGGCCCGAACGCGGCCAGCTTCAGCGAGTAGCTCCCCTCCGTGCGCAGTTGGTGCCAGTTGACGTAGATGAGCCCCGCGAAGATCGCGATGATCGCCAACGCCAGCAGCCGAGCTTTCAGGTGACGCATGAGTTTCGATGTGTCTGTCGGAGGCCGTCAGCAGACCGCGCCCGGACGCTCTAAGTGAAAGTCCAACCGGGAAACTCGCCCCGCAACGTCGCCATGTGGCCCGAGACGCTCGCGGGCGACGCCGGCCCGCGCGTGGTGACAGTCCCCGAGCTATCGACGCTGAATCCGTAGGTGACGCTGTCGAACCGCGTCACGCTCTGCCCGCTGACCCCGTTGAGGGAGAGGACGGCGTCCCAGTTGACCGTCCCGCCCGCGCGCGCCTTGCGTGAGGGGGCGTCGTGGAAAGTGCCCACGTGTGTCGCCTCCTCCGCGTCCGTCCAGTAGAAGGGCTTGGTGTCGTCGTTGGGTTTCGGGTCGGTGTAGCTGTCGGGCGTGGCGAGGAGCGGGCCGCCCTTGTTGGCGTTGGTGACGATGGTCTGCGTCCACCGGAATCCGTCGGGGTAGTCGGTCGAAGAGGTGAGCCCGCTCCCCGTCGCCGTGATATCGACCCCGGTCGTCGTGGCCGACATGGAGGTCGAGCCGATGCTCTGATCCTGATCGTCCGCGGACGCCGTCTCGCTCTTGTCACGCTGCGCCCCGGCGCGCAGCCCCTTGAACGGCGAGAAGCTGAGGAGGTCTATCTTCGGCCGCCGCGGCGGCCGGGGAGCCGCGGCGTGTAAGGTGATGCGGCCGAAGTCGTGACCCGGTCGGCCCCGGTCGGCGGCGGCCGATTCCCCTTCGGCGTCCCCCTTCGTCAAGGGCCGCAGGGGCGTGTCCGCCGCGCGGCTTTGCGCGAGGTGTTGCGGACTGAATGTCGGAGAGTCGGCGAACGCGGCCTGACGACCGGCCCTCGGCTTCTGCTCGAAAGTGTGCACGGCTCAACTCCTTCGGTTCAGTTTCCCGAAGCCTGACTCCTGCCCGTTCAAATGACTCGGCACATCATACGCGAAGTTGGATTTCGTGAGGAAGGATTTCCGCGCGGCGCTGCTCGCTTCATCCCTCCGCGGCGCCCCGTGTCTTTTGCGATTTTGGGATTCCGGTTTGCGGAAACGGACACCGGACGGGCATGTGCCGGGGCGTTTCCGGGCGAAAAGCCCTGAAAAGCTGGCGGCCGCGACGGCGCGCGGCAGTGGTACGGAGGTTGTTGAGGGGCGTCGCGAGTGGAAGTGTTTCTGTGGACGTCAAGCAATCCCCTATGATCGACGTACGGCAACCCGCTATGGATATAAAACGCACCCCTACGGACGCGCCGCGCGCCGCCGCGGAAGTGAAGCGCCCATCTTTCGACAAGCCGAGCTCGACCATGGACGTCAAGCGGCCCCGGCGGAAGAACCGGCGCCGCGTGAAGCTGGCCGCCTACGCCGTGCTGGGTGTGCTCGCCGTCGGGCTCATCACCTACGGGCTCTCGCGCCTGCCCAAGGCGGCGCCCAGCGTCTCGCGCTCGACGGTGCTGACCGACACCGTCAAGCGCGGCGAGATGCTGCGCAACGTGCGGGGCCTGGGCACGCTCATCCCCGAGGAGATCCGCCAGATCGCCGCCCCCGTCCAGGGGCTCGTCGAGCAGAAGTTCGTCAAGCCGGGCGAGACGGTCGAGCCCGGCACGGTGCTGGTCAGCCTCTCGAACCCCACCTTGCAGCAGGCCGCCGTAGACGTCGCCTACCAGATCAAGTCGGCCGAGGCCGACATGAACAACCTCAAGTCGAAGCTCGAGAGCGACCGGATGACGCAGCAGGCGACCATCGCCTCGGTGCAGTCGGACTACCAGCAGGCCAAGATCCAGCTCGACGCCGACGAGGAGCTGGCGAAGGAGGGGCTCGTCGCCCAGCTCACGCTGCGGGTCTCGCGCGTGAGGGTCGAGCAGCTGGCGAACCGCGTCGAGGTCGAGAAGAAGCGCGTCGAGCAGAACAAGTCGCAGGTCGCCGCGCAGCTCGCCGCGCAGGCGGCGCGCATCGAGCAGTTGCGGGCGCAGCTGCGGCTCGACCAGGAGCAGGTCGCCTCGCTGCAGGTGCGGGCCGGGACGGCGGGCGTGCTCCAGGAGGTGACGGTCGAGGTGGGGCAGCAGATCACGCCGGGGACGAATATCGCGCGGGTGGCCGACCCGACCAGCCTCAAGGCGGCGCTCCAGATCCCGGAGACGCAGATTAAGGACATCGCGCTGAGCCAGCCGGCCGTCATCGACACGCGGGGGGGCGGCACCGTCCAGGGGCGGGTCTCGCGGATCGACCCGGCGGCGCGCAACGGCACCTTCACGGTGGACGTGCGGCTCGAGGGGCCGATGCCGCAGGGGGCGCGCGTTGACCTGAGCGTGGACGGGACGATCGAGCTGGAGCGGTTGGAGAACGTGCTCTACGTCGGGCGGCCGGCGACGGGCGGTGGCGGGCAGGCGACCGTTTCGCTCTTCCGGGTCGGGGCCGACGGGCGCGAGGCGGAGCGCGTCCAGGTCAAGCTGGGGCGCACGTCGGTCAACACGGTCGAGGTCTTGGAGGGGTTGCGCGAGGGCGACACCGTGATCCTCTCCGACACCGCGCAGTGGGACGGCCTCGACAGACTCCGACTCGATTGATAGCTGGCGAATGGTGAATGGTGAAGAGTAAATGGAAGGCCGGCGCCGGCCTTCCGTTTACCGCTCTGTGCAGGCGAGCCGCAAACCCCCACCATTCCCCGTTCCCATTCCCCATTCACTGACTGAAAGGAAAAGAGATGAGCGCTACAAGCGAACCGCTGGTGAAGCTGGACGGCGTGCGGAAGGTCTTTTACACGGACGAGGTCGAGACGCACGCGCTCTCCGGCATCCACCTCGACATCAAGAAGGGCGAGTACATCTCGATGGCGGGGCCGTCGGGCTGCGGCAAGTCCACGCTGCTCTCGATCCTCGGCCTGCTCGACTCGCCGACCGACGGCGAGTACGTCCTCAACGGGACGCCGGTCGCCAACCTCTCGCTCTCGGAGCGGGCGCGCATCCGCAACCGCGAGATCGGCTTCATCTTCCAGGCCTTCAACCTCATCGGCGACCTCAACGTCTACGAGAACGTCGAGCTGCCGCTGACCTACCGCGACATGGGCGCCAAGGAGCGCAGGGAGCGGGTGGAGGAGGCGCTGCTCAAGGTGGGCATGTCGCACCGCATGAAGCACTACCCCTCGCAGCTCTCGGGCGGTCAGCAGCAGCGCGTGGC
>Ga0213876_10001278_pt1 | contig 15878 bp, 12 predicted proteins | sample BarmaccomBMRX_R9_FD_160113 | JGI IMG/M metagenome (GOLD analysis project Ga0213876, IMG submission 160113) | Root-associated microbial communities from Barbacenia macrantha in rupestrian grasslands, the National Park of Serra do Cipo, Brazil - RX_R9 | ecosystem: Host-associated > Plants > Roots...
GCCTGCACGCGTGCCTTCAGCGTCAGAAGTTCATGCGCGTCCAGCGCGCGGACATAGAAGCGGCAGGCGGCACGCTCCGGCACGATGTTGGGCGCGAGCCCGCCCTCGGTGATGATGCCGTGGATGCGCTGGTCGTTCTTGATGTGCTGGCGCAGCTGCGCGATCGATTGGTACGCGGTGACCACGGCGTCGAGCGCGTTCAAGCCGCGATAGGGCATGGCCGAGGCATGCGCCGCGCGGCCATAGAACACCGCCTCGACGTCGCAGATCGCGATGCAGGGCATGGTGATGAGGTTGATGTTCGAGGGATGGATCATCATCGCCGCGTCGGCGCGGTCGAAGGCGCCGTGCTGCGCCATCAGCTCCTTGCCGCCGTAGCGCTCTTCCGCCGGCGTGCCCAGATAGCGCACGCGGCCGGGCAGCCGTCCGTTCAGCTTGGAGAGCGCGAGCGCGGCGCCCAGCCCCGCGGTCGCGATGATGTTGTGGCCGCAGGCGTGGCCCACGCCCGGCAGCGCGTCGTATTCGGACAGGATCGCGACGGTCGGTCCCTTGTCCGCGCCGAACTCGGCCGCGTAGGCGGTCTTGAGGCCGAAGGCTTCGCGCTGAACGCCGATGCCGTGGCTTTCGACCGCGCCGGTCAGCCTTGCTGCGGCCTTGAACTCCTGCAGCGCCAGCTCCGGCTCGGCATGGATCGCGTGCGACAGCGACAGCAGCTCGTCGCGCATCGCGTCGATCGCAGAGGCCACGTCTTTCTTGAGCGCGTCGAGGGTCATGGGGCCACCTTCGGGAGAGGCTGCGGATCATAGACAGTTGCCCGGCCGTTTGCGAAGCTCGTCGTCATGACAAACTTTGCGCAAGGTAACGATGGCGTGCGCCTCGCCTGGGAGGAAGCCGGCGCCGACACGGGCATCGGCGAGCCGATCGTTCTCGTCCACGGCTTCGCCTCGGACCGTGTCCAGAACTGGCGCGCGCCCGGCTGGTACCAGACGCTGACCGAGGCCGGGCGCCGCGTCGTGGCGCTCGACTGCCGCGGCCATGGCGAGAGCGACAAGCCGCACGATCCGGAAAGCTATGGCGACAGGATGGTCGACGACGTCGTCGCGGTGATGGACGCCGCCGGCATCGACGGCGCGGTGGACGTGATGGGCTATTCGATGGGCGGCATGATCGCGATGGGGCTCGCGATGCGCCATCCCGGCCGCCTGCGCCGCATGGTCGTGGCCGGTGTCGGCGACAGCTATTTCCACGATGCGCCCAGGCGCCGCATCGCCATCGCCGATGCGCTGACGGTCGACGACCCCCGGACGCTCGCCGATCCGGTCCAGCGCCAGTTCCGCCTCTTCGCGGGGCAGAAGGGCAAGGACCTCGCGGCGCTGGCTGCCTGCATGCGCAAATCGCGCACGATCTATTCGGCCGGAGAGCTGGCGCGCTGGCCGGGCGACGTGCTGGTCGTCTGCGGCGAGACCGACAATCTCACCGGCGATCCGCAAGGCCTGGCGCAGGCTTTTCCCAGCGGCCGCGCCGTCGTGGTGCCGAAACGGGACCATATGACAGCGGTGGGCGACAAGGTCTATAAGCAGGCCGTCCTAGAATTCCTCGCGAGTTGATCCATGAGCGCTGCGCCCAAGACCCCAAAGCCCCACGGGCTCGAGCACAATCATTTCGACTGGGCCGATCCGTTGCTGCTGACCCAGGAGCTCAGCGACGACGAGCGCATGGTCGCCGACAGCGCGCGCGCCTATTGCCAGGAGAAGTTGCTGCCGCGCGTGCGCGACGGCTTCCGCAACGAGACCTTCGACCGCGCCATCATGACCGAGATGGGCGAGATGGGATTCCTGGGTCCGACCATCCCGGAAGAGTACGGCGGCGCGGGCCTGTCCTATGTCTGCTACGGGCTGGTGGCGCGCGAGGTCGAGCGCGTCGATTCCGGCTATCGCTCGGCGGCATCGGTGCAGAGCTCGCTGGTGATGCATCCGATCTACGCCTATGGCAGCGAGGAGCAGCGCCGCCGCTGGCTGCCCAAGCTCGCCAGCGGCGAGTTCGTCGGCTGCTTCGGGTTGACCGAGCCCGATCACGGCTCCGACCCCGGCTCGATGGTGACGCGCGCGGTGAAGGACGCGGGCGGCTATCGCCTCAACGGCGCCAAGATGTGGATCACCAACTCGCCCATTGCCGACGTCGCGGTGGTCTGGGCCAAGCTCGACGGCGACATCCGCGGCTTCGTGGTCGAGCGCGACACCAAAGGATTCTCCACGCCCAAGATCGAAGGCAAGTTCAGCCTTCGCGCCTCCGTCACCGGCGAGATCGTGCTCGACGACTGCCTGGTGCCGGAAGCCAGCCTCCTGCCCAATGTGCGCGGGCTGTCGGGCCCGTTCGGCTGCCTCAACCGCGCGCGCTACGGCATCGCCTGGGGCGCGATGGGCGCGGCCGAGTTCTGCTGGCACGCCGCGCGGACCTATACGATGGAGCGCAAGCAGTTCGGCCGGCCGCTGGCCGCCAACCAGCTCGTCCAGAAGAAGCTCGCCGACATGCAGACCGAGATCACGCTCGGCCTCCAAGGGGCGCTGCGCCTGGGGCGGCTGATGGACACCGGCCAAGCCGCGCCGCCTGCGATCTCGCTGATGAAGCGCAACAATTGCGGCAAGGCGCTGGCCATCGCCCGCGAGGCGCGCGACATGCACGGCGGCAACGGCGTCTCGGACGAATACGGCGTGATCCGCCACGTGCTGAACCTCGAAGCGGTCAACACCTATGAAGGCACGCACGACGTGCACGCGCTGATCCTGGGCCGCGCGCAGACGGGGCTGCAGGCGTTCTCCTGATCAAGCGCGCTTCGCCAGCGCGATCCAGTCCCAGGGCTTCATGCCTTTGCGCGCGCGCATGCCTTCGACGCTCCAGGGGTAATGCGCGCGGCCGATGCGCGTGGGCGTGAAGCCGTGGCGCTTGAATATCTCCGCGAGCTCCGCGCGCTCGTAGTGCTTCTGCCAGACGCCGTCGCGCTCGACGAGGCCGCCGGCGCGCCACTTCTGTTCGCCGCCGCGCGCCACCACCATGCGCTCGGACTCCAGCGACGGCACGACCATCAGCGCCGAGCCGCCGCGCTTCGTCACGGCTGCGACGGCGGCCCAGAGCTTGTCGCGATCCTTCTCGCGCGGCTGCGTGATGACGTTCAGGCAGACGGTCAGATCGGCCGCTCGGCCGATGCGCCTGGCGGCGCGGGGGATGTCGGTCGTCAGCCAAGCGACGCCGTCGCCGCAGCGCGCTTTGGCGCGGGCGATGATCCTGGGCGCGAACTCGACGCCATGGATGGTCTCGAAGCGCTTGCCGAAGCGGGCGATGAAGCTCCCCACGCCGCAGCCGAGATCGGCGAGCACCGCGCCGTTCTTGGGCAGCTTCGCCAGCCGCACGAAGCGCGCCATCTGGGCGGCGCTCTCTTCGCGGGTGATGTCGCAGGTCTCGCTCTCGAATTCGTCGGCCAGCCTGTCCCAATCGGCGCTTTTCATGGCAGTTTGGCTCGCACGATTCCGCATCCAAGGGCAACCGATGAAGCTCGCCGGCATCCGCGTCCTCGACCTGTCGCAGTACCTTCCCGGCCCGCACCTGACGATGACCATGGCCGATCACGGCGCCGACGTGATCATGGTCGAGCCCGCCAACGGCATCGGCGAGCCGACGCGCGCGATGGGCACGCGCGCACCCGACGGCACCGGCGTGTGGTTCCGCAACGTCGCCCGCGGCAAGCGCGCCGTTGCGCTGGACCTGAAGGACAAGGCGCAGCGCGATTTTTTTCTCGAACTGGCGAGCGAGGCCGACGTGATCGTCGAAGCCTTCCGTCCCGGCGTGGTGAAGCGGCTCGGCATCGACTACGACACCGTCGTCAAGGCCAATCCGCGCATCGTCTATTGCTCGCTCTCGGCGTTCGGGCAGGACGGTCCGCTGCGCGACAAGCCGGCGCACGATCTCGCCGTTCAGGCGCTGGCGGGGACGGCCGCGCTGGTCGCGCCGGCGATGCCGAACCTCGTCGCCGCCGACATGGCGTCGTCGCTGACGGCGCTGAGCGCGATCCTGATGGCGCTCGTCGCGCGCGACCGCACGGGCAGGGGCGACTATATCGACGTTGCGATGTACGACTCGCTCATCGCCTGGACGCCGAACATCGCCGGCAGCGTGCTCGGCCGCGACGAGGCGCCGGTGCCGCGCGCCATGCGCAACTATGGCGGCCAGGCGATGAACCGGCTCTATGCGACGAAAGACGGCGGCACGATCGCGCTGGCCGGCAACGAAAGGAAGTTCTGCGAGAACCTGCTTACCGCTCTCGGACGTCCCGACCTGATCGCCCTGGCGGCCGGCGAGCCGGGCCCTGCGCAGCAACCGCTGATCGACTTCTTCGCGGCGACCTTCGCCGGGAAGACGCAAGCGCAATGGGAAGAGTTCCTGGAGCCGCTCGACCTGTGCTGGGCGCCGCTGAGGACGCTGAAGGACGCATTCGACGCCGATCACACCAGGGCGCGCGGCATGGTGCTGACCGACGACGCGGGCAATCGCCACATCGGGCCCGCGGCGAAGTTCCGCGATACGCCGGCCGAGCCCGATTTCGCGCTGCCGCGTTACGTCAACTTCGAACCGCTCGCCTGGAAGCCGCGATGAGGGTTAGGATGGCGCAAAGCTATCAGGACGCGCGCCCATGACCCTCGACGACGCTCTCAAAGACGCCCACATCCCCAGCCTGATGATGGCGCTGGTGCATCTGACCGGCGACGCCGGCCACCTCAATCCCGAGATGAAGCCGGTCTACGACTTCTTCGGCGACGGGCAGGGCGGTCTCAGTCCCGAGAAGCAGCAATGGGTGCGCGACCGCGCCAAGGCCGCGATGCTGGCTTACGAGGCCGGCGGGACGCTGCCGCCGCCGCCCGATGCCGCGACCATCCGCAAGATGATGGACTTCATCGCCGGCGCCGACATCCCCGAGCGCTATGTGCCGTTCCTGAAGGAAGAGCTCGGCATCGCGGTCGAGGACACGCGCGAGGTGAAGTGGGATACGCCGAAGCTGAAAGGCGCTGCGGCGAAGATGAAGGTGGTGATCGTCGGCGCCGGGTTGTCGGGGCTGCTCTCGGCGATACGGTTGAAGCAGGCGGGCGTGCCCTTCGCCGTCATCGAGAAGAACGCCGACGTCGGCGGCACCTGGTACGAGAACGCCTATCCCGGCTGCCGCGTCGACAATCCCAACCACATGTATTCGTATTCCTTCGAGCCCAACCACGCCTTCCCGTATCACTTCTCGACCCAGGACGTGCTCCACGACTATTTCCGCCGCATCGCGGAGAAGTACGACCTGCGCAAGCACATCCGCTTCGAGACCACGGTGGAAGAGGCGCGTTTCGACGAGACGACGTCGCTGTGGCAGGTGCGCGTCAAGGACAAGGCGGGCCGGCAAGAGACGCTTGCGGCCAATGCGGTGATCAGCGCGGTCGGCCAGCTCAACCAGCCCAAGATGCCCGACATCAAGGGCGTGGGAAGCTTCAAGGGGCCGGCCTTCCACACCGCGCGCTGGCGCCACGACGTCGATCTCGCGGGCAAGCGCGTCGCGGTGATCGGCACCGGCGCCACCGCGTTCCAGGTGATCCCCGAGATCGTGCCGAAGGTCGGGAAGTTGACGGTGTTCCAGCGCTCGGCGCCGTGGCTCGGGCCGACGCCCAACTATCACGACAAGGTCGCCGACGGTAAGAAGTGGCTGCTCGAGCACGTGCCGACCTACGGCAAGTGGTACCGCTTCTGGCTGTTCTGGACCTTGACCGACGGCATCCTGGACGCGGTCGCGGTCGATCCCGCCTGGAACGACACCTCGCGCTCGGTCTCGCCGATGAACGAGATGCTGCGCGTCATGCTGATCGAGAAGATCAAGGAGCAGCTGCCGGGCCGTCCCGACCTGGTCGAGAAGGTCGTGCCCGACTATCCCTTCGGCTCCAAGCGCTCGGTGCGCGACAACGGCGTGTACCTGGCGGCGCTGGCGCGGCCCAACGTCGACCTGATCACGACGGGCATCGAGGAGATCACGCCGAACGGCATCCGCACCGCGGACGGCGCCCTGCATGAGGTCGACGTCATCGTCTACGGCACCGGCTTCCACGCCAGCGACTTCCTGCGCACGTACAAGATCGTCGGCCGCGACGGCGTCGAGCTGCACGAGCGCTGGAAGGGCGACGCGCGCGCCTATCTGGGCATGACGGTGCCGGGCTTCCCGAACTTCTTCGCGATCTACGGGCCCAACACCAACATCGTCGTCAACGGCTCGATCATCTTCTTCACCGAGGCGAGCGTGCGCTACATCGTCAACTGCCTGAAGCTGCTGGCCGAGACGGGTTCGGCCACGATGGAGGTCCGCAACGACGTGCACGACGACTTCAACGCGCGCGTCGACGCGGAGAACCTCAAGATGGCCTGGGGCGTGCCCAATGCGAAAAGCTGGTACAAGAACGCGCTCGGCCGCGTCAGCCAGAACTGGCCGTTCAAGCTGGTCGACTATTGGAACGCGACGATCAAGCCCGATCCCAAGGATTTCAACCTCGCTTAAGGTCCGAAGGCGCCCGCGCCCATGGGCGTGCCCATGCCGGTCGCCGGGTCGTAACCGGGACCGGCGCCGGTGCCCGCGGTGATGTCGAACAGCTGCGTCGGATGCGCGTAAGGATCGCTGCCGTAAGTGACCGCGCCGCCGTTGACGCCATAGACGCCGGCGATGATCGGCGCCGAGACGCTGGTGCCGCCGAACACCATCCAGCCCGATGCCGTGCTCGACACCGGGCCATAGACCGCGACGCCGGTCGCCGGATCGCCCACGGCCGCGACGTCGTTGTCGACGCGCCTGGTGCAGCCCGGCCAGGTCTGCCACGCCGGTTTCGCATAGACCGTGCTGCACCCGCCGCCGCCGATCGCCGTCTCGCTCCAGCCGCGCGCGTTCGCGGCCGGCACCAGATGCGTGCCGCCGACCGCGGTGACGTGCGGCGACGAGGCTGGGAACTGCGGCCCACCCAGGCCGCTGTCGCCTCCGCTCGCGGTGATCGCGATGCCGGGATGGTTGTAGTGGGGCTCGTAAGCGGTGGTGCCGGATTCCGCTCCACCATATGAGTTCGATATCGCATGCGCGCCGAGCGACGCGGCGGTGTCGACCGTGGCCGCGAGGTTCGCGAATGAGGAGGTGTCGGCTTCCAGCAGCCAGATCTGGCAGCTCGGGCACATCGCGCTCGCCATGTCGAGGTCCACGGCGGCTTCCTGCGCCCAGCCGAGGTTCTGCGCCGGATAGCTGCCCTGCACGCCGTTCTGGTTCAGCTTCTTGAAGCAGCCGTTCGCGGTGGTGCAGGCGGCCAGGCCGAATTGCGCGCGATAGACGCCGAGATCGGCTTCCGCGTTGGTGTAGCCGTAGGCGGTGGCCGCGGCGACGATCGTCGTCGGCGCGCCGGTGCCCTTGATCTTGTAGGCATCGCGCAAATCGCCCGGCGTGTAGCCGCCGATCGCGCGCGGCGAGCTCACGGCGATCCTGCCGCTCGCGTCGGTCACGATGCGCGCGAAGCAGCGCGCCGTGGGTCCCACCGCATGCGCGCAGGCCGCGACGTGATAGACGCCGCCCGAGCGCTCGACGGCGCGCGCTTCGGCGCCGGAGACGAAAGCGACAAGGCCGAGAGGAAGCACGGCCAGGCGGGCGACGGCGAGATGCGGAATTCTCTTCATGGTTTTATCTCCGCTATTTCGGTATAAAGTTGTAGCACGCCGCGCGGCTTCGCAAAGCAAAACTCCGCCGCGGTCAGCGGCGGAGTTTCCCAGTTGCCCCAAAAGAGGCCCTTCGCGGGATTGCTCCCGTTTGCACAGATTCGATTGTAGGGCTTGCGATCCGGGTGTCAGGCCGGAGCGTGGCTCGTCTCTCGAGAGAGCCTCGGACTTATGCCCGGCGGAGTGTCTTCCATGCGGAATCTCCCTGGCCAAGTTTCGCCGTCGCGCGAGGTTCGCCTCGTCTCCTCCTTCGGCCGGTACCGAAGGCGACCGCATCACGCGGAAACGAGGCGCCGCAGCGGATGAAAATCATCCGCCTGAAATGCCCTCAAGTCAACATTCTGTATACGGAGAGATCGCCCGCGCGCGGCCGCGCGCGCCGATCAGCTCGTTCGCTTGGCCTTGTCCTTGTCGTTGGCGGCGCGGATCTCGCGGCTGATCGCCTCCCATTGCGCGTCGCCGAGCGCGGCCAGGCCTGAGAAATTGCCCGAGCCGCCCAGATGTCCGGCCCCGTCGATCGCGATCGCCTGGCCCGTCAGATATTCGCAGCCGTCCGCCATCAGGAAGGTGGCGAGGTTGGCGAGCTCGACCATCTCGCCGTTGCGGCCCATCGGAATGCGCCCGCCGACTTCCGAAAGCTCGCTGCTGCCGCCGGCCTTGGGCGACAGGCGTTCCCACGCGCCCTTGGTCGGGAACGGTCCCGGCGCGATGGCATTCAGGCGGATGCCGTGCGGGCCCCATTCGGTCGCCAGCGACTTGATCATGATGTTGACGCCGGCCTTGGCCATCGCGGAGGGAACGGTGAACGGTCCGCCGTTCCAGATCCAGGTGGTGAGGATCGAGATCACGCTCGCCTTCTGTCCCGCCGCGATCCAGCGCTTACCGCAGGCGAGCGTCACATAGAACGTGCCGCGGAAGACGATGTCCGAGATCGCGTTGAAGCCCTTGGGCGTCAGGTCCTTCGTCCGGCTGATGAAGTTGCCGGCCGCGTTGTTGACGAGGCCGGTCAGCGCGCCGCCGTCGTCCCAGATTTGGGCGATCATCTCGTCCACGGCCTCGGCGACGCGGATGTCGCAGCCCAGCCCCACGATCTTCGAGCCGGTCGCGTCGGAGATGCGCTTGGCGGTCTCCTGGACCACGCCGGCGCGGCGGCCGCAGATGTAGACGGTGGCGCCCAGCTGCGCATAGGCCTCGGTCATCACCTCGCCGAGCCCGGTGCCGCCTCCGGTCACCAGAATGCGCTTGCCCTTGAGCAATCCGTCCTTGAACATCAGGTCGTACATGATCCGTTCCTTCCAGTATCTTTGGGCAAGACTAGGCGCGTGAACGCTCTCCCCCAAGCTTTTTCCGACTGGTTCGCGTCGCGCGGATGGGCGCCGCGGCCGCACCAGCTCGCGCTCGTCGAACACGCCGCGAGGGGAGAGTCGGTTCTGCTGATCGCGCCCACCGGAGGCGGCAAGACGCTCGCCGGCTTCCTGCCCACCCTGATCGATCTGGCGAAGTTGCCGTCGCGGCGGCCGCGCGCATTGCACACGCTCTACATCTCGCCCTTGAAGGCGCTCGCGGTCGACGTCGCGCGCAATCTCGACACCCCGGTCGAGGAGATGCGCCTGCCCGTCCGCATCGAGACGCGCACCGGCGACACGCCCGCCTCGCGCCGCCAGCGCCAGAAGACCCTGCCGCCCGACATATTGCTCACGACGCCCGAGCAATTGGCGCTGCTCGTCGCGTCGCGCGAATCCGCCCGCCTGTTCGAGAGCCTGAAGACCGTGGTGCTCGACGAGCTGCATGCGATGCACAATTCCAAGCGGGGCGACCTGCTCGCGCTGGGGCTGGCGCGGCTGCGCACACTAGCGCCGGAGCACCGCACGGTCGGCTTGTCGGCGACCGTTGCCGATCCCAAGCCCTTGCTCGACTATATGGGCGGCGGCGCGCTGGTGCGCGGGCTTGCGGGTGCGGCGCCGCAGATATCGATCCTGGCGTCGGACACCTACGTGCCGTGGGCAGGCCACATCGCGCGCTATGCCATGGCCGACGTGCTGGAGGCGATCAAGCGGGCCAAGACCTCGCTCGTCTTCGTCAACACCCGCGCCAATGCCGAGCGCACCTTCCAGGAGCTGTGGCGGCTGAACGAGGGCAACCTGCCCATCGCGCTGCATCACGGCTCGCTCGCGCCGGCACAGCGCCGCAAGGTCGAGAGCGCGATGACCAAGGGCGCGTTGCGCGCGGTGGTCTGCACCTCGACGCTCGACCTCGGCATCGACTGGGGCGCGGTCGACAACGTCATCTGCATCGGCGCGCCCAAGGGTGCGGCGCGGCTCGTGCAGCGCATCGGCCGCGCCAATCACCGTCTCGACGAGCCCAGCCAGGCGCTGCTGGTGCCGTCCAACCGCTTCGAGGTGCTGGAATGCGAAGCGGCGCGCGACGCGGTGATGGCGGGCGAGCTCGACGGCGACCGGTTGCGCATCGGCGGGCTCGACGTGCTGGCACAGCATGTGCTGGGCACGGCTTGCGCCAAGCCCTTCGACGCCGACCGGCTGTTCGCGGAAGTCACCTCGGCGTCCCCTTACGCGCATCTGACGCGCGACGACTTCGACAAGGTCGTCGATTTCGTCGCCACCGGCGGCTATGCGCTCAAGCGCTACGACCGCTATGCGCGGTTGCGCCGGACCGAAGACGGCAAGTGGCGCGTCGCCCATCCGCGCGTCGCCCAGCAATACCGCATGAACGTCGGCGTCATCGTCGAGGATCCGATGATCGACATCCGGCTTCAGGCGAAGGGACGGCCGACCGGCGTCGGCGGCCGTGTGCTCGGCCAGATGGAGGAATATTTCGTCGAGCAGCTCGCCCACGGAGACACCTTCGTCTTCGCCGGCGACGTGCTGCGCTTCGAAGGCATGCACGAGGACGCGGCCTATGTCAGCCGCACGCACGATCCGGAAGCCGGCGTGCCGTCCTATAACGGCGGCAAGTTCCCGCTCTCGACGTTCCTCGCGAAACGCGTGCGCGAGATGGTGTCGCGGCCCGAAAGCTGGGCCGTGCTGCCCGATCCGGTGAACGAATGGCTGCGCATCCAGGAGTTCCGCTCTTACATCCCGCAGCCCGGCCAGCTTCTGGTCGAGACCTTTCCGCGCGGCTCGAAGAACTATCTCGTCTGCTATCCCTTCGAGGGCCGGCTGGCGCATCAGACGCTCGGCATGCTGCTCACGCGCCGGCTCGAGCGGCTGCGCATGCGCCCGCTCGGTTTCTCGGCGAACGAATACGCGCTCGCGGTCTGGGCGTTGCGCGACATGAGCGGGCTGGACATGGGCAAGCTCTTCGACCAGGACATGCTGGGCGACGACCTCGACGCCTGGCTCGGCGAAAGCAACCTCTACAAGCGCACCTTCCGCAACTGCGCGATCATCGCCGGCCTGATCGAGCGGCGCTTCCCCGGCCGCGAGAAGACGGGGCGCCAGGTGACGTTCTCTTCCGACCTGATCTACGACGTCCTGCGCGAGCACGAGCCCGACCACATCCTGCTGCGCGCGACCTACGAGGATGCGGCAACCGGCCTCCTCGACATCGCCCGGCTTTCGGAGATGTTGGCGCGCGTGAAGGCCCGCATCGTGACCAAGCGGCTCGACCGCGTGTCGCCGCTGGCGGTGCCGGCGCTGCTCGAGATCGCGAAGGAAATGGTCGCGGGCGAGGCGCATGAGGATATCCTGCGCGAAACCGAAGAATCGCTGATAGCGGATGCGATGCGTGTCGACTGACGATCTCAACATCGAGGTGAACGGCGAGATCCTGGTGCTCGACCGCAGCGGCGCCGCCTGGTGGCCGGGCCAGGAGACGCTCGTCTTCGCCGACATCCATTTCGAGAAGGGCTCGTCCTATGCGATGCGCGGCGCCTTGTTGCCGCCCTACGACACGCGCACGACCTTGCGGCGCATGGGCGACGTCGTCGCGCGCAGGCGGCCCAAGCGCATCGTGGCGCTCGGAGATTCGTTCCACGACCGTCAGGCCGCCGACCGCCTCGATGCCGAGGAGCGGGCGGCCTTAAGCGCTTTGGGCCGCGCCGCCGATTGGGTCTGGATCACGGGCAACCACGATCCCGCGCCGCCGGCCTGGCTCGGCGGCACGGTCGTGGACGAGATCAAGCTCGGCCGGCTGGTGTTCCGCCACGAGCCCGGCGCCATGTTCCAGCCGGGCGAGATCGCAGGTCATCTCCATCCCGTCACCACGGTGACGCGGCGCGGACGCAGCCTGCGCCGCCGCTGCTTCGTCAGCGACGGGCGGCGCATGGTGCTGCCGGCCTTCGGTGCCTATGCGGGCGGCCTCGACCTTTGGGAAACCGCGATCCGCGCGCTGTTCGACGGCGACTTTGCCGCTTTCATGCTCGGGACGAGCCGCGTCTATGCGGTCTCCGGCGCCGCCGTCCTGCAGACGCTGCGACGGACGGCGGCCAGCTAGGCGACCGGCTGCCGCACCGTACCCGCGTCGTCGTAAGGATCGTAGGTCTCGTCCGGATACCACGTGCCGCCGAACAGCCTGTTCTGGTTGACCAGAGAGCAGCGCTGGACATGGACGTTGTCCTGGAAGCTGTGGGGAACCGTCGCGTTGCCCCAGTCGCCGCCCCAGATGAGCTTGTGCTTGTAGGCGAGCATGCCCAGGGGGCGGAAATCGCCGTCCCAGGACGGCTGGCCGTTCACCTTGCGCACCAGGTCGACGGCGAGCCCGTAATGATGCACGCCGACATTCATCAGCTTGGTCGCGCCGCGCTTGAACAGCAGCGCCTGCCGTTCCTGGCTGCGATAGGTCTCGAACGCCATCAGCGCGATGCCTTGCGCCTGCGCGTCCTCGATGATCGCCGCCACCTGCGCGCGGAAGGTCGGTTCCAGCAGCGCCATGTCCGAGACCGGATCGGTGCTGCGGAAGCGCGCGTCCTTGGCGATGACGTCGGTGAAGAAGTTCCCCATCCCGTTCCCCCCGAAATATCCTCGGGGAAAAGGTTTACACGCACCCGTGGAAATTGAAAATGGACCGTTTCAGCTCTTGCGGAAGGCGAGCGAGGACAGCCAGCCGAAGCCGACGGCCATCAACACCGTCGAGATGCCGTAGGCGAGCGGCTGCTCCTGGCTGAAGTCATAGAGCCGGCGCTCCAGTCCGGTCTGGTCGATGGTGAGCTCGGAGGAGCGCACGTCGATCACCTGGCCCTGGCGCAGAAGATAGACCCAGGCGGTGTAGCGGCCGCGCGGCGCCGACGACGGCAGCGGCACGCGGGCGCGGAACAGCGTGCCGCTCAGGAACTCGACCGCGTCGTCGTCCTGCGCATAGAGCCCGGCCTTGCGCTCGATGCCGATGGCGGCGTCGAGGAAGGGTTTGAGCGCATGCGGGCCCGTCATGGCCTTGGGCTGGAGCGCGTCCAGGCCCAGGCCGTATTGGCGGAGCGTGCCTTCGGCTGCGATCTCGGGCAGCGGCCGGTTGGCGGCGGCAAAGTAATAGCCGGGCATGCCGTGCAGGATGACGCGGTTCTTGTTGATCCAGATGCCGGCGACGCGGTCCTTGCGGCGGACGCGCAGGTCGCTCTCCGGTCCGCGCACCACCACGACGACGTCGGGCCGCGCCTCGGACGCCGGCCGCTCGATCGCGCCGAACACCACGATGTCGGTGCCGTTGTAGTTCGAGCGGATCTCGATCCTATCCTGCGACAGGCCCGAGACGAGATCCTCTGTCGCGAGCGCGGGACTCGCCAGCAGCAGCACGAAGAGCGCCAGCCGTCTCATGAGCCGCTCACGCTGAACAGCTCGCGCGGCGTCGCCACCAGCCCATAGAGCAGCCGGATCGCCACGCCCAGCACGAGCAGCGCCAGCAGCATGCGCAGCTGCTCGCCGCGCAACCGCGCGCCCGCGCGCACGCCGAGTTGCGCGCCGATCACCCCGCCCACGATCAGCCAGGCCGCCAGCATGGCGTCGACGGCGTGGTTGTTGGTCGCCTGGAGCACCGTCGCGGCGGCGGTGATGACGATGATCTGCGCCAGGGACGTCCCCATCACCACGTTCGCCGGGATGCGCAGGATGTAGATCATCGCCGGCACGATGACGAAGCCGCCGCCGACGCCGAGCACCGTCGAGAGCATGCCGACCGCAAAGCCGATCGCGACCGGCGGGATCACGCTGATATAGAGGCCGGACGCCGGGAAGCGCTGCTTGAAGGGCAGGGTGTGGATCCACGGACGCTCGGCGCGGCGCGGCGTGGAGCCGCCGCTGCGCGCGGCGCGCAACGCGCCCAGGCTCTCGCGCAGCATCAGCCCGCCGATGGTGCCCAGCAGCACGACATAGGCGGCCGAGATGAACACGTCCATCTGCCCCGAGCGGCGCAACACCGCGAACAGCCACACGCCTGCGAAGGTGCCCGCGATGCCGCCCAAGGTCATGACCGCGGCCATCTTCAGGTCGATCGCGCCCTTGCGCCATTGCGCGAGCGCCCCCGACATCGACGAGGCGGTGACGTGGCTCGACGTCGTCGCCACCGCGACCGCGGAAGGGATGCCGGTGAAGATCAGGAGCGGGGTCAGCAGGAAGCCGCCGCCGACGCCGAGCAGGCCCGAGAGGAATCCGATGGCGCCGCCCAAGCCCAGGAGGACCAGCCAGTGGACCGACATCTGGGCGATGGGCAGGTAGATTTCCATCGTGCTCGCGCAGGTGAACGAGGTTCACAATGTGCGGGCTGAGGGGGAGGCGGTCAACACCAACTGCTCGCCATGGCCGGCCTCCGAGCCGGCCATCCAGCGCACGAGCGCTCGCGCGCAAAAGAGTCTATGCGCTCACTGACCTCGCTTGCCGGGTGGCCGGGTCAAGCTCGGCCATGGTGTCGTTCAGCCCTGCGGCAGCTCGGCCTGGGTGGGCGCCACGTTGGCGCGCGGATCGAGGGCGGCGGGATGAAAGCTCTCGGCGGCGTGCTGCGCCGCGCTGCGGTCGTCGGGCGAAAGCTGCGTGCCCAGCGCGTCGATGCGCGACTTGGATTCGCTGTCGCCGCCCGCGGCCGCGATGGCGTACCACTTATAGGCATCGAGCAGGCTCTGCGGCACGCCCTGGCCGCGCTCGTAGAGCACCGCGAGGTTGAACTGCGAATCGGCGAAGCCCAGGTTGGCCGCCTTCGAGAACCAGCGCGCGGCTTCGGTCGGATCCTTCTTGACGCCGGTGCCCTCGGCATAGGCGACGGCGAGATTGTGCATCGCCTTGCGGTTGCCCTGCATCGCCGCGGCCTGATACCAGTGCGCCGCTTTCGGTGCGTCCGCGGCGACGCCCTGGCCGTGCTCGTACAAGGTCCCCAAGCGATACTGCGCGACGGGCTCGCCGGCATTGGCGGCGCGCTCGAGCCATTTGGCCGCCTGCGCCTCGTTGACCGCGACGCCTTCGCCGCTCAGATATTTGAGACCGACGATGGTCTCGGCCTTCACGTTGCCGCCGTTGGCGAGCGCCGTGAGACGGTCGAGCGCGGGCAAGGATGCGCTTTGCTGCGGCGCGCTCTGCTGCGGCGCGGGCGCGGGAACGGCATGCACGGGCGCCGGGTTCACGGTGCGCTGCTGCAGCGGCTGCACGGCTCCGGGCACGAGGCGCGGCGAGGACGGCGCGCTATCGCCGGCGTCCGTGGACGCGGTGTCCTCGGGCAGCACCGCATGCAGCGGCGTGCCTGCTTGCGGCGCGGCTGCCGGCTTCGGCGCGAACAGGCTGCCCAGCCCCGACGAGCGCTGCGACGAGCCCATCATGCCCTGGCTGAGCACGATCCCCGCGATCAAGGCCACGACGATCAGCACGCCGAGCGCGATCAGCACGGTGCGCGTGCGTCCCGGCTGCTCGGCCGCATCGGCGCTCTTGCCCGCGTTCCAGGCGAAGCCGCGTCCGGCCTGCTCGGCTTCGGCGGCGCTGGCGGCGGCGCGCGCGGAACGCCGCGCGGCGGAAAGGAACGAGTCGCCGGCCGGCGGCGGCGAGGCTTCGAAGCCCGCGGCCTGGACCGGCGCGAAGGGATCCTCGGCGAAAGGCGGCGGCGCATCGAATGCTTCCGGCGCGGGCGCGAACGGATCGGCGGGCGCGAACGGATCGTGCTGCGCCTGGAACGGCGTCGGCGCCCCCGGC
>Ga0213876_10001279_pt1 | contig 15878 bp, 18 predicted proteins | sample BarmaccomBMRX_R9_FD_160113 | JGI IMG/M metagenome (GOLD analysis project Ga0213876, IMG submission 160113) | Root-associated microbial communities from Barbacenia macrantha in rupestrian grasslands, the National Park of Serra do Cipo, Brazil - RX_R9 | ecosystem: Host-associated > Plants > Roots...
GGAATTTTCGCCGCTTCGAGCGCTTTGCCATGGGGCTCGTCTTCGCAAGCCTTCTGCTCGTGCCGATCTACTTCATGGCGCATCCGCCCTTGGCGCAGGTGGCGCGCGACTTTGTCGTTCCGCAGCTCCCGAGCGAAGGCAAGCTTTCGGACGTGATGCTCCTGATCATCGCCATCGTCGGCACCACGGTCGCGCCCTGGCAATTGTTCTTCCAGCAAAGCTACGTGGTCGACAAGCGCATCACGCCGCGCTTCATCCGCTATGAGCGCCTCGATCTGTGGATCGGCATCGCGCTCGTCATCATCGGCGCGGTCGCGATGATGGCCTTCACGGCGGCCGTTTTCGCGGGCAAGCCCGAGTTCGGCAATTTCACCGATGCCGGCGGTGTCGCTGCCGGCCTCGAGAAATATGCGGGAAAGGCCGCGGGTGTAATGTTCGCGATCGCGCTCATCGACGCGTCCTTGATCGGCGCCGCGGCCGTTTCGCTCTCCACGGCTTACGCGATCGGGGATGTATTCTCGCTGCGCCATTCGCTGCATCGCAAGCCCGGCGAGGCGAAAGGCTTCTACGCCATCTACGCCTTGCTGATCGCGCTCGCCGCTGCACTCGTCCTCACGCCGGGCGCGCCGCTCGGTCTTCTCACCAACGCGGTGCAGACACTTGCGGGCGTGCTCTTGCCGAGCGCCACCGTGTTCCTGCTCCTCTTGTGCAACGACAAGCCCGTGCTCGGACCTTGGGTCAATCCCCGCTGGCTCAACTATTTCACCGGCGCCGTGATCGGCGGGCTCGTGCTTTTGTCCATCATCCTCACCGCCTCGGTGCTCTTCCCCGAGGCGACCAACGAGCAGGTGATCCTTGCGATTCTTCTCGGCGGGGGCGGCGCCGGGCTTGTGGTCAGCATGGCCGCGATGATGCTCGACCGCCGCGGCGGCAAGGCCCATGCCCCAGCTTCGCTCGATGCCGCACAAGGGTTGCGCGCGAGCTGGCGCATGCCTCCGCTCGAGGAGCTTGCGCCCGCGAAGCTCTCGCTCGCCGCGAAGCTCTGGATGGGCGTGCTTCGCCTCTATCTCGTGGTCGCAGGCGGCCTCGTCCTTGTCCGCATCGCGACGCTCGCGCTCGGCGGCGAATAGCCGACCCAACCTTGCCAAAACCCCGCCCGGCGCCGTGGCCGGGCGCCACGTTTTCCGTTGGCGCGCGAAAGCGAAATCCGCTACTGCGTGACCTGCCCCATGGGCTCCGTTAGGCATGGCCGCCAAGCGGCCGTGCCTGCCTGCAACCGCAAGACCAAAGACCCGCATGAGCGATATTTTTCGGGAAGTCGATGAGGATGTCCGGCGCGATCGCTTCGAGCAGATCTGGAAGCAATACGGCAATTTCATCGTCGCGGCGGCGCTGGTGATGGTGCTGGCGGTCGGCGGTTGGGAGGTCTATGGGCATTTCCACCTGAAGGAAGCACAACGCGCCTCGGCCAAATTCCAAAACGCGATCGAATTGTCGCAAGCCGGCAAGGATTCGCAGGCCGAAACCCTGCTCGCCAGCATCGCCAAAAAAGGCCCGCCCGGCTACGCGGCGCTCGCGCGCTTTCGCGAAGCGGCCGAGCTCGGCAAGCGCGACCCCGCCGCCGGTGCCGCGCTTTATGACGGCCTGGCGACGGATGCGGGCATCGGGGCTGCGTTGCAAGGGCTTGCCGAGCTTCGCGCGGCCATGCTGCTCAGCGATACGCTTTCGCCAGCCGATCTGAAGAAGCGTCTCGACCCCCTCGCTCAAGCCTCGAGCCCATGGCGCAATCTCGCGCGCGAGCTTCTGGGCCTTGGCGAGCTGAAGGCCGGCGACTACGAGGCGGCTGGCCGTTACTTCGACGAGATCGTCACCGATCCCGAGGCGCCGGCCGCCCTGCGTCAGCGGGTCGAAATCTATCTGGGCCTCGTGAAGGCAGGGCCGCTCCCCGCGAAGTCGTGAATCTGGAAGGCCGCGATGGCGGCTGTTCGGTTCGGCTAAATGTCTGGGCCGACGAGTGAAGCCCAGAGGCTCAATTTCACGGTGCCGCGGTCCCGCGGCGGGGTGAGGTTTGTATCACACGAGGCTCTTGCCCAGATAAGCCGCGACCACATCGGCGCGGGCCGCAACGTCGTCGAGCGAGCCCTCCACCACCACGCGTCCCTCGATGAGCACCGTGATCTTGCGGCAGAGTCGGCGCATCACAGCCATTTCATGGCTCACGATGACGAAGGTCACGCCGCGGGCGCGACTCTCTTCCTCGATGAGCGCGATCAACTGATCCTTGATGACCGGGTTCACGCCGGCGAAAGGCTCGTCGAGCAAATAGCAGGTGAGTGAGGGCATCATGAAGCCGGCGGCTGCCTGGAGCAGCACACGCTGACCGCCCGACAAGGTCTTTGCCGGCGCATCGGCAAGGCGGATCAAGCCCGTGAGCTCGAGAAGGCGAGTGGCTTTTGCGAAGCCCTGCCCGTGCGTCTCGCGCATCCTCGCGTCTGCAAGATGGCTCGCGAGGAGATTTTCGATTACCGAGAGATTGCCGAACACCCGGCTCACCTGGAAGGAACGCACCAGCCCCTTGCGCGCGATCTCGTGAGGTTTGCGCCCGACAAGGCTCTCACCGGCGAGGAGCACATCGCCCGCACTCGGTTGATGCACGCCTGTGATCAGATTGACGAGCGTCGATTTTCCCGCCCCGTTCGGCCCGATGATGCCGCGGATCTCGCCCGCTTCGACCGAAAGATCGATTGCGTCATTGGCGAGAAAACCGCCGAAACGCTTCGACAGCCGGCGCGCTTCAAGGATCGGGGCAATGCCGCTCATGGCCTGTGCCTCATGCCTGGCGAAGCCGCTCGCCGAAAAGGCCGCTCGGGCGAAGCGCGAGCACGAGAAGCAGGAGCACGAAGCCGTAGGCGTTCTGATAGGCCGACGCGATGAAGGTCGCTCCGAGGGATTCGGCGATGCCGAGCGCGACGCCCGCGACGAGCGCGCCCGGCACGGAGCCGAGCCCGCCAATCACGATGATCTCGAAGCCCTTGGTGGTGGTGACCACGCCGTTGGTCGGATAGACCATGAACACGGGCGCGAGCAGCGCGCCCGCGAGGCCCGCAAGCCCCACACCGATGCCGAAGGCGAGCTTGTCGAGCGAGAGTACATCGACGCCGGAAGTCTGCGCGCCCACCCGGCTCTGCGACGTGGCCCGCAGCGCAAGACCGAGCCAGGTGCGCTTCAGGAGAAGCGTGAAGAGCGCGATCGCGGCGAGCGCAGCGAGGAAAGCGGCGAAGCGCGCTCCGCTCTCCGGCAAGGGACCGAGCATCACACCCGGCAAATTCGTGCCTGGCGTGCGCTGGTAAGGGCCGGAGATCGCGGTCGCGAGATTGCGCAACAGCAAGAGGAGCGCGATGGTCACCACGGTCGCGTAATCGTCGCGGCGTTCGATGCCGCCCGTGAACATCGGCTTGATGAGAATGGGCTCGATCAACCATCCGGCGAAGAACACCGTCGCGGCCGAAAGGATCGCCGCGATGTACCAAAGATCGGGGCCGAGCCAATAGGCGACAATCAGATACTGGGCGTAAGAGCCGAGCATGTAGAACTCGCCCATCGCCCAGTTGATCATCTTCACGATCGAGTAGATGAAGGTGATGCCGAGCGCCATGAGCGCATAGATCACGCCGATGACGATGCCGGCGAGGAGCGCTTGGGTGAAAAGCTCAAACGAAAACATCAAGCCCTCGCGAACGCCGATTGCGGGGTGTTCTCGTCTTCACAAGGCGTTATTTGCCACTCTCGAACATGACCTCCGCCTCCTTCCAATCCTGGCCGGGCTTCTGGAACTGGAGAATGAGAACGGGCGGAGAGAAATTATGCCAGAACACGCCATCGGCCTTGGGAAAGGTGACCTCGCCCGAAGACCAGAACGCGAATTTTCCGGTCTCGAGCGTCTGGATGATAGCTTTCGGGTCGGCGCCTTTGGCCTGCTCCACGGCTTGCGCGATGATCGCCACATCGCCGAAGCCGTTCAACGAGGAGTAGACAGGCGATTCCTTGTATTTTTCCTCGTAGGCCTTGGTGAACCAGGTGCCGATCTCGGAAAGCGTCTGCTTGGGCGAGTAGTAGGCAATGAAATAGAGCTTGTCGCCGGTGTTCGGGTGAAGCTGCCAGAATTGCGGCCGGATCGGCGCGTCATATGACACGAGCATCGGCACCTGCGGGGTGATCGCAAGCGTCGCGGCTTGCTCGATCATCAGATCCATCGGCGCGCCGACGCCGACATTCACGAGAAGATCGGGCCGGAACGCCTTCACTTGCAGAAGCTGTGGCGTGAGGTCGGTGGAGGTGCGGTCGAACGTGAGGCTCTGCAGCTCGATCGGGAGCTTCTTCTCCTTAATCTGCCGGTCCGTCTCGGTGACGAGGCCGATACCGTAGTCGGAGGTTTCGGCGAGCATCGAGACCCGCTTGAATCCCTTCTTCTGCATGAATTCGAGCCAGGCCGCGACGCGCAGAGGGTCGATCAGATGGGTGCGGAAAGCGATCTCATAATGCTTGGCGGTGATGTCGGCCGCGGAAGTCTGCGTTCCGATGGTCGGCACGCCGATGGATTTGGCGACTTCGTTTGCCGCGATGTTCACCGAGGAATGGAAGAAACCAGTGACCGCGACCGCCTTGTCCTCGCCGACGACGCGCCGATACGCGGCAACGCCGCCTTCCGGACGCCCCTGGCTGTCCTGCACCGACAATTGCAGCTTGCGGCCGCCGAGCACGCCCCCCTTGCCGTTGTAGTAGTCGAGCGCGAGCTCCGCTCCCCTGCGGATGAGCTGGCCCGCTGTCGGATCGCCGGGCGGCGAGAGCGGCACGACGAGCCCGATGGTGACCGGCTCTTGCGCCTGGACGGGAGGCGTAACAAGGCTAGCGAGAAGAAGCATCGCGAAGGCGGCGACGCGGCTGGTGTATTTCATGCGAGCTCTCTCCCCGACAAGCTTTGAGGGTTCGATAGCGAGGAAAGTTCGCCTGGCCTAGCGATGTCAATAGGAGCGACGCGAGCCGTCGAGGACGTTGCCATTCGAACGAGTCCTCTCGTCCACCCGGAATTGCTCCGCTTTCACTCAGTTCTTCTCATCGACGCCGGCTTCGCCGAAGGTCGCCATGCCGGAGTGACAACGTGCCGCCGCCTTGACGATGCCGGCCGCGAGCGCCGCGCCCGAGGCTTCGCCGAGCCGCATGCCGAGCTCGAGGAGAGGCGCGAGCGCGAGCCGTTCGAGCACCGCGGCATGGGCTCCCTCCGCCGAGCAATGCCCCGCGAGGCAGTGATCGAGCGCATGCGGGTCGAGCGCGTGAAGCACTGCCGCCGCAGCGGTCACCACATAGCCGTCGAGAATGACCGGGATGCGCTGCGTGCGTGCCGCGAGGATCGCACCGGCGATCGCGGCCACTTCGCGCCCACCGACCCGGCGCAGCACTTCGAGCGGATCGCCGAGATGGCCTTGATGGCGCGCCATCGCGGCCTCGATGGCGGCCGCCTTGCGGCGCACACCGTCGTCGTCGAGCCCCGTGCCGCGACCCGTCCAGCGCGCCGCCGGCCCGCCATAAAGCGCTGTGTAGATCGCGGCCGCGATCGTGGTGTTGCCGATGCCCATCTCGCCGAGCGCCAGAAGATCGACGCCGCCGGCGATCGCCTCCATACCGAACGCCATGGTGGCGGCGCAGGCGGCCTCTTCGAGCGCCGCGGCTTCGGTGATGTCGCTCGTCGGCAGGTCGAGCGCGAGATCGAACACCTTGAGGCCGAGATCGAAAGTGGCGCAGATTTGGTTGATCGCGGCGCCTCCCGCGGCAAAGTTCGCTACCATCTGTTGCGTCACGCTTGCCGGAAAGGCGGAGACACCTTTCGCCACCACGCCATGATTGCCGGCGAAGACCGCGACCAGCGGACGCTCCACTTTCGGCGGCGAACGCCCTTGCCAGGCCGCAAGCCATTCTGCGATGGTCTCGAGCCGCCCGAGGCTGCCGGGCGGTTTGGTCAACACGCCATCGCGTGCCCGCACCGCCGCCACGGCGGCCTCGTCCGGGCCGGGCATCGCGGCGATGAGCGCGCGAATATCGTCGAAAGGCAAGGTCGGCGGCTTCTTGTTCATGATCGGGATTTCGCAGTTGCGCGTGTCGTGCTTCAAGGGCTTCGTCTCGCGACGTTTCTTGGCGGGGTCGCACCGGTTTGGCAATGCGGCGTCATGAATCTTTCGCAGCCCGCGCCTCGCTTCGTGGTCGCGCTCGCCCAGGCGCTGCGCTTCTATTCGCGCCTTCCCATCCCGCGCCTTCCTGAAGAAGCACTTCCCGCGAGCGCCTTGGATTTCCAAGCGATCGCGCCGGCCGTTCCGGGTGCGGGCGCGCTCATCGGGCTCGTGATGGCGCTGATCCTTCTGGTGGCGCACGGCCTGCGATTGGAACCGTTGGTCGCGGCCATATTCGCGGTGGCGACGGGCGTGGTGGTCACCGGCGCCTTGCACGAGGACGGGCTCGCCGACATGGCGGACGGGTTTTTCGTCGAAGCGGGCCGTGAACGGCGCCTCGGCATCATGCGCGACAGCCGCCTTGGAACCTTCGGCGGCCTCGCGCTGATCATCGTCATGCTGCTGCGCGTCGCGCTCATCGCCGCCCTTGCGTTCGAGGGCCCGCGCGCCGCCGCCACCGCGCTCATCGCCGCCGCCGCGCTCTCACGCGCCGCCGGCCTGATGCCGCTTGCGCTTTTGATGCCGGCGCGCAGTGACGGTGCCGGCGCGACGGCGGGACGCTTGCCCATCCCGGCCTTCACCAATGCGGTGCTCATCGGCTGCGGCATCGCGTTCGTCTTCGGGCTCATCGGCGGTTTCGGCGTGCTGCGCGCGCTTGGCGCCTGCGTCGCCGCGCTCGTTGCGGCGCGCGGGGTTTGCACGCTCGCCGAGCGCAAGATCGGCGGACAGACCGGGGACGTCGCGGGCGCGACGCAGATTGTGGTCGAGCTCGCCTGCTATCTCGTTTTGGCGACAGGTTAGCTGCGCCGCACCCGTGACCCTCATTTCGCTAGACTAAGCCGTGCCCGCCTCGCGTGCCGCTTGAGCCAACTGGTTCAATAGCATCTGAGAAAGCATTCCTTCGAGCTGCGAAAGGTCGATATTTTTTGTTTTCTCGAGCGCCATATCAGCCGCTTCCAGCGCCTCGTAGTACGGCCGCTTGTCATCTGCAATCTGATCTGGAATCGTTTTCGTTCCTGGCAATAGACTGTCCAGTTTTATGCTGAGCACCACGTAAGAAACTGCGCGTGCCGTGCGCCCATTGCCATCTGCAAATGGATGAATCCAATTCAGACGCCACAAAACATAAGCTGCCAAGTGAATGGCCGATTTGTCATTCCAATTGGTGTTCACATAGTCGCATAGATCGGATACCTCGTCGGCAACCTTCAATGGCCCCGGCGGAACGTGCCCGCTACCATGAATTTCGACAGGCCCATTCCTGAATGTTCCCGAAAGTAGGTGGATTCCCTGAAGCGCTTTTGCATGGAGCTCCAGGACAATGCCTTGGCGCAATCGGAACGGGCGCTCGCGATCCTTGACGAATGCTCGGATGATCTCAATCGCAAGTTCAAACTGGCGAATTCCGTTTTCGGCTTCCCGATGCGCCTTTTCGTCGACATCGGTTATCAACTCTACCTCTTGAGCCGAGGTAAAGCGATCACCAGCATGCACCGCTACGTCCGCTTTCTTACGAGTTTTCGATCGATCTCCGCCACGAGCTTGCGGGTGATGCGGCTATTCTCAATATGCGTATTCCCATACGCAAAGCTACGACGTTGCTCCGTGGCCTGTTCGGCTGTCATCTCAACGTGCCGAAGTCGGTCGATCAGCGCTTTAAGTTCTTCTGTCATGCTAGGATTCCTAGAATCAAGCCGAACGATACCGCGTACGACGTATGGTGTCACGACCCACCCTTAAGCCGCTTAGGGGTAAGGTAATAGCGCCCTTGAATCGTTAAACAAGGACTAAAAGTCACCCCATGGACCTGATCGAGACGCCTTGCCTCGGCATCTGCCTCATCTCACCCGATGACGGGATGTGCATCGGTTGCGCGCGCACGGTGGACGAGGTGGCACGCTGGAGCGCCATGGATGCGGCCGAGCGGCGCGCGATCATGGACGCGTTACCGGCTCGGCGCCGGCACTCCCGCAAAGGCGGGCGCAAGGCCCGACTCGCGGCTAACCCAGATTCAACTCCTTGAAGAAGTCGTTCCCCTTGTCGTCGACGACGATGAAGGCGGGAAAATTCTCGACCTCGATGCGCCACACCGCTTCCATGCCGAGCTCCGGGTATTCGAGCGGCTCGACCTTGCGGATGCAGTCTTGCGCAAGTCGTGCCGCGGCGCCACCGATCGATCCGAGATAAAAACCGCCATGGGCCTTGCAAGCCTCTCGCACCGAGGATGAGCGATTCCCCTTGGCTAGCATCACCATCGAGCCGCCCGCCGCTTGAAACTGATCGACGAAGGCATCCATCCGGCCCGCGGTCGTCGGTCCGAAAGAACCGGAGGCGTAGCCGTTCGGCGTCTTGGCGGGGCCGGCATAATAGACCGGGTGATCCTTGATGTAGCTCGGCAGGCCCTCGCCGCGATCGAGCCGCTCGCGCAATTTGGCATGGGCGAGGTCGCGCGCCACGATCATCGGGCCAGTGAGCGAAAGCCTCGTCTTCACCGGATACTTGGTGAGCTCGGCCAGAATGTCGCGCATGGGCCGCCGCAAATCGATCGGCACGACGTCGCCGGAAAGCTTCGCCTCGTCGATCTCGGGCATGAAGCGCGCCGGATTGTGCTCGAGTTCTTCGACGAACACACCCTCCTTGGTGATTTTGCCGAGCGCCTGACGGTCCGCCGAGCAGGAGACGCCGAGCCCGATCGGCAGGCTCGCGCCATGTCGCGGCAGGCGAATGACGCGCACATCGTGACAGAAATATTTGCCCCCGAATTGCGCCCCGACGCCGAGCGATTGCGTGAGCTCATGGATCTCGCTTTCGAGCGAAAGATCGCGGAAGGCGTGCGCCTCTTCGGAGCCTTGCACGGGCAGCGCGTCGAGATAGCGGGTTGAGGCAAGCTTTACGGTTTTCATCGTCTGCTCGGCCGAAAGCCCGCCGATCACGATCGCGAGATGATAGGGCGGGCAGGCGGCGGTGCCGAGCGTGAGGATCTTCTCCTTGAGAAAGGTGAGGAGCCGGTCATGGGTCAGGATCGAGGGCGTCGCTTGGAAAAGGAAGCTCTTGTTGGCGCTCCCACCGCCCTTGGCGATGAAAAGAAACTTGTAGGCGTCCTGGCCCTCGGCATAGATCTCGATTTGCGCCGGCAAATTCGAGCGCGTGTTCTTCTCCTCGAACATCGAGAGCGGCGCGAGCTGCGAATAGCGCAAATTGCGCTTGAGATACGCATCGCGCACGCCTTCAGCGATCGCGCCCTCGTCTTCGCCCTTGGTGAAGACGAGCCGCCCCTTCTTTCCCATGACGATCGCGGTGCCGGTGTCCTGGCACATCGGTAAAACGCCACCGGCCGAAATGTTTGCATTCTTGAGAAGATCATAGGCCACGAACTTGTCGTTCGATGTCGCCTCCGGATCGTCGAGAATGCGGGCGAGCTGGGCGAGATGACCCGGTCGCAAAAGGTGATTGATGTCGACGAAAGCCTGCTCCGAAAGAAGCCTTATGGCTTCGCGCTCGATCGCGAGAATCTCCTGCCCGGCGAATCTCTCGACATGCACGCCCTCTTGCGTGAGTTTTCGGTAAGGGGTCGTGTCCCCGACGAGCGGAAAGAGCTCCTGGAACTGGTAGGTCATCGCGGATTGTCCCGTTTCAGGTCGCGAGCGCAAGCAAAGCGGCTCGCGCGCTCATTTTATCTTTGACACGGTCAGACGAAACCGGGCGCCTTCAGCTCAGGCGGCAGCCGGCTGTTGGGTGAGGAGCGCGAAAATGCCGTCCGCGTCGCGCGTGGCGCGAAGCTTCGCGGTGATCGCGGGGTCACGCAGCAAGCGCGCCATGCGGGCGAGCGCCTTCAGGTGGTCCGCGCCCGCCGCTTCCGGCGCCACGAGGAGGAAAATGAGGTCGACCGGCTCGCCGTCGAGCGCATCGAAATCGATCGGCTTCTCGAGGCGCGCGAACACGCCATGGAGCTTGGTCACTTTCGGGAGCTTGCAATGCGGGATCGCGATCCCGGCGCCGATGCCCGTGGACCCCAGGCGCTCACGCTGCAGGACGGCATCGAATACGTCCCGCTCCGGCAATCCGGTGATAGAAGCCGCGCGCGCCGAAAGCTCCTGCACGGCCTGCTTCTTGCCGTTCACCTTGAGCGCCGGCAACACCGAGCCGGGAACGAGGAGATCATCGAGAGGCATAGGTTTTCAAAGCTCCAAGGGGAGATGGTGACGCCGGCGCCATAGCGGCGCGAAGGCATCCCTCACGCCGATCCGTCGGGGTGGCCGGCCGGGTCCACCCAGCCGACGTGACCATCGAGGCGACGATAGACGACGTTGACGCGCCCGCTACTGGCGTGGCGGAAGAGAAGAATGGTCGCCCCGCTCGTCTCGAGCTCGGCAGCCGCATCTCCGACCGATAAGTGTGGGAGCCGCGTTATCTCCTCGGCGACGACGATGGGCTGAAATCCCTCAGGCGTATCCCCTTCAGTGCCGGTCGGCGAAAGCGCGTCGTATCCGGTCACCTCGGCTTGAGCGCTGGCATTGGCCGGTCGCCGCTCCTTGAGCTTGCGCTTATAGCGGCGCAACCTTTTTTCAATGCGTTCGGAAGAGATGTCGGCGCTCGCGTAGGGGTCGTGGGCAATCGCCGAAGCCTGAAGGTCGATGCCGGTATCCAGATGGAGGGAGCAATGGGTGCGAAACGCAGTGCCGTCGCGCTCGACGACCGCATAGCCGCCGAATCCACCATCGAAATAGCGTTTCACGGCTTGCTCCACCCGCATTGCAATCTGCCCTCTCAGCACCTCCCCGATATCCATGTTCTTACCCGACACCCGTAACGTCATGGATGCCACCTTTTCGGTTTCCGGCCGAAGGCTGTGAGCCCACCCGCCTTCGGCCAAGCGTTAAGGAGCCCGCCATCTCAAGTCAACGCACGGGCGAGAAGCTCAGCCTGCAATTTATGTGCAATCCCGATTCCACAAATGATGGTTTCGCAGCCGCGCGGGAAATGCCTATCTCGACTATGTGGGCGAATTGCGCCCTCCTTCAAGATCGAGGCCTCCGGTCCAGACAGGCATGATCGAGGGCTCCAGCCCTGATTGCGGGGTTTCGGCTCGCGGGTCAAGCTGCTAATGCTTTTGTGCCAAGGAGAAGCTCTCGATCATGAGGCCTGGGCGTGGGGTTGGCGCGGCGCTCGTCAGTCTGTTCGGCGACCGAGCCGTGGGGGCAAGATGCCGGCAAGCCTGCGCCCGCCTCCTTTACATGAGGCGCCGAGAAGGCCGCGAGGTCGAGGAAATCGATTTTTAAAGGGACAGAGGGAGAACGGCCAATGTCGCAGCAGTCCAATCTTGCCAGAACCACGAGCAGCGTCCCGAACGATCTGGAGGCGTTCTGGATGCCGTTCACGCCCAATCGCGCCTTCAAGAAGCGCCCGCGCCTCATCGCCCGCGCCAAGGACATGCATTACTACACGCCGGAAGGGCGTGCGATTTTGGACGCGACCGCCGGCATGTGGTGCACCAATGCGGGCCACAACCGCGATCCGATCGTCGCGGCGATCAAGGAGCAGGCCGAGGAGCTCGATTACGCGCCGCCTTTCCAATTCGCCCATCCCAAATCCTTTCACCTCGCCTCGCGCATCGCCGAGCTCGCGCCGGGCGATCTCGACCATGTGTTTTTCACCAACTCCGGATCGGAGGCGGTCGACACGGCGCTGAAGATGGCCCTTGCCTATTGGAACGTATCGGGCCAGGGCAGCCGCACGCGTCTCATCGGTCGCGAACGCGGCTATCATGGTGTCGGCTTCGGTGGCATCTCGGTGGGCGGCATGGTCGCCAATCGGCGCATGTTCGGCACTCTGCTTGCCGGCGTCGACCACCTGCCGGCGACCTACAATCGCGAGCAGCAAGCCTTCACCAAAGGTGAGCCGGAATGGGGCGCCCATCTTGCCGATGAGCTCGAGCGCATCGTCGCTCTGCATGACGCCTCGACCATCGCGGCCGTCATCGTCGAGCCGATGGCCGGTTCTACGGGCGTGCTGCCGCCGCCCAAGGGCTACCTCAAGCGCTTGCGCGCCATTTGCGACAAATACGGCATCCTCCTCATCTTCGATGAGGTGATCACCGGTTTCGGCAGGCTGGGCACCGGGTTCGCGGCCGAGCGTTACGGCGTGCTTCCCGACATGATCACCTTTGCCAAGGGGGTCACCTCGGGCACGGTGCCGATGGGCGGCGTGATCACCCGCAAGCATGTCCATGATGCCTTCATGAAAGGTCCCGAGCACGTCATCGAGTTCGCGCACGGCTACACTTATTCGGCCCATCCGCTCGCGGTCGCGGCCGGCATCGCGACGCTCGACGTCTACCGCGAGGAAGGTCTTTTCGAGCGGGCAAAGAAGCTCGAGCCCGTCTGGGCCGAGGCGATCCACGGCTTGAAGGGCGAGCCCAACGTGCTCGACATTCGCACGCTAGGCCTTGTCGGCGCGATCGACCTCGCGTCGAAACCCGATGCGGTCGGCAAGCGTGCCTATGAGGCGATGGAGCACGGCTTCCACGAGCACGACATCACCTTGCGCATAACCGGAGAGACGCTGGCGCTTACACCGCCGCTAACCATCTCCGAGGCGCAGATCGGCGAAGTGGCCGACAAGCTCAGAGCCGTGATCCGATCGGTGGCGTGAGGGTTGACGCTCCGCGCAGCGCGCCGAAAATTCAGCGCGTCGCCGAGCTTTCAATAAGAAAAGCCCCGCTGCCTCGGCGCGGGGCTTTTCGTTTTGGACCTCTATCAGGCGAGCGTCTTTTTCATATAGACGGTCAATCCGCCCCTGAACGGCTCTTCTTTATAAATGTCGTAGCCCAGACACGTATATAAAGTGACGTTGTCCGCGAAGGCCGCATTCGTTTGAAGACGCGCCTCGACGCATCCCTGCTCGACGGCATGGCGCTCGACATGGGCCAAAAGCCGCCGGCCGAGGCCTCGTCCTTGGTGCAGCGGCTTCACGGCGAGGTTCTCGATCCAAAGGTGATCGGGACGAAGAAGCGTCTCGACGAGACCGACCATCTCGCCGTCAAGCATGAGAAGGTCGAACTGGTGCTCGCGTACCGCGCGGTCATAATCGGCGCGCATGGGCAAGGGTTCGCGACCGATGACCGGGACCCATTTGGCATAAGCTGAGCGCACGAGCGCGCGGATGCTGTCGGCATCTTCCGGGAGGGCGGGGCGAAACGCGAGCGAGGCTTCATGGGGCATGATGCTTTTTCTCATGGAGCGGACGCAAAAAAATCCTGCCCGCCGAAAGGCGGGCAGGGCTGTCAAGATCGAGAATGATCGGAAGGGCTAATTTTCGGGCGTCGTTCTCTTGAGATAAGCGCGCTGCTCCGCAGGTTCGCGCGGAGTGAACGCCGCAAGCGAGTAACCGCGCGAGCGCGCTCATGAGCTCACCCGTGACGCAGTTGCACGGCCTTTGTCAATCGCGGCTATTATTCCTTGAACAGATCAGAATGCGTGCCGGTGCGGGTAAGATGCAGTTCTTGGCCGGCGATCCGATAAAGCAATAGCCAATCGGGTTCGATGTGAGCGTCGCGCCAACCGGTCCAATTGCCTTTCAAGGAGTGATCTTTGTAGCGTGCGGGCAGCTCCTCTCCTACGATTAGGAGGCCCAACAATTCGCGCAACTTAGTAAGGTCCTTGCCCCTCTTTTTCGCGCGCTTCACATCGCGGCGGAACCGCCCCGAACGAACCGGTGTCCGCAAGTTATAGGCCTAAATCCTTGAACAGCTCCTCGGCCGATGTGAAGCGCTTTCCCTTTCCTCGCTCCAGCTCCATCATGGCTTTGCGAGTAGTGGCGTTAGGCACTTTCACTGGAAACGGAAATTCCTTGTCGGCCGCCACGCGGACGAGCAGTAAACGCACGGCATCAGAGAGAGACAAGCCCATCTTCGCGAGTGCCTTGGCGGCCTGCTCCTTTGTTACCTGATCGATCCGGGCGCGGACAACAGTATCGGTCGCCATCTGGGAACTCCTCCTTCGCTACAATGTAGCTACAGAGCTTGCTTCTGGCAATCGTGTCCCAATCACCACGTCGAAAATGATTGAGTCCGCCTCGACGGGCTACACAGGCACACGATCGACCGACCGACTTCATCAGGCACCAGACCTCCGCGCTCGACGCGAGGTCGAGGTCGGCGACGGTATCCTGAGCGAGCGCGGCCGTGACGCTTCCTCCAGACGTGGTGAGCGCCACGAGCGCTTGCGAGCCGGTCGAGTCAATGCTCGCGATCGTGGCTCTGGACCCTAAGCCAAATATTTCTTCAGCGGTTCCCAATACATCTTATGCCAACCACCTTCGAGGTGTTCCGCACTTCCAGCGGGGAAAGCCGATTGCTCGAGCGTGAGCTTGGCGTGAGCCCCTTGCGCCTCCAGCTCGAACTTCACGATCGAATAGGCGCCTTCTGGCCAATTCCCGGCGCGCCAAGCCTGAACGATACGCTGACCTGGCTTCAGCTCGACATTGCGCCCCGTGATCATTCCGCCGAAGCACGAGAATGCGCCGCCAACCTGGCGATCGATCTCGGCCGCCGCGCCTCCGGTGAATTCGCTGAACTGCTTGGCATCGAGGAGCGCATCGTAAACGCGCTTCGGGCTCGCCTCGAGAATCATCTCTTGCCGAATCGTCTTTGTCATCGTCATTCTTCCTATCCCAGGGAATTACGGCGCATCGCAGCGCTGGTGCCTTTAAGGGAAGCAGCCGTAAAAAAGATGATCAACATCATCTTTTCCCGCCGCCGATAATTCACCGGCGCCATCGGACGAAAAACCAGCGTTCGGAACGAGCGCCACGGAGGACCTTATGCCCTACCCATCCGGCCATCGCGATATGACCAGAGCGACGATCATTCGCGTCGCCCGTCGATTGTTCAATCGGTTCGGCTTCGATGGCGTGTCCGTAGGCCAAATCATGGCGGAAGCCGGCCTCACGCATGGGGGCTTTTATCGGCACTTCAGGAGCAAGAGCGATCTTTATGCCGAAGCCTTGCAATGTTTCTTCACTGATCCAGGCTGGGACAACAATTGGGAAGGGATAGAGATCGATCGGGACGCCGCCGATATCGGGCCGCAGATCGTGCGCGCCTATCTGTCGCGCCAGCATTTCGAGAGCATCGAGAATTCATGTCCGATGGTCGCCTTGCCGAGCGATGTTGCGCGCAACGGGGAGAGCGCGAAGCGTGCCTATGAGACGGTCTTCAGGGCCATGGTCGACATCCTTCAAAACGGCTCGCGCGCCAATCAGCATCCCGACCGGACGGCGGCTCTCGCCATCGCGGCCCTATGCGTTGGCGGCATGGTCATCGCGCGAGCGAGCGAGGATCGAGGCCTCGCCGATCAGGTGCGGGATGCGTGCACGGAAGTTGCCTTGAGGCTCGGCGGTTGGGACGAGGGTCGAGACCGCGCCAGGCCAAGACGGAGGCCGCTTTAGAGGGATCGCTATACCGGCACGCGATCGACGGCGACCGACTTCACGAGGCACCAGACCTCCACGCCCGGCGCGAGGTGAAGATCGGCAACGGCATCATGGGTGAGCACGGCCGTGACGGCGCCTCCCGCCGCGGCGAGCGCGACGAGCGCTTGTGATTGGTCGAGCCGCTCAATGCGCGAGATCGTGGCGCGGAAGCGGTTGCGGATCGAC
>Ga0213876_10001280_pt1 | contig 15877 bp, 15 predicted proteins | sample BarmaccomBMRX_R9_FD_160113 | JGI IMG/M metagenome (GOLD analysis project Ga0213876, IMG submission 160113) | Root-associated microbial communities from Barbacenia macrantha in rupestrian grasslands, the National Park of Serra do Cipo, Brazil - RX_R9 | ecosystem: Host-associated > Plants > Roots...
CTTCCAACTCGCTGGCCACGAACGCGCCCAGCCGTCGTCGGGCAGATTGGGATACAGTGATCCAAGTAAGTCTCGCGTCGCCTGCCGCAATAGCGCGATTTCTTCGGCCAGCTGGTCAGTGCCCTGGTTTTGCGTCTCGCCGGGCACGCTCATAGTGTGATCGCGATCTTGATGCGTTGTGGCGTTGGGCGACAGGCTAGCTCGAACGCGGCTGCGACATCGCCGACTGCAAAGGTGTGGGTCAGGAAGTTGTGAAGAAGTTCGGGGTGTTCGCGGGCAAACTCGTCGGCGCGGCGCAGCACTCGCATCCGATCGAACGTAAGACCTGATTTCACGGTCAGATTGTTGCGCAGCATGGTGCGCATGCTGATTGGGTAGTACTCATCGTCGGCCACACCGAAGTAAAAAATCGTGCCACTGGGGGCCGCCGCTGCGACGGCGTGGCTGAGGGTCGCGACCTGATGGCCGACGGCTTCAATCACGATGTTGGGTCTGGCTCGGGTCTCGAGGGTACGCAGCCAGCGGTCGCTGGTGGCACGCACGATGGTGTCGACGCCGAACAAGGGTCCGATCTCCATGCGGTCGATCGGGTCGACGCCGGTGACCCGAGCCGCGCCCATAGCCTTGGCCGCGTATGAGAACAGCAAGCCGATTGGCCCCTGACCGATGACGGCGACGTGACTGCCCGCGATGTTAGGGATTTGTTCGAGTGCATACAGAACGCATGCCAGCGGTTGAAGTCCTACGGCCAGTGCGGGGCTGAGCACCGGGTCGTATTTAGCCAGCCCATTTCCGTCGGATACGACGTGGGCCATCAGGCCATCAAATCCCGATGCCCAGCCGACGACCTTATCTCCGGGCCGGTGTTCACTGTGACGACTCGCGACCACTTCGCCAACGATCTCGTGAATGGGATATCCGTCTATCTCGGCGGCGTTAACTCCGGTGTCGGCGGTGAGTTTGCTCGCGATGCCTTTGAATCCCGGTAGGTCGGTACCGCAGATGCCTGCGGCCAGGAACCTCATCAGCACCTGGTCGTCCGCAAGCGATTCGGGTGACTTCGTAGGGATCTCATTGCATTCGAAGGTGTAGGGCGCGACAAGCCGGTAGGACCACACGGTCAGACCTGCACGGGGATACTGTTCCAGCCCCATTGGAAGCTGGAAGGTGGCCGCGACGCGCACTCGGTGACAATCCTGAAGTCAGAGACTCGCTTAAGCCATTCCTGGATCATGATGGTGATTTCCAATCTGGCTAAGTGCACCCCAAGGCAAAAGTGCTGTCCTCGACCGAACGCCAGCAATCGCTGAATGGGCCGATTCCAGATGAAGTCGTCTGGGTGCTCGTACTCACGCTCGTCACGGGCCGCCGAGGCCAGCAATGTGATGACGCGCTGACCGGGCTGAAGGGTGGTGCCGTGAATCTCGAAGAGCTTCCGGACTGTTCGCGCGAACCATTGCGCGGGAGCGCAATAGCGAATGATCTCTTCCCGGGCTACCGGCACGGTGGTATCGAGATCGGCACGCACCGCGGCCATTTGGTCGGGCCGCAAACTGAGTTCCCATAGCCCTTGGGCAGTGATTTTCGGCACCGTCTCAGTACCGCCGATGAACACGCCGAGCATCTGGGTGGCCGCCTCAATGTCGGAGAACGTCGATCCGTCCGGCAGTTGGTAATCGATCAAAGCGTCAGGTATGGGCGCGGCCCCGTCCGCGCCTTGGGCGCGCCGACGTTCGATGACAGGGGCCAGGTAGGACAGATAACCCGGCCGGGCATTGCCTACCTCGACGCCGGCACCGGGTTGGGCGAGGCTACCGGCATTCACGGTGGCCAAAACGTCAGCCGCAAGGTCGGTTGGCAAACCAATCAACTCACAGACGATCGAGGCCGCAACGATGCCTCCGTAGTCCTGGGTAAGGTCAAAGCTGCCCCGCGGGATGAGCTCGTCGAGTCTCTCGTTGGCCAGAATTCGGATTCTCTCGGCGAGCTTGAGCACCGACTTGGGGCGCAGCGGCATGGAAGTGCACCGGCGGACGTCCTCGTACAGCGGCGAGTCGAAGTTGGCGTGGAACGGCATGGGGTGTAGCGGCGGATCGGGGACGGGTCCCTCATTTCGCTTCTCTAGGACGGCCGCTGCTGGCAGCGTCCCTTCCGATGCCACGAAGGTGCCGTCGTTGATTTGCAGCAGTTGCCAGATGTCCTCGAATCGCGACAGCGCATAGATGTCCCATTTCGCGATGTAGTAAAGCGGGTGTTCGTCGCGCAGAACCCGGTAGTAGGGCAAAGGGTTACTCATCACTTGCGGGTCGAACGGATCGTAGGTGAATTGTTGGGCCGTCACGCTTTTCAAGGGTGTGTTCCAATCGCGTTGCGCTGCTGCGCATGCACCAGGTGAAGCCTGTCATGACTGCACCGGTCGTTTCGCGGCGCTGGCCGGGCGGCGATCCTCACGGCTTCGCTACTCCTCGAGCCGCAACGCGGCAGCGGGACACTGGGTGACGGCTTGCCCCATGCGTCCACGATCGGACTCGGGCCGTTCGGCTGCGAGAATCTGTACACTTCCGTTGTCTTGCACCTCGAATACATCGTCGGCGATCGACTCGCAGATTCCGTGTCCGGTGCATTTGGCGAGATCAACTTCCACCCTCATGATGTCTCCAATCGGGCCGGGCTACTGGACGTGAGCGGGCAGGCGCTTCACGCCGTGGACAAAGTTGCTGTAGAGGAATTCGGGTTCGCCGAAATCAACGGTATTCAGCCGAGTCAACAACTCGCGGAACAGGTTTCGTAGCTCGGTTTTCGCCAGCTGATTGCCCAGGCAAAAGTGCGGCCCGCCGCCACCGAAGCCGAGGTGTGGATTTGGCGAGCGCTTCACATTGAAGCACTCGGGTTCGTCGAATACCGACTGATCACGGTTGGCTGAGCAGTAGAACAGGCCCACCTTCTCGCCGGCGTTGATGTGTTGGCCGGCGATCTCGACGTCTTCGGTGGCGAACCGCGCGAATTGCATCACCGGCGAGGCCCAACGCACAAACTCTTCGATAGCCACGCCGATTCGGTCTTCATAGTCTTCCATCAACCACGCGCGTTGACCCGGGTTCTGCGTCAGCGCCATCATCGCGTGTGTGGTCGTCTGCTTGGTGGTGTCGTTTCCCGCAGACGACAACAGAACAAGGAACGCACCCACCTCGTCATCGGTGAGCCGGTGCCCGTCCACTTCGGCGGCTACGATGCTGGTCATCAGGTCGTCTCCCGGGTGCGCGCGGCGGAATTTGGCCAATTCCACGCCAGTTCCACTGAGCAGTAGCATCTCGTTGATGGTGTCTTGAGCGCGCTCGTCCAATGAGCTGTACTCGTCATCGCTCATGCTGAAGAGCTTCTCTGCGGCCTTTGCCACCGCGGGCTGATCAGACGGCGGCACACCGAGCATGTCCATGATCGTCATCATCGGCAGCCGAGCCGAACAGGCGGCCACGAAATCCACGTCGCCCGCGCCCATCAGATCGTCGACGATTTTCACCGCATTGTCATGGATCTGTTGTTCGATTCTTCGGACGTTGCGCGGGGTGAACGCCGCGCTGATCAACCTGCGGTAGACCGTGTGCCGTGGCGGATCCATGGTCAAAAAGAATGTCGCCAATCGCTGCACTTCGGCGGGCATCGGATCCAGAGCAACGCCCTGGGCCGATGTGAACAGGTCCGGGCGCTGGCTGGCGAAGACGATATCTTCGCGTCGGGTCAACGCCCAGAATCCATTCTCCTCCATCGGGAACAGGGTGGACAGCGGCCGATGCCAGCTGATTCCCTCATTCGCGCGCAGGTGAGCAAACGTGTTATCGCGCTGGGCGAATGGTTGGCTCCAGAAGTCGTGTGACGTGATGTCGAGGCTGTTGTATTCGTGCTCGTATAGCGCGCTGTCAACCGTCGCCACCTTCGCCTCCCTCCCGGATTCCATACCACACGCTCTAATGATCCAGCGTGACACTTTATGCATAATTTGTAAAGCTCCCTAGTGGCAGCAACACGGTCCGGCGAGCAACGGCTCCAGGCGCACAGGTGCGCTCGGTCTTGCTGAGAAGTCCACCACTACACCGTGTTACGAAGACGCCGGTGCAACGCGGCCACCGGGCGAAGGGCGCGGGGCGGCAGCTCCGACACCACTGGGGCCGAATCGGTCGAGATGCTGCGCGCCGCAGCAGGCACCCTCAGCGCTTGGCGCCACCGTGAACACGGAACCGTGAAGGCCGTCAGCTCGCCTCCGATGCTGATGCGCCGCGATGACCCGGTACTTCTGGTCGCTCTTACCGACGTCACGGAATGGCACCTGGCCCGCCAAGGCCTGCCCGTCCCATCGACCTCCACGATTCGACGCATCCTCGACCACCACGGCCTAATCACCCCGCAGCCACGCAAACGCCCCAAAAGCTCCTACATCCGATTTGAGGCCGCCCAACCCAACCAATGCTGGCAATCCGACTTCACCCACTGGTCGCTGGCCGACGGCGCCGAGTTAGAGATCCTCAACTGGCTCGACGATCACTCTCGCTACCTGCTCGCCTGCACCGCCTACCCCGCCTTACCGGCCCCGACGTCGTGGCCAGCTTCACCACCACCGCCACGATCTACGGCCTGCCCGCAGCCACCCTGACCGACAACGCCGCGGTCTAGACCTCACGATTCACCCACGGCCACAACGACTTCGAACGCCTGCTAGCCAGCCTCGGAGTCACCCAAAAAAACGGCCACCCCGGCCACCCACAAACTCAAGGCAAAATCGAACGCTTCCACCAAACCCTCAAACGCTGGCTCACCGCACGACCACACCCCACCGACCTACAAACCCTGAACCGCCCCGGGATGTCCGGAGCCGACGGGCGGGGCTGATCGCCCTAGACTCGACAGCACGCACCGTGCGATCGGTTCCCGTGCCCAACACCGCCTTGTGCTCCGGCAGCCACGAGATCCAGTGCGTCAACGGCTACACAATTCAACGGGATGACGGTGGATAGTCGTCATCATCCGCGAAGCGTGGTCGCTTAACCCACTACCCTGACTCACTACGGCGTTGTGTCACCGACTTCCGTTCTTTGGGCTTTGAGCTGAAGACTGGGTTCTCCAGGCGCGGGTAGACGATGCCGCGAAGGCGGAAGTGCGGAAGCTTTTCGGTCGCCCCGGACGCAGCCCTTGCGGAAACCGAGTCGTTCGTATCCATTCGCCTGCTCGATCAGAAAAGCAAACCCCCGGAACCCGCACGTGAAAATCCACCCTCGAACTGAATTCGGCTCGCATCGCTAGCGAGCCTTCGCTGGTGCCGTCGTCTACCCCGCTTCGTCAATGCCGAGCGCTGGAAATGGGTAGGTATTCCAGGCATTCTCAAGAATAATGTTCGGTCTGTTGCCGTGCAGACGAACATCGTGAATGGGTAATGCGGTCCCGACAGTGTGGTCCCGAAGGACCTCGAGGAGACGATCTTCGATTGCGGCGCCATGTGTCACCCACGCTTCCAGATCGCGCGCGCTAATCGCCGCCACCGGCACGTTCCGCAGATGACCAGCCGACAGCGTGGCACCGTGCTTCTCGACGAGGTAAGCGTTCCCGCCATAGATTGGCTCGGCAGACACGATTATTGCGAGTATTGGCCTATCTGACGGAATGTGGCTGAACTCAGGAGTTTTGGTAGCCAATTGCTCGACTGAACGCCCAAGCTGGTCGTATGCCTTGCCCACCGCGCGGGTGAGTTCAGGAAACAGGGCGGAGCCGCCTGCGCGGGCTGCAAGACTGAGACGTTTGAGTTTGCACTCAATAATGAGCACCAGACCTGGCAAAACGACGAACCAGTCGACGCTCTTCTTGTCCCGACGCGGGCCGTAGGTGAGCTCGGGATGTACTTCGGCACCGTCGATCAAACGTAGATGCCGACCGACATAATGCTCGAACAGATGACCTAGGTCGGTCGTAAACGCCTCGTCGTAGCGCTCCAAACCTGGATAGTAAAGCCCGCCTGGCGTTACCGTCCTCATAATCAGGCGCGGCGCCGGCGCCACGGTGACGCCGTTTGCGAGCTCCACGAACGGCGTTCGCACCAGCGGGTTGTAGTCGAACTTCACGAGCTCCTTAATTCCGTGCGACCGCTTGGCGAAGTCGTCCCGAAACTCCGCCTGTGTCGCGGTAAGACGACCTGCTGCCGCCTCGATGTTGCCGCGCGGATAAAGCTCAAGCACATCCTTAAAGTTGTCCTGGTCAAGCCATGATCTGTTGTATAGCCCGCCGTTCTGGTTGGCACCCACCTGTAAGACGAACGTTGCGACGATGGCGTCCCCCAGCGGCACGCCACCGAGTACCTCCGCCAACGCGAACTCGGAAATCACCTTTGTGTCGACGTCGTTAAGTCCCTCAATCATGAGGGCATGGGACCGCGCCAGCTCTTCGAAAATGGACTCCTGCCATGGGAACTGCTCGTAGAGAATCGGGGTAACGAGAGATACCAGAACCCCTGGATCTCCTCGGGCGGGCTGTCGCGGAACGTCCGCATCGAAGAACTTCCGCAGGAGAACGACAATCCCATCGTCCGTGACAGGCTTATCCCGGTGCTCGTTGCCGTACAGAAGGGATTCGCGCGCAATTGCCGCGAGACCCCACGGCGGGCATCGGCGCTTCACGTCGTCGGCGTACGGTGGCTCCCCCAAGGCCGCGGAGATCCGTGCGATCGTCGGAACGAGCTGGCTCGGTCGATAAGTGCGACAAGATTGCACGAACTCGTTGAAGTTTCTACTCCACCGCGAAGGTGCCATCGAGTCAGAGTAATTAGCGATGCCGACGTATCGGACAACGAGCCGTCTCATACTGTTACTGAGCTCAGCAGTACCGGCTTTGATCCAAGGGGCGCTAAAGCTCAACGTCTAATCCGGAGACTCGCTTAATCGTGGATAACCGCTTGTTATTCATGCGGGTCAGGCAACGACTGCAGACGTCGGCGACGGTCGCTTGGAAAGCAATCTGAAGCGATCCTGTTAGCCGAGCGCCGATCCGATGGCGTCGGCGGCGGCTTGTGCGCTTCGCCGATCGAGGTGGCCGTACACACCAATTGTGGTCTGTATTGATTCGTGCCCGAGATGCTGCTGGATCACCGGCAGCGGCACCCCGGCGTGGATCATCCACGACGCGCAGGTGTGCCGGAGGTCGTGTACCCGTGGAGATTTCCTCAGTCCCGCCTTCATCGCCGCGTCGCGACCTGGCTTCCAGCCACCGTTGAAAAACTCCTGTGCACGAACCGGATTCCCGGCGCCGTTGGTGAACAGGAAGCCTGGCGCTGTGAGGTCGATGACCTCTAGCGCCGCCGGCGGCACGCTGATGGTGCGGATCGATTTCTTCGTCTTGGGCGGCCCGATCTCGGGCCGGTAATCACCGGAGTACTTCCATGCCTTGTTGATTCGGCACGTCTTCGCTTTGATGTCGATGTCCGCGGCGCTCAGCGCGGTCGCCTCCGAGAAGCGCATGCCGGTGGTCACTAGCCAGGTGGCCAGGTTCTTCCACCGCTCGCGTTCGATGTGGTCACGCAGCAGCCGGAACTCGTCCGGTGTGAGGAAGACCGTCTCCTCGACGCGCGTGTGCGGCAACCGTCGCCCCTGGCACGGATTGGACGGAACAACCCCAGCTCGCACCGCGGCGTTGAACGCCCCCGACAGGAACCCGTGTTTGTTCGCGATCGTCTTGCCGCTGCCGCCGAGCTGCTTGACCCACTTCGCGATGGTGGTTTCGGTGACCGCCGAGACCGGCATGGACCCAAACACCGGATCCACATCGCGGGTGACGTACGTGCGGTACCGCCCGAGGGTCGCGGGCTGGACCCCGGTCAAGTTGTCGATGTGAGTCTTGAGCCACTCGGTGACCGTCGGGACGTGACGACCGATCTCGTCGAGCTCAATAATGCGCAACGCCTCATCCGGCCCGTGGTCCTCCAACAGCGTCTTGAAACGCTCTGCGGCCGGGAGGTTTTCGAAAGTCAGCGAGCGCTGACGACCGTCCCGGCGCCACAGCACACGGTAGGTGTTCCCTGCGCGGTTTTTCTGGGCGTGGATGCTTGCCACAACCGTCGATGTTACGTGATCTGTTACGTCAATCCCGACGCAACTTCAGAAATGCCATCTGAACTGCCGGTTCTCAGTGGAGCTAAGGGGATTCGAACCCCTGACCTACTCGATGCGAACGAGTCGCGCTACCAACTGCGCCATAGCCCCTGATCGGTAGCAGGCTACCAGTCCTGGCACCAACCGCCGAACCAGAAGTGCTGCTGCCGAGGGCCAGAGCAGGTCCCAGTAGCCTCACGGCCATGACCGACAGTTCGACCGAGGCGCAGTGAGCGTCGCAGGGTTGGTACTTGGGATAATCGCCACGGCGCTGGCGGTGGCGTCGCTCACCTGGCAGGTGGTGTTGCGGCTACCGGGGCCACGTCCGCAGCTGACGCCCGTGGTCGGACTGCTGACACCCGGAGGCCTGGTAACCACCGACGGCAGCCGCGACGCCCGCGAGTTCCTGTTACCAGCCGCGGGGCAGTGGGTCGGTCAACTGATCGTCGGTGTCAAAGTCGTCAACGTCGCGCGTGCTCCCTTGCGCGTGGCCGACTGGGCCATCCGCACCGATCCCGAGAGCATGTCACTGGCGCCCGCACCGATCGGGGGCACCGAGATTCCCCGCGACATACCGCCGCGCGCGAGTGCGGTCTTCGTCACCAAGTTGGAGAACGCCCAACGCTTCGCAGAGGCCGCGGCACGCGTCGACGGTGCGCCGCCGCAGATTGTGCTAACCGTGTCGTCGGGCTCACGCAGCTACGTCACCAAACCCGTTGCACCTGAATTGCTTTCGCTGGAACCGCGATAGCGCCGGCTACTGGCCGACCGCCCGCGGAAGGTCCCGGGGCCAACTGTAATTACGCATCGGCATGGCGTAGTCGAGGTGCTCGAAGATCGGATCCTCGTCGTCGATCTCCAGGACCACCGCACCGGGACGCCGCAGTCGCGACGGGACCAGATCGTATTCGCGGTCGTAGGCGTTTTCCACGCCCAGCCGCGCCCGCGCCATCCGCTGCACCCGACGCCGCCGCACCCTCTCCTCGATCCGGGTCTGCCGGCGCAGGTAGGCGAGGTAGAGCATGGTCATCGCGGTGGCGCTACCGCAGACCCACCAGGCGGTGCGAGTCACCTCGAACGCGGCGGCGGCCGAACCAACCAAGACCACCGCCATCACCATCAGCACGCGCTTGCGGAAGGTGTATTTGCGGGCGCTGACCGCCACGGCCGTCTTCGTGTCGTAGCGACGCTTTCTTGAGCCTGGCGCGGGGACCGGTGCGGCAAACCCCTCTTCGTCGTCGTCGGCCTCGGGCTCCAAACCCGAAGAGTCCTCGACGTATCCGTACCGATCGTCGTCGACCTCGTCGACGTCCTCCGCCTCGGCTTCGGGCTCGTCGGCATCGTCCGCCGGCTCGGGTGCCAGGGCGCTCACACCCGCGGGGAGGGCGCCCGAATCCTCGACCACGTCGACATCCAGGTAGTCGGGCTCGGAGGACTCGGCGACCGGAATCCTCATCACCACCGGACGCGAGCCTTGCCCGTCGTCGGCCTCGACGCACTGCTCTTGCTCCTTGTCGTCCCGGGCGAGGTCCTGTTCGGCGTCCGCGTCGGCGAAATGACCGTCGGTCGGTTCGTCATCCCACTCCTCCTCCGGCCGCCAGTCCGGGTCGCTGCGGTGACCCGCGGCCGGACCGCCCCGCTTGAGCAGGCGCGCGCCGGCACTCCCGTTGAGCACCCGGGTCGCCAACGCCACATCGCTGGTGCGGCGGACCGCGTCACGTTTGCTGATGAGCATCGGAACCAGCACGAACAGCCAGAGCACCACGAGCGAGATCCACAACAACGACTGCGGGATGCTGGGCATGACGACCTGCTCTCTTCGGTTCCGCTTCCGCGAGGCCAATCGCTGGCCGACGCGGCCGGGTCACTGTGACCAGGGCAATTACACACCTGTAATTTGCCTCTTTCAAGCATCACACGCCACACATGTCACGTTAGCCACAGATTTATTGCGACTTCCTCAAGCTTGGCGAGCCGTAGCCCGCCGAGATTGCCGCCATGGTCGTGATTGGGCGCTGATCACAGCCCTGGCGGCAATCTCGACGCAGGCCACGACGCACGCCAGGCCGAGGCCGGCGCAGGCCGAGGCCGACCCCGGCGCGGCGGGCCTTCACATCCAACTGGCGTGTCCGGCGCGGACCAGCGCCGACGCGACGGAGCCGTACACCTCTTCGACGGTCAGGGCCACCAACAGGTGGTCCCGCCAGGCCCGGTCAACTTCGAGATAGCGGCGCAGCAGCCCCTCCTCGCGGAATCCGACCTTAGCCAGCACCGCGCGACTCGCCGCATTCTCCGGCCGCACGGTGGCCTCCACGCGATGCAGCCTGACCGGACCGAAGCAGTGGTCGAGCCCCAGCGCCAACGCTCCGGTGGCCACGCCGCCGCCGGTCGCCGAGCTCGCCACCCAATACCCGATCCAGGCCGACCGCAATGCGCCGTGCGTGACGTTGCCGATGGTCAACTGACCGCAGAACTCCCCGTCGAGTTCGATGACGTAGGGCAGCATTCGACCGTTGCGGGCCTCCGAACGCAGGCCCGAACACACCCCGGCCCACGCGGCAACGCTGTGCCGGACAGTCCAGTCGCCATCGGTGCTGGGCTCCCAAGGCTCAAGGTGCTGGCGGTCGGCCAACCGCGTGCGACTCCACTGGGCGCCGTCACGAATCCGCACCGCCCGCAGGCGCACCACGCCCGCGGCCACCCGTAGCGGCCCGGCGCCCTGTGGCCACCCCGGATGACGGGAACTGGAGCGCAGGAGTTTCACGAGAAGGTGCCGTAGTCGTGCTCAGCCGTGCTGGGCCAGGAACGCGACGTCGACGATCTCACCGGTACGAATCTGCTCGGCCCCGGTGGGAACCACGACCAGACAGTTCGCTTCGGCCAGCGTCGCCAACAAGTGCGAGGACGCCCCGGGGGCTCCGCCCAGGGCCTGCACCAAATATTCACCGGTCTCCTGATCGCGCATCAGCTGACCACGCAGATACCCCTTGCGGCCGGCCACCGAGGTGATCGGCGAGAGCGTGCGGGCCTGCACGATCCGGCGCATCGGCTGGCGCTTTCCCAGCGACAACCGGATCAGCGGCCGCACCATCACCTCGAAGACCACCAGGGCGCTCACCGGGTTGGCCGGCAGCAGAAACGTCGGCACGCCCTCGCGTCCCAGCTGGCCGAAACCCTGGACCGAACCGGGGTGCATGCCGACGCGAACGACCTCCATCTCGCCCAGGCTGGACAGCACCGAGCGAACCGCCTCGGCGGCGGCGCCCCCTACTCCCCCGGCGATGACCACGACCTCGGCGCGATTGATCTGGCCCTCGACGATTTCACCGAGCTCTTTGGGGTCATTGCTGACGATGCCCACACGGTTCACCTCCGCGCCGGCGTCACGACCGGCGGCCGCCAGGGCATAGGAGTTGACGTCATACACCTGGCCGTTGCCCGGGCTGCGGGAGATGTCGACCAGCTCGCCGCCGACGGCCATCACCGACAGTCGCGGGCGCGGGTGGACCAGCACCCGCTCGCGTCCGACCGCCGCCAGCAACCCCACCTGAGCAGCACCGATGATCGTCCCGGAGCGCACCGCGACGTCACCGGGCTGCACGTCGTCACCCGCACGGCGAACGTAGGCGCCCGAGGGCGCCCCACGCAGCACCCGCACCCGGGACATCCCGCCGTCGGTCCACCGCAGCGGCAGCACGGCATCGGCCAGCGTCGGTAGGGGGGCCCCGGTCTGCACCCGCGCGGCCTGCCGCGGCTGCAGCCTGCTGGGCGTGCGGGCACCGGCTTCGATGGTGCCCATCACCGGCAGGATCACCCCGCGCCCTTCGGCCCCCTCGGCCTCATCGGCTGGGACGACCGGGTCGGCTGGGTCGGCGACCGGCGGCTCGCCGACACCGGCCACATCCACGCTGCGCACCGCATACCCATCGATCGCAGCCTGGTCGAAACCGGGCAGGGGCCGCTCGGTCACCACTTCCTCGGCGCACATCAATCCCTGCGCCTCGGCTATGGCAACACGTATCGGCCGCGGGGCTACCGCAGCGGCCGATATCCGAGCTTGCTGTTCCTCCACAGAACGCACACGCGCGCCTTTCTGCCGTCAAGCCCGGCTTCTGGTCGCCCGGCTAATGCTCGGTCAGGCCCAATCGCGCCACCAACCACCGCCGCAATTCCGGGCCGTAGTCGTCACGATCCAATGCAAAGTCAACCGCAGCCTTGAGGTAGCCGCCGGGATTTCCCAAGTCGTGTCGAGATCCGCGGTGCACAACGACATGCACCGGGTGGCCCTCGGTGATCAGCAGCGCGATCGCATCGGTGAGCTGTATTTCGCCGCCGGCGCCGCGGTCGACGCGGCCCAGCGCGTCGAAGATGGCCCGGTCAAGCACGTAACGACCCGCCGCGGCGTACATCGACGGAGCGTCTTCCCGCTTGGGCTTTTCCACCATGCCGTTGACCCTGAGCACATCGGGATTCTCAATGCCCGGCACCGGCTCGACATCGAAGACGCCGTACGCGCTGATCTCCTCGGGCGCCACCTCGATGGCGCACAACACCGAGCCACCGTGCTGGGCCCGCACCTTCGACATCGTCTCCAGGACGCCCGTCGGCAGCACCAGGTCGTCCGGGAGCAACACCATGACGGCATCCTCGTCGGCCGCCAGCGTGGGCTCCACGCATCCGATGGCGTGCCCGAGGCCGAGCGGCTCGGCCTGCACGACCGACTCGACTTTGATCAGCGCCGGGGCGCGCCGCACCTTGGCCAGCATCGCTTGCTTGCCACGCGCCTCCAGCGTGCCCTCCAGGACCAGGTCCTCGACGAAGTGCGCGACGACGCCATCCTTGCCCTCGGAGGTGATGATCACCAGGCGTTCGGCGCCGGCCCCGGCGGCCTCGGCGGCCACCAGCTCGATGCCCGGTGTGTCGACCACGGGCAGCAGCTCCTTGGGCACCGTCTTGGTAGCGGGCAAAAAGCGCGTGCCCAGGCCGGCCGCGGGAACGATCGCCGTGAACGGGATCGGGACTTCCGGGCCTGCAGAGCTAACCGGGCTCGAGAGACTTGACATCGAACACAACCTTAACCTGCATCCGGTTTGGCCGAGTCGATCGAGGCGAGAAAGCCCGAGCTGTCATCGTGGAAGGCGTGGCCACCCCCGATAAGTCCGCGTTGCGGCGAGAACTGCTGGCCGCCCGCGCCCGCGTTGCCGACGACGTTCGGCGTGCCGAGGCCGAAATGCTCACCGCGCAGCTAGCCGCGCTGGTGAACCGTGACAGCACGATCTGCGCGTATGTGCCGGTGGGCACCGAACCCGGGTCCACCGACATGCTCGACGTTTTGCTGCAGCGCGCCGGGCGGGTGCTGCTGCCGGTCGCGCGGACCTCGGCCGACGACACCCCGTTGCCGCTGCGCTGGGCCGAATACCGGCCGGGTGGCCTGGTCCGCGGGCGCTGGGGACTGCTCGAGCCGTCGGAGCCGTGGCTGCCGGAGTCCGCGCTGGCCGAGGCCAACTTCGTACTGGTGCCTGCCCTGGCGGTTGACCGCACGGGCGTGCGGCTGGGTCGGGGTCGCGGCTTCTACGACCGCTCGCTGGGCCAGCGGCACCCGCAGGCACGGTTGGTCGCGGTGGTGCGTGACGTCGAGTTGGTCGACGAGCTTCCGTTCGAGCCGCACGACGTGCGGATGACGCACGCCCTTACTTCACAGCGCGGCCTGGTGGCCCTGCCCAGGCGGGAATGAGTGAGCTCACCTGGCGGTTCTAGCACTTGAAACGGTAGAGTGCTAACGAGGCTGGCGTTCTTCAGTCGAGATCCGGAGGTTTTTGTGCCGACCTATAGCTACGAGTGCACCGACTGCGGCAATCGTTTCGACGCCGTGCAGTCGTTCACCGACGATGCGCTCACCACCTGCGAGAAGTGCTTCGGTCGACTGCGCAAGCTCTTCAATTCCGTGGGCGTCGTCTTCAAGGGCAGCGGCTTCTACCGCACCGACAGCCGCGCCGCGGACGACAAGTCGAAGAGCTCGACCAACGGCTCGTCGACGAGCGACTCGGCAAAAAGCTCGGAGGGCTCGGGCTCCAGCGACAGCAAGTCGCCGGCGTCGACCGAGAAGTCAAGCAGCTCCACGGCATCCACCGCCGCCGCTTCCAGCTAAGCGGGTTATCCACAGCCGGCTTTCCCACCGACACCGTCGGCAGCGTGCCGCGCCTACCGTTGCGGCGTGGGTGAATCATCGCTGAATCCAAGCCTTTTGAGCCGGTTGGCGACGTCGTTACGCCCAGACTGGACTCGGACGGTACTGGCTCGGCGCGTGGTCGCGGGCGCACTCGTCGTGCTGGCCGGCGTGGCGACGCTGCGGTCCAACCCGGACGGCGACCGCGCCGACGTGGTAGTGGCCACGCATGACCTGCACCCCGGCGCCGAGGTGAGCGCCGAGGACGTACGGATCGAAAGGCGTTCCACCGCAACGGTTCCCGACGGATCGCAAGCCGAGCTGAGCGCGGTCGTCGGAGCCACGTTGGCCAGCCCGACGCGGCGCGGTGAAGTGCTGACCGACGTCCGGTTGCTGGGTAGCCGGCTGGCCGAAGCGACCGCGGGGCCGGGCGCGCGGATTGTGCCGCTGCACCTGGCCGATAGCGCGCTTCTCGATCTCATCCGGGTCGGCGATGTGGTCGACGTGTTGGCCGCACCGGACACTGGCCCGGGCGGCGCGTCGCCGGTCGCCTCCCCCGTCTCCAAGGTGGTGGCCACGGACGCGGTGGTTGTGCTGGTGTCTGCCAAGCAGAAGATCCAGGCGGCCGACGACGACCGCGTAGTCTTGGTTGCGCTGCCGGGTCGGGTGGCGAACGCGGTGGCCGGCTCGGCGCTTGGTCAGACGGTGACCCTCACCCTGCACTGAGCGGAGATGTCGGGTGGAGAAAGGGAGGTCCACATGCTCAAAGGGTTCAAGGAATTTCTCTCGCGGGGCAATATCGTTGACCTGGCCGTCGCGGTCGTCATCGGCACGGCGTTCACCGCGCTGGTGAAAAGCTTTACCGACAGCATCATCCAACCGCTGATCGAGCGGATCGGCGTCAAGCCGGATTCGCACTTCAACAGTTTGAGTATCGATATCGGCGGTCCGAAGCCCATCGACCTGAATCTCCTGCTGTCGGCAGCGATCTACTTCGTCCTGGTCGCGGCGGTAGTGTACTTCTTTGTCGTGCTGCCGTATAACACGTTTCGCAAGAGGGGTGAGGTCGAGCAGGCCGACGACGCCCAGATCGTGCTACTCACCGAGATCCGCGACCTGCTCGCCCAGACCAATGGGGAGTCGTCGGGCAAACACGTCGGGAGCGCACCTACCCCGGATCACGGGCCGCGCGCGGAGGCCGAAGAAGCCCAACGCTAACCCGCCCTCGCTACTCGCGAGCGTGCGTGTCCGCACGCCGACACGCCGCGAAAGGTGTGCATCTGCGCACGCTCGCGCCAACGAAGCGGCTTAGATCTCCAAACTTGACAACTGGCCAATGATCTGGGCCGCCAACGGATTCAGCGTCGCCATGCCGTCGCGCACCGCGTAGCGCGAACCCGCGAGGTTCACCACCAAGGTGCTGCCGGACACGCCGGCCAGACCGCGTGACAAGCCGGCATCGGTGATGCCCGCGGACAGCCCCGAGGCGCGGATGGCTTCGGCGATGCCGAGGATCTCCCGGTCCAGGATGTCGCGGGTGGCCTCGGGGGTGACATCGCGCGGGGTCACGCCGGTGCCGCCAACC
>Ga0213876_10001281_pt1 | contig 15870 bp, 17 predicted proteins | sample BarmaccomBMRX_R9_FD_160113 | JGI IMG/M metagenome (GOLD analysis project Ga0213876, IMG submission 160113) | Root-associated microbial communities from Barbacenia macrantha in rupestrian grasslands, the National Park of Serra do Cipo, Brazil - RX_R9 | ecosystem: Host-associated > Plants > Roots...
GGAGGCCAAGAGCCTCGACGACTTAAATCGATCCGATGTGACCATTGCCTACATTATCGGCTCGCCGCAAGGAGCCTGGTTGGAGAAGCGGCTGCCCCAAGCGCAGCGCCGAGGCGTCCCCGGCTCGGTCGCCGATGTAGCGATTGACGAGATTACCTCGCATCGTGCTGATGTCGCGAACATCGACAAGTTTTTCTTTTCCGGTTTGGCTGAGAAGGTGCCTGGGCTGATCAGCGTGCCAAAAGAGTACCTAACCAGTCAAGAGCTGCCCATTCCCGTTGGAATGGCGATCAGCGCGAACCAGCCGGAGTTTCTTGCCTGGCTCAGGGCGGTCGCTGAGGCAATCAGGCCGCAGCTTACCGCCAAGGAAAAAGAACTTGAGAAAGCTGGTAGTTAGCTTTGAAGACGAACCACAGCAACAAGCTCAAATTCACAGGCGGAGGAATTCTTCGAGAACCTGGACGGGCTGTTCTTCTGTCACCCAAGGTCCGCAGTTTTCGATGACACCACCTGTGACCGTCTCCGCCAGGTGTTGAAACTGTTCGAAAGGCCCCATGCCCATCGAATGATCTCCGCCAACCGTCCAGACACCGGGACAGTCAGCTTTGTGTGCTCCGATCTAAGCCTTCAACGCTTGATTTCAGCAGCCGATTGAGAATTTCCGTAAAACTCTAAGCTAACACTCCAAGGAAGATCCGTGATTATAGCTGGGTATCTCCATGCTAAGTGCTTGACTATAAGGGACATGGGCAGGGCTGGATTCGAACCAGCGAAGGCGTTAGCCAGCAGATTTACAGTCTGCCCCGTTTGGCCGCTTCGGTACCTACCCGTAATGAGGGCTTTCGCGGTTCGCCGTTCGCAATTCTCGGTCTGCGGTTTCCACACCGCCCTGAACAGCTAGGGCGGCGAATTTCGCGAGCTGTGTATATAGGACTCCACCTCGTGCACTGCAAGCGGTTTTTGGGAGCATTCTGAGGCCCCGAATCTTGCCGGCGAGTCGAACCCCTGGGTAGCAAAATGTCTATACTTCCGCCGATTTGGCCAGCAGTAAGCGGGACAGTAAGGGCAGCAGCCGGCTGGTTTGATTTAGAACAAATGCCCGGTTGGTGTCGAGAAGGCCCTGGCGCCCACGGCCTGTCACGCAACGGGGACGGGCAACAATACTGGCAGATGGGTTGATTTGCGTCTGGGTTCACGAATAAGAACAAATATTCTCGACTGAGAATCCTATTGCGACCAAGACTCGCAGAGGCGGAATACCATGATTGCATCAGCATTAGATTGGGTGTGGAGATGGGTTAGGATTTTGCTGTGGCTGTGGCAAGACCTATGGAGGGCGTGGGGCCAATGGGCATCGGGCCATACGCTGCAGGAACAAGCCATGTGGGGGGTCAAAATGCTTTGGTGGGAGAGAATCGGATTGTTCTTGGAATTCCTGGGTGGCGCTACCATCGTCGTGGATCTACTTGGGCCGGAAAGACTCCGTGCGTGCGCCCAGGTAGTGCGAAGATTTAGGCTTTTAACACGTTGGTTTGGGGGGCATGATGACAGGCCGGGAAAAACCGGAAATTTGTATGCCCTATTGCTTATTGGCGGCTGTATCGGTTACCTAATATTTTTAGCTTGGCTGCTTCAGCTGGCGCGCGCTCACGTCGCTCTGGTTTCAGCCCCGTTTTTCTCTTCTTCGGTTGGTGTCCTTAATTTCATACTGCGAATCGATCTTCTTTTCCTTTTTGTGGTCGTGGCTGTGCAGATTCTAAGGTTAGGGGCCTTGATCCTTGAAAAATGCATCTTTGATCCTCTCGCTCACTTTCTGGAGTCCGAACGAGCGCCCTCAGTCGCACGAGTTTTTGCCTTTATTGCAATAGTGCTCGGAGCACACTTCCATTTGCTTGCTACCTAGTTACTCCAATACTCCATCGCTCCAGCACTCCGACCCTTCCTTCCTCCATTCGATTTCCGTCTCCGGCACACTTGGATCCAAGAAAGATTCTTGACGCTATTGATAGGGCATGATCTGCTGTTTTGACTTTATAACGGTCAGTGTATAGATATTCGTTATGCCTTAGGCCAAAATCCCCCAGCCTTCATCCCTCTCAACAAATGCCACCTGTAGCTTTACCGTCCGGACCCTCTCCACGATGCCTGCGGTAATCAATGATTCTCGATCGTCAGCGGCCGGCCCAGGGAAAAAGAAAAATCGGCAGCCGATGGTGATTGCTGCCGTCGTAGTGCTGATCGGTATTCTCTTTGCGATTAAACCGCCTTTTGTGATAAAAGCGCTTCCCGGACATGAAGGCGCCGCCGGGGGAGCCGGTTCTCAACCCGCAGAAAACACGGCCGCGAAATTCGTTGATGGTATTTGGGATAAACTGGGACCTGTCTTCGACCAGAAGGCACAAGACATCGCCAAGATACTTCCGGAGATTCGCGCTAATCCCGATGCGGCCGGTGAAAAGTATGGCCGGCGGGAAGCAACCAACCCCTATAACTATATGGTCAAGGGGACAGGTAAGGTAGCCGAGGTTAATACTGAGTCTGCGGCCGGAACTGCCACCGTTGAGGTCCCAGGGTTAAACGAAAAAGTAGCCCTGCAAATCGGTCCGGTGGTACGCGGCACCGCTTTGCGAGATGCAACCGGGCTGGTCTCGTTTAACCAATTTGAGAATCAGCTCGACTATGCAGATGTCTCCAAGGAAATGAATAGCCGGGCGCTAAAGGCGGCTTTTTCCGCTGCTCCGGCTGCTTCCCTGGCCGGTAAGACGGTGACATTCTACGGCGCCTTTACTTTCGACCCGCACTCCAAATCGCCAGTGCTGATCACGCCGGTCAAGATCAGTCTTTAGTGCACCGACTCTCATATGGCGACGAACCCATCCGACATCCAAATCTCTGACGGTGCCAAACCGGTGCTGGTGGCCGAAAAGATCTCGAAATGGTTCCCCGGTACGGTCGCTTTGGATGGGGTAGATTTTACGGTCTACGCCGGGGCCGTCAATGTGCTGATCGGAGAGAACGGAGCGGGAAAATCGACCTTGATGAAGATCCTCGCCGGAGTTGATAGACCGACCTCCGGGCGCCTGTTGCTCAAAGGGGTGCCGGTCGAATTCAAATCAACGCGCGAGGCTGCCCAGGCCGGGATCGGGATTATCTTTCAGGAACTGAATCTCTATCCGAACCTCAGCATCTCGGAAAATATCTTCGTTGCCCGAGAAATTACTCGAAACGGAGTGGTGCAGCATCGTCGGCAGGAGGAAATCACGGCGAAACTGTTGGACCGTTTGGAGCAGCCGTTAACGCCAGGAACGTTGGTGCGTGACTTGCGGATGGGGCAGCAACAAATCGTCGAGATTGCCAAAGCATTGTCGCAGAACGTCCGGATCTTAATCATGGACGAACCGACCTCCGCTCTAACCAGCGCGGAAACGGAAGCGCTGTTCCGCATTATTGCCGACTTAAAAGCGGACGGGGTCGCCGTCATCTATATCTCTCACAAATTGGAAGAATTGCTGCGCATCGGGGATTACGTCACGATTTTGCGAGACGGCAAACTGGCGGCAACCGCGCCGGCCCGATCAATCACGGTTCCGTGGATGATTGAGAAAATGGTAGGGCGTAATGTCAATGCGCCCAGACATCGGACCTCAGCCATCTCAAAGGACGAGCCGCCAGTCTTAGAAATCAAGAATCTCACCCTCCCGCGAGTGGGCAGCGGATTCACTCTCGAGAACGTCTCTTTAACCCTTCATCGGGGTGAGATTCTGGCAATCTTCGGTTTAATGGGCGCCGGACGAACGGAACTGTTCGAGTGTCTGATGGGTCTGCATCCCGAAGCCAGCGGTGAGATCTGGTTAAATGGTAGACAGTTGCTGCGCGAGACCGTCCGCGACCGGATAGAGCTCGGTCTGGTGCTGGTGCCGGAGGATCGGCAACGCCTCGGCTTGGTGCAGAAATTATCTGTCGCCCAAAACATTACTTTGGCGAACCTGAACCGCTTGGTCACTTGGTTTTGGTTGTCAGAAAAACGGGAGGCGGAAGAGATCAATACCATGATCCGCAGTCTCGCGATCAAGACCCACAGCCCAAAGCAATCGATCACGGCCTTGAGCGGAGGAAATCAACAGAAGGTAGTTATCGCTAAGAGTCTGCTGACCCAGCCACGAGTGTTGATGTTAGATGAACCTACCCGCGGGATCGATGTTGGGGCGAAAGCGGAGATATTCGGAATTATGAATGGGCTGGCCGAGAAAGGGTTGGCCGTCTTGTTCGTATCCTCAGAGTTGCCCGAGATGTTTACGATTCCGGATCGGGTCATCGTCCTCTCGAAAGGCAAAATCACGGGTCAATTCCTTCACGATGAATTAACTGAGGAAGCCTTGGTCTTGGCCGCAGGCGCGCGTCAACAGACCGAGCACCCGGTCCCCGCCTAACACCCACAATGCCACCAACAATCAACCGAGTTAAACCGCGAATGAACACGAATAAAAGGGAGAATGTGCTTTCCCGCGTGAGTGCCTTTTTGGCATCTAACGAATTGACACGAATTATCTTCTCATTATTCGCGTTCCTTCGTGTCCATTCGCGGTTCATTATTGTTGCTCGTGGTTGCGGCGCGGGCGCGCTGCGTAATCTGCGGATCTCTAACTTCGGTTCACTTCAATGAGTTCTATTGCTCCTCCTGCTTCTTCTGCCGGATCCAAGGCGCTCGGACTTTCGTTGGGAGTCTTTTTGTTCCGTTTACGGGCGCTGATCGCCCTGTTTGTTTTGATCGGTATCTTTTCGGTGCTGACTCCGTCGTTCTTCACCGAGCAGAATCTTATCATTCTGGTCGGCCAAACTGCCATTAACGCGATCATGGCCGTGGGCATGACTTTTGTCATTTTAACCGGTGGGATCGATTTGTCGGTTGGTTCTACCGTTGGCTTTTCCGCGATGATGTCCGGGTTGTTAATCAATCGAGGAGTCGAGATTCCGCCGCTTGGGGTGGTGCTTTACTTCAATATCCCGATGATAATTGTACTCTGTCTTTGCCTGGGAGTACTGGTCGGAGCGTTTAACGGAATCCTCATCACCCGGTTTAACGTAGCGCCATTTATCGCCACCTTAGGAACGCTTTATGTCGCCCGGGGCGCCGCTCAGTTAAGTAACGATGGCGCGACCTTTCCAAATCTGGTGGGTAAGCCTGAGCTCGGTAACACCGGCTTCCCGATTCTAGGCGCTGGCAGCGTGCTTGGGATTCCAATTGTAATTTGGATTATGGTGATTTTCGCGGCGGTGGCCGCGTTTGTCGCGGGGAAGACGCCGTTTGGTCGCCAAGTCTATGCCGTCGGCGGAAATGAACGCGCTGCTGAGCTTTCCGGGATCTACGTCAATCGCATCAAAATGGGTGTGTACATGATTTGTGGTCTTTGTGCCGCCATGACTGGGTTGATCACCGCGTCTCAATTGGTGGCGGCTCATCCGGCAGTAGGTGAGAGCTACGAGCTGAACGCGATCGCTGCCGTGGTTCTAGGCGGTACTTCTCTGTCCGGAGGGCGAGGCACGATGTGGGGAACCATTGTCGGCGCGCTGGTCATTGGTGTCCTTACCAACGGACTCGTCCTCCTTGGCGTACAAGAGTTTTGGAAAAAAGTAATCACCGGATTTGTGATCATTCTGGCCGTTGTGCTGGATCAGCTGCAGGAGCGGTTCCAGCAGCGATTAGCTCTTAGACGCGCATGAGACAGACAATTCTAATAGCCGCGGGTCGCCTGGCTTCTGCCCCAAAGGGGCATAGGGACTCGGCCCAGGGTTTTAACCCTGGGTCGGATATTAGTAAGCGACGTGCCCTGAAAGTGGCACCAGACGGGTGTGGTTTAGTCGAGTTAGTACACCAATACCCCTGGCCATCGTCTTCGGGCGCCACTTTCAGGGCGCTTCTTTTGGAAACCTCTAACCCAGGGTTAAAACCCTGGGCTGAGTCCTTATGCCCCTTTGGGGCGAAAATCTCTCTAACCCCAACCCAAATCCAAACCCACTATGCTAAAAAGCCCCCTAAACTGGAAATCCATTGTCAGATTACTGGCAATTCCGACGCTCCTGCTCACGGCCGGAGCGATGCCTGCGGTCGCGCAGCAGAAAAAGCTGATCGCGATTATCGTTCCGTCCCCAGAAAACCCGTTCTTCAAAGCGGAGGCCGATGCGGCTGACGCCAAAGCGAAAGCCATGGGTTACGACACACTGGTTCTCGTGCACAACGATGACCCGGTAAAACAGGATCAGCTCTTCGATACTGCCATTGCCCGGAAAGCAGCGGCTATCATTTTGGATAACGCAGGTGCGGACGCCACGGTTGCAGCGGTGAAAAAGGCAAAAGCAGCCGGCATTCCGTCATTTCTGGTAGACCGGGAAATCAACGCGAACGGCGTTGCGGCTGCCCAGTTGGTGTCAAATAACTATCAAGGAGCAACTCTGGGCGCTGAAGAATTCGCCAAGGTAATGGGAGAACAAGGTGATTACGTTGAGTTGATCGGAAAAGAGACCGATACCAATGCCGGAATCCGGTCGAAAGGCTACAATGATACCTTGAGTCAATATCCAAAGTTGAAGAAGGTCGCCGCTCAAAGCGCGAACTGGAACCAGGCGGAAGCGTTCCAGAAGATGCAGACGATCATTCAACAATACCCCAACATCAAAGGCGTTATCTCTGGTAACGATACGATGGCCTTAGGCGCTTATGCGGCGCTGAAGGCCGCTGGTAAAGGAAACGTGCTGGTGGTCGGATTTGATGGCAGTCCCGATGTCGCTGCTTCGATCAAAGCCGGCGAGATTAAAGCAACCGTTCTCCAGCCCGTCGTCCATCTCTCCGAGTTAGCGGTGGAAGAGGCCGACCAATTCCTCAAGACCGGCAAAACCGGGAAGGACGAAAAACAGACGATCGACTGTGTCCTGGTGAACCCGGATAATGTAGCCAACTACTCGGCGTTCAATCTGAAGGAATAGGAGCCAGGAGCTTTCGTGCTCGTGCTCGAAAGGTTAATACGGTGGTTCAAGCTGCAGATTTCTCCGACCTAAAATGTCAAGACTTAGAGACGGCAAACACAGAAACGCGTTTTGAATCGAGCACGAGGACGATTACGAGCACGAGCACGATTCGGACGGGACCACGCCGCTCTGAGTCTACAGGAACAATACCTAACCGATGAAGACGATCCTTGCGCTGGATGCCGGGACTACCAATGTGAAAGCGATTTTGGTAGATCAGCAAGGCAATGTAGTCGCACGAAGTTCGACTCCGCTCGAAATCCAGTTCCCGAAAGATGGTTGGGTTGAACAATCAGCGGCCGCGATTCTGGTTGCTGCCCAAAAGACAATCAGGGAGTGCCTCGAAAAAGGAAGAGAGCACGAGGTAGTTGCATTGGGTATATCCAATCAACGGGAAACGGTGGTGGCCTGGAACCGGCGCACAGGTCAAGCGATTCATCCCTGTATCGTCTGGCAATGCCGGCGAAGCGCCGCTATCTGCCAGATCTTGCGAAACAAAGGGTTGGATGAGAAAATCCGGGTCAAGACCGGGTTGCAGGTCGACCCGTTGTTCCCCGCCACCAAAATTCAGTGGCTGTTTGAAAACTATCCCGAGGTGGCGAAACTGGCGGATCAAGGAGATCTTTGTGTTGGGACAGTGGATGCGTGGCTAGTCTGGAATTTGACTGAACGAAAAGAGTTCCGGACCGACTACAGTAATGCGTCGCGAACCCAGCTGTTGAATCTTCGAGAACGATCTTGGGATCCTGAGCTTCTCGATCTTTTTGCAGTACCGAAGTCCATTCTTCCCGAGCTAACACAATCGAATGGATTGTTTGGCGAAATGACTCTGCCGGGTGGCAGAACGATTCCCATACACGGTGTGTTGGGCGATTCGCATGCCGCACTTCTGGGGCACGGTGTTCTACAGAAAGGGAAAGTAAAAGCGACTTATGGCACCGGTTCTTCACTGATGACGCTCTGCGACGCGCCGGAAACGGGAGATAGACGCGTCTCCACAACCATCGCCTGGAACCTGGATCGGATTCAGTATGCGTACGAAGGAAACATCACGGTAACCGGTTCCGGTCTTTCCTGGGCGCTTGGCTTTACCGGGTTAGATGACCTTGACGCGGCCGTACAAAGGGCCATTGAGCTGCCGCACAACGCCAACGTTTATTTCGTTCCGGCCTTAGCTGGTTTGGGTGCACCGCATTGGGAGGAGAACGCGCGGGGATCGATCGTCGGTTTATCTTTCGGCGCGAACAAAGAACACCTCGTACGTGCGGCGCTCGAGGCGATCGCGTATCAAATCAAAGATGTTTTTGATGCAATGCAGGAAGCGGCCAAGACAAGGTTGGAGACTCTTTTGACCGACGGCGGAGCCAGCAAGAATGATTGGTTGATGCAATTTCAAGCCGATCTACTCGACCGGCACGTGCGACGCAGCCGAACCGCAGAGTTGTCCGGGTTGGGAGCCGCCTTTGCGGCCGGCCTTGGCGCCGGTTTTTGGTCTTCACCCGACGATCTAGCGGCGGCGATCGCACCGCATGACCCGTTTAATCCGGCCATGGAAGATGATGAGCGAAAGCGCTTAGTCCAGGGTTGGAACCGGGCCGTGGAGTCCGTGAAGACGCTTGCCAGCAAGTGATCCGCGGAATTTAATAATCCGCAGATTACACAGATTACGCAGATTTCGTTTAAGGCCGATCAAAGTGAAAGAGCTAAAAGCCTGTCTGCTAATGAAAGGGGTTTCCTTGTGTGCCGGTGCGCGATTCAACCCAAAATCGCGGTCTACGGATCGTTTTGAGAAATCTACGTAATCTGTGTAATCTGCGGATCTTAGTTTAGACTTTATATCCAGAGCGCCACGAAACATTCTGAACTCCTGCAACTCCTGAACTCCTCGAACTCCTTCCTTCATGTCGCGTAATCTTCCAGATCTCAGACTCATGACCCGGGTGGCGCGGCTTTATTATGAAGAACGGCTGATCCAGAGTGAGATTGCGAACAGGTTAGGAATCACTCAGGTGGCCGTCTCCCGGCTCCTAAAGAAGGCGGAAGAGAATGGGATCGTGCGGACAACGGTGGTTACGCCGCCGGGTGCTTTTGCCGAACTGGAAGAAACCTTAGAGCAAAGATTCGGCCTTTCTCAGGTGATCGTAGGGGAAGCGACCAGTGACTCGGAAGAAGCGGTGTTAGCCGCTATCGGTTCGGCTGCCGCTGAATATCTCGAGTCTACGATTCGTTCGGGCGAAGTCATCGGGATCTCTTCGTGGAGCTCATCTTTGTTGTCCACGGTCGAACAGATGCATCCGATTCGGAAATTGGAGAATTGTGTTGTGGTTCAGTTGCTGGGAGGAATCGGCAGTCCCTCCGCCGAACAACACGCGAATCATTTGGCGGTGCGATTATCAAGATTGGTCCGGGGTGAAGCGCGTTTTTTGCCCGTGCCGGGTGTGGTTGGATCTGCCAATGCGGCCAAAGTATTGCTGAAGGAGCCAAACGTCAGTGGCACAGTGGCCCTTTTCGACAAAGTCAGTTTAGCGTTGGTTGGTATCGGATCGGTTGAACCCTCGGCGCTCGTTGCCAGCAGCGGAAACATTTTTTCGAAAGCGGAGCTCGAACAACTGCAGAAACAGGGGGCGGTGGGGGATATCTGCATTCGTTTTATTGATGCTAAGGGTAAGCCGGTCAAAGGCGCCCATGACGAGCGGGTGATCGGGATGGATCTGGACGCATTGACTCAGGTACCCAGATCGGTGGGCGTGTGCGGAGGCAAACGGAAGTTTGCGGCGATCCTGGGAGCAATTCGAGGGAAGTGGATCAATACGCTCGTAACGGACCAGCACACGGCGGCACGGTTAGTGAAGGCGCAGCCCGGGAAGGGGTAGGAACGAGCGGGATCGCCGGGAACGGTAATCGTCCGAATACCGCGAAGCGGTTATAGAAAACAGCTCAGGCCTAGCCCTGGGTATCGCACACCCGAAATGCGCTCTGAAAAGTGGCGCCCGAGAATGGACGCCGGAGCCAAGCGCGTTCGTCAACAAACTACGCTATCGAGCAAAAGAGTAGGGAGAACTTGGAGCTTCCGGCTTGACGCAGGCGGCGGGCGCGACTTACTATCTGACTAAATAGCATATATTGTATTTTTATTCGCTAGCCATGCTCTCCGTACCTGATCTGCAGCGTAAGTCCGTGCAATACCGCAAAGATTTGTTGCGCCTGATCAAACACGCCAAAGCTGGCCACACCGGCGGCGACCTATCCTGCCTCGATATTCTCAATGTCCTCTATAACCGCGTCCTACGGGTCAGCCCGGAGACATTCAAAAGTCCGGATCGCGATTATTACATCCAAAGCAAAGGGCACTGCGCCGAAGCGCTCTTCGTGGTGCTGGCAGACAGGGGATTTTTTCCGAAGAGCGATCTAGATACACTAAACCAATACGGCTCGCACTACATCGGGCATCCCACTCGGGATGTAAATGGGGTAGAGCAAAATACCGGCGCCCTCGGTCACGGCTTGGCGGTGGGTGTGGGCATTGCCCTCGCCGGTAAGATCGATCGGCGCGACTATAGGGTTTTTGTTTTATTGGGAGACGGTGAATTAGCTGAAGGATCTAACTGGGAGGCGGCGATGACGGCAGCGCATTATCGCCTCGATAACTTGGTGGCGATTGTGGACCGGAACGGACTGCAGATCACCGGGTCAACCGAGGATGTCTGCCAATTGGCCCCTTTGGATCAGAAATTCGCCGCCTTCGGATTCGAGGTTCGTCGATGTGACGGTAACGATGTCACCGATTTGGTGCGGACTTTGGAGGAAGTCCCTTTTCGCCCGGGAAAACCTAGTCTGATCCTGGCCAAAACCAAGAAAGGCAAAGGAGTTAGCTTTATGGAGAACGTCGCCAAATGGCATCACAAGGTTCCCAGTGATGACGAATACAGCCAAGCGATGGCTGAGCTGGAGGCGGTCGAGGCCGCGCTGAAATAATGGAACCCGCTTTAGCGAATTTGGAGGTCTTTGCGGCGACGCTCCTGGAATTAGCTCGGAAAGACTCTGATCTGTTGGTAGTCACCAGCGACTCACGAGGATCTGCCAAGCTAGCGTCGTTCGCCAAAGCGGCGCCGGGGCAGATTGTTGAGGTTGGCATTGCGGAGCAAAATCTGGTGGGGATCGCAGCTGGCCTCGCGGCGGCCGGCAAAAATGTGTTTGCGGTTTCTCCGGCTTGTTTCCTAACCGCGCGCTCTCTCGAGCAGATCAAGAATGATGTCTGCTACTCGGATCGACCGGTGAGCGTTATCGGAATCAGCGCTGGTGTCAGCTACGGCGCATTGGGGACAACTCACCATTCTCTGCACGATTTTGCGGTCCTCCGAGCGGTTCACAACATCACGATCATCGCTCCGGCTGACAACTTCGAGACCCGGGAAGCCATTAAGGCTGTGGCTAACCTACCGGCCCCCGCCTACCTCCGCTTTGGAAAGAAGACGATGCCACATCTGCCTCGGGCGCTGCCGGGATTCGAGTTGGGAAAAGCTTCGCTGGTTCGGCAAGGGAAAGACATCACTTTTATCGCTTGCGGAGAAACGGTCGCACCGGTGGTGGCTGCGGCGGATCTACTCGCGGCGGACGGAATAGAATGCCGGGTAATCAGCATGCATACCATCAAGCCCTTAGATGAGGCGACGGTTTTACAGGCGGCGGCAGAAACCCGGGGTGTGATCACTGTAGAAGAACACAGCGTCAACGGTGGGCTAGGTGAAGCCTGCGCCAGCCTTTTGCTGCAATCGGGCGCTCATCCCCGCTTTAAAATCGTGGGTTTCCCTGATGATCACACCGTGACCGGAAGCCAATCTGAAATATTCCCGCACTACGGAATTGATGGCCCCGGCCTGGCCGCGACCGCCAAAAAATTGATGGCGGTATAGAGCTTACGAGAATGTCCGGCAGGATGAAAGCTAACCAGAACAATAAACCTCTCCTGAGTCCTTTCGCCCCTTCGGGCAAACACCGCGTCCCCACTCGATAAACCATGAAACGCCCCACAATCCAAACCCTCCTAACTGCAGTAGCAACTGTTAGTTTTGCCTGCTCCACGCCTTCGATCCTCGCCCAAGATAACAAGCCACCCGTTCCAAAAGGTAACGTCACCGTTTCCTTTTGGGGAATCGCGACTCAACCGTGGCAGGTAATGATCGACGATTTCCAGAAGACTTACCCAAATATCAAAATCAAGTGGACCAAATATAGCACCGACGAAATGAAGCAAGCGGTTCGGGTAGCGTCGGCCGCCGGGAAGTTGTCGGACGCCTGGTTTAACTGGGGCGGCAGTTTGGCATCACCGTACGAGGATGGAGGGCATGCGCTCGAGCTAACTCCGGCGCTCATGGCGGAATATGGGGTAGACAAGAACATCGTTCCAGCTGCTCTCGATTTAGCCCGGCACAACGGCAAACTGTATGGCGTTCCCATCTGGGTCCGCCCGATGACGATCTTCTACAAGAAGAGCTTGTTCGATAAATTCGGGATTGCTGAACCCAAAACGTTCGATGATCTGGAGCAGGCGTGCGCGAAGCTGAAAGCCAACGGAATTACTCCAATCGCCTGTGGTGGCAAATTCAGTTGGATGACCATGCGAACTACCGACTTCTTGATCGAGCATTTCGCGGGGCCGGCCCTTCACGACAAGCTGTTCGCAATGGAAGCGTCGTACAGTTCTCCCGAGGTCGTAAAAGCGTTTACCAAGCTAAAGGAATGGGTGGACAAAGGATACTTCAACGACGGTTTCATTTCCCTCGACCCAAATGAGTCGTTGCCGCTTCTGTTCCAGGATAAAGCGGCCATGACTTTCCAAGGACCGTGGATAGAAGATCAAAACATCATTGCGGCACATCAAGATCCTAATAACTACGTTCCCATTATCGCCCCGGCCGACCAGAAACCGGTACGAGTCTCCGGTTTTCAAGAGCAAGTTCAGTTCTGGTCTAAGGCGAAACCGGACGAACAAAAAGCGGCGCTGCTCTTTGCCGCGTTCATGACTACGCCGGATGTGGCCAAAAAACATGTGTCTGAGTTTGGTTCACCGAGCGCGGTGGTAGGGGTATTCCCCTCCGCGGATCATCCCATTACCACCACGATGGTTAAGTGGCTGCAATCTGGGGTTCAGCTCTATCTGCCGACAGATCAGGCGCTACCTCAGGAGATTGTAAACGCATTCTTTCAAGCACAGGACTCGATGATCCTGGGTTCCTTAACTCCGGAAGCCGCTTGCGCTCAGATCCAAAAGGCGGTGGAAGACTATAAAGCTTCGCATTAGTGGCCTTATGAATTTTTCCGGGGTTAGTGTGGGATGAAACGGACAAACGGTTGCTAACCATGAAATGGTTGAACAGAACAGCGCAGGGCATTAGCCCTGGGTTAATGATGCGGCAAATCCGCCCTAAAAGTGGCGGCCGAGGTCGTAACTCACACCGAAAGGCTGTCTTGAGCTAGGCGATCGCATTAACAAATGGACATAACACAACGAAGTCTGATCACCCAACTTTTCGGGCGCCCTTTCAGGGCGGACTTCCTTGTGGCTTTCCCCAGCGCTAAAGCCCTGGGCTGTTCTCTCAGACCACTTCATGGTCGACAGTCCCACCGTGCCGAATCCTTCAGATCGGGGATTCCGATTCAACGGCAAACCGAGAGGAATTGGCCGTGAGTACTTCCAAGATTGCGCCGGCAACAATTCCCGCCGAGACTGTCTCGGCGGGATCGAAACCTTCGCCATCAGCCAAGAAAAGCAGAGATCAATTGCGATACCTTCCTTGGGTTTTTCTGGCGCCAGCTTTGATCATCTACTCAGTGGTGGTCGTTTATCCGATGTTGTTTTCGGCGTACCTCAGTTTCTTTCGCTGGGACGGGGTTGCGCCAAAGAAGATCTTTGTAGGCTTTCAGAACTACATCACCCTCTTGACGCACAACGAGGTGTTCTGGATCGCGCTGAAAAATAATGCCATCTGGTTGATTGCCGCACTTCTGGTGCCGACCAGTATCGGACTCAGCTTGGCCTTAGTGTTGAACTCGAGGTTCCGGGGAAGTCATATTTTCCGGAGCATCTTCTACTTCCCGGCTGTTCTGTCCTTAGCGGTTGTGGGATTGATCTGGACCTGGATCTATCACGCGGACCTGGGTCTGGCTAATCAGTTGTTAGATGCGCTGGGTTTGAAATTCCTGAAGCGAAATTGGTTATCTGACCCGCAGATCGCGATTTATCCGGTGATTCTGGCGGCGACCTGGAATGCGGTTGGCTTGCCCATGCTGCTTTTTCTGGCTGGTCTTCAGACCATCCCTCCTGAATTGCATGAAGCGGCCAAGGTTGAGGGAGCTCGCCCGCTGCAACGATTTTGGTATGTCACCTTTCCTCTGCTTCGGGAGACAACGTTGATCGTGCTCGCGATTACCTCGATTAACGCGCTGAAGGCCTACGACATCATCTATGCAATGACCAATGGCGGACCTGCTAACCGCACGCAATTGCTTAGTACCTGGATGTATTTTCTGACTTATAACTACAACGAAGTGGGATTGGGGACCGCCATCGCGGTCGTGCTTTTCTCGCTCACCCTGATTTTCGCGATCCCTTACATTCGTTTGATGACCCGAAAGGCATGAGCCAGATGTCTACAGGCGCTATCTCAAAAAGCTGGGAACCTCAGGACCCACAAAAGTCGGGCTCCAAAGCAAGGCGCGCTCCACAGATCTCGGCGAAGGTCGCCGTATTCTACATCGCGCTCATCGTAGCTGCGTTAGTCTGGTTAACGCCGGTGATAACGCTGGTTTTGACGGCGCTGAAAGACGCCGGCGATTTTGCGATAAACGGTGCTTTTTCAATCCCTAAATCGATCCGTTGGGCGAACTTTTCGGAGGCGTGGCAAACCGGAGTAGGAAACTACTTCTGGAACAGCGTCATTGTTACCAGCATTAAGGTGCCGATCGGGATTCTGATCGAAGCCATGGCGGCGTTTGCCTTGACCCACATGCACTTCCGCTGGGCGAACAAAGTTTTCGTCTACGTCCTGGTTGGCCTCATTGTGCCGATGCAGATGACACTGGTGCCTTTGACGCTCTTGATGAATGCCCTGAACCTGATCGATACGCTTACCGGTCTGATCATTCTCTACATCGGATTTGGTGTGCCATTCGGGGTGCTGGTGATGCGTGGCTATTTCCGGACGTTGCCGACCGCGATTATTGAAGCAGCCCGAATCGATGGGTGTTCCTGGCTAAAAATCTTTTATCGAATTGCTTTGCCCTTGGCGTTACCCGCGGTGGTCTCTCTCTGCATCCTCGATGGAGTTGCTACCTGGAACGAATTTATCTTGGCACAGATTTTCTTTCGATCGGATGAACTTCGGACGCTGCCTCTCGGGCTGGTCCAATTCAGCACCCAATTTTCCACTCAATATGACCAGCTCGCCGCCGCCGTCCTGATTTCAGTAGCGCCGGTCATGTTAGTCTTTCTTTTGTTCCAACGCTATTTCGTCGCCGGTATGGGAGGCGCCGTTAAATAAATTAAAACCCACAAACCAATTCCCATCGACTCGCCTGAAGCTCGTCTGAATGACAGATGACAAATCGCAGAATCCCGAGGCAATTTGTCATTTGGGATTTGTCATTTGTCATTCGGTCGAGCCTCAGGCGAGCACCGTAATCACATGGACCAAATCTTCATTCCCGATCCAGCGAAGAGAGTGCGCGTCATCCTAAATACTGACGCTAAAAACGAAGCGGACGATCAGTATGCGATCGTTCATACCATCCTAACTCCGATGTTTGATCTGCATGGGATCATCCCCGCGCATTTCGGCAATCGGCGGG
>Ga0213876_10001282_pt1 | contig 15869 bp, 14 predicted proteins | sample BarmaccomBMRX_R9_FD_160113 | JGI IMG/M metagenome (GOLD analysis project Ga0213876, IMG submission 160113) | Root-associated microbial communities from Barbacenia macrantha in rupestrian grasslands, the National Park of Serra do Cipo, Brazil - RX_R9 | ecosystem: Host-associated > Plants > Roots...
TCCACCACTTCTCGAACTCGACCCGTTCGGCGGCCGAGGCCTCGGCCATCCGAAGGCGCCAGTCCTTCGGCGCGGCCTTCGTAATCCAGTCGCGGACGCTCGCGCGGAAGGCGTCCAGGTCATCCAGGTCATCCAGTTGGTCAAGAATCACAGGGGGATCTCCCCGATCGCCCGACCGGCGAGCGCGGCCTGGTTGAAAGCTTCAGCCACCAGCTCAAGCGCGGCGGCGTCGCCGGCGCCGAGGGCCTCGTTGAGCCTGGCGCGCTTCATGTAGATGTGACAGTCGAACTCCCAGGTGTGTCCGACGCCGCCGTGAAGTTGGATGCAACCGGCGGCGACCGACCGGAACGTCCTGGAGGCCACCGCCTTGGCGCCCGCGACCCAGAGGTCAGCGTCGATCTCCTTCGCGGCGGCGGAGTCGACCCCTTGACGCACCGCGTGCCCGTTGAGCGCGATATCGATCGAGTGGTCGGCCACCCGATGCTTCAAGGCCTGGAACGAGCCGATCAGGCGCCCGAACTGCATCCGCGTCTTCATGTAGTCGAGGGTTCGATCGAGGATCCCGCCCGCCCCGCCGATGCTGTCGCTGGCCAGGCCCAACGCCAGGTGCCGCGCGAGGTTGCGCCCGGCGGCCCCATCCGGATCGGCCACCCAGAAGAGAACGTCGGCGCCGTCGCATGCGAGATCGCAGAGACCGCGCGTGTGATCCCACACGCCCTTCAGGGGGCGCAGCTCGGCCGCCGGCGGCCCGAGGGTCACCACCGCCCAGCCCCGCTCGCCGCCGCTGCTAGCCGGGACAACCGCCAGCGTGGCCTCCGCCGAGCCCAACACCCGCAGCCCGCCGCTGGCCTTGCCGCCGGTGGTGGTCAGGGCCGAGGCGGTCGTCGAGACGGGGATGACCACGCTCGCCTCTCCCGAGCCGATCGCGGGCAGGACCAGCCCTTGGCGGTCTTCGTCGACGACGTCCTGAAGCCACATGGCCGCGGCGAGGGTGGGGATGAAGGGACCGGCGGCCGATGGCGCGGTTGACGATGTCCACCCCGTGGACGCCTAGGCCGAGCCCGCCCACGGCCTCCGGCAGGCCGGCCGCGAGCCAGCCCAGTTCGGCCGCATAGGACCACAGCTTGCGGTCCAGGTCCGACTTGCCGTCGAAGAAGGCGTGCAGCGCCCGGCTGTCGCACTGCTCGGCCAGCACCTCGTTCAGGTTTTCCTGCAGGGGGGCCAGGTCTTGCGCCGACGGCCCGGCGACGGTTCCGGCCGGCGGATGAAGGTTGTCAGGCATCAGGATCCCAAAAATGGCTCAGTCGGTCTAAAATATAGCGCGGGGATGTCGAGACGGAGCGCCTGTTTCTTATCCCAGGGAACGTCCCAGCCGGGCCGCCACCAACTCGCGCAGTTCCGGTTTGCGCGGCTTGTGGGACACCGTCCGTGGAATTTCGCCCTCATCCAGGAACACGAACTCGTGCGGCACCTTGTAGGGCGAAAGGGCCTGCCGCAGCCGCTCGCGCAGGGCCTCGCCCGAGATGCTCGAGCCTCCGGCGGCGGTCACCACGGCGGTTACGATCTCGCCCCGCACCTCGTCCGGCAACCCGAAGACGATGGCTTCGGCGACCTCCGGAAAGCTGTTCAGGACGACCTCCACCTCCGCCGGCGCCACGTTGGCGCCGGCGGTCTTGATCATATCGTTGAGACGTCCCTTGAAGAAGAAATACCCATCTTCGTCAATGTATCCGCTATCCCCTGTTGGGAAAAATCCGTCCCTAGTGAAGACTTCGTAGTCTTCCTTCTTATAGTATCCATCCATGACGATATAGCCGCGAACGTAGAGCTCACCCACTTCGTTCGGTCCGAGCTCCTTCTTGGACGCCGGATCGATTATCTTTCGCTCCACGCTGGGCAAGTTGCGGCCGAGATTGCCGGTCTTGCCGACCGGGGCCGGCGAGAAGGCGCGGTTCAGGCTATGCATGCCGAAGGTCTCCGTCATGCCGATGCTTCCCTGGCGGCGATCGGGCGGAATGACCTGGCCGGTGATGCTGTCGACCGGATCCCTGAGGCCCGACACCATCGATAGGTCGCGTCCCACGCGCTTGGCGGTCTCGCGAAGGGCGGCGACCTGCGCCGTCCAGGCGTTCAGCCGTGTCACTCGTTCGGTCTCGATCGTCTCGAACAGATCCTCCGCATTGAAGGTGTCCGGAAAGCAGAGGGCGCCACCCACGTGCAAGATCGGCAGCAGATTGTGGTTGAGGCCGCCCACCCAGAAGAAATGCATGGCGTGGAGGCTTCGGTCGCCCGGTCGGATGTCGATCCAGTCGATGAAGCTGTGGGTGGTCCGCACGATCACCCCGTGGGTGTGCACGACGGACTTCGGTCGCGCAGTGCTGCCCGAGGTGCAGATGATGACCGCCGGGTCGCCCGGGACGACCGCGTCCTCGACCTTGGCCAGGAAGGCGTCGCTGAGCCGGTGCGGGGCGGCGGCGGCGAGGATGTCGTCGGGACCTTTGAGCGCCCAGCGCCGGTCGCATCCGCCCCAGACGATGATCCGCCGAAGGTAGGGGTGCTCCGGAAGGAAGAGCTCCGGGCCACGTTGCTCGGCCAGCCCCGGCACGCTCGCTTCGAGGCGCTGGATGTAGTCGTTCTTGAGGTAGCGGGGCTCGACGATGAGCGTGTCGATGTCGTGGAACTGGAGCGCCCAATCCAATTCCGGAGGCTGATAAAAGGTGCTGATGGTGATGGTGAGCGCCCCGATCCGGCTGGCGGCCAGGAAGATCACCGCCCAGTCCGGCCGGTTGGACATCAAGAGCCCGAGCCGGGTCCCCTTGCCCACGCCCAGGGCCAGCAGGCCCTTGGCCAGTTCGGCGGATTCCCGTTCGGCGTCCCGGAAGCTCAGGCGCCGCTCGCGCATAACGAGAAACTCGTCATCCGGGAACCGGGAGACCGCCGAGCGGAGCAGATTTGGCACTGTCGCGATATAATCGGGGCCGGGCGGCGCCATCTGCTGCATCATTTGCTCCCGTACATTGGCGAAAACCCGAAGGTCAATCGTTAGCTAAGGCGGTAGGATATCTCAATGGGTGGCCGCCCGCGGCCCCGCGCCCGGCAGGCCGGAACGGTTGTCGAAGGAGGGCGGGGAGCGCACGCACTCAGGCGCTCGCCGCCGCCGAAACGGCGCCCAGCGGCGCCTCCGGATATTGCGGCGAGCCGGCCTTCATGAACCGCATGAGCTGGCGCGCCGTGGCTACCGGGCGCCCGGCCTCGTCGGCGACCGTGAAGTCGATCACTAGATACTCAGTCTTGGGGCTCTGGCCGACGCCGAGGCTGGTGGCGACGATGCGATATGGCCGGTCAAGGAAGATGGGGCCGTTCCGATAGGCGATCTCCACCGCGCCGCCCATGGGCGTCACGCCCACGGTATGCTCCTTCAGCGCCGCCTTTGTGGGATTGAACGGGACCTGAAAGGAGGGGCTGATGGCCGCGATGGGCTCGCCCCAGGGCGAGCGCTCGAAATACCAGTGCAGCGGCTCGTTGATCTCTCCGGACTGCAACTGCTCCAGTTGCGCGGCCGAGGTCATGGCGTAGGCAGCCTCGCAGATCCGCTTACCGGGAGCGAAGGCTTTGAGGATGCGGACGTGGGAGACGTCGCAGAGCCGCAGGTCCCGCCGGTGCAGTTCGCCGGACTCGTGCGCCCCAAGCGTGAGCGTCCCGCGGCCGACCGAAGCGGCGCCGGGATCGCCCCTGCGGAGCCAGGCTTCGGCGAGCGCGCCCTCCTGAGGCGGCCGGCGCACGAACGCCTGCACCATTTCGCCCTCGAGCACGCCGCCTTCGAAGTAGATCGAAACGCCGCCGCGCTCGAACGCCGCCTGGCCCCACAGCGAAAGCATGAGCGGCGCGAACACGTTGAGGTGCCGGCTGCCGCCGACCACGCCGCCGCGCAGCCCGTGCCGGCGGGCGATCTCTGGGTCGTGCACGGCTTGCTTGGAGGCCATGAGCGCACGCCGGGGGAGGCCGCGGAGCACGCCTTCATCTTCCCGCACGATGGCGTCCGGCCAGGCCATGGCGTCTCCTTGCCGCCTCCACGAGGCGGCCCCAAAAAACCCTACGCGCGAGTACAGATCAAGACGATTTGGTTGCGCGCCGCCGGCAAGCCGCGTTAGTGGCTAGCCGGACCGGACGCTTGATCCAGACATAGGCGGCCGGGCAGGGAGTGTTCGGGGTGACCATTGATTTCGAGCCCGACGAGACAGAGCAGGCTATTTGCGACGCGCTGACCGCGCTTTGCAAACAGCACTGCCCCGAAAGCGTCGCCCGCGCCGACCCCGGCGTGTTTCCGACGGCCCTGTGGTCGGCCCTTGCGGAGTTCGGCTTCTTCGCGCTCGGCACCCCGGAGGGCATCGGCGGGGCGGTCGAGATCGCTGCCGCGGGAGAGGTCCTGGGCTCGTTCGTCGCCCCTGGGCCGCTGGCGGCGGCGGTCTTCGCGATCCAAGCGCTGCCGGAGGAGGAGCGGGGCCGCGTATCGACGGGCGAGGCCATCGTCTCCCTCGGCGCGCCGCCGCTGATGCCCTGGCCCGATCACGCGCATATCTTCCTTGGGGTGAGCGGCGGCGAAGTCCGCGGCTTCAACAAAGTCGGCGAGGCTCGCCCTGCGCCGGTCCCGGGCGGAGAGCCCTGGGCGTACATGGAGCTCGCGCCCGCCAACTTGGTCGGCCCCGCCGGGCGCGCCTGGGCGTTCCGGGACGTCTTCCTCGCCGCCTACCTTGTGGGCGCGGCGGACAGGCTGGTGCGGAGCACCGCCGAATACGTCGCCAGTCGGCGCCAGTTCGGCAGGACCCTGGCCCAGTTCCAGGCGATATCGCATCCGCTGGCCGAATGCGCGATCCGCCTCGGCGGCGCCCGCGCCCTCAGCCGGCTGGCCGCGCATGAACTGGACCTCGCGGCTGCCAATGCGCCCGCTTCGGCGGCGACGGCGCGTATTTCCGCCGAAAACGCGGCGCTCATGTCGATGTACGTCTGCCACCAGAGCCATGGCGCCATGGGCATGACCGCCGACGGCCCGGTGGGCTATGTCTCCCAGCGCGTACGTCAGCTGGTCAACCAGCAGGGCGCGGACGCCCACGGGGTCATGGACATCGAGCGCGCGTACCTGGGCGAGAGCCTGCCCTCCCTGAAAGTCCTGGCGCGCTGAGGAAGGCCGATGAATTCAAGATTTTCGGATGAGGAGGAGGCCTTCCGACGGGAGGTCCTGGAGCTGCTGGCGCGTCACCCGGACGCCCAGGACTTCTACGAGGGCGGGGACAAGGCCGCGGTCCGGGCCCTCTACGCGGAGCTCGCCGAGCGGAACTGGTTCGCCCTGAGCTGGCCGGTGGAGAATGGCGGGCTGGGGCTTCCCTTGAGCTACGAGTTCATCCTCTGGGACGAGATGGGCTATGCGCTCGCCGGACGCCCCCCGCTCGCCTCCGGCATCATCGCCAAGACGCTGATCCGGTTCGGCGACGAGGCGCAGAAGGCCAAGTGGCTGCCCCCGATCCGCGCCAATTCGGTGAAGTTCGCCCTCGGCTATTCGGAGCCCGAGGCTGGATCCGACCTCGGCAACCTGCGCACCCGCGCCGAGCTCCGAGACGGCCGCTACGTCATCAACGGTCACAAGATCTGGGGGAACGCGCACACAGCCGACTATATGTGGCTGCTCTGCAGGACCGGCACCCAGGAGAGCCGCAGCGCCGGCCTTACCCTCTTGATCGTGGACCGGAACGCGCCGGGGCTCGAGGTCCGGACCGATCGTCACTTCGACGGCCACGTCTTCAGCCAGGTGTTCTACACCGACGTGGAGACCCCCGAGGAGAATCGGATCGGCCCCGAGAATGGGGCCTGGCGGATGATGACGGCGGCGCTTGCCGACGAGCGTCATGTCCAGTTCCCGAGCGGCCGGGCCCGACGCGATTTCGATGACGCGGCGGCTTGGCTGAAGGCGAGGGGTCTCCACACCGACCCGGTGGTCCGCGCCCGGTTGCTCAGCTTGCGCGTTCAGCTCGCCGAGGCCCATGCGCTCAATCTTCAGGTCCTCAGTGACATGTGCGCCGGGCGCGATGCGGCCGTCTCGGCGGCCATGAGCAAGGTGGCGCACACCGACATCCTCCAAGCGATCGCCCGGTTCCTCATGGATGTCGGGGGCCTGGAGGCGCTGGTTCAGACGCGTCCCGAAGACCCGGCGCTGACCTGGAGGCAGACCATGACCGAGAGCGTGGGGGGCGGCACTTCGGAGATCATGAAGAGCATCGTGGCGCGCCAGCGGCTGGGGCTGGCGTCCTAAGCTAGCTCGCAGGCGGCGAGCCGTTCGGCCAGGAATCGGACGAAACGGGCGGCGTCCGCTCCGTTGATCAGCCGGTGATCGTAGCTCAGGGACAGGGGCAGCATCTTGCGCCACGAGGGCGCCCCGGTCCTATCCGGCGCGGCCCGCGTCTGGGTCGCCGAGACGCCGAGGATGGCGACCTCCGGCGCGTTGATGATCGGGGTGAAAGCCGTGCCTCCGATATGGCCCAGGGAAGTGATGGTCATGCAGGGACCGGAAATCTCCTTGTACGACAGCCCTTTGCTCCGGGCCTTGGCGGAGAGGGCGACAAGCTCCTCGGCGATTTCGGGGACGCTCTTGCGGTCACAGTCGCGCACCGCGGCCACCATGAGGCCTCTCGGCGTATCGATGGCGAAGCCGACATGGAAAAATTTCTTCATCACCACCCGCGCGCCGTCCGGCAGCAGCGAGGCGTTGAATTGCGGGTAGGCGGCCAGGGCTTCGGCGAGCAGCTTGCCGAGCACCGGAACGTAGGTGACCTTGCGCTCCGGATGCGCTGTGTTCCAGGCGGTTCGCCGCAGCTCGAATTCGGTTATGTCCGCTTCGTCGTGGTGGGTGACATGCGGGATGCTCGTCCAGTTCCGCGCGAGCCGGGCGCCCGCGATCTGGTGGAAGCGTGGCACATCGGCAATCTCGATTTCGCCGAACTGCTTGAATTCCGCCAGGATTTCACTGAAGTCACCGCTCATCCCGCCTTCAGCTTCGGCCAAGGCTGCCTCTCCTATGGTGCGCCAGGCCCCCAATTTATCGCATTCTGATCCGGGCGCCATCGCCGGCCCCGCGGCCGTGGCGGACGCCGCCTTGATATTTTTGTGGCGAACATCCAGTCTACCTTGAAGTAGAAACCCTGCGGGAGGGAACCGTGGACGCAGAACTAGCCGCTCGCCTCGATCGGGTTGAATCGACGCTGGCGATCCAGCAACTGCCCGTGCGCTACGCGATGGCTCTGGACGCCCGGGACTCCCATGCGTGGGCGTCGCTGTTCATCGAAGACGTGAATTGCGGACGCCATGGGGTGGGACGCGATACGCTGCGCCAGTGGATCGAGCGCGGGATGGCGACCTTCTATCGCTCGATGCACCAGATCTGCGGGCACAAGATCGACTTCACAGACGCCGACCACGCGACCGGTCAAGTTTATTGCCGCGCTGAGCACGAAGACAACGGCAAGTGGATCGTGATGGCGATCTGCTATTTCGACACCTACGAGCGGCGCTCGGGCGAGTGGCTCTTCGTGCGCCGCAAGGAGCGGCACTGGTATTCGCAGGACATCGCCGAGCGGCCGACTGCGCCGTTCGACAACTGGCCGGGCAAGGAGCAGCCGCCGACGTTGCCGGCGGCGTTCCCGACCTGGGCGGGGTTCTGGCGGGACGTCGACGAGGCGCAGATCGGGCGGCTGACCTCGGCGCCGGTTCATGCGGGGGGTTGAAGCCTGCTAGCTAGATCCGGTGCGGGTGCGGGCCGAAGTCCGCGTCGTAATAGGGGACGATGACTCCGCCGCGCGGAACGATACGGTCCACGGCCTTCCGGTCCTCGTCGGTGATCGCGACCTGCGCTGCGGCGAGGTTGTCCTCGAACTGTTCAAGCGTGCGCGGGCCGGTCATTGGTGAGGTGATGCCCGGTTGCGCCATCACCCATGCGAGGGAGAACTGTGAGACCGTGCAGCCCTTGGCGCGCGCCAGCGCCTCGAGGCTCTCCACGGCCGCAAAGGCGTTCTCCACCCACTTGGCCCGATCAAGCGGCCGGCCGGGCCATCTGGCGTAACGGGAGTCCTCCGGCGGCGGCTGGCCGCGCTTGTACTTGCCGGTGAGCAGGCCAGCCGCCAGCGGGCTCCAAGGGGTGATGGCGATGCCGTAGGTCTGGGCCATCGGGACCAGCTCGCGCTCGATGCGCCGGTCCAGGATATTGTAGGGGGGCTGTTCGGTCACGAAGCGGTTGAGCCGCAGCCGATCGGAGGTCCAGAGCGCCTCCGTCAGCTGCCACGCGGCGAAGGTGCTGGTTCCGATGTAGCGCACCTTGCCGGAGGTCACGAGGTCGTCGAGGGCGCGAAGCGTCTCGTCGATCGGCGTCGCGGGGTTCGGGCGGTGTTGCTGGTAGAGGTCGATCCAATCGGTCCGCAGCCGTCTCAGGCTCTTCTCGCACTGCTCGATGATCAAGCGGCGGCTGGAGCCCATGGTGTTGGGTCCCTCGCCCATGCTCATGTAGTACTTGGTGGCCAGCACGACGCCGCCGCGCCGGCCGCCCTCGGCCAGGAACTCGCCGATAATCTCCTCGCTCGCCCCGTTGCCGTAGCTGTTGGCCGTGTCGAAAAAGTTGATTCCGGCGTCGAGCGCCCGGTTCATGATCCGCAGGGATTCCTCGCGTGGCGTCATGTGGCCGAACATGGCGCCGCCAAGGCCGAGAGCGCTCACCTCCACGCCCGTGCGGCCGAGAAAGCGGTATTCCATCAGGCTGCTCCAGTCACACAAAGGATCGGCGCGAAACGCCGTTCAGGTCGAATTCGAGATGGCGAACGGCTCAGGCCAGCGGACCGCGAGGATCGTCCGGCGGGTCGCGATCCGTCCAAGCGAGGGTGAGGCCGACGGTGTCCTTGGGCGAAGTGACGATTTCGCCGCTGGCCGCATCGCCGCGCAGCACGCCAACGCCCTCCCGAGCGAACACACGCGCGGCGCCCGGGAGGTCGCGCACCCGCAGGGCCGCGGCGTGGAGACGGGGCCGGCCGGCGGAGCTGCCCCAGAGCCGCCGCTCGGTCTCGGCATCGGCCGGCAGCCGGTAGAGGTTGAAAAAACCGTCAGGCAGGGGAAGGGAGGCGACCGCTTGGTCGTCCGGGGCGTCGAGGCGCACGAAACTCGGGCGCACGCCGAAGATCGCCGCCAGGCGCTCGACCGAGGCCTTCGGATCCTCCACCAGCGCGCCCCACCAGGCGACCCGGGGCGCTTCGATCAGCGGCGGGGGGCCGGGCTGCGGCTGGTGGCCAAAATGCGGATCCCACTCCGGATTATGGGTGTCGGCCCATTCGAGATGGAGACCGCAGCTCGTGGAGGGCCGCGTGAAGGTGAAGTGGTTCTCCGGGGGCACGACGATCCCGACCTCGTGCTTGGCCAGCCATTCGGCCGCCGCGACCAGGTCAGCCACCTGGATGGCCAGGTTGTAGAACGAAGGGCCGCTCTTGGCGAGCCAGCGGCCGATCGACGAATTCGGATCGTTCGACTGCATGAGCTCGAGCATGGTGTCACCGAACGTGCAGCAGCCGCCGAACCGATTGATCGGCGGACCGGCGTCGCTCGATTCGAGGGGAACGAGGCCGATGAAGCGGCCCAGCCACTCGACCGCCGTGTGGTAGTTCTCCACCAGGGCCGTGCCATGGAAGGTCCAGCGGATGCCGGGAGGCGGCAGCGACTTCGCATCCACGCTCGCCCTATCGGCTGTCGTCATTGGATCCCTCCCATCAGTTGTCGCCCGGAGAAGCCGGCTGCAGTTGTTCCTACTCTACCGTTGCATAGCGGACTACCCAGGAAATATGCTGGCGCCGGCCGGGGCCCTGGATCACGCCTCGCCCGTACGAACAGGGAAGGGATGCGGATGGCTGACGTCGGCGAAGCGGAGCTGATACGAGAGCTCGTCGCGCGCGCTTGCTTCGCCCTGGACAGCGGCGACACCGAAGGCTGGGTTTCCTTCTTCACGGAAGACGTCGAGTGGGAGGCGGAAGGGGTGGCCAAGCTGCGCGGCCGCCAGGCGATGCGCGATCTGCACAAGCGCTATGCCGGCGGCCCGGTGCGGGCGCGGCACGTAGTAGGCAACCATATCGTCGACGTGCGCGGGGACTCCGCCAGTTTCAGATCCTACATCACCGTCTTCCGCGTCGAGCAGGGGGCCGAGATAAAGGTGATGACTTCGGGCAGCTACCATTACGAGTTCGCGAAGACCGACGGTGTCTGGCTTGCCCGGCGCTTCAAGTTCGCCCTGGATATCCCCGTTCTGGAGGACCACGCGCAGGCCCGTCGGCGGAGGGTGCCCGACCCGTGACGGCGATCTCGCCGCGGTCCATGAGCTGGCCGCCCGCGAGGGGAACCGCCTGCGAAATCGATCAGCAATCTTGCCATTTCATGCCGTCACCGCCCGCCTACTCCGGCACCATTCCTGAAGCCCTGGCCAGAAGCGCCGTCTTCGGCGAGCGCGATTTCATCGTCGACGGGGACCGACGGCTCACGTTCCGGGAGGCGGACGCGGCGTCGCGTCGGCTCGCGCGGCGCCTGCTGGCGGCCGGCGCCGGCAAGGGGACGCGCATCGGCCTGCGGTTCGCGAACGGCGCCGAGTTCATCCTCTGCTGGCTGGCCGTCTGCCGGATCGGCGCCATCGCCGTCACCTTAAGCACCCTCTACAAGCCACCGGAGCTCGCCGCCGTGCTGCGCCGCAGCGACGTGCAGTTCCTCCTCACCAACGCCTCGCTGCTCGGCGTGGACGCCACGCAGGCGCTCGAGAACGCCCTGCCCGAGCTCAGCCGCGCCGCCGGGCCGGATCTGCGTCTGCAGGAGGCCCCGTACCTGCGCCGGATCTTCGTCTTCGGCGCCTCAGGGGCGCCCTGGGCGACGCCGATCAGCCTGGATGACGAGACGCCGGACGCGGACGACGCTTTGCTGGACGCGATCGAGAAACAGGTCGTTGCTTCCGACCACGCGATCCTGATCTTCACCTCCGGCACCAGCGCCGAACCCAAGGGCGTGCTGCACACCCAGGCCACCATGCTGCGGCAGGGCATCGACTTACTGGCGCGGGATGGGACCCCGCATCGCTGCCTAGCCGTGGCCCCCTTTTTCTGGGTGGCGGGCCTGACCGCGGTCGCCTCGGCCCTGCAGCAGGGCGCGGCGCTGATCACCCTGGAGAAGCTCGACCCGGAGCGCGGCCTGGAGCTGGCCGAGCGCGAACGGGTGAGCTTCGTCCACATCTGGCCGTCCCTGTTCGAGCGTTTCCGCAAGCATCCGAGCTTCGCCACCAGGGACCTGAGCTCGATCCCCGACCTGGCGGCGGCCACGCCTCCGATGGCTACCAAAGAGGAGCCCACGAGCAACCTCGGGATGACGGAGACGATGGGGTCGCACGTCGGCCAGACCAACGTCGAGCGCAAGCTGATCGACCCGGAGACGGGCCAGACCGTCCGCGACGGCGAGATAGGCGAGATCAGCGTGCGCGGTCCGGGCGTCATGGTGGGGTATTACAAAGCCGACCGCGAGGCCGTTTTCGATCGCGACGGCTGGTTCCGAACTGGCGATCTGGCGCTGACGCGCGGCGCCGACCTTTACTTCCAGGGGCGCCGCAACGAGCTCATCAAGGTCGACGGCGCCAACGTCTCCCCGCTGGAGGTGGAACAGGCCCTGCTCCAGGAGAGCCGCGTGACTGCGGCCTTCGTGTTCGGTCTGGACGACGCCGAAAGAGGCCAGATCGTCGGGGCCGTGGTGGTCGTGCAGCCGGAGGCCGACCTGGAAGCGGAGACGCTGGCGCGGGCCGCGGCCGGCCGGCTGTCCAGCTACAAGGCGCCCCGTCGCCTGCTTCTGCTCACGGGCGACGAGACACCGACGCTGCCCTCGGGCAAGCCCGACAAGCGCCAGCTGCGGCAGATGCTGGAACAGAAAGGAGTCAGGGTGCTGTCGTGACTTCCGTCGGCGGCGACCCTGCACCCCGAACCGAGCCTTCAACCTGAGAGGATGCAATGCATCACGAACGACCCCGCACCTACGAAGAAGCCAATCTGACCTGGCTTCCGCAGCCCGAGACCTTCCTTCCGCCCTCCGATCACGAGACCGTCCTTTGCTCGGTCAAGGACCGTATCGCGATTCTGACCCTGAACCGGCCGGAGCGGCTCAACAACATCACGACCCAGATGAAGCACGAGTTCGGCGATCTCTTGCGCCGTTGCGACGCCGACGATTCGGTCGGCGCGCTCGTGATCACCGGCGCCGGACGGGCCTTCTGCGCCGGCGGCGAGATGGACGCCGCCAATCCCGCGTCGTTCCAGGGCGGATCTCGGCCGGACGCCAAGAGCGAACCGATCTGGACCTCGCCCTATCAGCTGCGCAAGCCCGTGATAGCAGCGATGAACGGGACGGCGGTGGGGGCCGGCATCAATCTGGCGATGCAGTGCGACGTGCGCATCTGCGCCGAAGACGCGAAGGTGGGCTTTCCGTTCGCGGCCCGGGGGATCGTGGCCGAGCTGATGGGCCACTGGTTCGCCCCGCGGATCATGGGCGTGGAGAAGACCCTCGAGCTGTTCATGAGCGGCCGCATCTTCAGCGGCCGGCAGGCCGCCGAATGGGGGCTGGTCAGCCGCGCCCTGCCAAAGGAGGAGGTTCTGCCCGCGGCCCTGGCGCTGGCCCGGGAGATGATCGAAACCAGCGCGCCGGTGGCGCTCGCCTGCATCAAGCGGATGGTCTGGGAGTCGCTGGAGACCGGGCTCACCACCTCCGGGCGGCGCGAGAAACACCTGATCAACATCCTGCGCGAGATGCCCGACACGACGGAGGGGGTGCGGAGCTTCTTCGAGAAGCGGCCCGCGCGCTGGAGCGGCAGCGTCGCCCGCGACACGCCGGCCTGGCCCGTCCACATAGCCTAGACGCGGCGCCCGGCCGGGGGGTTCAGAGCGCCTTCCAGGCGCGCAGCAGGGCGGGCGCAGCGTCGACCAGGGTCATCTCGTCGACGAAGACGTGCTGGGTGGCCGCGGCCATGTCGCGCGAGACGCGGTTGATCGCGGTTCCCCATCGCAGCGCTTCCGAACCGGCCCAGCGATGCGCGAAGCCGATCGCCGCGCTCGCCACATGGTGCGCCCAGGTGTTGACCTGGCGCAGGCGCGCTCGATGCTCATCGGTGACCGGCGCGCCGGCCAGTGCGGCCTCTTCTGCCTCGCCGAAAGCCTTGAGCACGTAGGCCCGCGCCCCTTGGTAGCTCGCCTCGTGCTCGGCGAAATCATGCCTGAAGACGTGGCTTTCCGCCACCGGCCCGACGTAGCCGGGACGTTGCTTGCCATCGGCGATGATGGCGCACTCGTGCAGCGCGCGGCGGGTGAGGCCAAGGGCGACCGCGGCGTGGCCGGCGGAGGCGGCCCCCGCGACCCCGAGCCTGAACGCCTGTGAGCCGCGCTTGGGCTCCAGGGTCGTGCGCTCGAAGGACCACGCGCCTGGGACGAACTGCCGCGGGACGAGGTAGTCGAAGCTGCCGGTGCCGATCAGGCCGCTGACGTTCCAGTTGCCAAGCACTTCGACCCGGTCGCGCGGCACCCAGCAGACCTGGACCTCCGGTAAGCCGCTTGGCAGCCGCCGCGGCCCGCCTTCCTCCATCACCAGCATGCCGGCGCCGATCCAGGTGGCGTGACCCATTCCGCTTCCGAAGCCGAACTTGCCCTCGGCCTCGTAGCCGCCGTCCCGCGCCTTGCACTTGCCGGCCGGCCCCAGCATACCGGCGGCGATCGGCGGCTCCGATCCGCCGAACATCGCTTCCACCGCCGCCTCGCCGAGGAAGGCCGCGGCGATGGCCGCGCTGGCCATGTTCGCCATCACCGTCCACCCGGTCGAGCCGTCGGCGTAGGTGATCTCCTCGATGATCTCGATCGACGCGGTCAACCCCAGCCCCTCGCCGCCGAGCTCGCGCGGCACGCACATCCAAAAGAGCCGCTCCCGACGCAGGGCGTCCACGGCCTTGGCCGACAGCGTGCCCTCCGCCTCGGTGGCGGCCGCTTCCGCCATGAGAAGGGCCCTCAGCGAGCGGGCGCGCTCGAGGCAGTCGCCGCCACGTTCGTGGGACGGGTGGTGGGCCGCGGCTTGAAGTCCGGTCACGCCTTGGGTCCCTTCCTGCGAAGCCCCCCCGGCTTCACACCGCGTCGAACTCGACGAAGAGATGGTCGGGAACGCGCAGCAGATGGCCTCGGATGTCGGGGCCGGGCCTGGAGGCGTGCAAACGCAGGTTCGGCAGGCGATCGATGATCGCGTTCAGCGCCCGGGTCATCTCCACCCGCGCCAGGTGCTGGCCGATGCAGACGTGCGGTCCGCTGGCGAAGGCCAGGTTGCGGACCGAACGATCGCGGAAGATGTCGAAGGCGTCGGGATTCTCGAACTTGGCGGGGTCGCGGTTGGCCGAGCCCAGCACGACGTTCAGGATGGCGCCCTTCGGGACGGGCGTCCCTTGGATCTCTGCGTCCTCGGACACGTATCGCCAGGTTGACGCCACCGGGCCTTCCCAGCGCAGCGCCTCCTCGATCGCCTGAGGGATGAGACGGCGGTCTGCCGCCACCGCGGCGAGCTGGTCCGGATGGGTGAGAAGACCGGTCAGAAGCACGCTGGTCCCGCGATAGGTGGTGTCGCCGCCGGCGTTCATCAGCTGGCGCAGGAAGGAGATCAGCACGTCGTTCGGCAGCCGCTCGCCGTCGGCCTCGACGGTGGCCAGATGGCTGACGAGATCGTCCTTGGGATCGGCCCGGAGCTTCTCGATCAGCGCCTCGAAGAAGGCGCCGAGCTTTCCGGAGGCCTCCGGGCCCTCGGGGGCGCCGATCGCGCCGAGGCTCTGGGCGATGGCCAGCCGATGAAAGATCGGGGCCTGATCTGGCTCCAGGCGCAGCTGCCGATAGATCACCTGGAACGGATAGTGATGGGTGAAGTCCTCGATCAGGTCGGCCTCACCGCGGGAGGCGAAGGCGCCGATCAGGTCGTTGATCACCGGTTCGACGACGCGTTGGCCCCACTTGGTCACGACCTGCGGGAGAAAGGCCTTCTGGAAGATCCTGCGGTACTTGGGGTGCTCCGGCGCGTCCATGACCGTCACGGTGTGCCCGAACGAGCGGCCGATCGTGTACCGGAACGCACCGTAGTTGGTGAACACCTCAGGCCTGGTGAGCACCTCCTGGCAGGCGTCGTATCCGAGGACGAGGTAGTTCTCCTTGTCGCACATCACGTCGCGGACATCGGTGAACAGCAGGCGATAGGCGCCTTCGTGAACCGGCCCCCTGGCCCGAAGCTCGTGCAGGAGCGGATAGGGATCGGGGTGCGTCCCGTGATACTGCCGCTCGACCGTGAAGGGATCGAAGGCCTTGTTCTCCAGGTCGGGAAGTCTCAAGGGGGCGTTCATTCGGGGGGCTCGACGCCGAGGACGGACATCACGACCTTGCTGATCGGCAGGATCGGATCGAGGTCGCGTTCCTGGTGTCGAACAGCCGGTTGTGGCATACGGCCACCGCGAGCCGGTTGTCGGGATCGGCCCAGCCGATCGATCCTCCGCGTCCGGGATGCCAGATCGCCCGGGGACTGCTGACGCGATCGCCGCCGAGCCAGTAGCCGCCGGCGCTGATCGGCAGGGGGAAGTCGAACATGACGCCGTCCGGTTCGTCGTTGTTCTCGCGGAAGGTCGAGAACGAGGCCACGCGCTCCTTCGAGAGCAGCCTCACCCCGTCAAGTTCGCCCCCCTCGGCCAGCATGGCCCAAAACCGCGCCTCGTCGCGGGCGTTGAAGATGCCGCCGACGGCGGCGATGCAGGCGCGCTGCACGTC